>Ga0209394_1000002_pt1 | contig 375121 bp, 421 predicted proteins | sample JNZ201metaG_FD_184122 | JGI IMG/M metagenome (GOLD analysis project Ga0209394, IMG submission 184122) | Hot spring microbial communities from Jinze hot spring, China to study Microbial Dark Matter (Phase II) - JNZ 20120812A (SPAdes) (version 3) ...
ATAAAAATAAGTTAGAATCATCTTTTGACTGGTGGCTGTTTAGCAAGATCGATGAAAAATTAGATAAAATTTACATACCTTATTACGATCCCATTGTCAATAAAATTCGTGAATTTTATCCAGATTTCATATTCTGGTTTAAAAAAGGAAACAATTATCACATAGCATTTGTAGATCCAAAAGGGATTACACATACAGAATTTATGCATAAAGTTGATGGATATAGGAGAATTTTTGAAGAAAATGCAAGGCCTAAGATATTCAATTTTGAAAATTTGAAGGTAACCGTAACTCTACATCTATTTACAGAAGATGTAAACCTGGTGGGGGAAGGTTACAAAAAATATTGGTTCGATAATCCTGCTACCATCTTTGGAATGAAATAGAATCAACATTAATTTATTGTAGAAGGTAGCACCAAGCCAAACACATTATTAGATAAGGAAAATTAAACTCTTGAAAAATGGAGTTCATTCTCAGTTGTAATCCACTACACTAGCTTAAAGAAAAAGCGCAAAATTCCTAGGTAAACTCAAAAATTTGCCAGAAAAGGTTTTAATCGAAGCTAAATCTTCAAAATTCTTTTATAGAAAAAGCTAAAAAAGTTGGAAGAGCAATCGACCGAAGCTTGAGCCAAATTTAAAAATGTAGGAGAGCTAGCTATACTCATGTTCAAGCTTTCAAGGCTCGTAGCTAATGAACTAAGTAAACTTGAGCAGGTAATGAATGGGATGAAGGTAATGGAGGGTGGGAAAGAAGTAATGGAGTTAGCTAGAAGTTATCTCGAGGATTCCAAGTACTTCTTCAAGAGAAGAGAATACTTGAAAGCTTTTGAGCTAGTAAACTACATCTGGGGCCTACTTGACGCCTGTGCAATCCTTAAATTAGTAGACCCAATGGAATTTAGGAAATATTTTAAAGTGGATTAGCTCCTAAGATTTATGGAAGATCTGTTATTTTTGCTCTACGGAAATCATCCAAAGAGTAGGAAACTCTTTGAACCAGCTAAACAAGTTATCAATTTGCTCAGAGAGAAAGGAGCTCTTAAGAGGGAAGAAGTAGCAAATGAGTTAAAGTTAGATCTAAATTCTCCTGCACACAAGAAGAAATTCTATAATATAATCTCCCCAATGTTTGGTAAGATCTTAGTATCAGAAAGAAGGGGAAGAGAAGTATACTATAAGTTAAGTTATGATGTCTTCAGAATATTTCTAGATAACCTTAGGAGAAAGGGGAAGTATTACCTTATAGGGGAGTTAGAGGGGGAGAAACCTTTTTAATAGGGATAGTAATCTATAGAAAAATGCGAGAGTTCAGATTGAATCGAGAGGAATTCGATCCTCAGCTTCTAGTTGAGCCAGATGTGGATGAACCAGAGATACCACTTAGGAGGTTGAAGGGAAGAAGGAGGAAGTTGAGCAAGAAGGAATTGAGGACGATCTTTTCCTATATAGGATAAAATTTTATTGGAAGAAAGATTTAAGAGTTTATGATGGACATAGCTAAGTGGCTTATGGATATTATCCCAAGTGAGGAGCTTCTGGGAGTGAGATTGAGAGTAAGAGGATCAAGCAGATGCATCTTATGTAGGGGAGTGAGAGGACTATGTGGGAAGCCAGTTTGTCCAATTTTAGTAAAGATTTACTCTCACCTCAAGTATTCAGACTCTATAAGGAAAAAAGAGTTGGTAGGGAGCTCCCCAGGCATCTTCGTGGGAAGAGTAGGGTATCCTAAGGTAAATATTGGCCCATTGGTTCCACCATTCATTGGAGATACTCTAGAATACGATACCCCGGAGTACTGGATTAATAAGCAAATTCAAGAGATAGTGGACTTTAGGTCAGTCTTGGTAAGGGGAAAGATGCTAATGAAGGTGAAGGAAGTAAATCACAAGGTTGCAGAGCAATTGAGAGAGATAGCATTGGCTAGGAGAGCTGTAGATGTAGAGGCTAGATTTAAGGATTTTCCTAGAAAGACTTTACTTCTAGATGATTTTGAACAGCCTTATGGGCCAAGTGCCAAGTTAGTTGCCTTCAAGACCGGTAATGCTCCTTGGGATCCAAAATTGGAGAAAGTATACTACGATCATGACCTCAAGGCTAAGGATGCTATAATTTATCTCTACAATCATAATATCTTAGTTTCTAAGATCCAGAAGGCATTAAGTATTGGAGCTCTCGGTCTGAAGTTCCAGAGAAAGTTTGTACCTACAAGATGGAGTATTACAGCTGTAGATTCCATCATCTCCCAGAATTTAATCGAGGAGATCAAACAATATCCTCCAATAGATGAATTTAGGGTTTATGAATATGAATGCTTTGGAAATGTTTTCGAGATACTGATGCTTCCAAGAGCTTGGAGTTATGAGTCGATGGAGGCTTGGCATGCAGGCACTCTCTGGAATCCTGGAGAATCCATTGCTATTTATGGAGATTTCGAAGATTACTATGGTAGAAATGAGTATGCTAGCATAGGAGGGTGTTACTATGCAGCTAGGCTAGCAGTCACTGAAGCATTGAAGAGGGAGCGTAGGCAAGCTACAGTGATCATTTTCAGGGAAGTACATCCAAATTATGTAATGCCGGTAGGTGTATGGTTGGTTAGGGAAAGCGTGAGAAGGGCTTTGGAGAAGGAACCATTGAGATTTGGGGAGCTAGCTTCTGCTCTCAAACGAATTGCAAGCAAATTGAGCATAAACTTGGAGAGATGGTTTAAAGTAAGTAGTTTGCTGAGGAAGGAAATCTACCAGCGGAGGATTGGAGATTATGTGGGAAGAGCTAGCTGAGAGGATAAGGAAATGTAGGGCATGTTCTCTCTCCACCTCTAGGAAACATGTGGTGATAGGGGAAGGAGGATTCAGACAGAAGATATTGTTAATCGGAGAGGCACCTGGTTTTTATGAAGATCTTCAGGGAAGACCATTTGTAGGGAATGCTGGCAAGATTCTGGATGAGATGTTGAGTATGGTAGGGTGGAGCAGGGAAGATGTATTCATTACAAATGTAGTAAAGTGCAGGCCTCCCGGAAATAGAAGACCAAGATTAGAGGAGATTCAGAAGTGTGGTAAGTTCTTAGAGGAACAAATTTCCCTTCTTGGACCAAGGACAATTATTACATTAGGAGATGTAGCTACGAGCTTCATATTCAAAAAATTTGGGATAAGGGGAGGTAGGATCTCTGAGGTTCATGGAAAACAATTCAAAATCAACAATATAAGTATTGTTCCCATGTTTCATCCTGCAGCAGCTTTACATGACCCAAGGAAGAGGAAGGAGATGATCGAGGACTGGAGGAAAATAAAACAAATTTTAAGTGATTAAAGAAATAAACAGCAGTACTGTAGTATAAATATGGAAATTCGAAAGATTATCTGTCGTAAGATATTGAGTAAAAGCGGGATTTATGGCGTAGATTATACCATTAACCCTTATGTAGGATGTGAACACAATTGTGTGTATTGTTATGCTAGGGGATTTGTGAAAGATTTCATCAATCCAAGGCTTAAATGGGGCGAGGAGATTATCGTGAAGGAAAATGCTCTAGCTGCGTTAGCGAGAGAGTTACCGCATGCTAGGAGGGGCACAATATTGCTCAGTAGCATCACAGATCCTTATCAGCCAGTGGAGGAAAAATTTAAGTTGACTCGTGGAATTCTGAAGAGATTGCTCGAATTCCAGTTTCCAGTCTCTATCCTTACGAAGTCTCCCTTGGTGAGGAGAGATTTTGACTTGATCTCCAAATTTAAGGAAGTGGAGGTAGGATTTACTATAATTACTTTGAGTGAAGAGTTTAGAAAACTGATAGAGCCAAATGCTCCCAGTATTCAATCAAGATTAGAAGCTCTCAAGTTTTTCAAGGAGAATGGGGTCAGTACTTATATGTTTGTAGGCCCAATCCTTCCAATTATCACCGAGCTTTATCTGGATGAGTTAATAAAAGAGGCCAAAGAGGCAGCGGATCAGGTGATATTTGATAAGTTCAATTTCAAATATGGTTCATATTCCAATTTGAAAAAAGCATTGAGAGGATCAGAGCTATGGTCTAAGATGGAAAGCAGATTTTCAAATACATTTTATCAAAGAACAAAAGAAGAAGTAATTAAAATTTGCTCTAGGTATGGAGTGAATTTTAACTTTTGCTACTAAGTTATCAGTTGCTCTTACAGTCTGAATCCTTCAACGAATAAATTCCTCTGGGCTAAGTGCTGTCTTACATCGCAGTACAGTGGCCATATACAAGGACATGTGCCATCCTTTACGTAAACCCTTCCTTTGATTGTTTTACTGCAGGGATAACTAGTGCAGAAAACATCAATGAGCAATGTGCTGATAAAGCCTCTTTCACCACTTCCTCCCTCTGCTGTAGAAACTTCCCAAGCAAATTCACTGACCTCATAGTCTGTACCATCTACATTGATCTTAGAGTAGCCATAGGAGTGGGCATTTCCACAAGTACCTTCATCCTTAGCATAAACTCTCCCTCGATAAACAATCCAGAGAGTTGTAGGACCTGAGATAGTAACTGTTAATTGCATGAAAGGATCGTCAATCCATTGGCCTTCTGTTGAGATTTCATAATCTACTGCGGTAGAGGTATATCTGATGAGGGGCCTAATGTTCGCAGTTCCACCTACATAGAGATTACCGCTGACGATTACATCATCATACATCCTCACTACACCATATCCAGTAGCATGGGCATCAATGATCAAGTCTCCTGTAGAGCTTCTCAATCCATAGCCACTATCTACATAGATGTCTCCTCCACTTACATGTAGCTTAGCCCCTGGACTTGTAGTTCCAATTCCAACATTCCCACTTACTAGTACACTTCCATATGCCATTATGGATTGAGCCGCTATATCCCATGTATTCACTTCACATGTCCATCCACTAGGACATGATTGGTCTCTAGTCTTGAATGCACTCGCCCTTACAGTTCCGCTCACCTGTAATCTTTCGCTTAAACTTGTAGTCCCAATCCCCACATTCCCAGCAAAATAAGCATTCCCACTACTTATATATAGTCCCCAGTTAGTTCCTGCTCCAGATGCAGAGCCATAGAGAGCATATTTCGTTCCATTATCTCCACTAGCTATGCCCATAACTCCTACATTTGCTCCAGATGCCTCACTTGCTACTCCATAGATTCCATAAGCTGTCAAGCTATCACTTCCATTTGCATAAGCATAGATGCCCTGTCTTCCACGAGCTACATAGGCATAACTGGTACCATCGCTATCCCTAAAGTATCCTCCATAGGTGCTTCCTTCTCCATAAACTCCATAGCTTCCACCAGTTACATGAAGTTTTGCTGCTGGACTATTAGTCCCAATCCCCACATTCCCAGCAAAATAAGCATTGCCAGCATTGTTTATCCAGGCATTTAATGCTCCACCTTGACCTAGACCTACTGTTCCTTCTGCATATATATCCCATGTATGTACTCCTCCTCCCCATCCACTTGGATAGCCGGAATCAGGATCATAGCCATAGGTACCTATATTTCCACTTACCTTTACTGATCCTCCACTCACCTCAAGTTTCTTCGTTGGAGTTGTAGTCCCAATCCCAATATTGCTTCCGGATTGATAGATAATTGAATTTCCCAGAGAGTTAGATCCTGTCCATACTGGTATATAATTGGCAGTTCCTCCCCCACTTAAGTTTCCAGTTGGCCAGCTGCTTATACAATTGCTTCCTATGCAGAACATATTTGCAATTATAGGAGAGCTCGAGCTGATGTTCTTAAATACCTCAATCCTATTAGTGGAGCTATTGTAATGGAGTACATAGCTTCCAGCTACATAATCGTAGAGGCCAACTGATCTTCCACTCCCATTTAATCCTATCCATAGATCCTGATTGCTTGGACTTAATATCCTAAATACATTGTAGATCACTCCACTCATACTTCCATAACTTCCATTCAGGTAAATGTTCCTAAATCTATGGGTAGAGTTTCCTAGATCCACTGCTCCACTGCTAGCTGGAGTGAAGTTTCCTCCAATAATTAGATTGGAAGTACTTGGAAATATGTAGCTTCCACCTCCATAGAATGTACCTGGCCTTATCTCAGATGCCGAGTGATATACTTGCTGGGCAATCGCTATAGATGCCATCGAGATCAATAGCAAGCAGATAATCCCTCCAAAAATTGCCCCCAGTATGAACTCCCTCATCTTAGATCCACCTATGAAGTTAGGCATCGATTTTTCCTTATGTTAATTAAGCTTATCGAAACTTATTAAAACTTACGCAGAAGTTACTCTATGAAAATACATGGCCTAAGTGGTAAAGCTTCTCTAGCTTTAGGGATCTTACTTTTCTCCTCCAAGGAGATCTTAACCTTAATTCCAGTTTTTCGCTCGAGGAGAATCTTTGCTTCCCTAATAGCTTTGAGCTCAAGTTTTCTTGGAATAATGATTTCCACCTTACTTTCTAAGAATTTCTTGATCAGAGGTTTAGCATGTTCCCCAAATTCCTGAATGAGCCCATCCCAGTTGATCTTTCCACCTTTAGCCTGTTGGAGAGCAGCCTCATAGAACTTATATTTCCACTCTGCAGCTAGGATGATATTTGCTACTTTAGGTCGTTCAAGCTTACTCAATTTCAGAACAGTAACTAGATCCCTCTGTAGATTTTCAAGAAATTCGTCTAGTTTTTCCATTCGTTCATCGATGAGGTTCTCCTTAATCTTTGGGAGTTTTTCTAGGGAAATGTAAGTATTGTTGCCCAATGAGTGCCAAAGCTCTTCACATACATGAGGGATGATCGGAGTCAAAAATCTTAGCCAATCCTCTGAGATGAAATTTACTACCCCATCAAACTCTTCTTCACTTATCTTATTCCTGAGGGAGGCGAGATCGCCTAGTATATTGAAGAAGACGAGCTGCACATAATCCCTTACTTCATAATTTCCCATCTTCTCAAATGCACTTCTCAAGTTCCTGTAGAACTTGGAGAGGAAGGATCTAATTACTATCTTCCTTCTGAACTTATTTGGCTTAGAGTTTTTGATGAGGTAATAGAACTTTTCCACCTTCTGCACGAAAGATTCTAAATCCTTGATTCGAAAGTCTAAAGTAGTGATTGGATCAGCAGCATAACTGATGTAGAGGCGATAGGCATCAACTGAATATTGGCTAGCAACTTTCTGGATTGGAACTATATTTCCGAAGCTCTTGCTCATCTTCCTTCCCTCAGAGATCATCATTCCATTAAGATTTATTGCCCTTGGCCAATATTCCTTGGGAAATATGGCAGCATGATGAAAGATGAAGAAAGTTAAATGATTTTGGATGTGGGCGGTACCGGTGCTCCTCAGATCAAGAGGATACCAATAATGAAATTCTTCTGCCATCTTCTTGAGATCAGCTACATTTATCTCTAACCTTTCAGCTACTTCCACAGGATCACCCTGCTTGAAGAAAACATAATCAAAGAAAGCATCATCCAACCTCTCAGCAGAGATGTTTAACTTCCTAAGCAAATGAACTATGGTATAGAAAGCCATATAGATAGTAGAGTCACTTAGGCTTTCTATGAGCCATCTCCTATCGAATGGAAATCTCGTTCCTAGTCCCCTCTTCCTGGTACATGGCCTCTCATGTAGCCAGTCAATCGTATCCATGAATACTTTCTTGAATTCTTGAGGATAAATTTGCATTTGCTCCAGACACTCCCGAGCCAAATTCTTCCACTTCTCATTCCCATAATCTAAGAACCATTGATCGGGAATTATAGCTACGCTTACTTCTCCTCCACATCTACATCTCACCGGCTTCTCCAATGCTACTACTTCATATAGGGTTGAGGCAAGCCCTTGCCGTTTGAGGTACTCGAATACCTTTTCTTTTGCCTCACTTACTTTCATTCCGGAGAATTCCATACAATTGGGTTTTAATACTCCTTCATAAAATTCCTCCCTGTAGAGGAGTTGGGTAGCTTGATCTAACTTTTCCCTATCATTCTGGTCCCTGACCTGGAGCTTCTTACAAAGTTCTATAGCTGGATGATCTCCATAGCCTGGAGTAGCGATTATAGATATTGGCTGAATTGAACTAAGTTCAGCTTGAGAAATTCCGAACTCAGAAGCCCCTTTCTTTTTAATATCCTCCAGTGCGATATAGTCATATGGAGCATGAGAAGGGACAGAATATACTACTCCAGTGCCAAATTCTGGATCAACAAAGCTTGCTGGAAGAACCAGCAATTCTTTGGAATTTATTGGATTCTTCACTCTTTTTCCAATGAGTTGGATTCCATCCATCTCTTCAAGTACTTCAAAATTTATGCCTTGGAGACGTAGCTTGGTAAGAGTTTGTTTAGAAATTACCCATTTTTCCCCTTGAATAAGAATCTTCACTAATCTATCTTTTGGATTTATCCAGAGGTTTGTGACACCAAAGATAGTCTCAGCTCTAAGGGTAGAAGCTACGAGGAAGGCATCTTCATATGGAAATTTAATGAGCTGCAGTTCCAATATACCAGCTTTTATCTCGTCCCCTCCTTTGATATCATCTTCTCCTACAGCATTCTCACATCGCAAGCAATAGAGAATGGGATAATTTCCCTTCTTGATGAATCCCTGAGCGTTCAATTTCTTAAATTGCCATTCTACAAATTTATTGTAGTAGGGTTCATTCGTTCTGAAGAAGCGTCTCCAATCTATGGAACATCCCAGAGTGGAGAGATCTTCTTTTACCTTATCGCTGAAATAATTAGCTATTTGCTCAGGCTCCTTAAAACCCATCACTATTTCTTCCACTTTCTTCTCATCACTCTCGTAGATTGAGACAGTATCTTTATACAATTCAATTGCTTCTTCTTCTCCTCGAGCAATCCTAGCTGAGATAGACGAGATAGGAGTACCTGATACATGCGCTGCCATAGGGAAAAGCACATTATAGCCAAGCATCCTATAAAACCTGGCTATGATGTCTCCAAGGGTATATGTTCTACCATGTCCAACATGCATTGCTCCAGAGGTATATGGATATGGAATTGTAATGTAGAACTTCTTCTGCTTTCTTGGATCTGCTTCAAATACTCTATCCCTTTTCCAGAGCTCTTGCCATTTCTTTTCTATCTCCCTCAAAAAGCTCATCGAATAGTAAAATTAAAAAGAAGTTTTAAATTTTACTTAAAGGGGCCCGTCGCCTAGCCAGGATAGGGCACCAGGCTTCTAACCTGGGGGTCGTGGGTTCAAATCCCACCGGGCCCAAGTTAAGTAATGCTCATACTAGGTTTTTGAATCCCGAGTTTAACTATGGATAAGATGAGAGATTATGATCTTCAAATGATTTCCAAGCATGCTATCATCTCTTCCGTTTGGTTTAGATAAATTTCGAAATCCTTAGTGGTAGCGGCATACAGTATTGAGTAGAATAGAGGAACTGATACATTTTGAATTTGCTTCTCCCTCACAATTTGAATGCCTAAGAAAATGGCCTCAGGATGATCTCTAAGTTTACATCTTATTTTACTTGCAGGGATGCCATTCCAAGAGATATAGTTCAGTTCCAGTAGCTCACTACAGTATTCAGAGATCATATACCCAGTTACATTCTGCAAGCTATGGGGCATTTCCATAGTAAGGGGTCTTAGTGAAATCAAGAGGATGGGAGGATTATTTTCAGATGCTTCCTTTGGAGTTAGAGCTACTTCTAATAACTCTGGATCCTCACGTTCCCATTTCATTTCCCAATTAGGATGATACTTCACTGTGAAACCTATGTAAATCCCATGCTCAGCAAGGAAGGAAAAATTTTTGGAGAGAGGAATAAAGTTACTACATTTCTGTTCAGATGGAGTTAGAGGAGGGCTTTCTCTAGGAAGAGAGATTAATAGTACACCAATTGCTATGAAGAAGACAAGTATGGGGATGAAAAACTTATGTTGCATAATCCTAATAGAGAATTTATCTTTAATAACTTTTCTGCAACATCCTTTAAGTTAAGCTTTTTTAAGTTGGAAGGAGATAGCTTAAGTATGGATCCCAGCTGGCTTGAACGCTATGCAAGACAAATTCTGATTCCAGGATTTGGTAAGGAGGCTCAAGTGAAGGTGAAGAATGGGAGCGTAGCCATAATAGGGCTTGGTGGATTGGGCTCGATAGTGAGCATTTATCTAACTGCTGCTGGAGTGGGGGAATTGATAGTTGTAGACAGGGACAAATTCCAGAGAAGTGATCTAAATAGACAAATCTTAGCCGATGAGAAGAGCTTAGGGAAGTATAAAGTAGATGTGGCTCTTAGCAGGTTGAGGAAGTTAAACTCCGATGTAAATATTATGGGCCTGAAGCTTGAGCTTTCTCGAGAGAATATAAATAAAATAGGGGAGGTGAACGTAGTGGTGGATTGTACCGATAACTGGGAGACGAGGCTCCTCATAAATGAATATTGTGTAAGCAAAAATATACCATTGGTACATGCTGGAGTGGCAGGCTTTAGGGGGCACATAACCACAATACTTCCATTTAAGAGTGCTTGTCTGAAGTGTATTTTTCCACATATTGCTGAAACTACTGGTAGAGTAGGAGTGATCGGAGCTACACCTGCCCTCTTTGGTGCCCTTGAGGTGCTGGAAACCATAAAACTGCTTACTGGAATAGGTAGGCCCCTATTCAACAAGATAATGTTCATAGATGCTAAGGAGATGCAAATTGAACTTATTCCAGTAAGGAGGAATAAGAAGTGTCCTGTGTGCGGGAGTAAATAAAATTATCCTCCGAAGTCTGCATATACTATCACAACTGGTTTGGCTGGATCAACTTTTCTCTTCATGAGTAGGGTAATTGGCTTCCCATCGATAAGAAACAAAAAAGAGGATAAAACTCTCTCCTTTGAGTCAGCAGCACACTTTCTTAAGAGAAGATCAAGTAAGTCCTCATAAGTTGAACCTTTCTTCAGCTCCAGCACTTCCTCCATATCAGAAGCTTTAAAGTGCTTAGCCAGTTCCATGGTAGCATATTTCACCCTGATTTTCATTTCAATTCGTCTGTTTCCAAACTTTTAATTCTTTTCATATCCATGAAGCCAGACATTCAGTAGATCGTGTATATTCTCTGAAACTTCTGATTGCTTCAAATCCAGATCTCCACAGATGTGTAAGAGGCTGGTCATGGATGTTCCCAGCACAGAGGAGGAAGTGGTGCTTGAGGGCAGGACATGGATATATGAAACCCCTAGAATCGATTAGACAAGTAGATACAGCTGCCTTACATTCCATTTTCTGATTGAGGTATGCTCTAAGAGGATTACCAAATTCTATCTCCACTGAGGTTTTAGTCGATCTCACTTTCAAAATAAAATCTCTCAACTCCTTTTCAGGAATATGAAGTCTCTTCCAGTTCAGTCTCGCTCTTCCCTGAGGTATGAGCCTAAGGAGTTTCAACTTTTTTACCCCTAGATCTTCGCAGATTTTCAAAACATGGGAAAAGCTTTGATAACTTGGTTTCATGAGAGGAAAGTGCACTTCCACATCAATTCCTTCTCTCCTCAGAGAACTTATGAAATTTAAAGTTGTGGAGTAGCAATCTGCTCCGGTGATTTCTTTAGTACGCCTACGATCGCCGTAGAGGCTTACGATTACCTTATCAACTGAATAATTGCCTAGGATGTTTTGGGAAAATTTCTTAGAGATTCCAGATGAGTAGATGATGGTAGAAAATGGGACATTCTCACAGTACTTCAAGATCTCAGGAAGGTGAGGATGTAAAAGGGGCTCTCCACCTGAGATCTCCAATTGAGTACCTCCCAGCTCCTCAAACTGAGTTAATGTCTTGAAGATTAGAGATTTGTCTAGAAAATGTGGGGATGGGGAATTTGAGGAGCAATGAATACATTTTAGCAGACAATCATTAGTTATCTCAAGACAAAGCTCCTCAAGGGTATAATTCATCTGTTTATCCTTCCCAAGACTTTCTGATAGAGCTCCTTATAGAGCTTAGCTTCATAATCCTCGAGTAGATCTGAGATGAAGCTAGTAGGATTTTTTCTTACGATTTCTTCAGCCTTGATCAACTCCCTTTCATTTCTCAGTAAAGATTCAGGATGTTCAGAAATTTCCTTAAATTTGGAAAAATGATCCTTAGTTATCATAGTGCCTTCCTGACAGATTGGTAGACAGACCTTTCCCTTCTCATTCAAGCTGTAATAGGTAATATGATATCCCCGTCTCTTGATGCTTTGAGCATCTACAGTTATATGCTCAGGATCCCATGCATTCCTAGACATGTCATGGACTAGAGGCGAGGCTTCCGTTTTGCTCCTCACATAATCTGTGAAGCATCTCACGAAGTCTCTGACTACTTCAAATGGATTTTCAGCAGATTGCTCGATTACCTGCTTCATGTACTTACTTGACATCTCTTCGGAGTGCTTCAATACCCTCAGTGGAATATAGCTAGATACCCTCCTCAACTCTCCATCCAGATAAACTACTACATGGAATCCTGAACCTCCTGTGAGTTTAACTGTATATTTCACCCCAATTTCCTCCAATCCTCGCTGGAGATCTTCCAGTCCTTTGAGGATAGTTCTTTCATTTACTATCTTCCCTGGATCTAGATCGAAGATAACAGCTCTAGGGCTACAGTTCTCCTCACAGGCGAGACAGTTGGTCTGAGGAAGATAACACAGATTATTCTCCGCGAAAAACTTATAGGCTCCCCAAGGGACCAGTTCATGGGTGATTTGATGAGGATTATTTATCCTTATGTCCCTTCCATCCTTAGTCCTCCTTGTCCACACCAATCCTCGAGAAATTCGGTCCACAGCTAAATTCACATCTTTGAAAAGCTCTTGAGAAAACATCAGATCTGAGACCTCAGCAACTCTCAGATAATGTGGAAGAAAATCTAGAAAGCTCTGAAAGGGAGCTATGAACTTTTCCTTCCTCAAGGTACCACTATAAATGGTGAGATGGGATTGATTTCCCTTCCTTACTTTGGAAATACCAATTTCGTATGCAATGAATGGGAAGTAATTGATCCTTTCATTTTCTAGGAAAAATTCTATACTAGTAAGCAGATCCTCTATTTGATAGGGTTTAGCCCTCCATCCTAAGAAATATATTCGAGCACCTCTCCAATCCTTTGCGAAGAGTACGGGTTTGATATTCCTGGAGCATTTCTGACAGAGCTGGGTAGGCAGGCTTCCAAGCAATTCTACTTCTTCTTGGGGGAGTACTGGGAAGCCAACGGAGCAAAATACATCTATTCCACCAGATTTCGATTGCTGATAGGCTATTTCAGCTGTCTTCTTTAGCTTTTCTCCTAAAGCAGTGAGTATATTAGCAAGGTTATACCTATATCTGAGTTTTGTGACAGGGATCCTAATACTTCCTAGATCCCCCACTCCTTTCATTACTTCTTAGGAGCAGCTTTCTTCTTTAGAACTTTACGCTGCAGCACTCCACTGAGAAGAGCTAAACCTAGTAGAATAATGAAGATCAGGAGGATGTAAGATTGAATCTCAGAGGAGCTTTCACTTAACTCTACTACTTTCCCAGCTCCATACTCATTCCATTCAATCACCCAATCATCGATCCTCAAGGCCTTTTCAAATTTGATCCCCCTCCCTCCGGAAATAGGAATTATCTCTGGTTCTATCCTCTGATATGCTATCCCTAGAGAATCTAGGTAGCTTGCAGGATCTGGGCTTTCAATTAACTCCAGAATGAGGGTGGAATTTAGCCTAGATGAGCCAGGAAGGATTAGTTTATTCCCTACCCAAACTTTGGGATGCGCTGGAAGAAGACCGAGATCCAAATTCGAGAAATTCACCTGACCTTCTAATAGGAGACAGGGATTAAATTCACTTTCATTTATCAGCTTTTCCACCTTTACTACTTGGTCTAAACCGATCGCCACATTTTCCTGCGAGATGATAAGCTGAGGTACATAGGGATAAACTTTGGGATAAGTGTATGCATATTTTTCAAATAATTGGGAGTTCTCCTCATCATTGATGAGATATTCAATTATCCTCAACTTTGGATATTCTCCTAGCCATTTGCTTAATACGATAGGATCTGAAATGGCACAGTAGGGACATCCTACTTTGGTGAAGTAGATGAGACAAAATTCACCTTTCTGAGCTAGGGCAGGAGAGTAGAGAAGAAATAGGAAAGTCAAGAATGAAATACTATGGAGGAATTTCAAACAAATTTTAGATTTTTTGGGCTTTTTCATTTTAGTAAGATGAGGGCCAGAGCTATTAATACCAGTCCCAGCACGAGTCTAAATATCCTTCTATATTTTCTCCTGAATTCCTCCAATCTCTCGCTTCCAACTCCCTTCCAATAGAGAACCACTATTAGGATGAGAGGGAGTACGAAGATGAGATTGTAGAGGAGCAGGAGAGGAAATATAAAGAGGGTTTCCACACCTTCAGATACTAAATGTAGAATGAGGCCAGCGTACATAGCTCCACTACATGGAAATTCAATTAAAGTTACAAGAAGAGCCAACAATAATGTAGCGATAATCCCTCCCTTTGCAGCTAGGAAGCTGATTTTTTTCTGAAACCTTTTAGGGATTCCTAGAGAAATGAACTTTCCATATAAGAAGAAATCCTTAAGATTTATAAGTCCGATTGCAAGGATTAAGGCAGCTACGATTAATTTGAGATAAGTGGCAATGAGTTGAGAACCTGTGAATACCACTTTAATTCCTAGAGTGAGGAGAAGGCCTAATGTGAGATAGGAGAGGAAAATCATTGAAATATAAGCTATCCCCACTTTCCTAATCCTCCTACTTGCTTTCATCACGGAGAGCTGGGAAATGAGTAAAATAAGTACTGACATTATACAGGGATTAATGGAATCAGCAGCTGCTGCAGCGATCACTAGCCAAATATCTTCCATGCTGGGAATACGCGATGCTGATGTAGCAGCTATCGAAATGCCGATCTTAACTAGACTTAATCCAATTATGAGTGATCGGAAGATGGAACCATTTAGTTTTTTGGTTTTTGTCATCTAGCAATTTTACCTAGAAAAGAGTATTTAAAAAATTTTGTTGAAAATCGAAACCTTTATTTAACATCCTAGCCTCTCCAAGAGATGGAAAAGAAGAAAATAGAAGAGATCAATGAAGAGACGAAGCTTGCGGAAATATTGAAGGACCAGAGGTTAGTTAAAGTGCTCCTAAAATATAACTTTCCATGCTTTTTCTGTCCCTTAGCTTCCTATGAGATGGCCAGGCTCAAAATTGGAGAAGTAGCAAAGGCATATGGAATCGATGTGAAGAAACTCCTAGAAGAACTGAATGCTGCTAGGAAAGCTGAGTAAATTCTTCTCAGAATTAGGATTAGAATTTTCGGCTTAAGTTAGGGATGGGGCCGCCGGGATTTGAACCCGGGACCACCAACGCCCCAGGCTGGCATTCTTCCAAGCTGAACTACGGCCCCTTTGAAAGTTCCCACTTCAACCCCTGTGGTGTCGGAACTAATTTTATCTTTCCCTCACTTCTTAGGGATGTAATTAGTGCGGAGAGCTCTGAGGTTGAAAATTCATAGTTCAAGGCAATCAACCTCTCCTCAAGCTCTTGAAAAGTGGCATTACCTTCTCCTAATACTTGGAGAATAGCTTCCCTATTTAATGCTTTACCCTTCTCCTCCACCATCTTTTCAGATTTCCTCACCCTTTTCATTTTCTCCTCAGTTCTTCCCTCCCCAATTACTTTCTCAAATTTCTCTTCCACTTCCCACCAGTCATCTTCCACTTTAAGTTCTCCAAGCTTTTGATCCACATATGTCACTAGGGAGGCGACAGTCTCCCTGAAGACCTTTTTCTTCTCCTCAATCCTCTGCATGAAAAACTTTCTGACCTTCTCCTTCGCATCTCTTGGGCATCTCCTCGTCTTCAAGAGCATAGCTTGAGTAGCATATTCTTCAATTTGACATAGATTTCTTGTGAGAAGAGTCCTGACTCTCATCGCAATGTCATTTAGATTTGCTGGTAGAAGGAATACTTTATCTCCTAGTTTTGTCCTAACCTCCACACTATAGTAAGGAGTTGAAGCTAGGTTAAGCATCTGTTCCAGTGGAAGAGATATCATCTCTATTTTTGGTAAGTCGAGCTTTGAGGAAAGTTCCTTAGCCTTATCTATGAGTATTTCTCCACCAAGTATTTCGGCTACATCATCCAGATTATACTCTAGGGTAATACCATTCTTCAGATCCATGAGCTGCTGGGCCAAAATTCTGTTCCCATCTTCCTGCCTTTCTAGGAATTTTCCAATTAAGTTATAGAGCCTTAAGTACAACGTTTCCTTTATGATTTCCCTACTCTCAGTTCCGCGGAATTGCTTCTTATCTACATCCCAGCAAAACCATTGCTTAGGTACAGTGGTTTTAGTTACTATTGGAAGCCGTCTCCGAACATCCCAAAATATTGCCTCCAATTCTACTTCACCCCAGAAATTATACGCTTCATCAGCCAGTTCCTTTTGAAGATATGCCTTTAGCTCTAAGTCCTCTATTCTCTCGGAGAAACGCCTGAGAGAATTCCTATAAGTTTCCACTATTTTCCTTTCATCTGCATTCGGGAGGGAGAGCTGATTAACTAGATCTAGGGCTTCCTTCAAAAACTTGTTGAGCTCTTCCAGCCCTCTTTCCATTTTCTTCTAAGATTCTAGTTAGCTCTCTTGCAATTACCTTAGGTTCATCGTCAAAATATTCCACCAGAGTCTTAGCTATATAAAATGGGTGAAGCATTCTAAGTTTATCTAAATTTCTCTCCAAAGAACTTTTTGCTATAATTACATTCTTCACCCTACCCTTTCTGATTTCCTCCAACATATCTTCCTTACAGCTCGGATTCTCGAAGAGGGTTAAGGCAAGTCCAATTCCTATCTTCTCATGAGCATCTGATCCGGCAATTTCAGCTTTATCGTATTTGTTTGCTAGAGTTTCATAAAATCCTCCAGCACTCGGATTAAATTCCTCAATTCCATGAATGAGGCGCTTTCCCCCACTTAACTCCGTCTTGATGAGATCCTCCAGATTTTCTTTGTTAATTCCATTCAATACTAATGGATGAGCCAGAACTACTACTCCTCCCTTCTCAGCTATTTCACTTGCAGCATCTAGGAAAGACATATTCCTACGCAAACCCTTGGCCACATTTTCATCGAAATTAGGAAAATATGCTAAGATGTGAAATGGTTGATTACGATGAATGACTGTGAGCTCTATTCCCGGGAGGATGAGAATTCCATGCCGCTTCTCTGCCCTTTCGGCATACTTCCAATGACTTACTGTATCATGATCTGTGATTGAAATGGCATCTAAATGTTTTCTTTTAGCTACTTTGGCTATATGGTCCACAGTATTTACACCATCGCTGAAAAGGCTATGGATGTGTAGATCTGCTTTGACTCCATCGAGCTGGCTGATTTTGGCACAGGCATCAGAGATCTTCTTCTCGAGCATACTATTTGCTGGGAGGAAGAGCAATCTTTCCATTCCCCTGTAGAGATAGTTCACTAACCTGTCCATGAAGTAGGATAAGCTTATTTATGATAAAAATTTTACTATTTTATAGTGAAAACTACTCAAATTGCTTAAGGAACTCCAATACCTTATACTCAATTGTCGTGGTAAAATATTTAGGTAGTTCGCTTGGCCTAACCCATTTCAGCTCAGAGAAAACTTCCCCAGTCCTAAGAGAGCCCGCCACGTATTCTACCCAGTAATAATAGTCTGTTACCTTATAGTTCTCTGAGGGAACCGCATTGAAGAGGAATTTCTTGATCCTTACCTTGATTCCAACCTCCTTTTCAAAGAGCTCTATAACCTTAGCTCTGGGACTCTCACTCTCGGAAAGCATTGCATAGGGAAAGCACCACGTGAGCCTTGGGATATATTCATTAGTTTTCCTCCTCCTAGCAATAAGTACCTCACTATCCCTCAAGAGGATTCCAAGTACTCTCCTCATCTAAAAAGTATTAAAAAATTCCAAGTTATTACCTTTTCGGTGAGGAGAGCAATTGTACTTTTCTCAGGAGGAAAGGATAGCTGCTATTCCACATATTTAGCAAAAAGTTCGGGGTTCAAGATAGCAGCTCTTGTCTCAGTCATCTCTAGAAATCCTGATTCCTACATGTTTCATACAGTAAACATAAAATTTACTAGACTTCAGGCAGAGGCGATGGGACTCAGATGGATTCCACTAAAAGTAAGTGGGGAGAAGGAGAGAGAGGTAGGAGAGTTGAAAGAACACTTGAGAGAGGTGATAAGAAGGCTTGGAGCTGAGGCAGTTGTATTTGGAGCCATAAGAAGTAGATATCAAAAGGAGAGAATAGATAGCATTTGTTCCAATCTCGGAGTTGAGCCCATAGCCCCTCTTTGGGGGAGAGTGGAGGAGGAAGTTCTCCTAGAGGAGCTGAGGTCTGGAATGAAGGTGATCATCACTGGTGTTTTTGCTGAAGGCTTTACCGAAGCTTGGCTAGGAAGGATTATGGATGAAAGATGCGTGGAGGAGCTCAAACGCCTGGCTGAGAGATTTGGGATAAATTTAGGAGGGGAGGGAGGGGAATATGAGACCTTCGTGATAGATGCTCCATTTTTCAACATGAGGATCGAGCTGCTGAAGTGGGATAGGATATGGGAGGAAAGCTGTGGAAAATTTATCATAAGGGAAGCAGTACTTAGTCCTAAGTAATGCCCGCAGCTTGTGGGTTTCCCGCCTGTTCGGCAGTACCGCCCACAACGCAATTGGGCTTAACTTCCGGGTTCGGGACGGGACCGGGTGTTTCCCCAATTGCTATGGCCGCGGGCAAGATTTATAACTAAACCGAATTTTTAAAAACTTGTGGTTGGAAAGGTGGAAAAGATATGTAGGGAGAGAATGAGGATTCTCTTCAAGTTGGCTTCGGAGGAGCTTCCCAGAAATCCTAGTAGGAGTAGGAGATATGTGGAGCTCATTAAGAGAATTAGCACCAAAAATAGGGTGAGGATCCCGAAGGACATAAAGAGCTTCCTATGCAAGCAGTGCAATCTTCCACTGATTCCACTAAAGACATTGAAGGTAAGGATAAAAAAGAGGAAATATGTGATATATAGATGCTTGAATTGTGGAGCTTGTAGGAGGTTTCAGCTCATGAAAGGATAAAATTAAAATAAGGGCAGTGTTGGTTAACACTATGGCTACAGTATACGATGTGCCTGCAGATAAGTTAATACAAAAGGTAGCTGAGGAACTCAAACAGAAAGTACAAGTGCCTACTTGGGCCAAATTTGTGAAGACTGGAGCACATAAGGAGAGACCTCCAGAGCAGGATGATTGGTTTTATAAGAGGCTTGCCAGCCTACTTAGGACTGTGTACATCTCCGGTCCTGTTGGGGTAAGCAGGCTTCGCACCAAATATGGAGGAAGAAAGAGGAGGGGCCATAAACCAGAAAGAGCGTATAAGGCTGGAGGAGCTATTATAAGGAGAGGTCTCCAAATCCTCGAGAGTCTGGGACTAGTGACGAAGGTGGAAAAGCCTAAAAAGGGGAGGATAGTAACTCCTGAAGGAAGGAGTTTTCTGGATAAGATAGCAACATCCATCTATAAGGAGTTACATGGAGGTGTTGAAAGTGGAAAGGAGAAAGCAGGAGGAACTTGAGAAACTCTTCTCGAAGTTAGAGGCCACATATCTCACGAAAGAAGCTAGGGAGAGATTAAATTTTTTGAAACTCACCCATCCTGAGATGGTTGAGAAGTTCAGAGTCTTTTTGCTTACTGCAGTCCAGAGTGGAAAGATGAAAGTAATAGATGAGGCTGAGCTCAAACAGATCCTATCCCGACTTTCTGAGAAGAAAGAGGGGAAGATCAAGTTTGTGAGGAAGTAAAATGGCCAAGCAAAAACCAAAGGCTAGAAAGAAGAGGCTGATAAGAGCATTACGCTCTGCTAGGCCAGCTCCAGCTTGGGCCCTCCTGAAGGCATTTGGAAAGCGGAGGATCTGGAGATGGGCCCTCAATCCTCATGAGAGAAGGAGCTGGAGGAGTAGGAAGTTGAAACTTTAGTTAAAATGAGAAGGATATACACTGTAAACTTGAGAAGGGAAATACTGAAAGTGGCTAGATGGAAGAGGACTAAAAAGGCTGTTTCAGCCCTCCGCAATTTCGTAGCGAGACATATGAAAGTGGATGTAGATAGGGTAAAGATCAGCGAGAAGTTGAACCGATTCATCTGGAGCAGAGGGGGAAAGAATCCCATAACCAAGTTCAAGATAACTGTAGATAAGGATGAAGCAGGAAATGTGAAGGTAGATCTATATGAAGTGGAGGTGACCAAAACTGGAGAAGCCAAGCAAGAGAAGTAAGGAGGAGTTAAGGGAGAAAGTGTTGGAATTTGAGTTTTCGAGGGCTCAGCTCAGTGAGATAGAGAAGCGTTTGGTGGAACTGAGCATGAAGTGCGAGGAGCTGAAAAAGATCAGGGAAAGCTTAGAGGAGTTGAGAAGTGGTAAGGAGAAGGAATTCTTGTTTTCCTTCGCCCCAGGAGTATTTGTAAAGGGGAAATTGGTGGAGAATGAGAGAGTGCTTGTGGAAATAGGAGCAAATATCGTGATGCAGAAGGAGTTGGATGATGCTCAACAATTCATCGAGGAGCAAATTCATGAGCTTGAGAGGGCACTCCAGAAGTTAAGTTCAGAGTATCTAATTCTCGGGGAGAGGCTAAAGAAGCTTGCTCCTGAGATAGAAAAATTGCTTAGGGAGAGGTAAGATGTTTGAGTCTCTCAAGAAGAGATTAAAAGGATTCGTAGAGAAGATCGTGGGAAAAGTTGAGGAGAAGCCGGAGGTGGAGAAAGAAGTAGAGGTGGAAGAGAAGAGAGAAGGAGTTATTCAGAAGATCATTAGGAAGGTGAAAGTGAAGGAACTAAGTTTGCAAGAATTCAATGAGATCTTTCAAGAGTTGAAGGAAGAGCTCATTGCAAATAATGTGGCTTTGAAAGTGGTAGAGAAACTGGAAGAAGAGTTGAGGAAAAAGGTGGTGAATAAGGAAATTCAAAGGGGAAAGGAAAAGGAGTTCATAATTCAGCAGTTGAAGCTCTCTTTGAAGGCTGTGCTCATTCAAGGAAATGTGGAGGAGATATTGAAGAGGATCTTTGAAAATAGGAGGATTGGTGAGGTTACCAAGTTCATGTTCGTGGGAGTCAACGGGGTTGGAAAATCAACTACGATGGCGAAATTTGCAAACTTCCTCCAAGCGAAAGGGATTACTTGTGTTTTTTCAGCAAGTGATACTTTCAGAGCAGCTGCCATAGAGCAGCTTGAGAAACATGCAAATGCGCTCGGGTTGAAGTTAATTAAACACCAGTATGGAGCCGATCCCTGTGCAGTAGCCTATGATGCAGTGGCCTATGCTAAGGCTCACGGAATAGATTGTGTGCTGATAGACACTGCTGGGAGGCAGCATTCAAATGTAAATTTAATGGAGGAGTTGAAGAAAATAAAGAGGGTGATAAAACCAGATTTCATAGTGTTCGTAGGAGATGCCCTTACAGGAAATGATGCCATTAATCAGGCCATAGAGTTCGATAAAGAGCTAAATTTGAGCTTCTCTATCATCACTAAGGCTGATGTAGATATAAAGGGGGGAGCAATCTTGAGCATCGGTTATGTAACCGGAAAGCCAATTCTCTTCCTAGGGGTTGGTCAGGGATATGGAGACTTAAAGGCGTTTGATCGAGATGAGTTCTTAGATAATTTATTAAGTACTTAAAGAAATCTGTAAATCATGTTCGGAAGGATTGGAGAAGCTATAAGGGAATCCATAAGGAAGTTGTTGAGTAGGGGATATGTAGGGGAGGCTGAGTTGAATGAATTCTTGACCGAGCTTGAGAGGAGTTTGATAGAAGCAGATGTGGAGCTTGGTATCGCTAAGGAGCTGATAATGAAAATCAGGGAAAGGGTAATGAAGGAGAGGACTAAACTTCCACTAAGGCAAATAATAATCCCCATAGTTTATGACGAACTTGTAGCTCTCTTAGGAGAGAGGACAGAAGTAATAATAGATAGGAAGCCATTTAAGATCTTGCTGGTTGGTCTGTTTGGCTCTGGAAAAACTACCACTGCTGGTAAACTAGCTCTCTATTATTCGAAGAGGGGATATAAGGTAGCTCTCGTATGCCTAGATGTAGTTAGGCCAGCAGCCTATGAACAATTGGAACAGATCTCTAGGAAGATTAATGTGGGTTTCCTAGGAGACGAGTTTGAGAAAGACCCGTCTAAAATCATCAGAAAACTCTCCAATAAGTTTTCAAAGTATGATATAATCATAGTCGACTCCTCAGGAAGAGATGCATTGAATGATGAAATGATTCAGGAGATCAAGCAGGTGAGAGAAGAATTAAAGCCTCAAGAAATCCTCCTCGTACTGAGCGCTGATATTGGACAGCAAGCGAAGGAAGAGGCCCAAGCATTTCACGAGGCCCTAGGAATTACTGGAATAATTGTAACTAAGCTCGATGGAACTGCGAAGGGTGGGGGAGCATTAGTAGCGTGCAAGCATACGAATGCAAAGGTAAAATTCATTGGTACTGGGGAGCACTTGGATGAAATTGAGGAATTTGAACCCAAGAAATTTGTAGCGAGACTTCTCGGAATTGGCGATCTCGAGACTTTAATGAGGAAAGTCGAGGAAACTGTGGAGAAGGAGAGGCTTGAGCATGTAGCAAGGAAGGCTATTAAAGGAGGAATGAACTTAAAAGATCTTTATGACCAAATCCAAGCGATGCAAAAGGTGGGACCATTGAATAAACTCATCAGCTTTATTCCAGGACTCTCCCTTGTTAAACTTCCGAAGGAAGCTCTTCCGATGCAGGAGGAGAAACTTAAGAAGTTTGCATATATTATTCAGTCTATGACCCCAGAGGAGCGGGAAAATCCTAAGATAATTAATGCCAGCAGGATAAGGAGGATAGCAAGAGGGGCAGGGGTGAAAGAGGAGGATGTGAGGGAGTTACTTTCATTCTATAACCAAATGAATAAGTTGATGAAAATGTTTGGATCCCAAGATGTTAGTAAGCTTCTTAAACGACTTGGAGGAACTAAATTATAAGTTGCAGCGAGGGAAGAGAGGTGGGAGAAGATTTTAGAGATGATAAGTGTCATCATTCCAGCTAGAAATGAAGAGAAAAACTTGGCAGAGTTATTGGAGGATTTAAGAAATCAGACCTATAGAAAAAAATTTGAAATTATAGTAGTTGATGGGAAATCTAAAGATAGAACCAGGGAGATTGCTAGGAATTATGGTTGTAAGGTTGTAATACAGAAGAAATTAGGGCCATCTAATGCTAGGAACTTGGGGGTGAAGAAAAGTAGGGGAACTATCTTAGTTTTTTTGGATGCTGATTATAGGGTTAATAGAGACTTCTTGAGAGAAATTGAAAAAGCCTTTCGAAAGAGAGAGATAAAATGCGCAACTCCCACCATAATTCCCTTACAGAAAAACTGGATTCAAAAAGCTTTGGCAATCCAAACCAAATTGGCAACCCAAAGACTTGGTGCTGAAAAATTTCCAAAGATTTTGAGAAAACATATTTTCGATGAGGTTGGGGGATGGGACGAGAAATTGGATTTCGGTGAGGATAGGGATTTTGGGATGAGGGTGCTTAGGGAGGGATACAGGACCATTTTGATTAGGGGAGCGATCGCATATGTAAAATTGGTTGACTCACCTACAAAACTCTTCAAGCAAGGTAGATGGTACGGGAGGACGATCTTCCCTTACATCAGAAAAACAAAAGACCTTCCAGCATTAGGAGGAATGTTGGTCTATTCGTCATTTATTCCACTTTTGATCCTTTCAGCATTTCTCAAGGCGTTCCTATATCTCTTCCTGCTAGATTTTTTTGTCCTTCTCTCCTACTCCTTTGCAGGGTTTTTGTCGACAAGGTCCCCATATGCATTTTTGATTATGCCTGTTAATATCATAAGAGGTTTTGGAGAATTTGTAGGAATGATAGAAGGCATATTGGTAAAGAAGCGTGGTAAAGTATAAGAGAAGATTTAAACAACTTCCCCTAGTTTAAAAGTTTTTAAATCCCAGTTTACTTCTTTTAATCTATGCCAAAGAAGTCGCTTGGCCCTAGAAGGAAAACTAGGAAGAAATTCAAGAAGAGGGCAAGAGAGAGGGGAAAGATTAGGATAAACTTAGCTCTTCAAAGCTTCAAGCCTGGAGAGAAGGTAGTAATTGGAATTGAACCAGCTTTTCATGAAGGCATGCCGTTCAAGAGGTTTATAGGGAAGGTTGGAGAGGTAATCAATAAGAGGGGAAAATGCTATGAAGTTAAGATTAGAGATGGGAGTAAGGAGAAAATCGTAATAGTACATCCGATTCACTTGAGGAGGTGTTAACATGGAGCTAGAAGTGTTAGGGGAGGAATACATTCCTGTAGTGAAGGCGAAGAAGGTTCTGGAAGAAAGCAAAGTGGAGACTCATGAAGTGAATATCGCTCTGGAGCATGCTACCAAATTTTCTAAGCTGAAGTGGAGTGAAGCTGAGAAGCTGATCCAGGAGCTCAAGAGTTTAGATCTGAGATTGAATGAAAAGGTAATAGTTAAGCTTGTAGACATAATGCCCTACGATAAGGATGACGTGAAGCTAATTCTCAGTTCCTATAAGTTAAGCTTGAAGGATGAAGATGTAGAGAAGATTCTGGAAGTAATAAATAAGTTTAGGAAATAAAATGAAACAACAAGTTAAGGAAGAGTTTGCCATAGTACTAGATTTTCTACCAGGAGGTAAGCCCCTCGCAGGCGTTTATACTCCAGTAGCCCAAGTGCTTGGAGAGAACTATTTCATTCTCCTCGAGGTAGTACCTAGGAAAGGGGTAAATCTGAGTATAGGAGAGAAAGTTTATATAGGGCCTGAGAAGAGGGATAAGATCCATCATGTTTTAGGGAAGATCAAATATGATGAGCTTACCCAAAATGCCAAACTTGAGCTTGAAAATGTACTGAAGGAGCTAGTTTCAAAAAATGAGCAGAGATTTGTGAAATTCTTTAATGAGGCTAGACCATTGACTACCAGAATGCATCAGTTGGAACTCTTGCCTGGGATAGGTAAAAAGCATATGTGGAAGATCTTGATGGAAAGGGAGAAGAAGCCATTTGAGAGCTTCCAAGACATAAAGCAGAGGGTGAGCTTCCTTCCCGAGCCAGAAAAACTGGTGATAAAGAGAATAATCTCAGAATTGCAGGGAGAAGATAGATATAGGATCTTCGTAGGCTCAGCTTGAGAGAAATTTAAATAGTGAATCATCCTTTGAGATTTATGCAGATCCTTAGGATGAGGATCGATTCCAAGAGCAAAAAAGGACTCTCCCTCGCGATGAAGTGTTTAATGAATTGCATAATCTTTTACATCTTTTCCACGATTCTCTTCGATCTCCTCGGCCTCAAGCTAGCCTCACAAGTGATCTACTTACTCACAATGGTATACTTCATGATTCTCCTCTATTGCTTGGATGAGTATGTAGAGAAATATGTGGGTGAAGTGGAAAAATATGTGAGGCTGAAGAGCTACGTTATAGCTGCTATTTCTCTGCTTCTTCTCCTCTTCTTCCTAGCTGTCCTCACAATACATGTTGAGGATGTAAATAAGTGGTTCTCTGCCATCATTTCGCTTATCTACATCTTTGCTCCCCTCCTCCTCTGGGAAGACCTAATTAAATTCACTGGAGCTTTCTTACTAATACTCCCTCTCGGGAATCTGAGCATCCCAGCTATGGAGTATTTATCCAATCTCTCGCTCACTAAATACTTCACCCAGGCTTGGATCTATCTCACCCAATTTGGGGGAGAAAACCTGCCCCTTTTCCTCATAATACTAATGGTGACTTTCTACTTCATGTTAAAGTTTTTAGAACAGGTGATAAAGATCTTGATCGTGATACTCGTGATCTGGATAATGATAAAACTTCTTCTCTAATTCACTTGCTTGACACCGAAATTATGATATCTCCACTCAGTAGATGGGTACCATTTAACACGATTGCCTCTCCACCTATGAAATTTCCTGTCACCTCAACGTTTTGAGGAAGGCTCGAATTCTTGCAGAGCTCCCTTGCTGGAGAGAGAAGCCTAGCACACGCCTGAAAATTCCTCATCCTCAGTTCATAGCTGCTTCCTAGGATAGTTCTAGGCATAGGGTAAATATAAACGATGGAGGAGTTTGGGAAGTGGGAAATGATAAGATAAACGTCATTGAGGAGTAAGTCGAAATGAGTAGCCAAATTGAAGAGGTAGGCGTCAGCTAAGGAATTGATGACGATGTTTGGGATGTATGTACTGAAGATGAGAGTACAAGCACTTACTACTCCAACTCCGATGGAGAAAGTGAGCACTTCTCGGATTATCTCAGCTTGAGCCTTCATAACTTCAACAGGTCTAGGAGGATCTCTAGCTTCTCCTTCTTTCTATTGAGCTCCTCTCTCGCTACTTTCCATGCTTCTTCACTGATCTTTCCCTGAGCTAGTTTTGAATCCAGTGAAGCCAGCTGATTCTCTAGATCTCTTACCAACTTTATTACCCTAGCTTCTGGAGCTTCCTTTTCCTTTATGATGATCATTGGCTTCTCCTCCTTCTTCTTCACATATTTCCTAGCTAACTCATTGTAAAGCTCACTTACGTCCTCTTCCAGCTTAGAGAAGGCATCCATATCCTTCTTATCACAATCTCCGGCTATTACTATCCTCACATCGGCTTTTTCAGATTCTATATCATAGACTCCCACGATCTTAACCCAAGTATAGAGATGAATTTTCTCCTTGATGAGGAAGAGGAGAATGCTCAGTAGGATTAGGGAAATCCCCCCATATAGAAAGTATTCTTGTTTGAAAGAGAGGCTTTGTGGGATTAGGGAGGGGGAGATGAAGAGGATGATGGAAATTAAGCCTAGAAGGAGGAGGATTTTCCATAGCTTTGGAAATCTTGAACCCCTCTTCACTTCTTTGATTGCTTTAATTATCCCCTTTACTGGCTTGAGCCTTCCTCCTAAGAACATTCCTTCAAGCTCAGTGCTTTCCTCGAACTTAGTGAGCTCATTTAAAGGAGATTTGAATTCCAACGTGTCGAGGATCTGAGAACAATGAGCTCTGAGTTCCTCAGGATCTCCTACTCTAGCGAAGAGATCGTAGAAGAGCTTGCGATTCCTCATCGTTTGGGTTTTAAACTCCTCCTCATACTTTTCCACCACCAACTTCTTCCTCCACAGCATGTTAATTCTAAGGGATTTTGTCTTTTTAAATTATTCCAGTATTTTCCTCAGAGCCTTGAGTCCAGATGCATCTCCCTTGATCTTTACCCAGATACAGTCATCGAAATTCCCTATTACGATCTTATCCTCAAGGAAGGCAGCTTGTTTATCTATCCTGAGAAATACAGAGTTTCTCTCCACTCTCTTAGAAAATCCCTCCTTGCCCAATTTATTCACTAGCTTCTGCTGAAGATTTGCAATGAATTTTTCCACTTTAATTCTTTCCTTAATTATGCCACTGATCACGATAATTTCGGTGCCGAAGCTTCCTTCCAGTGTCTCCATCTTGATAGCTTCCTCGAATGGAAAAACATTGAGAAACGCTTTCATTACCTTTTCCAGATCTTCACTCTCATGCTTATATGTTCTAGCCTCAATTGATTTGATCATGATTTATTAAGCCAATAGTTTTAAAAATAATTTGTGGAGTAATGGTTAAGGAAGCAACCCATATTCTTTCATTCTCTTTACTACATGGGGGAACTTGATAAGGAACTCGTGGTCCAATCTTGCTGGGAGAGTTCTATCGATCTCAGCCAGCCTCTGCTTGAGTTCTTCCAAGAGTCCTTCGGTGTAGAGATCTATTAAGATGGCAGGATGGAAACTTATTTTCCAACGCTTTAAATGCCTCAATGCTGCTAGTTGAAGTCTAAAGTTCTCGGGATGAGCCTTGGTTACTTTAGAGAACATTTCCTCATTTGCCCCTTTCAGTGAGACCCTTACATGCAAATTTGGAAATTCTCTAAGTTTCACTACAAAGGATTCATCTTCGCCTAGTAGAATGCCATTCGTTTCCAAGATGAATATGAGACCCCTATTTATTCGCTTAATCACCTCTAGCAGATGCTCCTTACATATAGTAGGTTCTCCCCCAGAGATTCTGCAGTATCTGAACCCATTTCTGAGAGCAATTTCATTCAACCTCTGAGCTACGAATTCAGGTTCGCAGAATTTTCCCAAATTCCTCCATACCACATTGCTGCTCCAGCAATAGCCACATCTCAAATTGCATCCACTGATATCTGCTGTAGCACAACCTCCATAGAATCTCGTAGCTCTAAATCTATAGTACTTAGCTAAAAATTTGCCTTGCCAACATTTGCATACCTCCTTCCTCACGACTTTTGTCAATTCGAGAGCATCATACATCTTTCATCACGCGATCTCTATCCATCTTATCCTTGGATTCTTTCCCAGCCCCTCCTCCAATGCCAATTTCAAGTAGGATATCTCCTTATGACCGAGCAGTTCAGCACCAGCTAGATCACAGGCTACGGCATCCTTGCTAGCTAGAGTGAGATCAAGAGGTACCAACTTTCCAAAGAGATGAGAACCAAACATGCCTGTGGTAGCATCTATTATTGCTAGCTTTGGCTTTATAGCCCTCACCAAGTCCATAAGTCTCTTTGCCCAGATCTCCTCATTCCCCTCAGCATGCATATAGGCTCTTAAGGGATAGTTCCCTCTAGGCCTCAGAAGGCCCATGAGATTTTTCAATGTTAATGTAACTCCAAAGGCATGTTCCTTCAACACTGCTACAGAGACTACATCGCATTCCAATGCAATCTTTGCCACTTCAAATTCCCAAAATTTTCCATTTATCCTTTCGAATTTTCCTCGATTCAGATCCAAGAACTTTACCTTATATTTTTTAGAAAGTTCAAAATAACCAGCCATGTCAAAACATTCCATAGTATTCCAAATAGCAGCCCCTTCTCCTACTATCATCTCATAACCCATTTCCTTCAGAAATTGAATTACCCCCTCCACTACTTCCTTCCTAGTAATTGCTCCTGAATTGTTTGGCATCGGCTCCACGAGGTTTGGTTTTATCAACACTTTCCTAGAGAAAGTCGGATTTAGGGCTTTTAATGCCAAATAGGTTCTAAGCCTAGGATCTTTTCCCCTTGCAATGATTACCTCACTCATTTCAACCGGTAACGAAAGTGAGGAAGGCTCCGATGAAGATGGGAATAATGAGATTCTCAAATTTATCGGTCACATAATCCAAAGTAGCAGCTACGAGAGAAGTGATGAGTGTGAGATGGATTGGAAAGAAGTTAATTAAGATGATGAAATCACTTGCAAAGTGTATAATGCTTCCAGATATGCTTTTATGTTCACTATTTAATAGCCACTTTCCGAAAATAGCTGTGAGAGAGTCGCTGAAGGAGAGGATGAGAATGCTGGAGAGCATGATCTCCCCCTCAAAAAGTAGGAGAGAAAAAATTATCCCACATGCATAGCAGATAGCTTTGATATCTATTCTCTCCCTACTTAGGAGCTGCAAGTACTTCTCTACTGATCTCCATCTGAGTTTAGTGAATGTATATGCCAAGTAGAGGAGAAGGAGAATGGATGTAATTACGATGGAGAGGAGCCTAAGATCTTCATTGAGATAGGAAAGGATGGCGAGAGAGCTACCATAGAGGAGATGGACTAATTTTCTCAGAAAGAAGTTATAGCTCATTGATGACCTCCCACAAGTTTAGTATGGGCTTTTCAAAGTGTTCCACATCATCAATTGCGATCCTCGGACATGCAGTATTAACCCAGAGCTCTATATCTGGAAAGTTGAGGAGGAGTTCTGGAGAGATCTCGTCGAACAGAAAAAGGAAGGCAACCTTTCCAACCTTTTCGAGCTTTCTCTTCAGCTTGAGAGCTTGGCTTAGCCTTTGCTGCCCTGGCTTGCTGCATATTATAACCCCAATTTTCCTAGAAAGCCTAAAAAACTTCTTGAAGTTTTGGATTCTTCTCTGGATTTTCATGGCCAGTTTGTCATCGAAGATCGAGATCTCTTCACTAATTGGATTTGCGATAACTATCTTTTTCCTATATTTGAGAAATACTGGAAGGGGATGAAATGTTCCAGAACCAAGGTACAGGAAACCATCGCATCGCCATGCGATTTCATCTACTGCCTGAAGATCACAACCAGTAATTATTCCCTTTCCATATCTAGATCTCCCCATATACACATTTCTTCCATGCTTCTTGAGAAACTTTGAGATAATTGGCAATATTGGAGAAAACTGAATCGTGGTAAAGATACCAACATTCTGGAAGGAGAGGCCTTTCTCCACCTTTGAGAGGAAAGAGGCACTTACCTTTCGTAGCTGGCAGGAGATGAAGAGGAGCTTCACATAAGCTTAGAAATAAGCCCATCTTATAAATTTTAGTAAGGTATAAAAATTAAGGGTTGATCAAATTGGCATGGGAGGAAAGAGGAAGAGACCGAAGATAAAGAGGAAGGTAAAGACAGAATGGGAGAAGAAAGAAAGTTCTCTGAGATTTCCAAACTGCAGAGGAACTTACGATGATTGCCCGAGTGAAGAAGAACTTAAACCATTTTTAAGGGAGAGAGATGAGGATCTTCTTCCAGAAGTATGCAGGAAATGCCCCTTCTACTTCAAGTACAAGCTTTCCTAGAGATACCTTATCTCCCTTCCCTTTACTATGGCAAATACTTCAATAGCCTCTTCTAGCCCTGCTCCTTTGATCTTCCTGAGTAAGATCTCCTCTATTTGAAAGATCCCGGCTGTATCCTGCATACTGGCAGTGATCCTAACTAATTTGTCTATTCCTCGGGAGATCTGGATCTCATCTATAGCTAATGCAGAGAATTTGTGAATATCTTCCTTTCCTATGTGGAATGGTATCCTCGCCCTTCCTTTGGTCATGTCAGTGCCATCAGCTACTCCCACGATCTTTGCCTCTAAACTTGTGCTCTTATAAGTACCCATGTGGCATACAATTGCCTCTAAGATGATCGGAAGGATTCTATATGCCTTTCTCAGCTCGTACACCTCACTGAGGAGATCTACTACTATGTCCTTAGCAAGGAGAGCTCCTAAAAGCTCATGATGATCCCTTGTGACAGAGACTCCTATATCATGAAGAAAGGCCCCAGTACATAGGGCGATCATTACATCTTCCACATCCCCAATCCCTTCAGCTATGATGCTAGGTGTGTAATATGGAGTTAGTAGCTCGAAGATCTTCAGAGAGTTCAGAAGTACTATCTTGGCATGAACTTGGCCATGATCGTTGAAACCCAGACGTGTGATAGCTACTTTATTTGCCTGCTCCAGTAAAGCATCTATTCTAGGATCTGCGAGGAGAGCTTCCACTATTCGCCTACATTTTCCATATGATTTAACCCTCTCGAGGATTTCAGAGTCCAAGAGCTCGAGCTTCATGAAGATTAAATGAGATGGAAGCTTTAAAGCTTTATTAGCTCGCAGGTCTCAGGTCTATCCAGATCCTTCCCTCTGAGCTGTCTAGGGCTACTTCAAATCCGCTCTTCATAAATTCCTCCATCCAGTGAAGTACTTCTTCCAAGCTTATTCCAACCACTTCTATTTTCATAGCACCCCCACCCTAAATCTTCAGCAAGAAATTTGAATTTAAAGAGGAAGTGATAGGAGCTTTCCGATTTCCAATCAGGTGAAGAGCTTCTTGAGGAGTGAGAAGAAAGTTCCTATTATTCCTCTCTTTTCGAGCTGCACCTCGATCTTTCTTCCAGTGAGATAAGATGCGAGCTCCATTAGAGCCCTACCGGCAGGGGTGCTTGGATTTGAGATGGAGAAAGGCTTCTGCTCAAGAGTATAGGTTTGGACCATCGGGTCTTCAGGGATCACAGCCAGAATTGGGAGAGAAAAATTTCTTCTTATATACTCCAGTGACACTACTGCATCCTGCCTAAACTTATTTACAATTATTCCAAGCAATTTAACATTCATCCTACTTGCTATCTGCAATGCCCTATAGGCTTCAATTACTGAGAGGGGCTCAGGATTGAGTATAAGGATACTGTAATCTGAGAGTTCCATGAAGGTTAGAGTTTCTGAAGTGAAGCTGGGAGGGGTATCGATGAGGATGAAGTTAAAGCTCAAATTGAAGAAACTTAATAGGGATTTAAGGACTTCGAAATCTAGCTCAGCATTGCTCCCGATCGGGGAGGAGATCACCTTCAATCCATCGATTTCAGTATTCGCCTTCACTATGTTTTTAGGATCTGTAATGAGATCGAAGAGGCTTACAGCCTCCTTCAGTTCTAGGAGAAATGAGAGATTCGGAGCTCTTGTATTTCCATCGATCACGAGTACTCTTTGAGAGAGATATGTGGCGAGAGCTGCTCCTAGATTAAGTGTAATCGTAGTTTTGCCCACCCCTCCTTTGCCTATAAATGAAATTATCATTTGAAGATCTCCTTAGCCCTTTCCAACAGCTTACCCTCAGCCTTCTCAGGCTTAGAGAGGGGAAGCTTGATTAGGATTGGCCTTTTCTCCTCCACTATCTTTGAGAGCTCCTCAAGCTTCATGGTAAGATTTTCTAGCTTACTCTCCACTTCATTCAATCTTTCTTCAAGCTGGTTTATCTTATTGAGCAACTCCCCTTCCATGAATTGTAGAAGGTAAAAGCTTAGATAAAACTTTCCAGTTACTCTTCAGTAACAATTTGAGCCGAGAAACAAAATAAATTTAAGTAGGAAGTTTCCCTTCAATTAAATGGAAGAATTTAGGCTTGAGGACCTTCCCGGGGTGGGGGAGACAATCGCTAAGAAGCTCAGGAATGCTGGGTTTAGAGATTTAATGGCTCTAGCTACTACTCCTCCTCAAGTACTGGCTGAGGCATGCGAAATAGGAGAGGGGATAGCTAGGAGGATAATAAATGAAGCTAGGAAGCAGTTGAGGATGGAATTCCTAGGAGCAGACGAGATCCTTGAGAAACAAAAGGATATAAAGAGGATAAGTACTGGAAGCAAGGCATTGGATACTCTCCTTGGAGGAGGGATACCTACCCAAGCAATTACTGAATTCTTTGGAGAGTTTGGCTCTGGAAAGACTCAAGTAGGCTTCCAGCTCTGTGTAAATGTGCAGTTACCCGAGAATAAAGGAGGACTAAATGGGGGAGCATTTTTCATAGATACCGAGGGGACATTCAGAAGCAGCAGAATAGCTGAGATTTCTAGGGCAATGGGGCTAAATCCAATCGATGTGTTGAGAAATATAAAGGTGGCCAGAGTATTCTCCACAGACCACCAGATCCTCATTACCGAGAAAATTCCTGAGATCATAGATAATGGTTTTAATGGCAGACTAATAGTGGTAGATTCCCTCACAGGCCTATTTAGAGCGGAATTCATTGGGAGAGGCACTCTTGCAGATAGACAGCAGAAACTGAATCAATACGTGCATATGTTGCAGAGGTATGCAGATAGATATAACCTAGCTGTATATGTGACGAATCAAGTAATGGCAAGGCCAGATATATTATTCGGAGATCCTACTGCAGCTGTTGGAGGTCATGTGATAGCTCATGCATGTGGTTATAGAATTTACCTGAGGAAGGCGAAGGAAAACAAAAGAGTGGCAAGACTAGTAGACGCTCCAGATCTTCCTCCAGCGGAAGTAGTGTTTCAGATCACTAGTGAGGGGATCAAGGATTGATTCTTAAAAAGTTTATAAAGAGGTTAAGGTATCATAGGTGAGGGGATGAGAGTAGTAATCGTTGGTGCAGGGCCAGCAGGTCTTTTCGCTGCCCTAGAACTTCTGAGAAATGCTGGGGAGAAAGTAGAAGTGATTATCGTGGAGAAGGGAAAGGACATAGAGGAGAGAGTGAAGAGTACGATCAACCTCGAGCTTCCTGCAGAGGAGGGAGCTATGGATGTGCTTTGCGGAGTAGGAGGAGCAGGCTTCTTCTCAGATGGTAAGCTCAATTTCTCTCCGGTGATCGGAGGAAATCTGCTCGAGTTCATGAGTAGGGAGGAAGCAAATCTCCTAATGGAACACATAGCAGATATTTTCAGGGAAAGTGGCTTTCATATAGAATTTCCTGAGGATTATGGTGTGAGGGAATTGCAGAGAAATGCAGCTAAGGCAGGGATCACATTTATTCCAGTGAAGCAATATCATCTGGGCTCGGAGAACTTGCCTACTCTCGTGGGCTGGATAAAGCGCGAAATTACATCTCTTGGAGGAAAATTCCTCATAGGAAGAGAAGCTAGGAAAGTGAATCCAATTCATAGGATCTTGGAACTGGATAGGGGAAATTTGGATTATGATTTTCTTATCCTCGCTCCTGGAAGAGTTGGCTCAAATTGGCTCAGTCAAATATGCTCCGAACTTGGGATAGAGAGGAAGTTTAATCCGGTAGATGTAGGAGTAAGGGTCGAGTTTCCATCTTCCCTCATAGAGGATGTGATCAAGGTGAATTGGGACCCAAAGTTCCATATAAGGACTAGAGAATATGATGATTTCGTAAGGACTTTCTGCACAAACTACAATGGTTTCGTGATAAAAGAAAATTATGGGGATTTCATATGTGTGAATGGATATGCCAGAAAGGATAGACAGTCTGAAAATACGAACTTGGCTTTACTGGTTCAAGTAGGTCTCACGGAACCCGTGGAGAATACGAATGAGTATGGAAGGAGTATAGCTAAACTGGCCACTACGCTTGGAGGAGGAAAGCCAATCATCCAGAGACTTGGGGATCTAAGGCATGGGAGGAGATCAACTTGGGATAGGATTAAGAGGAGCATAATTAGACCCACATTGTTGAGCGTTACACCAGGAGATATAAGCATGGCAATGCCTCATAGGATAATTACCAATATTTTAGAAGCTCTTGAGAAATTGGATAAGGTGATTCCAGGAATAGCTAACGATTCAACTCTATTATATGCTCCCGAAATTAAGTTCTATGCGATGAGAGTTAAGACCAATAGAGAACTTGAGACAAGTATAAGTAACGTTTACGTGGCTGGAGATGGGGCTGGGGTAAGCAGAGGAATTATAGGAGCATGTGCTACTGGCATAATTGCAGCTCGTTCCATTTTGGGCAAACTGAGATAGCGCGGGCTGGGATTCGAACCCAGGATTAGTCGGTCTGCAGCCGACCGCCTTAACCACTTGGCTACCCGCGCTAATATGAAATGAGCCTAGAGTTTATTTAAGCTTAACTGATCTCAAGAGCTGACAACATCTGCATAAGCTGGTGGAGCTCGGCTCACCACAGTTTTTACATTCTGAGAGCTTGACTTCCAATTTAATTTTCTGTTTGAGTGCTGGGAAAGATTCATCGAAGGCCTCTAGGATCCTGAACTTCGTCCCAGGTTCCTTAGCCTCGAGGGAATTCAGGAGTCTCCTAATTCCGTAACGGTAAGAATACTTGATGTACGGACATTTCTTTGGAACTACTTTGATTCCATTGAGCCTAGCAAAAGTTTCGATTTCCTTTCCATAGAGTTTTCTGAGTGGCTTTACTCGCGGAATGAATTTTGGATGATCTAAAATCCCAGCTATGGGGCCAAGTTTTAGCAGGTCGATCAAATTACTCTTGAAGGAGCTCATAAGGATAGTTTCAGCCTCATCATCTAGATTATGGCCTACTACCACCTTTTGTGCTCTGAGCTCCCTAGCTTTCTTATTGATCAAATATCTTCTAAGAGTTCCACAGTACGTACATACATTTCTAACCTTTCTAGCTATGGAACGAATTTCAAATCCGAATTCCTCAAGGAAGCTGAACTTTCTCAAATCCACATCCCACAACTTACAGTACTTCTCAGCCTGCAGGAGGGAGAGTTCTCTGAATTTCCCAATTCCCTCATCGATTGCAATTGCGATTATCTCATTTTCAGGAAAAAATTTGTGGATGAGGTAAAGTGCGACCAGACTATCTTTTCCTCCAGAGAGGGCCAATGCCAGTTTTTCATTAGGCTCTATTAGTTTCCATTTCCTTACTTCATCCAAGAAGCGCCGCTCCACGTAGGAGTTGAAACAATCTCTACAGAGAGCAATAGTAGGATAAGAAATTTTGGCTACAGCCTTTCTTCCATCATTTGCGCATCTCATATCAACGTATAGGTATTACGATATAACCCTTTTCCAGATCCCCGAAGACTTTAACCCTTTCAGGAAAGCACCAGTAGTAATAAGCTATATAGGCACAAAAGATAGAATCTAGAAGGTCTTCATAGTGCTTGAGCTCTCTCCCTCTAAGCCCTTCTACCTTTCTTTGAATTATCTTCTTCGGAAGCTTGAGCTTAGGGACTCTTCTTTCCAGCCTGAGCAAAAGCCTCTGATATTTTTTTAATTCCTTCCATCTCATTTCATAACTTCTGTTAGCCCTTTCTTTATATTTCAAGATCTTTTTCAATCTGAAGATAGTAAGCATGGCTGGATGGGGAAAAACTTCGAAGAAAGTCCTAGTCGATTGAAACTTACTTATATATGGGTTATGTTCAAATCTAAGGCCCTTAAGCTTAGTAGCGAGTTCTTCTCCCCTTATTCTGCCATGAATGCATAATCTTCTCCTATTGGCTGGATAGGGAGTTGCATCTGCCTTCCGATAGAGCTTTATTATCTCTTTTTCCACAGGCCTGAAACCGTATGAATTTGGTACTATCAATGGAGCATCGATTGCTACTAGGGCATATCCCTCCCCAACTAAATGATCTATAAAGGAGAGGATTTCCTCATCTCTCCTACAGATCCCGAAGCCAATTAGTTCTCCCTTTGTTCCTTCTCCAGCTATCGCAGCAATTCCGCTCTCATTCTCTGGAGACCAAGCCAAGTCTATGCCGATGAACAGCATTTAAAGAAAAAAGGGATGATGGCTAAAAACCTTTTGGAGTTTTAAAAATCAATAGAATGGTTGAAGAGTTCCAATTACCCTTCTCAAAATGGTGGGAGAGTAATTAGGTGTATATCGTCTGCAAAATCCTTTGATAGTTTGGTAACTTTGTCTTGGAAGTAAGCCTGCTTCTTTGAGTTCTTCCCCAATAGCATGGAGGTGGAGTCTTAGCTTATTTACTTCCTTAGCCTTATTTCCACTGATTTCCCCACCTTCTCTTAAGATTTCCTCTAATCTTGATCCAACCTCCCTAACTTTTTTCCTTATTTCTTGCATTGTAATCACCAATAAATAGTTACAAAAAAATCCTATTTAAAGTTTTCTATTTTAACTACTTTTGAGTGATATAAAAAGAGAAGGGTTCAGACCGCCCATCACTCCTCATCCTTATTCAGTGCTCATGAGCGTCCACATCCCTAAATCATGAGGAGTGGAAAGTATTAAAGCTTTCAGTTTTTTGAAATTACTGAGAGGAGAAAAGTATTTTAAAATGGAGGATGAGGTTCTAGGATATGCCGTTCATCAAGTATGAGAGGAGTGTAATTCCAGCTTGCGATGTGGAAGACTTAAAGCATTTTGAGCAACTAGTTCAACAGACCTGTGACGTGGAGGGAATAGGAGCCTATAAAGTGGGAGCCATCCTCACGATTCGTTATGGATTACCGAGACTAGTGGAAATAGTGCGTAAGTTTACAGATCTTCCTGTAATCTACGATCATCAGAAGGGCATGACAGATATCCATGAACTTGGACAACCATTTGCAAGAGCTGTGAAGGAAGCGGGAGCTAATGCGATAATAGGATTTCCTCAGGCAGGACCAGCTACGCAGGAAGCTTGGATTAAAGCATGTAAAGAGATGGGTTTAGAGGTGATTATTGGAGGAGAAATGACCCATCCCCAATACAAGGCCAGTGAGGGAGGGTATATCAGAGATGATGCCCTAGATGAGATCTATGTTAGGGCTGCTAAGTTAGGAATAAAGGATTTTGTAGTTCCAGGAAATAAAGCTGATAGAGTTCAGCATTACAGAGCATTGCTCTTCCCACTAGTGGGAGAGGAGCTAACTTTCTATGCTCCAGGCTTCATATTGCAGGGAGGAAGGATAAGTGAAGTAGCCAAAGTAGCTGGTGGAAGGTGGCATGCGATCGTAGGAAGGGCGATCTATGGAGCTCCCAGTATGAGAGAAGCTGCCAAGCAGATGACTAGGGAGCTTAGGTCATGGGAATGAGTTTACTCAGAGAGTTAGCAAGAGAACTTTATCAAGTAGGAGCAGTTAAGTTTGGAGATTTTGTACTCAAATCTGGGAGGAAGAGCCCATATTACATCAATTTGAGGATCCTCTCTTCTTACCCTCTACTTCTAAAGGAAGTAGGCAAAGCGATGGCTGGAAGAATAAATTCCTTATCAGAGGAGGATAAAGTAAATAGGCTGTGTGGGATACCTGCAGCTGGATTAGCTATAGCAAATGCTGTGGGGATGGAAACAGGAATTCCTGTATGTTACACACGAAAGGAGCCGATAATTTATAGAGATCTGGTTAATGCACTTCGACTTTCCCTCCGAGAGAAGGATTATCCTCCAGAGAGAAAATGGGGGATTGAAGAGATAATCCAAGAAATTGAAAGATTAAGCGGCTTCAAAACCCACGGAATAGAAAGTTATGTTGATGGGGAGTTGAGAGATGGTGATAGAATAGGAATCGTAGACGATTTGATTACTACAGCCGAAAGTAAACTTGAGGCTAAGGAATTAATCGAACTTGAAGCTAAGCGCAGAGGAATAGGGGTAAAGGTTATGGGAGTGTTTACTGTTTTAGATAGGGAACAGGGAGGAAAGGAAGCTTTGGAGAAGGAAGGTTTGAAATTATATTCTCTCCTAACGATTAGAGAAATGGCTAAATTTTTGCTAGAAGACGGAGTTCTGACTCCCCCACTTTATCGCACGATAGTAGAGTATACATTAGCTGAAAGAAAATCTTTAGGACTTGGATAATTACTAGCGGGATTACTTCGTTGAACGCAGCCTTCCTCCCAAATCCAATTATAGAGAAGGACAGATCACAAATTCCCTAGTAAGAAGGTCTCTACGATCTGCATAACTAAATCCCAAACCCACAAACATAAATAGATGGTAAAAAACATTAGTTCAGAGAAGGAAGACTTATTTAAGAGTAATGTTGGAGGAAAGAGATGGAGGTACTCCCTATAGCTTCTGAGAGTCTCGGGGTGAGGAGTTTTTGCATACAGGTGACGACCAAACATACTACTATTATGATAGATCCCTCTGTTTCACTAGCTCCTAGACGTTATGGGCTTCCACCTCATGCGATTGAGATAAGGAGGATGAATGAGATTTGGGATGAAATTCTGAAGAGAAGTAGAGAAAGTGATGTAATCGTGATTACTCATTACCATTTCGACCATTTCTCCCTCGATGAACCTGAGCAATTCAGAAATAAGTGGTTGCTCATTAAACATCCGAGGGAGAAGATAAACTTCAGCCAAATGAGGAGATCAGCACTCTTTTTAAAGAAAGTGGAAGGGATCGCTAGGAGGATAGAGTACTGCGATAGTAGAGAGTTCAAGGTAGATGGAACTACTCTCAAATTTTCAAACCCAGTATCTCATGGAATAGATAAGAGATTAGGTTTTGTGGTAGAGGTGGCTATTACAGATGGAGAGGACAAATTATTGTTTACAAGTGATGTGGAGGGACCAGCTCTTGAGGAGCAGGTGGAATTTATCCTCAAAGAAAATCCTGAAATTCTCTTCGTAGATGGTCCCATGACATATATGTTAGGCTATAAATATCCCGAAAGTGCTTTAACTCAGAGTATCGAAAATCTCTTGAGGGTCATCAGGAGCAGCCAAGTACGAGAATTGATACTAGACCATCATCTCCTGAGAGATCTCAACTATGCTGAGAAGATTAGGGAGGTATTGGATGAGGGGAGAAAAATGGGGTGTAAAATACTGAGCATGGCAGAGTTACTGGGAAGGGAGAATGAGCTATTGGAGGCAAGAAGGAGAGAACTTTTCCAACTCTATAAACATATGGAAGAGAAACCAAGGAAATCCATTACCTCAGAGTAATTGCTTGAAATATGTTTCCAGTCTATCCAGCTCAATCTCCACTTCTCTCCCCCTGATCATATCTCTGACCTTAGCTACTCCTTTTTGTTTCTCCAACTCCTTACATATGATTACGTAGGGGATATTTTGCTTGTCAGCAAACTCTAAGTTCTTTGAGAGATTTCTCCCCATAACATCGATAAGTGCGATTATTCCTACCCCCATCAATTTCCTCCTCATCAAAATGGAGGTCTCTGGGTCAGAGATTATGAGCACCTTTATCTTCTTCTCTTTGGGAATCGATTTCGTTTGTTTGAGAAGCTCGATTAATCTTTCAACCCCTATAGCAAAACCTGTAGCTGGAATCCTCTGCTTTGCATAGATCTCGATTAAGTTATCATATCTCCCACCCCCACAGATAGCATTTCCTACCCTTTTATTGTCCTCTACACTAAAGATTTCAAATACGATCCCTGTGTAATAATCTAATCCTCTCACAACGCTTAGATCGAATTCTAAGTAATTCTTAGATCCATAAGCTTCGATTAGCTTAACCAACTCTTTCAGAACATTTAGTCTTTCCTCCACCTTTTTACTTTTCAGATCTTCTAATTCCATCGATATCCTTTCAATATCCCCCCGGATCTCAATTATTTTCATCAGCCGTTCAATTTGTTGAGCGCTTAAGCCAATGGCTCGAAGTTGAGAGAGGAAAGCCTGTGATGAGAGTTTTTCTCGCTTGTCTATTATCCTGAACAATTCTAATCTCTTGTGGATCGAAAGCCGCTCTAGGATAGATTCAAGCAATATTCTATCATTTACGAATACTTTGAACTTCAAACCAAATTGTCTGAGACAATCGATCGCTAAGGAGATTACTTCAGCATCTGCTTGAATAGAGGAAGATCCTATTAGCTCTACTCCAAATTGCCAGAATTCCCTATACCTTAGCTTTTGTGGCTCTTCATATCTCCACATCTTCGAGAAGTAATAAAATCTCACCGGCTTTGGAAGTTGGGGGTTCTCAGCAATTACCCTTGCGATGGGCACAGTCAAATCAAATCTGAGCCCAATTTCCCTCCCACCTTTATCTTTAAACCAATAGATCTGATCCACGATGGATGGATTTTTAGCTTTAAGCAGTTCTAGAGACTCAAATGCAGGGGTTTCCACTCCAGAATATCCGTAGAGCTCTGCTAGCGAAGAGAGGGAGTATTCTACATATTTGTAGAGCCTATACTCCTCTGGCAATATGTCGAAAGTACCCTTTACCCTCTTAAATTTCATGAGATTGAGATGTTTCTCCTTGATAAAAAATTTTTCATATGGAAAGAAGGAGAAAATGGACGAAGGAGATGAGGATACCAAAGAGGAGTGGTTTGAGCCAAGAGTTTCTTCTCCCGGGAGGTTCTATGAGCTTTTTACATTCCATGCAGAAATACTTCTTATACGCTTCTATTAGAGGAGCAAGCTCCCCACAGAGGGGACATTTTACATATCGTTCCAGCTCCATCTTCTCCACAGTTACGAGCTCGGACTTGTGCCTCAGCAAGATTAGCAAGGAGAGCATGTAAATTAAGATCATAGCTATATATCCCATGATCCTGAGCAACGTATCTGACCCAAAGAACATAATGCTGATTCCTTCTGAAGTTATATTGTAACTAATGCTTGGTTGGACATTTATAAGCTCTGAAATGGCAGCTAAAAAACTGAAGAATGAAGTATCCACCAATAAGGCACAGGCGGAGTAATAGCTCCACTTCATCCTCTTAAAAAGCAGAAGGAACGGGACAAGGAAGATGAGGAATGAGAGTACATAATTTGGTCTAAGTTGAATGAGAAAGGCTGAAAATTGGATGAAATAAGAGAGGATGAGGAAGAGTATAATCAAGGAGAAAGATCTACTTAGCATTAAGGAGAATAATTCACAACCATATTTAAATTTTGGTAAGCAAGCTGATGAGTCAACAGAAATCTTGGAGTAGGAAGGAAAACGAAATTTTTTTATATATGTGCATAAAAACCATTTCATAGAATGAAGGCTTTATCGAGCATAGTATGGTTAGTTGTGCTTCTTCTTCTATTGGGGACAATTTGGTGGTTCACAATTAAACCTTCCACCCCAATTTATGGGCTTAAAAGGTTTTCTTCTTGCCAAGAGCTTAAGAACTTTCTCAGCGAGAGGGCATATGGATGGCTCTATACTTTGAGGGAGTCAGCCATTACCGTACCATTCCTCTCCCCTGGGAAGGAAGCAGCATGGTATTCAGTTACAAATGTACAAGTACCTACAGTAGATGAGCCAGATATAGTTAAAACAGACGGAACCTATATTTACTCCCGTAGTTACAGTGGCGAAAGGATATTTATTTCTCAAGCTTTTCCTCCGGAAGAGGCCAAATTCATTTCAGACCTCAAGTTAAGGAGGGAAATAACCACAGGAGTTTTCGTAAGAAATGATAAACTTGTAATCTTAAGTGAAGAGCATCGTTATCTCTTGCCCGAAATTTTATCACTTCCCTATCCAATACATATAACTGAAACCCATATTAGGCTTTACGACATTTCCTCTAAGGAATTGCCTAAACTCTTGAAGGAAATCTCAATTCCTGGAAATTATAAGGATGCGAGGATGTATGGAAACTTTGTGTACGTGATAATTCAAGAACCGGCATTTGAGGCTTCAGTTTCTCCGATGAGAGTCAATGGTGAAGATATGCCCTGCCCATGTACGAAAATATACTATTCTGAAAGTTTAGTAGGAAACTACTATTACTTTACCACACTTCTCTCCATTAATCTTGATACCCAAGAAGTAAATAGGGAAATCCTTTTGCTTGATGAAGTAGCCACTCTGTATATGTCTCCAGAAAATCTTTATCTCACATTTTCTACAGGAATAGATTACCTGAGAATATTGGAGGAATACATACGGGAAGTGATAGAGAAAGTAGTTCCGGGAGAGATCAAGGATAAAATAGAGGAGATAATGAATAAGAGAGACATGGGTACAAATAAGAAACTTATAGAGATCGCTATTATCCTCGAAGATTTCCTCGAAACCCTAAGTAAAGAGGAAAAAGAGAGCATTATGAATAAAACTAAAGCAAGGATTGAGGAGTGGCTTCCTGAATTGAAAAAGCATTTTGGTACGATGATCATCAAATTTTCAGTTAAAGAAGGTAAAATGACATTTGTAGCCAATAATTCAGTACCAGGGTTTATCCTAAATCAGTTTTCTATGGACGAATTCAACGGAACTTTCAGAATAGCTACTACTACCAGAGACCCATGGATGTTTGGTGGAGGAACTGAAAACAATGTGTATGTGCTAGATTCCAATTTAAATCTCATAGGTAAGCTTGAAGGCCTTGAACCCAATGAAAGTATCTTCGCAGTGAGATTCATTGGAGAGAAAGGATATGTTGTAACCTACAGAAGAGTTGATCCATTGCTTGTAGTAGACTTAAGTAATCCGAGAGAGCCAAGACTTATAGGTTCTCTAAAACTTCCAGGTTTCTCTAGATATTTGCAGCCATTCGATGAGAGCCACCTTATAGGAATTGGTGAGGAAACGGATGAGAGAGGGAGAAGGATAGGAGTTAAAGTTTCATTATTCGATGTCTCAGATCCAATGAATCCACAGGAGGAGGGCAAGTACGTAATCTACAACCATACTCTGCCTTGGGATTGGGACCATAAGGCCCTCCTTTTAGATCGGCCGAAGCAACTATTGGTGCTCTCCCTCTCCTCTTCTTACCTTCCTTCTCTTGCAGATGAAGCGTTTGTATTTAATGTTTCAGCCACATCACTTTCACTTAGAAAGATACTTAACTTTCATGGTGTGAATAGAGCTTTATATATAGATGATATCCTCTACCTCGTCTCCCCATTTGGAATCAAAATTTATTCACTACACACGCTAGAGCAGTTGAAAGAGATAAGATACCCCTCATGAAATCTTCTTCTCGATATCACTGATTACGAGTCATTCTCTCGAACTTTTGCCGGATGAGTAAACCTGTGGACGCCGGAGGCAGGATTCGAACCTGCGAGGGCATACGCCCAGCAGCTCTCGAGGCTGCCGCCTTAACCACTCGGCCACTCCGGCTATGAATTATGAGCTAAACATTCCTAATATGGTTTACTTTATAGGCAATTTTACCCCTCCGGAATAAAAAATTTTTTAAATAAGGGATTTTTCGGAGGAAACTATGACTAAACAGGTAACTAGAGAGGAAATAAAAATTGTAGGAACACTGGAAGAGCTTTTCAGGATAGCAGAGAGACATCAACGACTGGAGGAACTTGCTTCTTTTCCATTCGAGTTCCCAGATATCATATCCTTTGATGAATTTGAGAGAAGTTATGCTCGGGAGGAAGGCGAGGTAAGCAGAAAAGCAGAGAAAATAATTAACAAGTTGGAGAAGCTTGCTGGAGCTGCAGTCAATACTTCTCCATTTCCACCCCTTCCTACGAGCACATTGCAGTTCCTTTGGGATCTGAAGAGAAGAGATAGATTTTATTGTCTACCACCGATCCATCAAATTTCTAGGGAAAAACTTCCAACTGTGCTCGAGTCCTATTTAGAGGATGCAGTTAATTACCTAGCACCTCGAGCCTCTGTGAGGATAACCGGAGATAAAAGGAGAGCCTCTCTTTCAGAAGTAGGCATTTTTTACCCAGCAATTCAGGATTTCATTGGGAATGAATTCTCCTTAGTAGATGGAAATGAAACATTGATGAAAGTAAGATTTGGAAGTATTAGCCCCAGAAAGGAGATTCTCCAACTCAATGTTTACCCAGCCACATATTCCCGCCTTAAATTACCAGCAACTACCTCTCTTTATGAGATCATAAGTCCATTTATGTGGATAGGAAAGAGAAACAGCAAAAACTGGCTAGAAAGAGTGATAGATGGACTTAGCGATCGAGGACGTGAAGAGATCCTATTAGAGAGAGATAAACAGATGAGGGAAAGGAAATATAAACAATCGGAGAGAGATAAATTTTAATTTTACAATTACTCCTTCTTTTACATGTATGAGATCATTCTAGGAAGGAAAGAGGAGGACTTAGAAAAGTTTGGAAAGGAAGGTACGATCTTGATAGCAAGACATTATATTCAGATGGGGGAGGAGATGAGCCTAGCGAATCCTGTTCTCCTCGATGTAAATAGACCCCATGTGATCTTAATTTGTGGGAAAAGGGGGTCTGGGAAATCATATACCTTAAGTTCAATTGCTGAAGAAATGGCAAATCTTCCAGAGGAGGTAAGTAACAATATAGCTTCTCTATTCTTCGATACCATGGGGATCTTCTGGACGATGAAATTTCCGAATTATAGGGATGAAACCCTCCTAGCTAAGTGGGGGCTAGAACCCTTAGGGCTGGAAAAGAAGGTGATAGTTTTTACCCCCCATGGTCACTTCGAGAGGATGAGGAATCTTGGAATTCCTGTTGATGAGCCATTTGCTATTTCTCCTTGGGAAATGTCTGGAATAGAATGGTGTGAGTTATTGAATGTTTCTCCGCTTCAGGAGCAAGGAATTATACTAGAAAAGGTAGTAAATAGATTGAGGAGGGATGTGGAGAAATTTGAGATAGATGACATCATAAGCGAGATAGGTTCATCAAATGTGGGGGAGGAGACGAAGAGGTTTCTGATGAATAGGTTGGAAGTGGTAAAGAGCTGGGGGCTCTTCAAAAAGGAGGGGACTCCACTCGAGAAGATCCTAAATAGGGGAAAGATTTCCATCATAGACTTGGCGCTCTACACACAAGAAACAAGAAGTCTCAGTATAAAAGCTCTGGTCATAGGGTTGCTCTGTAGAAAGATTTTAGAGAGGAGGATCTTAGCTAGGAGGCTTGAGGAGTTAAGTATTCTGGAGAGAGGTTATAGCTACTTCTCAAGGGGATATTTCGAAAAATCCAAGGAAGAGATCCCTCTGGTCTGGATCTTCATAGATGAAGCCCATGAGTTCATTCCTGAAAGAGGGGAAACTCTAGCTACATTACCCTTGATCAGAATAATTCGTGAAGGAAGGCAACCTGGAATAAGCTTGGTGATGGCCACTCAACAGCCTGGAAAGATCAATACAGATGTGATCACCCAATGCGATTTAGTTATTTCCCACCACGTTACAGCTAAGATGGATATTCAAGCTCTTAACAACATAATGCAAACTTACCTCACCTATACTATCGAGAAGTATCTCTCAATGCTCCCTAAGAAGAGAGGAGCAGCAATTGTGCTTGATGATACTCAGGAGAGAGTTTACCCAATCCAAATCAAACCGAAGAGGAGCTGGCATGGAGGAATGGAACCGAGTGCGATCAGCGAGCTGAAGTTGAAGGGCATATAGCGAAAAAAAGTTAAACTTTTTTCACCTTAGTTAAACGATGCTTGATATAAAGCTGGTGAGGCAGAACCCCGAGCTTATAAAGAAGAATTTGAGAGATAGGGGGATGGTGAATAAATTGGAGCTAGTGGATGAGCTGCTCAAATTGGACATGGAAATTTCTACCTTACGCAGGAGGAGCCAAGAGCTTAGGAAGGAAAGGAATAAAGCAGCCCGAGAAATAGCAGAACTCAAGCAAAAGGGATTAAGGGTTGATGAGAAGATAAAAGAGGTTTCAAGCATATTGGATGAGATCAAACAAGTAGAGGAGAAGTTGGAGAGGCTCATGAAGAAGCAGCGCGAGATCATGTTAGTTTTACCTAATCTAATGCATGAGTCTACTCCTGTTGGAGAGGAGAATGTGGTGGTGAGAGAGTATGGTAGGATTAGGAAGTTTGACTTCGAACCAAGAGATCATGTGAAGCTTATGGTGGATCTAGGTATTCTAGATATAAGTAGGGCTGCGAAGATAAGTGGGGCAAGGTTCTTCTTCCTAAAAAATGAGGGAGTACTACTTGAACATGCATTGATGAGGTTAGCGATCGATAAGTTAATCAGGAAAGGATATACTCTAGTAGAACCACCATTCATGATGAAGAGGGCAGCATATGAAGGGGTTGTCCCACTTGGAGACTTCGATGAGATGCTATATAAGGTGGAAGGAGAGGATCTTCACCTAATAGCCACTTCAGAACATCCATTAGTTTCTATGTTCATGGGAGAATGCTTCGAAGAAGATGAGCTTCCGATCAAACTCGTTGGTTTCTCACCAAACTTCAGAAAGGAGGCAGGAGCTCATGGAAAGGATACAAAAGGGATCTTCAGAACTCATCAGTTCTACAAAGTAGAACAGATCATAATCTGCAAACCAGAGGATTCATGGAGATTTCATGAGGAACTTATAACAAATGCTGAGGAAATCTTTAAGGAGCTTGAGGTGCCTTTCAGGACTGTAGTACTCTGCTCCCAGCAGCTCAGCAGCATGGCAGCTAAATGCTATGATATCGAAGCTTGGCTTCCAGCCCAAAACAAGTACAGGGAAATGGGATCTTGCAGCAATTGCACTGATTTTCAGGCAAGGAGGCTCAGGATAAGATATCGTAGCGGTGGAGAAGTAGGATTGGTGCATACGTTAAATTCGACTGCGATTACTACTAGAGCCATTGTAGCCATAGTTGAAAATCATCAACAAAAAGATGGATCAGTGAGGATTCCCAGAGCCTTAGTGCAGTATATGAATGGAATGGAGGTACTCAAATGCCGAAGGAGATAAAGGACGTAGATGAGTTTTTGAAGATAGCTGCTAAAGCCAAACATGTTTTTGTAAAGAGGGGGAAGGATTATGTTAAATTCAAAGCAAGAGGGAGATATCTCTACACTCTAAAATTGATGAAGACAGATCCTAAGGTAGAAGAAGTTGCTAAGAAATTGAAACTTGAAGTGAAATAATTAAGGAGTCTCAAATTGGAATTGGCATTCATAAGTGCTAGGATATAGAGCGGGTGTTGAGAAAAGGTTTAAGTTGAGCAAGTAACTGCTCTTTCTCCTGAGAGTTATAGGATCACTCTGAAAGCACATTTGGGCGGTACAATTCTCAATAAATTTTAGGTTAAGCTCTGTTTCCGCAATCTTGGCTGAGAAATTTATGCCGTTCTCAAGCTTGAAGGAGGAATTTGAGGAGGAGCAATAGATTTTTAAGGTAGCATTGAGGTCATTATTGGCCCTATTGGTCACGTTGAGGTTTATGGTTATGGTATCTCCGCTATAGGCGAAGATTTCCCCTCTGTTGATCGAGAAGTTATTTGGATGGGTTGAGCTTTCCAAAATAGTGAAACCTATTGGCCTATGAAAATTAAACTTAAAGGTTATAGTATAGGAGAGCACGCTTACTAAGTAACCAGAAGCTATGCTTAGACTTATGAGTAGGAGAATAAGATGAATTTCCCTCCTTCTTAAAATACGATGAATAAATTTTCTCACCTCGAGCTCAATGAGCATTTAGATTAAAAAGACTTAAAGTTCGAATTTCAAAATTTTTCCGAAAATCTCCATAACCTATTGAGGATTTGCTTCCTCTCTGAAAAAGCAATGCGAAGTAACAAATAAATTGAAAATTAGAAGAAAGTATTAAAAATAGTTATTCCTAATTCTCTCAGATGGATAAAGAAAGTTTCTTGGATGCGATCAAGAAGTTAAGAGCAGCGAGCAGGAAGAGAAAATTTACGCAGAGTTTCGATCTAATAATTTCCCTTAAGGATTTCGATCCAAAGAAGCCAGAAAATAACATTCAAGAGTACCTGGTATTGCCGCATGGAGTGGGAAAGGAAATAAAGATCTGTGGGATCGTGGATAAGGAGCTTGAGACGGAAGCTAAGAAATATTTAGATCTCGTAATCACCAAAAACGATTTGGAAAAATATGCACAGAGTCCTAAAGAGGCTAAGAAGCTATGTAAGCGCTTTGATTTCTTCTTGGCTCAAGCCAATTTAATGCCTAGGGTGGGACAAATATTTGGGAAATACCTAAGTTCTCGGGGAAAGATGCCAAATCCAAAGTTCTCTGGAATCCTTTCACCCACGAGTAAACTTAATGAAATAGTTGAAAGGTTGAGAAAGACGGTAAGGATTTCAAACAACAAACAAAATGTGATTCAATGCAGAGTAGGATGTGAAAAGATGAGCGATGAAGAAATCGCTGAGAACTGCATAGCAGTTTATAATTTCGTAGTGAAGCGAGTTCCAAGAGGAAAGCAACAGATCAAGAGCTGTCTACTCAAGCTCACGATGTCTCCCCCTGTAGAGGTGAAGGAAAGTGGGAATAGCTGAGAAGCAGAAAGCTGTGGACGAATTTTGTAAGGAGTTAGAGAAGTATAGGACCATATGCTTAGCTGATATGCGCCATCTCAAGGCAGCCCAATTCAAAGAATTGAGAGATAAGATAAAATCTGTTGCACGGGTTTTAGTGTTGAGGAAGAATATAGTAAGGAGGGCAATAGCTAAGAAGTTTGGGGAAGATTCTGAGCTGTTGAGATTATTGGACGACCCTAAACTTATGCCTGTAATCGTTTTGAGCAACGAGAGCTCATTCAAAATAAAGAAGCTGTTGGAGAGCTCGAGAGTGGAGATATTTGCTAAACCTGGGGATATGGTAGAGGAGGATATAATAATTTCTCCAGGTCCAACTAATTTGACCGCAGGTCCAATAATTTCAGAACTTGCAAAATTCAATATAAAGACGAAAGTAGAGGGAGGGAAGATCACGATAACGAACGAAGTGAAGCTGCTGAAGGCAGGGGATCAAATTACTCCAGAAATCAGTGAGCTGCTCAAGAAGCTAGATATCAAGGCTAAGAGAATTACCCTCCAATTGCTCGCTTCACTTGAAGATAGGAAATTCTTTGATCTGAGAGAGGTTGTGGTGAGTGAGACTTACTATATGGGAGAGCTTCAGAGAGGCTTCAGGGAAGCCATCTATTTATCCCTATGTTTGGACTATGTTACTAGGGAGAATGTAGGAATGCTTTTAAGGAAATATCACCTCCTCTCCTTCAACTTTGCACTGAGGGCTTCAATAATTTCTCCAGAGACGGTGAGGAATTTGCTCTTCATGGGATTTTCTCATATGCTGGCTCTGGCTTACAAGTTAAGTTTAGTCAGGCCAGATGCCATAAGCTCAGAGCTTAAGGAAATGCTTATCGAGCTTAGGCTTAAGGAACTCTTTGGAGGATAAAGTATATAAGTATGGCAATATAGGTGTTAAACCATGGAATACATATATGCTGCGTTACTCCTACATAAGACAGGAAAGAAGGTGGATGAAGAGAGCTTGAGGAGAGTCTTGGAAGCAGCAGGAGCTAAAGTAGATGAGGCTCGAATTAAAGCATTGGTAGCCTCTTTAGAAGGGGTGAACATAGATGAGGTTCTAGCTCAAGCACTACCAGTGAGTACAGCTCCTTCAACTCCATCCCCACAAGCGGCGGAGAGTAAACCAAAGGAAGAGGAGAAGAAGGAAAAGAAGATTAGCGAAGAGGAGGCTGCTACAGGGCTGAGCGCTCTATTTGCATAATTTCCTTGACTTTTTCCAAGAATTCTTTCACCACTGCTTTCGGCACTTTAGCTCCTGCAGCTTGTCTATGTCCACCTCCGCTTGAGTTTTCAAAATAGCTACATGCTTTTTTCATTATTAATCCGAGATTCAAATGATCGCTCTTGGACCTAACCTCAATTACAGAATATTTATCATCTAAACCACTATTGATCACAAAACATACGAAACTAGGATACAAATTTGAGATAGTTCCAGCTAAATAATTCTGGATAAAAAACTTAGAACTGATCTCGGCTGAAAGTATTCTATTCTGGTAATCGATCTGGGCAATCTCGTTGAACTTCATCAGCCAGTAATTTCTCTGAGCTATTGATAGCCTCCTCAGGCGTACTAATTTTTGAGAATTTGGAGTGGAACCTAGAACAGTGGTTGGGGATTTCATCTCAGCAGCCTCTATAAGTGCATTTACTCCATACTGCAGCCCCTTTTGGCCAAAGATTCTAGAAGAACTTATGAAGCACATCATCACCCTAAGAATACTTTCATTGAGGTCTGGGTAGCTCTTTTTGATGAAGGTATGCAATTGTTGGAAACCATCGAGATCTTTATCAGCCAAACAGCCAATTCCTGCTATCCAGGCATATTCATCCAGTTTGACAAATTGATTGCAGAAGTGAAATGTAAGGTATGATGCACAATTTTTTGTGGAATGGATGAGCTTAGTAGGTTCAAATATCACATGTAATGGGTGGTGATCGATGATTAAATAATCCCCAATTCCTTCCAAATCAGTCTTATCGAGTCCCATGTCTAGAATCACAGTTAGATCTGAATTACCAACTTCCTTGATAATGCTGTCATCGAACTCGGTGAACTTTGGGGAGATGATCTTAGTTGGAAAATTTCCTAACTTCTTCATAGTAATGGCTAGGAGGGCAGCTGAACAGATTCCATCTGCATCGTTATGATGTACCACACAAACTTTTCCTGATTTGAGCTGTTCTAGCACCCCCATAAAATTATTAAAGGAGGACAATCACTTAAATATTTCTGTGAAATGTTTGAGTTCAGCGAAATAGTTGAAATTCTCGGAACAATTTTATTACTTGGTTTCATTTTCGAGCAATTCCTCCAGAATCCTTACTTAAGGAGAGGGATTTGGGAGAGAATTTTGATAGCTTCACTAATCCTAAGCCCTGCAGTAGTACTTCATGAATTAGCCCACAAATTTGTTGCACTTCACTTCAACTGTTCAGCAGTTTATAACATGTATTTCCCTGGACTTGCAATAGGGGTGGTACTCAAACTTCTCAGATCCCCCATCCTCTTTTTCATTCCAGCCTATGTTTCAATCAGTGGCCAGCTGACGAGGAATGCAATTTTTTGGATTTCAATTGCAGGCCCCCTCACCAATCTCTTGATTTATTTGGTAGCTAGAGTAACCATTCATAGAATGGAGGGGGAAAGGGCATTCTACACCTATCTGGTTAGTAGAGTAAATCTATATCTCTTCCTCTTCAATCTTCTTCCAATTCCGTACACAGATGGCTACCAAGCTTTGAGTACATTCGTTAGATAATTTTAAATTTCCTTTGAGAGTGCTCATTATATGGACTTTCAGTTTAAGAATATGGCTGTAGGCATTATAGTTCTCTCCTTTCTATTTTCCTATAGGGATTTTTGGCTTCTTCCAATAGATGTGGCGTTCAGAGGATTCATCCTCAATTTATTTTTCCTTTCACTAATCTTTGGGATCCATGAATATGCGCATGCAAGGGTAGCTAGAAGATTTGGGTGTAGGACCAGATATGCTACCGATTGGAGGCTTCTCTTTCTAGCAGTGATCCTTGCTCTCTTCTCGGGGGGCATGCTTATCCTAGCTGCGATAGGCACAATTGCCATAGAAAAGGCTTCGAAATTAAGGAGAGGATATTCGGAGCTGAGTAGGGAAGAAATAGGTAAAATCTCAATTGCAGGCCCCCTCACCAGTTTTTTCCTTGCAATTCTCTTTGCGATGCTTACAATAGCTTTTCCGCCTATTTACTCCCTATTTTGGATGAGTATCTCTCTAACCACTTTCAGCCTAGTCCCCCTACCCCAATTCGATGGGGGAAAGATCTTCGGATGGAGCCCAATAGCCTGGGCAACTCTACTATGTGGTTCCATCATGCTTTGGGTCCTCTATCAAATTCTTTGGCTCTTCTTCATTTTATTCCCATTATTGGCCCTCATCCTCTTTCTGATCTTCCAGAGATTCCTGCCTAGAGTTGAAAAGTTATGATAAGAAGCTTTAAAAGCTTTTAAGTTATCATAAAATAAGGTGGTCATATGGAGGCAAAGAGCGAGAGAGTGCCTGTGCAATCTTTAATTGGAAAGATGGTAGTTTCAAAGACTGGAAAGAAGTTTGGGGAAGTAGGGGATATAGTATTCGAGACAAGAAGTGGGGAGATAATTTATTTGGTACTGAAGAACCCTACTCCTTATGCAGATACATTTCAACTGGAAAGAGATGAGGAAGGAAATTATCAGATACCATTCAACGCAGTGATGGCCATAGGAGACTTCGTTGTCGTGGCTGAGGAAGACATAGTTTAAAGTTCACGTTAACTTTCTATTTTTGGCTTCTTGAGCCATATAGCTATCCAAAGCAAATTAAGATAAATAAAAAGTTAAAGAAGGCTAGTGCTAGAGTCAGTGATTTATTCCTCCTCTTCCCACTCTTCTTCTTCCCACTCCTCCTCTTCCCAGTCTTCTTCTTCCTCTGGCGGTTCTTCCTCCCACTCTTCCATTTTGACGAACCTCATAGTATGCACCCTAACCTCCTTCACCTTCCTCAAACTCGATACCTTCTGTGGAGGTAAGCTCCTCCTCGAAGGCTAGACAATCTTCACAAATCAACTTGTCTACATCTCCACAATTCTCACAGAATTTAGCTCCACAACTTTTGCATTTATATACTTTGCTTACTTCATTACTGCAGATCTCACATCTTGGCATTTTAACCCCCAATCTTCATGGAAATAAGCCAACTTATATTTAAAGCTTTTGGTTTGGGTTCTCTACTTTGATATGGTGATGAGGAAGCTTTAAAATTCCTCCCCTCCCTTATGGTAAAGATGGAAAGCTGGGAAGCTTCGAAGGAGGAAGAGATCCTCAAGTTTTGGGAAAGTCAGGAGCTCTTCAAGATAGGAGGAGGGAGAAATATATTTTCGATAGATACTCCTCCTCCCTATCCGACTGGTATATTCCATATAGCCCAGACAATTCATTATCTGCAGATAGATATGATCGCTAGGGCAATGAGGATGATGGGCAAGCAAGTTCTATTTCCCCTAGGCATAGATAGGAATGGTCTACCAGTTGAGAATTACGTGGAGAGGAAAACTGGGATAAATATTCGCAATGCAAGTAGAGAGGAATTCTTGAGGATTTGCAGTTTAGAACTGGATGAGATGGAGAAAAAAATAGTTGAGGCACTCAAGAGGGGAGGTATGAGCTGTGACTTTGATAACCTCTATAGGACAGACTCTCCAGAATATAGGAAGCTCACCCAGCAGGTCTTCCTAGATTTCTTCAGGAGAGGCTTGATCTATGAGGATTACAGGCCAGTTAATTATTGCCCAGTATGCCGAACTACGATAGCTGACACTGAAGTGGAGTACTCTAGGAGAAAGGTTAAGCTTTACTACATAAAATTCAAAGTAGAGGGAGAAGAGAGGGAAGTGGTAATAGCTACCACCAGACCTGAGCTCCTCTGCAGCTGTCTTTTCGTGATATACAACCCGAGAGACAAGAGATATAGGGGCTTGGAAAATAAGCAATTAGTGGTTCCGATCTTCTCGAGAAGAGTGCCTGTATTTAAACATAGATCTGCAAAGCCTGAGTTTGGCACGGGACTAGTGATGATATGTTCCTATGGAGATAGTACCGACATAAGACTTGTAAAGGAATTTGGAGTTAGACCAATAGTGGCTATAGATGAGGACGCTAGGATGAACGAGAATGCGGGACCTTACAAAGGGCTCAAGGTAGAGGAGGCTAGAGCTAAAATAGTGGAAGATCTGGAGAAGCTAGGTGCAATAGAAAAGGAGGAAGAGATAGAACAGGATGTACCATGTTGTTGGAGATCTAAGAATCCTATAGAGTTCATCGAGCTCAAAGAATTCTATTTAAGACAATTGGATTTCATTCCCAAGCTGAAAAAGATAATCGGAGAGATGAGGTTTTATCCTAAAGATGCTAGGAAGATCCTGCTAAGCTGGGTGAATTCTCTCAGCTCAGATTGGCCAATTTCTAGGAGGAGATATTATGGTACAGAGATCCCCCTCTGGTATTGCAAGAAATGTAAACAGATTATCTTGCCGGAGGGAGACAAATATTTCATCCCATGGAAGGAGAATCCCCCACTTGAGAAATGCCCTAAATGTGGGAGCAGAGAATTTGTAGGAGAGGAGAGAGTATTTGATACATGGATGGACTCAAGCTGTTCTGAACTCTTCATTTTAAAGTACAGGCAGGATCCTGAGTTTTTCCAGGAAAACTTTCCATGCACGATGAGAGTGCAAGGAAAAGATATAATTAAGAGCTGGCTCTACTATTCAATTCTGGTAGGATTCCATGTTACTGGAAAGCCTGTGTTCAAACATGTATGGTGTAGTGGATTAGGGTTAGATGAGAAGGGAAGACCAATGCATAAGTCACTAGGTAATGTAGTCTATCCTTTAGACCTCTTCAACAAGTATGGAGCTGATGCGGTTCGCTTTTTTGGGGCCTCAGAGGTGAGGCATGGAGAGAATTACAAGGTGAATGAGAGGAAGATTCAAGGATCCTCGAAGTTCCTCCAAAAGCTTTGGCAAATTTCTAGATTCGTGAGACAATTTGAGAAGCCTAGGGTAAGTAAATTGGAGTTCAGTGACCAGTGGATCATCAGCTGCATGAATGAACTTATAAGGAAATGTAGGAGAAGTTATAGGAAGTTCGATTTATTTACAGTAGCAACTCAGATAAGGAGTTTTGTGTGGAATCTCTTTGCTCCCCATTACATAGAACTCGTCAAGCCTAGGGCATATGGGGGAAATGAATTTTCATCTCAAGAAGTAAATTCAGCTAGGTATACCCTCCATTATTGTCTCGAGGCTATTATAAAACTCTTGGCTCCAATTTGCCCCTTCATTTGTGAAGCTATCTGGTTAAGTCTTGGGAATAAGGAGAGCATTCATAAGCAGAAATTTCCGAAAGTGAAAAAAGTTCAAGATTTAAGCAAGTTTACAAAACTATTAGTTGAATTCAATTCCCAAGTATGGAAATTTAAGAAAGAGAATAAACTTCCTCTAAATGCTGAGATTGAAAGGTTTATCTGCAGTACTGGGCTTAAGGGGTTTGAGAAGGATTTGAAGGCGATGCACAAAATAAGGAACCTAGAATTTAAGTAGAAAGATTTTTAAAGTATCTACTTTTTAGTAATTACATGGGGCTCAAAGAATATTTTAGGGCATGGAATCGTTGGCTTAGGGGTAAGAAGCCAAAAGTAGATGCAGCAGATGTACTTCACTCTATAGATAGGAGTGTAGGAAATTGGGTGGAGAGGGCTTGGAGAGAGATAGAGGAGAGAAGGGCTGTAAAGGAGAAGAATAAGGAGAGGGAAGCTTACGCTAGGAAGTTCCGAGAGTTGAAAAAGAGACTTGAGAATAGGAAGGATTCCTTCTTGTTGGCTTGCGCAGCTACTTCCATATGTGAGGATATGGAAAAACTTGAGAGAAAATATTGCGAGCCTTTCTATTCCCTTAGAAGCAAGCAGTGGAAATGCTTGGAGTTCTTACCAAAGGTGGAGAAACACTTAGAGTCTTTACAAAAGGCGAAAAGTCCTTATGAATTGTTAAACCTATTGAAGGATGATACAACTAAATTCATTTACAAAAATTTATCCCTACTCGAACAAATCCTAGGAAAGAAGAATCTGCGCGAGGAGAGAGATGCGCTCTCTGAAATTCATGAAATTGCAGAAAACTTCCTTTTCCAGATATTATCCGATAAAGATTGGAGAGAGAAATATAAGGAATTCAAGGAGGAGCTCCAGAAGGTAAGGAATTATGTTCCTGATAGGACTTGGCGTAGGAAAGTGGACAAAGGTTATGAGAAGGTAACTCTCTATAAGATCCAGCGTGATCCAGATAAGGAACGTGAACAAGTTGATGCCTACTCACAGCAAATTAGGAAGTTAGAAGAGCTATTGAGCTCTCCCACAATGATGGAGGAAGCAATAAATGTATTGAAGGAAAAGATAAAGACTGAATATAAGAATCTAGAGAAGCAGAAGAAAGAAGAGGCTAAGAAATTGGTAGATACTTACTACCAAGAATTGATAAGGTTGATGGAACAGAAAGAGATAGAGAAAATATTAGGGCAGATATAGACAGCCTGAGACTAGGAAACCGACTGAATCACTTCCAGGGAATCCAGCTCGATTTACATATTCTCCAGTAACGATAGCCACATAATAACCACACGCAGCAGGGTTTGTTATTCCCTTTATTCCTATATCCTCTAAAGTGAATTGGAAGAGAGGTTGGTTCAAGTATCTTTCGTAGATCACAGTAAGTTTATCCAGCTCCTCTTCTAGCTTGTAAAAAGAGAGCTTGACATTCGTCAGCTGATTGAAGCTTATGCTTTGGGTATTTCCAGAACTATCGAAGATGTATGGGGAAAGAGTAATATTTATCTTCTCAGTTGAGCCTATTGGAATTTCAGTTTTGGAGATAGATAGATTAAAGATTGGATAAATGGGAGAAATTGTCACTAGGGCTCCATCCTTGGTAGCATTTATTATTGGAAGGAGTGTAGTGGAAAGAGTGAGCCTACTAGCCTTCACTCTAATCGTGAGGTTTCTATAGCTCTGAGAAGCGAAGTTCTGGATAGGATCTGGAGAATAGGTTAAGACCTCTATCACATTTCTGCGATCCTCTACAGTAAGAATATCTAGGTTCCCTATATTGTTCCCTCCATTAAAGAGTGTGAGGTTTAGGAGGAAAGTTTCATTCGCTCTTACGACCTTCAAGGGAGGATTAATAGAAGTGATGTAAATATCTGAAATGGTAACTGAAGGGGGAGAAAGAGTATAGGTACCAGAAGCTACCACGTTCCCATCTGGAGAAGTAACATTCACATAAACTGTACAGGCTGAAGTTCCTCTAGTGATATTCACCCAGAAAGCTGGGCTTAGAGTTCCTCCCACGTCTATGTCGAAGCTTGGAGTTACGCTTACTGAGCTGCAGTCTCCACTTGCGGAGTAGGAAATAGTATAAGTAATTGGAGAGGTACAGGTGGAAGAGGACGAATCGGTAGCGCTGATCGAGAAATTGTAAGAAGAGGCAACTTGGGTGGAGGAAGTGGGGTTAATAGAGAGAGCATAGGTACAAGCTGTAGCGCAGTTTATGTTTACTAAGCCAGTCGAGCTTACGTAGAACCAATTGGAGTCCGTGAAGACAGCTCTAATGGCTGTAGCAGAAGGTACACAACTCCATGTATAGGAGAAGAAGCCATTGGTAGGATTAGTGGTCGCAGTTCCAATGGAATACCAAGTAGAACCATCAGAGTACTCCAGCACAACTACAGCTCCTGTGGAGTAATGCAACGGGTTTCCATCCTCCCTCAACAAATAACCAGAGATGGTAGAGGTGGAATAGTTATAATCTATGGCCCCAGTAACCCCAGCTGAATTCCTGAAATAAGTGAATACTTTGTACCAGGCAGTAATATTCCTCTCGCATGATGCCATAATGAAAGTGTATGGATTATTGCTTGTATCATAAAGATCTGTCTGCACACAATCGTGGTTTGCATCATGATCCCAGAAATGGCTGAATGGTCTACCATCAGCCAACGTAACAGGCACACTGATGGTATGAGTGCCGGCGGGGATGGAAAATGTGACTACTCCATTGGGTCCAGTGGACTGAGAAGTGGAATCTACTGTTACACTTACTCCACTCAGGGGTTGATCTAACACATCTATTTTGACATCTACGTACAAAGTGTATGCGGCTATTACCACAACATAATCGGCAGAGCCTCTTCCAGAATAAGAGGGGTCGCCACTATTGACGGCAGTGACATTGAAAGTATAGGTACCAGGAGATGCTGTGGAAGGAGAAGTAACACTAATCGTAGTAGATGCAGAGGAACCTGGAGAGATCGTGAGAGAAGTAGAAGCCAAAGTACAGGTCCAGCCTGGAGGACAAGAAGGACTTAAGCTAAATGTGGAAGTCCCACATGCAGAATTATCATTATTAGTTACGCTTACCGTATAAGTAAGAGTTTGTCCCGCCGTCCCACTTTGGGAAGCTGGGGAGATGCTTACAGTAGGATTAGCACGTATACATTGAGCACTACAACAAATCTTGGTGGAATAGGCGTTGTAATCTCCTACATGAGCATTGGTATCACTTGAGATCGAAATGTTCAAGGCGGTTCCAGCTGGACAACTAGTGCTATAGCTACAGCTTAGAGGATTTTGGGGGGTACTGGAGATGCATACAGCGTTTGGATAATCGTTATAGAGATCAGCCCTCTGAACGTGGGCATTGGTCACATCAGAAAGCCTTAAGAAGATAGCATAAGTACCTGAGCACGAGTTACCAATTGAGCCATCTGTGGAGGTGCAACACACAGAATATTGATAATTGCTCTGCGAAGGAAGTTCTGCATGAGCGTTTGTAGTAGAACTCATTCCTAAGAGCTTTACCTCTCCAGGGTTGCAAGAGGGAGAGTTTCTAATGATGCATGAGATCGTGAGGGAATAAGCATAAGGAAGGAGGAGGAAAAGTATCAAGGCAGAGAGCAAAATCCTGTAACTCATATAAAACCCTTAGAATCTAGAAATTTAAAAATTTTTTTAAGCTATGACGAAGAGAAATGCTTTTATTTTGGAAAGCCCTCTCTTTCTTTGAAATGGAGGAGGAAGTAGGAAGGGTAACTCACTTTTACCCAAAGATTAGTGTGGCTGTAGTTGATGTGAGTGGTAAGATCAAGGTAGGGGACAGAATAAGGATTAAGGGGAAAAAGACCGACTTTGAACAGGTTGTAGAGTCAATGCAGATAGAGCACAAGAACATCACTGAAGCCAAGCCTGGAGACTCCATAGGGCTAAAAGTGATCGAGAAGGTAAGAGAAGGGGATGTAGTCTACAAAATCGTGGAGTAGGTGGATGACTGGACCAGCGGTAGGAAAGATTCTGTTAAATAACTGTAGAATTTTCATAGTGGAGAGGAAGAGGAAAGAATGTGAAGGAGAGGTATATATTCATGTCAAGGGTTTTGCCCTTGCCAGAGTAACTCACCTAGATATAGAGGCCCCAGAGCTGGAACAATTACTGAAAAATGGAAAATTTCTGAGCATTTCTGGGATCGTCGGGGGTATAAGGATCAAAGTGATGGAAGGAGTTTGGATAGAGGTGGTAAATCCACTTCTCAACGATGTGCTCAAGATTGGAGAGAGGACTAGGACTTGGGTAGGGGTGAAGAGTGGAGGGATCTATATAGGGTTTAGGAAAAAACATATCGAAAAGCTGGAGGCCCTAGCGAGGAAATTGGGATTTGTATGGTAAAGGTAGTCCTACAGCCGATAGGAAGAGTAAAAAGCGAAGTATTGCTCGAACTTAAAGGATTAATTCAAGATGTTGGAATAGAATGCGAAATTAGTGAGAAAAGTCTGAAATTGCCGAAGGAGGCCTACAATCGGGTAAGAAAGCAATTTAATTCCTCTAAACTCCTCTCACTCCTGCAATCGATATTTCCTAGAGAGAGTGGCGAGGAGAAGATAGTTGGAATCGTGGAAGAGGATATTTATGCTGAAGGCTTGAATTTCGTGTTCGGCGAGGCTGAACTTTCTGGCAAGTTTGCGATAGTTTCATTAGCCAGATTACAAGATGTAAATAAAAATTTGTTCTTAGAGAGAGCTTTAAAAGAGATAATCCATGAAGTGGGCTATACACTTGGACTTGAACATTGCAAAAACCCTTTATGTGTGATGCATTTCAGCAATTGCTTAGCCGATACAGATAGGAAAAATTACCGATTCTGCAAATCATGCTCGTCTAGATTGTGGTGTGACGAGAAGTATTTTTGAATTTGAGGATGGCAGTGGGCCCGACGGGATTTGAACCCGCGACCAACCGGTTAAGAGCCGGTTGCTCTTGGCTAAGCCTCCAGCTTATCTACCAGACTGAGCTACGGGCCCTAACTCATTAATTACTTCGAAAGGTATAAAAAACTTGTGCATTTTTTGAGCTTCATGAAGGAGTGCATCGACGAGGAAGGAAATGTATTTTATGAAATTAGGGGGATGTGGTTTATCAAGACAAAGGAAGGATTCAAACCATGTGAGAGACCACAGAAGATTAAGAGTGTCAAGTACTTAGATGATAGGAAGAGGAAGGAGATAGAGTGGGCAATTCCTCAGGAATTCAAATGACCTACTTTTTATTACTCCAGTTATATTTCCTCCATTTAGCTGATCTACCGAAGCCACAGCTCGCACAGTAGCCCTTAGAGACATTAAAGCTGTGCTTACCGCAACGCCTGCAGATGATGTGACTCTTCCCTCTGGCCTTTTTTCCCTTAGAAGGAGTGCCTTTAACCATTTTTACTTAACAGCTATCGAAATGATCGTGTCTCCTCTTACGAAGATCTTGCCCAATTTCCTCTTTGTCTCATTTTCTATGATTTCCTCAGCATCATCGAGTACGATGTTGATGTGAATATCGAATGCAAGGAGTGTACCTACTAGTTGCTTTCCATTTTTTAGATCTACCATTACCCTAGTACCCTTAGCACTATTTAAGACGTCAAGTGGCCTCAGAGTCTCTTCCATCCTTAAATCACCACACTCTTTTCTATAATTTGCTATTTTTATAGTTAACTATTCAGAAGTTTTTTAAATTACTACTGAAACGCTGATTAAATGGTCCAGTGGAAGAAAAGCAGGGCTAGAGCTCTTACAGGAAGAAAGGTTCCTAGGGAAGGAAAAAAGGAAAAGAGTGAGATGGGGGGAGAGGAGATAAGGTGCAAGATCGGAGAGAGGAAATTGAAGTTCAAGAGGGGGAGAGGCGGTTCCCTCATTCCCAGATTACTTTCCATAAATGTAGCAAATGTATATGATCCAAAGACAAAGAAGTATGAGAAACTTGAGATCTTGGGAGTAGAGGAGAATCCAGCGAGCCGACATTATGTAAGGATGGGAATAATTACTCGAGGGGCAATCATAAGAACCAGTAAGGGCTTAGCTAGAGTGACTAACAGACCAAGTAGGGAAGGATTTGTGAATGCTGTGCTTATTAGCTAGATAGGAATCAACAATCTCAGAAAATCTCTAGCTCCTGGGATTATAGCTAGAAGGCATGCAACTATGAAGAGGAAATTTCTCAATTGTTTATCCTTACAGTAAGAGAAGATGAGGAGGAGGAATATGGAGATAGCTAAGAGTTTGATTGGGATTATGATTGCAGGTCCGAAGAGACTTATCATAAACCTTGGAAGCACATGTTGTTCGAAGTAATTTGAGATTCCAAATTCTGCCCTCCAGAGGGGATTGTACTCAAGAGCTACGAAGGTGGTGACAGCATCGAATAAATGAAAAATGAGTGAGGAGAAAGCCAATCTATCTCCCAGGATCTTTGAACTTCCAGAGCTTCGGATGAGAAAGAGAGGGAAGAGGAGAACTGAGAACCAGCAGGTTACCAATATGAGAGCGAGCAGATTTCTGGGAGGAGTTGAGAGATATATGAGGAACATAGGTGCCAAGGTAATTACTCCTGCTAAGAAGAGAAATCTCCTGAGCTCGATCAATTTTCTCTCTTCGAGGTAGAGGCCAATCTTAAGGAGTAAAATCCCATACAAGAGAAATAAGACCCATATAATTGGGGTGACGAGAAAGGGACTTACCTTACCGAGATCCTCAAGTACCCTTAGAGTTGAGGCTGCTAGCATCAATGGAAAGAGGGAATACAGAAGCTCAAAATCGAATTTGATTTTCTTCCTCGTGAACTTGTAAAGGAAATATGTGGTGAGGATGAAGAGGAAGGAGTAGGTGAGAGTATTTACTATGTTATAGCCCTCCCCTGTTCTCAGAGGTTTAATGAAATATTCGTCGATAAAGGAGAGCATCTAATATTTTTGAGTGATAAGCTTTTCTAAGATGGTAATCCTCTGATCCAATCTCTCCAATTGGATTCGAATCGTTTCGAGCTTAGCTGAGATGACCTCAAGATCCTTCCTCAAGTTTCCTTCCACACTCGGTGGAGAAGTTACAGTAACTTGAGGAGGGGAGATGGCTACTGGAGGGATTGGGGATGGAATTAAAGATGGTTCAAGGGATGGGGAAGGCATAGTAGGAATCTCCGGATATTCCTCCTTCTTCTTGCGTTTGAATGGCCACATCTTACCTCAACTTCCTTAAAATAACTTCTCCAAACTGTTGGGCTGCCTCAGGACCAGAAGCTGTGACAATATTATCGTCTATTACTACCTTCTCCTCCTTGTAAATTGCTCCATACTTCTGTAACAAGTTGATGTTACTTTTGTCTAGGGCACTTGACCATACAGTAGCCTGCTTTCCCTTGAGGATACCTGCCTTAGCTAGAATGGTCGGGGAGATGCAAATTGCAGCCACGAGCTTCTTCTTCTCATAAAATTTTTTCACTAGTTCAATCATATCGCTGTCCTCCCTCAACTTAACAGCTCCTGAACCTCCCGCGATGATGAGAGCATCAAAGGAATCCACTTTATCTATTGCTTCCTTGATCGAGAGCTCTGCGTTAGCATTCCCTCCAAACATTCCTATACATTTCCCCTTTCTGAGACTTGCGGTTATTACCTGAATTCCAGCCTTTTTTAGGATCTCCAATGGTTTGAAATACTCTTCATCCCTAAAGTCCTGAGGAGCTATTACATAGAGTACCTGCATGAAAATCTGTAGGGAAATAGTTATATAAAAACTTTCTCAAACAAAAAAGTTTTAACGCTAGACAGCTTAAGCTACTATGTGATAGAGAAGGTAAAAGAATATAGGCTAATATATGAGCTGCATGCTGGAGCAGTTTTCGAACCATTTTATTACTGGATACTAGATTTTCTTAGAGTAAATCTGAAGTACAAAGTGGTGAAAGGGGCAGATTATTACAACATAAGTGCAAGGGCTCCAGAGTTCTACAGCATGCTTCAAGCAATCCATCTCTCCATGGCAGATGCGAGCTCTTTTCTAGCTCAGATAGGTACCATCCTAAAAGGAATCGTAGCAATGAAACAAGATTATCAGAGGATTAAGGAGTGTTTGGATTATTATGAGAAGGCCAAGAAGCCTCCTGGAGAGCTCGTACTGAAGGGACTGTGGGTAGATTTCGTGGATGTAAAGACTGGTGCATCAAGTATAACGCAAGTTACTAGGAATCTACCTTTCTTTACTGTGAGGGATTGGTTCTTCAGAGTCAATTCAGTGGAGGAGATAGATAAACTTCCCACAAACGAGAGGGTGAAGAACTTTTTGAAGAGAAAGTTTCTAGAATATCAGACGTGGAAAAAGATGTGGTATGAAAGTTTGAAGGAGATGCTTCAGATAATTGAGGAGAGGATAAAGGCTAGTAGTGAGACGGTGAACCTATACAAAGAATGGGTAAAGCCATTAATAAGAAATGTGCAAAGTCTACAGATGAGGGTTGAGCCGATTTCTCCGGAGCTAGTCACAATTGGAGGAAATATCTACGGAGTTGTAGAATTACTCGCCTATAAAGGATTTGATGAGGTAAAGCTGAAAAGTGAGTTTGGGAATTTTGTACCGTGCATTCAGCTTCAGTTCTTGATAAGGGGTTCCTCTCCTCCTGGGAGATATATGAGGACTGAATTGCTGTTGAGAAGTGTACTTATGGATCTGGATACATTCATTCAACAGCTTGAGGAGTGGAAGAAGGATCCAGTCGAGGAATGGTTCAAAAGATTAGTGCTCACGTACAGTAAACAAGAAGTGAAGGAGGAGAAAATTGAGAAGCAGGAGAGAAAGGTCAAGAAATCCAGATTAAGGTTTCTCTATTACTTAAGTGGAGCAGAGTATAGGGATAGAAATATGGCTCTCAAAGCTCTTCAAGATCTAGATACCCTTTATGATACTTTGAAGAAGGCATTTGGGATGTTAACATGGTAAGTGTAGAAGAAGTTAGGAAGGAGTTGAGTAAATTTGCCACATTGACAGAAAAGCTACTATTCCTTAGGCTTATCTCTAGAGAATTAGATGAGGGTGAGCTGAGAAAACTGGAGGATGAGCTCCTCCAAAGCGAAATAAGTCATAGAGAATTTGAAGCTGTTGAAGTGAGAGGATTTACTGAAGAAAATTTCAGAGGGGAAGTAGTGGTTGCTGAAGAAGTGGAGAGTTCAGTCCAACAAGCACAGTCTTTCCAACCAGTTATGTATGTTCCTATGGAGAGGAGTTTGAGTATCAGAGAAATGGGCCCATCGATTAGTGTGGAGAGGGAGAGAGGAGTGGAGGAGAACGAAGAAGACGTAGTTAAAAGGATTTTGGAGAAGGACAGGTTTAGTATGGGTTCTGAAGAGCAGATAGAACATCCTGTAAGCATTGCTCAGAAGTTTGGAGAAATTCTAGGAATTGGCAAGAGGCTGGAAGTAAAGAAGAGGATCCAGAGCTACATTCAAGGGGTTGAGGAGTTGTGATGGAATATACGAGCTATAAGAGCTTCTTTGGAAAATACTTGCTTGGAACTACATATCCAGTAGAGAGAGGAGTAACTCCTCCAATTGGAATGGAAAGAGCTATCTGCTGGGGAGCTCCTATAATAGAACTTCAGGGGATGGCTGGAGAAGTTGGAAAGACAGGAAGGGAAGTAATAAAAGATCTTGCCAAAGCGAATGAAGTAAGGTTAAGTTGGCATGTACCTCCAATCGAAGAGTATGAACTTGCGTATCCAAATCCGAGGATGAATGAGAGCGCTAAGAGCCTCCTCAGACAGGGTTTAGAGTATGCTAAAGAGATTGGAGCAGAAGTGATTAACATGCATCCAACTCAAATTGTTCCGAGGCAACCCCCAGATACAATCTACTTATGGAGGAATGATCTGAGTGAGATGGTAGTGGAGAGGATCCCTGAGTTCGAGAGGGAAAAATCGATTAGAGAGATCTTAGAGGATAGGGAGAGAAGGCTCAAGGCAGAGATTCTCGAAACCATACAGAGGCATGATGAATTTGCGGCGAATTTTGTTGAGCGAATTAAAGAGATAAATGCCTACATAGAGAGTGTAAAGAAATTACCTGAGCTCACCGAAGTGGAGAAATTGATGGTACAAGAGCTCGCGAGTAAGCTTGGTTTTCCTCCCAATTTTCTCCAAGAACGGGAGCAGGTTGAGAAGTTTTTAGAGAGATTAGAAGAGCTGAAGAAGACATATGAGAGGAAACTCGAGGTAGAGAGGATGTATATCGAGAGGTGGATCTCTGCCTTTAATCCATTCTTGGAGAGAACAAAGCTTCCTGGCAGTGGAGTAGAAATAGGAGTAGACACTCCTAGGAGGATACTGGAACTTGGCTATAAACGCATGATAGAAAATTTTGCCCAAAACATAGCAGAGATAGCAGTGGATGCCATCAAGAAGGGAATAAAGATAGCAATAGAGAATAATGATGCTAGGTTCTTATTTTCCACTCCAGAGGAAATGAGGGATCTATTGGAGCATGTATATATGGAATTGGAGAAAAGGGGAGTAAAGAGGGAGGAAGCGAGGAAATATATAGGTACCACCTTCGATATAGGCCATGCTGCTACCCTGAAGCCTCTACGTATAAAAGTGGTGGATCCTGAGACACTTAGAGAAAAAGAAGTACTCATTCGGGGACCAGTTGAATATATAAGTAGATTGAAGGAACTTGGAGTACCGATAGTGCATGTGCATGCTCACGAGAATTTTGGAGATATAGACGCACATCTTCCAGTGGGAGAGGCCTTTAGTGAGGAAGAACTTGAAAAGTTGAAGGAGGCGCTCCAAGAGATCAAGTTTGAGGGATTTATCCTCCATGAGCCAGGCCCGCTTGGTGGGTTGAGCTATGCAATCTCCCTGATGAGAACTGCTCCGGAGCTTTATAAAACATATGGAATCCCAACCGAGATCTTAGGAGGAATTAGCTATCATGCTCCAGACCTCCTTCTAGATCCGCTACATTTTAAAAAGAGGGAAAGCTATTTCTATGGTACATGGATAGGAGATCTGTTTTAGGTGGAATCTATGGAACCTAAGCTCGATGCTCTTATAGATCTGCAGCATAAATTGAGGCTTAAGGCAATAAAGCCAGGAGTTCTGAATGAGGAAGATCTCAAGCTTATCTACGACTTCACCAGAGAACTCACCCAGAAATTTGGGGGTTTCATAGGAGCAGTAGTACTTTTTGGTTCTAGGGCAAGAGAGGGGCCTACTGCCAAAAGCGATCTGGATCTCCTAGTAATAGTAGATGATGTTACAACTCCAATTACCCATGAGATAATCTCAGCCTATCGTCTGGGAGCAGGGGAGATCTTAGCTCGGTTGAATGCTGTAGATAGAATTCATCTCACCACAATCGGGATCTCTGATTGGTTCGATGCGGTGATGCATGCTGATCCGATAGCAATAAACATCTTGAGAGACGGAAAGCCGATAGTGGAGAACATGAGATTCTTTGAACCGCTCAAGAGATTATTGCTTTTGGGTAGAATAAGGCCGAGTAAGGAGGCAATAGATGCCTACTTGAATAGAGCAAAGGCCTTGGTAAATTTGGTGGATCTGCGAATGCTCACCGCTATCGATGATCTTTACTGGGCATGTATCAGTGCGGCTCATGCACTCCTCATGCATGAGGAGATAGAGGTGCCCTCTCCAAAGGATATAGTTGATGTATTTAAAAATGAACTTGTCAAGAAGATAAGTGTGGAGGAGAAGCACATCAGGACCCTAGATGAAATGATAAATTTGATGAAGGCCATTACAAGGAGAGAAAAGAGGACTGCTGCTCCTGAGGAAGTTGATGAATGTAGGAGAAAGGTACAGGAATTCATAGATTTCGTAGAGAGGGAGATGAAGTCGTAGGAGATAAAAACTTAAAAAACAGAAGGATGGGTTGGTCTATTTAACTAGAGGATAGACAGCAGTTAAGACGGCAGCTTTCTGGAAGGGGTCAATTGTAGCCCACTTCTTTTCTAGGGCCTTCTCAAATTCTGACTTCGCCTTACTCAACACTCCCTTACCTTCCCAAATGGTGATGAGATCTGCATAGGCTTTTGGAGTTAAGCCCAAAAATTGGGAAGCAGCTATATGGGCAGCTCTGAGGAAGCTACTTAAATAAGGTACTAATGGGTGATTCTGGTACTCATCTAGGAATGGGTTCCATACTGCTCCTAGTATATCATCTAACTTTATCTCTCTCAGGGGCTGAATTACAGAGGTAGCAGCAGCTATCTTCTCCAGATTTTCAATGGTATCTTGTGCCATATTATCACCACTTTCTAGTAAGTTCTACTTATATTTAAGCATTTCTATCTTGGAGTAACACACACTTTATAAACTCAGGCAATCTGTAGGGGTTTATGGAGGAAGAAAAAACTGAAATTGGTGGAAAAACTCCGGAAAAATTCGAGAAAAACTCAAAAAAAGGGAGAAATCTGAAAAAGGAGGAAAAATCATTGGGATTTCCTGGAAATTTGGCAGGAGTTACCCAGTTAACCCAAGCAATCGTGGAGAGAAGGCCTGTTACTGTTGGAGATTTCCTCACCAGAAGAGAGTTGAGATATGTTGAGATCTATACTGCTAGTATCCTCGAGAAGTTTAAACATTATATAAAGGCAGTTGTTATCTGGGGATCTAGTAGGACCGGGATAGGAAAGAGAAAAAGTAGTGATATCGATGTAGCTGTGATAGTAGATGATACTGATGTACAACGAATGAGTAGACCTGAACTCAAGGAGAGACTATTCCAGCACCTTTATGAAAGGGCTAGGCCAATTTCCAAGAGAATTCATCCTCAGCCCTACTTACTGAGTGAGTTTCTGGAGTATGTACGGGAAGGAAATCCTGTGATATGTAATATTTTGAGAGATGGACTTCCTGTATATGATGTGGGTTTCTTCCTACCTTTGCAGAGATCGCTGATAAGTGGGAACATAAGACCTACTAAGGAGTGCATAGATAAGCATATGAGCATAGCATTTGATCTCCTAGATCTTGTGGAGAATGTAGTTACAGAGAAACTTACATATGATTTGGAACAGGCCATCGTGAGCTCAGCTCAGGCTGTACTCATGGAACTTGGATATAGGCCTCCAGCTCCAAATGAGGTAGTGAGTTTTCTTAGGGAATTCATGCTTCCAAGAAAGCTCATCGATGAGGAGTTGGTCGGGATAGCTGAGGAAATAATCTCCCTTTACAAGTCAGTAGAACATCGGGAGAGGAAGAGAGTGAGTGGAAGGGAAATAGAGGAATATTTCACGAAGGCAAAAAAGTTCGTCGAGGAGATGTCTAGAATCTTGAGAGAGTTGAGAAAAGCTAGGGGGGAAAGCTTTGAGTTTGAGATGGTAGAGAAGGCCAGAAAATTCGACGAGTTGAGGAGAGATGGGATGATAAGGGTAGAGAAGAAGGAGGAGCTGGAGGAGAAGAGGGAGAAACTGATCAAGGAGGGCCTTGGGCAAAGATAGTCTGGTCTATGGAGGAAATCCATGTAAGAGAGGGGGAGGTTGAACTTATTCTTCCAAGGACATTCCAGAGGTCCCCAAAGAAAATGGAGGTCTTCTACAATCCTATGAAACGGCTGGATAGAGACATCTCAGTAATCTTTCTAAGAGCACTAGCTGAAATTATCCCTAGAAAGATAGTGGTATTAGATCTCCTAGCTGCCAGTGGAGTGAGAGGATTAAGGTTTGGGTGTGAAGTGGATGGCATAGAGAGGATCTATCTCAATGATGGAAGCAAGAGAGCATATGAATGGATGGTCAAAAACTGGAAGAGGAATAAGCAGAAGCTTAGGTGTGAGGTCAAACTCCTAAATGAAGAAGCTAATAAACTCCTGCACTCTTTAAATGAGTATTTCGATTACATAGATGTTGATCCCTTTGGCTCTCCAAATCCTTTCTTGGAGGCTTCGATGCTAAAGATAAGGAGGAGAGGAATCCTAGCAGTAACAGCTACTGATACTCCAGTACTCTATGGAGTACGTAAGAAAGCTTGCCTGAAGGGTTATTTTTCCTTAACAGAGAAAACTCCATTCATGAGAGAAGTTGGGGTGAGAATTCTATGCAAACGCATCATCGAAGTGGGAGCTCAGCATGAGTTCGCTATGTATCCTATCTTTGCCCATGCAGAGAAACATTATCTGAGGATCTATTTTCAGAAGGAACTTGGAGCGCAAAAAGCCTTGAGGTTACTGGAGCAATGTGGTTTCCTCACTTATTGTGAAAATTGTCTGCAAAGGAAAGTGTGGTATGGATTCAAATATGAAGAGAGATGTGAGTGTGGTGCTGCAAATAAGGTAATAGGACCCATCTTCCTAGGAGAGATATTAAACCCAATGGTCATCTCAAAAATGTTAAGAAATACAGAGGACCTGAGGATTAAGAAATTGCTAGAGATCGCTGCTGAGGAAACAAATGTAAAGATTCCATATCACTATATCACCACCGAATTTTCCAGCAAATTCAAATTGATGGAACCAAAAGTGGAGGAACTTGTAGGGAGGTTGAAGGAAATAGGAGAGGCTTCCAGAACGATCTTTTCACCAAAAGGATTCAGAACAAATTTAGAAATAAAAAGAATTACTGAGCAATTTTTTCCTTAGACTTCTTGATTTCCTCTTCCAAGTTAAGCTTTTCAATGAGTTCCTTGTATCTGTTCCTAATAGTAACTTCTGTAACCCCAGCTACGTCTGCTACCTCGCGCTGTGTTCTCTTTTCCCCACAGATCAAACTAGCTACATACAAGGTAGCCGCTGCTACACCCATTGGGCCTCTTCCTGAGGTGATCTCACGCTTTGTAGCCTTATCTAGGATCTCCAGAGCCTTACTTACTGTCCTCTGACTCAATTTGAGCTCAGCAGCAAATCTATTTATGTAATCCACTGGAGAGGTGGGGAGGATCCTTATTCCAAGCTCTCTGCATACGAAGCGATAGGTTTTTCCTATATCTTTCTTATCTAAGCTTGGAAAGGCCTTTCCAATTTCCTCCAAGGTCCTAGGTACTCCACAGATGCGGCATGCAGCGTAGATAGAGCCAGCTACTACACTTTCCATACTTCTCCCCCTCACTAAGCCCTTACTTGCAGCACTCCTGTAGATCTTACCGGCCTCCTCTTCCACAGATTTGGGGAGGGATAGAATGCTGGCAGCCCTCCTCAGCTCTGCTGTACTCAACTTCAGATTCCTCTCTAGAGCAGTATAAATTCTACTTTGCCATTTCTCAATTCTCTTGTACACTCCTCTCCTCTTCTGTATCTTCTCTATCTCAGAGGCCTTTCCGACTTTAGTGCTGAGGCCCATATCTGGTTTGGTGTAAGTAAGGGGAGCTCCTGCCCTTCTCTTCTCAGCAGAAAGCCTCTGGTCAAATTCTCTCCAATCCTGGGAGAAATCCACTTTCATCTCTAGGATATAGCCACACCTTCCGCAGAGTAATTCTCCCCTATGAGGGTCCTCTATGATCCTAGTAGATCCACATTCTGGGCACTTCATCTTTGAATCCTTTTTCCCCATCTTAACCACAAGTTTTTTAAAGATTTCGCTTAATCTCTAAGCAAATTTTTATTTAAAAAGCTTTCGCTAGAGTTCTCTCCAGTTGCGCAGGACAGGCCTTTTCCAGACAACTCCTAAAGTGGTATCAACAGCCAATCGAGCAAGAGCCTTTCCTACTCCAGCTCTCTTCAGTTCACGAACTGAAGTGTATACCTTTACTCTTCTCTCAAATCTTCCCCGTAATCCATACGAGCGACAGAATTTACCATATCTGCTTGCTAGTTCACTATCCTCACCATGCCCTGCCATCCTCTTCAAGAAATACTCATTTCCTACCTTTACTTTCTCTAGGATATCTTTTCTCAATGAGCAGCAGTAACCTGGAAATCTATGCTTTCTAATCATCTGGATGAGGTAAGCATTCACATCTATGAACTTAGTGCCAATGAAGCCTAAGTAACTTTGCTCTAAAGGGAGGGTGGAATAAAGGATATAGGCATAGTTGGATCTAAAGTCATCCAGCGTTATTGGGATGAAATTCCTTCCTATTATGGTGTCAGCATCCACGAAGGTAAGAAAATTGTTCCTAGCCATTCGGATTCCGAAATTTCTCGCTTCTGATCGGTTTCCATCAATATCGAAATACCTGATGTATGGAGAGCTTAGTTGTTCCATAAGCTTGGCCAAGTTTCTGCTTTCGTTATCCTTTCCAACGACAATTACTTCCATATTCTCTAGAGGATTACGATCTATCTCCTCAAGTATAGAATTTAAGGTATGCTTGAGATACGGTTCATCCGGGAGGGTCGGAACGATGAAGCTGATCATATAACTAGTTATCTCATGTGAGATTAGTTCTTTAAATAAATTTTCCGTAAAAAGCTTTATTTAGGGCATTCTTTTTCTTTGAATGCTCATAGGGGTGATAGGCAAAACCAATGTTGGTAAGTCCACCCTCTTCAAGGCACTTACATTGGCTGAGGTTGAGATTTCTCCAAGACCATTTACTACAATAAAACCGAATAGGGGAATAGCCTATGTGAGGGTAAGATGTCCCTGCACGGAGTTTAAGCTAAAGTGCAATCCAGTAAATTCCTTCTGCATAGATGGGAATAGATTTGCTCCTGTGGAAATACTCGATGTAGCTGGCTTAGTTCCAGGAGCCCATCTCGGAAGGGGGCTCGGGAATAAGTTTTTGGATGATCTGAGGCAGGCTGACTGCTTGATCCATGTGGTAGATATCTCTGGCACTACCGATGAAAATGGGAATCCCACAACAGGATATGACCCATGTAATGATGTAAGATTCGTGGAGCAGGAGTTGGATGAATGGATATTCTCCATAGTAAGCCAACATTTTGATAGAATAGTAAGGGTAAGTTCCATCAAGGGAGAGGAATTTGCGAAGAATCTCGCTAGGCAGTTGAGCGGACTTGGAATAAGCCTAGACCATATTACTGCTACCCTACACTCCTGCGGATTGGATGAGATGGATCCTAAGGATTGGGGAGAGGAAGAGTTGAGGAAATTCCTTAAGAATCTGAGGAAGTTGGCAAAGCCAATGATAATAGCGGCAAACAAGATAGATCTTCCTGGAGCTACTCAAAACTTAGAGAGACTTAAAAAGGAGTTCCCTGAATTGAGGGTTATTCCATGCTGCGCTGAGGCTGAACTTGCCCTTAGACAGGCTGCTAGGAAGGGGATGATCAAGTACATTCCAGGGGATGATCATTTTGAGGTGATAAAGGTAGATGAAGCCCAAGCTAGAGCTCTTGAGCTGATAGATTCTAAGATCCTCAAGCGCTTTGGAAGTACTGGAGTCCAAGAAGTTTTGAACGAAGCTGTATTAGGCTTGCTTAAATGTGTGGTAGTATTCCCTGTCGCAGATGAACATAAGCTTACCGATACCAAAGGGAATGTGCTTCCAGATGCGATCGTGATGCCAAATGGGACGACGATATTGGACTTAGCATATAAGATCCATAGTATGATAGGAGAAAGGTTCGTAAGGGCAGTAGACTGTAGAAGTTCCAAGCTTCTAGGTAAAGAATACAAGTTAAGGCACTTGGATGTAGTGAAGATAATCAGCTAGCGCTTCAGAAATCTAGGATGTGCTGAAATGAGAAGCATTAAGATGGGGAATGAAATAGATAGTACTCCTAGAAGGGCGGCAAGGAGCTCAATAGGCAGAAGCCTGAAGAGGAACATTCCTATTACTAGTATGAGTAACAGTCCATAGAGAGCAGTCACAAAACTACTAAGTTGCTCGATCATGAGCATGGAAAGCATTTTTTAAATTATAAGCTTTTTCAAAGATATGCTGGAGAGATACTTCAAGATCTTGAGAGGAGAAGTCTTACCAAATTTTCAAATAGCTAAGAGAATTCAAGTGGATAGAATTCCATCTTCCTTAGATGAAAAACTTGAGATTCATGCCGAAAAAATGGAGGAGTTGAGAGAGAGGAGGGAAAAAGTAGAGGATTGTGAGGCTAAACCAAATCTCTTAGATCTTAAGCTCTCAATTCTTCAAGACTATAGCAAAAGCTGCAATTTGTGTGAGCGCAGATGTGGAGTAAATAGAGGGGAGGGAGAAATAGGGTTCTGCAGGGTCAGGGAAGCTAGAGTAGCAAGCGAGTTCCTACACTTTGGAGAGGAGCCAGAACTTGTGCCTAGCCATACGATTTTCTTCGCAGGATGCAATTTCAACTGTGTCTTTTGCCAGAATTGGGACATTTCCCAGTATCCTGAAAATGGAGCAATAATTGAACCTGTAGAGCTATCAAGGATAATCGAGTTTAGATTCAAAGGAGGTTCTAGAAACTTGAATCTAGTAGGAGGGGAGCCAACCCCAAATGCAGCATATATCTTGGAGGTACTGAGGGAGCTTAAGGCGAATATACCAATAGTATGGAATTCAAATATGTACATGAGTAGGGAGCTCATGCAGATCTTGGATGGAGTAATAGATATTTACCTTACAGATTTCAAGTATGGAAATGATGAATGTGCTCTGAGGTTAAGCAATGTACCAAAATATATGGAGGTAGTGAGTAGAAACCACTTGCTAGCTGCGAAACAATGCGAACTGATAATAAGACATTTGATCCTCCCAAATCACATAGTTTGCTGCTCAAAACCGGTGATAGATTGGATAGAGAAGCAGCTTGGAACAGATGTATATTTGAATCTCATGGATCAATATAGGCCTGAATATAAAGCTATGAAGCATAAGGAGATCAGTAGATTTCTGAGGTTCGATGAATACAGGGAGGTAGTAGAATATGCGCTGAGTAAGGGATTTAAGATAAGGCTTTGATCATCTCATTCTAAGCACTCTATTTATCTTATCTCCATATTCTAGGAAAATGTGGGCACTTGAGATCATCGTAGTAAGGCTTCCTATTCCCACATTTACTTCCCTCGCAACTTTTTCCATCAAGATATACTGCTGATATACATTCACGGGCCAGCCTATAAAGAGATCTATGCTCCTTCCGTAGAACGTGAGATTTAGTTTATTTTCCCTTATCTTGAAATCACTCACCATCCAGCTTACTACATTTCTTCTATCTACCTTTGAATCCTCAGTAGGATCCCAGAGGGAAATTACTGCCCTCCTAGAGTTTGGATTCGTCTTAAGGAGAGGAATTATATAGTTGTGAATCTGGTCTACACCATGATAATTAAAAATCCTTGGGCCATAGCAATAATCATAGACACCAGGATTATCCTTTCTGAATAGAGTTTCGATTACTTCATCTATTAAAGGATAGGCTCCAATTCCTAAGTTGGAGAGAATTCCAATGGGCTTAGCTATACTATCCTTAGGATTCCTTATCTCAATCCCCATATTTAGCACTTCTCTACATATCCTCCCATCATAATCTACGAAATCCTTTCCATTCTCCAGTACTAATTTCAATGCCAACTTCCAAGCTTCAGCTGCATCCGAGGCAATTATGTACTTCATCTTAGAAATTCTAAGAGCTTTAGATCTCTCCTAAGTACACCAGAGAAATCGAGATAGATTATGGGGAACCTATAAGTGGTGAGCACGTAGCTAAGCTCTCTACAAGCTTCATCCAAATTGAGCTTTCCAAGTTTATAGAGTTCTAGAATAGCCCCTCCATTTAGCATCCTCCCTACTTTTTCAGCTAATACTAACTTGGATTTGATAGAAGGACTTTCATATAAATCCCCAAGATGTCTAAGCTCTATTCTTTCCCACTCAGGCTCAGTAAAAAATTTCCTATAATATTCATAGATGGCTTGAGCCAACACTACCCTAAACCTTATCGGCATGCCGCATGCCTTGTAGATAGTTTCCTCTATGGAACAGAAATTATTGAGGCATTTTCTGATCCTCTCGAGTACGCTGAGCATCACCTCATCATCAAACCTCTTCCTTAACCATTCATAATTCCAGATCCTCAGATAATTTCTGGAAAATCCGAATACAAAGCCCAGACATTCCTTATTAGTGTTTAGGAGAAATTTGAAATATTCTTGGATCTTTTCTCTTTGGATGGAGCTTCCGATCAGCATTGCCTCGCAACATTTTTTTACCACTTCTTCGAGGGAGCTTACCCTTAACCTGAATTCCGAGGCAAATTTGGCCATATCCAGAGCTATTGTAAAGTTGGAGCAAACAATAGAACTCATCTTCTTTGAATATTCTTCATATACCCTCCATTCGCTCTCATCAAAACCATATACTCCACAAATTCCTCTGAAATATGGAGCTCTAAAGATGGAATTTTGGAGAGTAAGGGGCTCCCCACTTGAGGAGAAATTTTCTATTATTTTAGAAAAAATCTCAAGTTTTTCATAAATTTCATTTGGATTTACCTTAAAAACAAAATTAGGTCTTTGTTGTAGAGAATTACAATATTTTACGATATTTTCTAATTTTTTCTCATGTTTTTTCTGAATTTTTGAAAAATCAATTGAAAATATAATTCTTTTACCAAAATCATTTATTAGATTTGAAATTTCACGAAAGAAGTTGAAAATTTCATCTTTTTCTTTTTCCAGAAACCTTTCAAAATCCCTGATGTAGAGGCAATCATTTACCAACAAAATGCAATTTGAGATGTAATTGTAAAGGGTGCTAAGTTTCGGATGATTTGATCCCTCTACGAGAATGGAATTTACCCTGTTTATCCAAGTTCCTTCCTCATACTTCCTAAGCACACCACGTTGTTCATAGCCCTCAACAGGAAGAGAGGGGAATGGGGGTCTGGAGATAGTAATCTTGATCTTTCTTATTCCTTCTATTGTGATTTCCTCTCCAGAGGTAAGGTTTAAGCCAAATATTTTCTCTCCTTTTCCTACTTCACCATAAGTGGCTAGCAGATTTGAACGAATTAGTTTGTTGAGGTAATAGAGTACTCTCCTATGAAGTTTAGCCTTCTCCCTGAGCGCCAGCTTCTTCTCAGTTTTTCCATAAAGAGGACTCTTCAAAATTTCCTCAATTTGGGCTGCTTTCTCATCAATTGCAGTGAGAATTTGCCAAGTAGTGAGCTTAGCACTTGTATTCTTCCTAAAGAGCTCTAGAATTTTTTCCTCCACCCCCACCATGTTTTTTCAAAATAAATCCTAAAATATAAATTTTTGTTTCAGAAAAATTTTGAAACAAATTTCTGAACCTTTGAAAGAAATCTATTTTTAATCCAAAACATTCCTAAATTATGCGCCTAGATGAAAAGGACATAAAGATATTGTCCTTGCTGAGGAAAAATTCTAGGCTCTCCCTGACCAAGATAGCGAGGAAAGTGGATTTACCGATTAGTACCGTTTATGATAGGATAAGGCGCCTGCAAAGGAATGGAGTGATAAAAAAATATACCTGTCTCTTGGATTATAGGGCAATCGACTATCCAATCGTAGCAAGGGTACTTTTGAAGGCAAATTCCAATAAGGAAAGGGTTGAAAATCTATTAGCAAATTCCATCTATACCAACACCTTCGAGAAAATCAATGGAGACGAGTTCAATTACTTCAGCACCTTCATAGCTCCAAGCATGGAGGAACTACAGGAGTTCATAGAGAGGATCACTGAGAAACTCGGGATTCCAAATTATAAGGTTTTTTACGTGATCAGAGAAATTTCAGAGGAGAAATTCCTAGAGGATCTAGAGTTCCTGAAGTTCAAGCTGGAACCAGCTCTTAAAGTAGGAGAGCAGCCAAGTAATTAGATCAATTTCAGAAAACTTTCAGCACTTTCCCTCATATAGGTATTGTTGAATAGCACGAAGATTTCATCTGCTTTTACTTCATTCAACTTTTCTCTGAGCTGCCTGAGCTCCCCCACAGAATATCGGTAATTATAATTGATCCTTCCTCTATTATAGCTGCCGTGAAGCCTAAAATAGGCCACTTTTTTCACATAGCTGGGTAATCTCACAAAAGGGTCAGTTACCTCTATCAAATCGAGCTCTTTGCAGAGTGCAGCGAAGGTATCCTCATCCCAGCCTCTAAGTTCTAGAGCTATTGAGACTCTATCTCTCTTCACTTTGGAGAAGAAAGCCTTAACTGCTTTCCTATTTTCACTGCTTTCCTTAAAGCTGGCTGGAAGTTGAAGAAGACATACTCTAGCCCTCAAAGCTCTGCAGATCTGAATGGTATCTTCCCAAAATTTTAGAACTTCCTTAGAAGTTCTTAGAAATCCCACTTTCTCTCCTAATTTTTGATAGTCCTTAATTCCACTCCTCTTCCAAGTAGGAGAGGTGATGGGATGAGTAATACCTTGGAAGGCTTTTAAACAGAAGACGAAGTCCTCAGGTACTTGACTCCTCCATTTTAATGCAGTTTCGAGCTTTGGAAGCCTATAAAAGGTGCTATTGATCTCCACAACCCTAAATAGCTGTGAATATTTCCTGAGCCCTCCAGGAATTCCACAGCAGCCTACGTGGATCTTCATTCTAGACTCCTCCCTAATCTTTTCACAACTTCCTTCTTTCCTAGGGCGATGATGAGATTAGCCAATCTCGGACCCTCCCCCTTTCCGATGAGAGCAAGATAGCACTTTCTGAAGAACTCCTTCACATCTCCAATTCTAGCTACTTCATAGATTCGCTGCTGGAGCACTTCACTGTCCTCTACTTCTTCTATCACTTTCATGAGTTCTCTGAATTGTCTTGCCTCCAGCTCATTTAACTCCACCTTAGTTCCCTCTCCCTTTAGCCTGTAATTCTCAGGAGCATATTTTTGTACCCAATTAAAGGCATTCTTCAATCTGAGCTTTATCCTCCTATCTGTTTCCCCATTTCCTTGATAATGACCAGTGCGTATGAGCACATTCTTTACCTTTTCAAGCTTGCAACCAAAGAGCTGGGAAAGGAGGGCTGCGAAATCATATTCTAGATTAAGTGGTCTATGGAACTCCTTATTTGTGGATATCTCATAAGCTCTCTTATAGTTGAGATCTTCTCTTGGGTTATTGGTTGAATATACACCAAAGAAGATCTTTTCAGCCTTATCGAATTCAAATGCATTATGGAGAGGGAGATCTCTCAAATTGATATCCTTAGCCTTTGTAATTTTTCCGAAGTTCAGCCAAAACTTGATCTCAGGAGCACTCATCACCTCTAGGAGCATAGGGATCGTAATCACGTTTCCTTTACTCTTGCTCATCTTTTCTCCCATTACTTGGATATGCTCATAGATCACTGGTACAGGTGCCTCCCAACCAAAGAGCTTCACGAGTTCCTTACCAGTATCCCATGAGCCTCCATGAGCAGCATGCTCCTTCCCAAATGGTTCGCATACACATTTTAAGAAAGCCCATCTTGCTGGCCACTCCACCCTCCAAGCTAACTTAGCATTTCCATCCAAAATATTCACCTTACCTCGATATCCACATCCCCTCACGATATATTTCTTGTGGAGAATTGTTTCCTGAGGATCGCAGAAATACTCTGCTTCTATTCCGTCGCATGTGACTACCTTGGTTGTGGAGATCCTATGACACTTCTCACAGATTATGTTAAATGGATACCAATTTTCGGGGAGAGGTTCCTTCTTATATTTGTTTAGGACTTTCATGATTTCCTTACGAAGCTCAACTGCTTTTCTTAAGCTCTTGTTATACATTCCTTTCCTGTACATTTCAATTCCGAAATATGGTTTGGGCCTTATCTCTAGATCCTTCAACTGGTTTAAGAATAACAGTTCATAATGTCTGGCAAAGCTTTCATGACAACCATGAGGGTCTGGGACCATAGAGACAGGAAAGCCTAGATAATCCTTGAACTCCTCTGGAAAGCCGAGAGGCACTGATCTAAATGGGTCCATATCATCTGAAACCCAGATGAGCTTAGCTTTTTTTCCCAGGTCATTGAGAGCAATCCTCACTGCCTCCCCACGAATAAGATCACTAGCATTTCCTATATGGGGTTCCCCACTCATAGAGGTGCCTGTGACTATTACATATTCTCTCCTCTCTCCAAACTTCTCTATTATTTGCTTTGCCACATTGTCTGCCCAAAACATAAGTTTATCCAGAAGATCAAATTTTATAAGCTTTTAATGAGAAGCACATAATGTGGGCCGGTAGTTCAGCGGCAGAACGCTCCCCTGGCTAGGGAGAGGCCCCGGGTTCAAGTCCCGGCCGGTCCATCATGTAGTTGAGTATCTCCACTACAATCTAAGTAGGGGGAAGAATTCAAAGAATTAAGAAGATTTCAGGCTCCGTAGAGTTTCTGCAGACCAGTTATGTCAGGAGGCTCAAGTGTCCTCTTCTGAATTTCCCCATAGGTAGAGTAGCCATACATGGTAACTGCCGAACAACTAGGATCGTATACATCTGCCAACCCCACTCCATGTCCTGTTTCGTGAGTGGCTATGTTCTGTAGATCCATCCCTTTGTTAGCAGCAGTACATTCAGTAATTGTACAATCATACCAGTTATAATCTGTGTCGAACATTACATCGAACTCTAAGATCTGTCTCCCCTTTCCTCCTACTGGAACACCACTCCATACCACAGTAACCGCAATTACTCCTTCCTCAGGATAATTTCCGAGAGAATATTCATTCCTTCCATCTGGAGATCCGCTATCCCAATTTGCTGAAGAATCTACCAAAGCTGTTCCAAAGAGCTTAGTACTGGTAGCAGTATCCCAAGTTTCAGTACTTGCTATTATTGCTTCCAAGCTCAGATTGGGATGTACCACATAGTTCACTGGGAGGGATTTCCATTTCACTCCCAACAATTTGTAGCATGTGGGAACTTTGGCCTGAGGCGAAGAGGCTTTAGCATAGTGGATGAAGATCATTTTCTGAAAGCTCCATGGCTCTATCCAGTCTAGGGAGGGTGGATATCGCTTTCCTTGCTCATTAGCTTGAATTGCAATCGATCTGGATGTAGGAGCTAATAGGAGAGCTGCTACCAAAAGAATTCCGATCGAGATCCGCAAAATGTTGCGCATTTCCTAATTCCTCAAAGAGGAAGATGTTTAAAAGCTTTTAGATTTTGCTCAATCTATTTAAACTTAGATGACCCTTTCTTCTAAATGTGCGGAATAATAGGATATGTAGGAGAAAGGAATGCCTCTAGGATAGTACTTGATGGATTGAGGCATTTAGAATATAGAGGATATGATTCAGTGGGAGTAGCCTTTCTTACTGGAGAAGGTCTCGTAGTGAAGAAGGATAAGGGTACAGTGCTTGAAGTTCACAAGAAGTTAAATCTCCTCAGACCTCGAAGTAATTTGGCAATAGGTCATACCAGGTGGGCCACCCATGGAAAGGTATCAAAAAGAAATGCACATCCCCACCTTGATTGCAGCGGAAGCATAGCAGTGGTTCACAATGGAATAATCGAGAATTATCTTGAATTGAAGGAAAAGCTGATGAGGAAAGGACATGTATTTAAGAGCGAGACAGATACAGAGGTCATAGCTCACCTCATCGAGGAGGAATTGAGGAGGGGAAAATGCCTCGAGGAGGCGTGCACAGTACTTTCAAAACTGGAGGGAAATTTTGCCATTCTAGTGGTGAGAAGTGGGGAGAGAAAGATAGTAGCAATAAGGAAGGGTTCTCCTCTAGTGATAGGAGTAGCAGATCATGGCCTCTTTGCAGCTAGCGACATCCCAGCCTTCCTAGAACATACTAAACAGGTGATCTACCTTTACGATTATGATATGGTAGTACTGAACTCTAAGGTAAGATGTTACAATATAAAGGGTGGGAAGCTGAAGAGGGTGAGGAGGAAAGTGGATAGAGTGGATTTTGATGTGGATGAAGTGAGGAAGGGGAAGTTTGAGCATTACATGCTGAAGGAGATCTGTGAGCAGGTGGAGACGATCAAGAGAGCTATAGCTCAGAAGAAGGAGATAGTAGAGAGGATTACGAGGGAAATGAAGAGAGCCGAAAGGGTTTTTCTCATAGGATGCGGATCCAGCTATCATGCTTGCTTAGCAGCTAGCTATATCTTTTCTAAGGTAGTCGGAAAACCTCTAAATGTGGTGCTGGCCTCAGAATTTTCAAGCTACCAATCATTTCTAGATTCCCACACTTTGGTAATTGCAGTTTCTCAATCAGGAGAAACGTATGATGTGCTCGAGGCAGTTAGAGTAGCTAAGATGAGGGGAAGTAAGGTGATCTCTATAGTGAATGTTCCTGGCTCAAGCCTTACTAGAGAATCCGACACATTTCTGCTAATGCATGCTGGTCCGGAGATCTGCGTACTTTCCACTAAGACATATACTTCCCAATTAGCCCTCCTCACTCTTCTGGCATATGCGATGATAGGTAAATATGAAGAAGGGAGGAGGAGGTTGAGATACCTATGGAATGTGATATATTATCTTACTTCTGCTACTATGAGGAAGAAGCTTAAGGAGCTGGCTCAAAAGTTGAGGAGGGCAGAGCACATATTCTGCATAGGAAGAGGACTTCAATATGCGACCGCCATGGAAGCTGCTCTCAAGATAAAAGAAGTTTCCTACATTCATGCTGAGGCATTAGCTGGAGGGGAGCTTAAACATGGCACTATTGCTTTAATAGAGAAAGGTACTCCCTGCATAATCTTCGTAGCACAAGATAATGAGAAGGAAATAATCTCGAATGCGTGTGAGATCAAGGCGAGGGGAGGGTATATTATAGGAGTTTCCCCTAACTTTCACGAAGTGTTCGATGATTGGATCAAAGTTCCTGAAGCTGGAACTGAAAATCCAATAGTCCAAATCATCCCGATCCAAGTGCTTGCTTATCAGCTTGCCATTCTCAAAGGATTTGATCCTGATAAGCCTCGAAATCTGGCTAAGGCAGTATGTGTTAAATAGAAAAGTTTTTTAAGTTGTCACTAAATGGTAATTATATGGAAAGGCTCAAAAAATTCTTGAGAAGGAAAAAAGTCCAGGAGGCCAAGTTGATTGAGAGGAGGGAAGAAGGAAGAGTGAAGAGCCAGTTGGAGGAACTCTGTGGTGGAGACGATGAACTTTATAGAGCTTTGCGCTGGATAAACCTAGATCCTAGAGGCAAGGATCCTAAGGAATATGAAATGAAGGCTAAGGAAGAGGAGAAGCAGGGGAAGCTCCTTCATGCCAGAGTAAATTATCATGTAGCTGGTAGCTTATATCTCTATGCTGGAAATGCTAGAAGTGCTGTAAAATGCTTTTCAAAATGTTCCGAGCTTCACAAGAAATTATATGGAGAGAACTCCATCCACGAAGCCTACGAGTACTTGAAGAAGCGTGAAGGAGCTGAAAAAGCGATACCTATACTCAAAACTTATCTGGAGCTAATTGTCAAAGAGGAGAAGAAGAAGGAGTAGGGAAAACACCTTAATAAGTTTTTCACAATATTTTCCATTTTGAAGTATTCAGCTCCATTTACCCTTTCATACAGAAAGACTATTCCACTTTCAATATCTATCCACAAAATTATATTGAAGCTTGCAGGTCGTAGTTTATGATAAAATTTTCTTTACACCTTAAGTTACTTTTGTGCTAGGAAATAATTTTTAGATATCCTGGAGACTTTATAGCCACACTTACTCAATATTTTTGCACATCTTGCTAAGTGTTTCTCATCATGACTTTCGAAAATAATTCTAGGATAAACTAATAAAACTTATTCCGAGTCCTACAGTTAGAAGATGGCTAGAAAAAGCTTTTTTAATTTTGGTTTCTTCCTTATTGGAATGGTAGCAGATTTACTTCTCTGGGGAGCTCTCGGTCAATTAGTGAGGAGTGCGGTGGGTCTTAGGAAGGCAGCACTGCGAGGAGACAAACTCAACTTTCCGAAGTGGTTCTCCTCCGTGATCCTTGGAGCCATAGTTGGAGCTGGAGTAGGAGTGGTGCTTCAGCCATATGTACCAGTCAATACTTGGATAGTGAGCTTTTTCGCCGGCTATGCTGGGACAGATTACCTCGAAGGATTAACCGAGAAGAGGGTCATCTAATTCTCTGAACTTCTTGCTCTTCTTTTAGAATTAAGAAAAGTGAAGTATGAGGTAGGTAAAGGGAGAAAAAGGAGGTGATCCAGCCGCACGTTCCCGTACGGCTACCTTGTGACGGCTTAGCCCCCCTCGCCAGGTTTAGGTTCGTGACAACCCGAAGATTGCCACTCACCTAAACCCGACTCGGTTGGCTTGACGGGCGGTGTGTGCAAGGAGCAGGGACGTATTCACCGCGGCGTGATGAACCGCGGTTACTAGGGATTCCGGCTTCACGAGGGCGAGTTGCAGCCCTCGATCTGAACTGGGCGTAGGTTTAGGGGATTTGCTCCCCCTTTCGGGGTGGCATCCCATTGTCCTACGCATTGCAGCCCGCGTGTAGCCCTAGGGATTCGGGGCATACTGACCTGTCGTCGCCCTCACCTTCCTCGCCCTTAACGGGCGCAGTCCCCCTAGTGTGCCCTACAGCAAGTGCTGTAGGTAGCAACTAGGGGCGAGGGTCTCGCTCGTTGCCCCACTTAAGGGGACACCTCACGGTACGAGCTGACGGCGGCCATGCACCTCCTCTCAGCGCGTCAGGAAAGCCCTTTAGACTGTCCTTCATCCTGCTGTCGCCCTAGGTGAGGTTCCCGGCGTTGACTCCAATTAAACCGCAGGCTTCACCCCTTGTTGTGCTCCCCCGCCAATTCCTTTAAGTTTCGGCCTTGCGGCTGTACTCCCCAGGTAGCCCACTTAATGCTTTCGCTTCGGCACCGCGAGACCACTAGGGCCCCGCGACACCTAGTGGGCAGCGTTTACTGCTGGGACTACCGGGGTATCTAATCCCGTTCGCTCCCCCAGCCTTCACCCCTCACCGTCGGACCCGTTCCAGCCAGGCGCCTTCGCCACTGATGGTCCTCCTGGGATGATAGGATTTTACCCCTCCTCCAGGAATACCCCTGGCCCCTCCCGGTCCCTAGCCCAGCAGTATGCTCTGCCCGCCCTCACTGCAAGTGAGGATTTCACAGAGCACTTGCTGGGCCGGCTACGGGTGTTTTAAACCCAATAATTGTGGCCACCACTCGCGGGGTGGGTATTACCGCGGCTGCTGGCACCCATCTTGCCCCCCGCTTATTCGCCCTGCTTTTTACACAGGGCAAAAGCCTCCACCAAGAGGTGAAGGCACTCGGGCTGGCTCCACCTCCCTTTCGGGAGTTGTGGAAAATTCGCGCCTGCTGCACCCCGTGGGGCTGGGACCCTTGTCTCAGTGTCCCTCTCCGGGCGCCCCCTCTCAGGGCCCGTACCCGTCTTAGGCTTGGTGGGCCATTACCCCACCAACTACCTGATAGGATGCAGACCTATTCTGAGGCGGCTCATCCACATCCGGATGAACCTTTCGTTGAGAGGCCTTCCAGAAGCTCTCAACTATGGGGGATTAGCCTCAGTTTCCCGGGGTTATCCCCCACCTCAGAGTAAGTTGTCTGCATATTACGGAGCCGTGCGCCGCTGAGCTTAAAGCTCAGCAGACTTGCATGGCTGACCCAGCCCGATAGCAGTGGCCGCCGGCAGGATCAACCGGAGTTACAGCCGCAAGCTCCCTTTACCTACCTCATACTCTAAAAAAATTAGAGTACTCATTTTGTTGCTGTAGTCGGATCCGATTGTTCATCTTCTCAATCCCAATCTCGCCGGAAACTACAGCAATAATAAACTACACAGCTCATTTTATAAACTTTTCTTAATCCTTTAATATCTTGATTTCCTATAATGAATTATGCCAAGGAAAAAAGGAAAAAAGGGAAAGGGAACGAGGAAGGGTAAGCGAGCAAGGAAAGTGAGCAAATGCTTGAAAGTTGAAGTGAAGCCTGAAGAACGAGAGGAGGAAATTCCAATAGAGAGACTAGAGGAATTTGAAGAAATCTAGAAACAAGTTGAAAGGGTTCTTAAGTCAAGAGTAAGATTAATAATCAGCTCGAGCTCTCCTTATTCTAATGGCCCAAGTGGCGTAGCCAGGTAACGTGGCGGCCTGTGGAGCCGCAGTCCCGGGTTCGAATCCCGGCTTGGGCCCTTTCCCAACTGCAGTGAGCATTTAGAGGACAATTTTCACAGAGAGGATTTCTGGCTCTACAGATATCCTTTCCAAATCTTATTAAGAGCTCGTGAAATCTTACCCTATCTTTTCTCTTTATTCCTTTTTTCAATTCTCGTTTAATCTCATCATAATTGGCTTTTCTGCTAACTATTCCTATTCTCTTAGTAATTCTGGTTATGTGTCTGTCAATTGGGATTTCCCCACATTTCATACAATATGCCAAAAACACGTCTGCAGTTTTAGCGCCTACTCCAGGGAGAGCAAGTAATCTTTCCCTAGTCCTTCTAGGATCACCTTTCACTATTAGCTCATTAACGGAGCCTCCATATTCCTCTACAATTTTCTGAGCGAGCAGCATTATTCTTCTGGCTTTGATGCGATAAAGCCCACCGACTTTGATTGCTTCACTCAACTCTCGTTCTGAGAGTTTTAAAATATTCTCAGGAGTGATGGAGCCTACTTTCTTTAGCAGGTTGAGATAAGCTCGGGCAGTATTTTTGGCATTTGTATTTTGTGAGAGAATAGTGATTACTAGATTGGAGAAGGGGCTAGCAAAGTCCTTCTCTCTGAACCCCTTGAAGCCTCTCATCTCTTCTTTCACTTCCTTCCATAGATCAACGTTTCGATAAAATTTTTCCAAGATTTGGAAGACCTGCTTGCTTTTAACCATGTCTGTCTTAGGAATTAGTAGGCTTAAAACTTATCCCACAAAGTTTTTTAAAACCTAGAACTGCTAGTCTTGGATATGGGTTTCCACCTATTTAAGAGAGAAGCTAAGCTCAACTCCATCTTGGAAAAAGTAACGAAAGTGATAGACCCAATTATTACAGAACTATTAGTGAGCTATACAAATCAAAGGGGTGGAGAGCTCGTTACCTATCAAATTTCAACTGGCGGCAAGAGGATCCGTCCAACGATAGCGATTTTGAGTTGCAAACTACTTGGAGGAAAGCTTGAAGATGTAATCTATGGGGCTGCAGGGCTCGAGATACTACATAATTATTCCCTGATAGTCGATGATATAATAGACCATAGTATCCTGAGGAGGGGAAGACCAACTACTTGGTACAAGTTTGGAAAAGCGATAGCTGAATGTATAGCCGTGGATTATGCAGCTGCAATTTTTCAAGCAGCTAACAGGTGTAAAAACCCTTCCCTAATTTCGGAGATCTATGCTAGGACGATGAAAAACATAGTTGATGGAGAAATCCTAGATCTGCTCTTTGAGCAGGCTGGGAGGGAAGATGAACCATACATTCTCCAAAATAGGTTTTATGAGATCGACGATGAAGATTATATAGAAATGATATCTAAGAAGACAGCATCTCTCTTCCAAGCCTGTTGTGAAGTCGGAGCCATCTGTGCTAATGCCACCCCCCAACAGTTAGAAGCACTCAGGAACTATGGCTTTTACATCGGCTTGGCTTTTCAAATACGTGATGATATGCTCGATATCTTTGGTGAGGAAAAGGTGTTCGGGAAGAAGGTAGGGAAGGATATAGTGGAGAGAAAATTGGGAAATATAGTATTACTTTATACGCTCAAGGAACTTCCACTAGGCAAGAAGGAGGACTTCCTCAAGATTCTGAGGAAGATGGAAATAAATGAGGAAGATGTGAAGAGAGCACTCCGACTCATTGGAGAGACTTCGGCCAGCCAGAAATCCTATGAGCTTGGGAGGAAATTCGTTGAGATGGCCAAAGCCCAGTTAAATGATATGCCCAATAACAAGTACAAAGACATGTTGGAAAGAATCGCAGATTTCATAATGGAAAGGGAGAAATGAAGACAACTTCTTTTTCTCTCAATTAAGCTGAAAGTTTAAAAATAGCAGAAGGATTTTACATCTTGTGGTCATAGATACTCTAAAAAAGCTTCTAGTTAGGAAAATAGTTCAGTTTAAAGTGATGAGGTTTGAGTTCGGATTCGTTTCAAGTGCTTACAGTTATAAGAGAAAGAAGGTTTTTTTCAGAGAAGTTTTACTTCCAACCAAGTTTCTTATAGAGATGGGAGAGGACCTTAAAGATAAGGAAGGATCAGAAAAGCTATTATATCAAATTGGTAAAAATTTTACTTGGAATTATTGGGAGGCACTTGGGGTAAGTGAAGTGAAAAATTTCTATGAGATAGAGAAGTACTGGAAAGATGCAGAACTTTTCATGGAAATATTTTATGCCTCTAGCATAAATCATCAAATTTTAGCAGAAAAACTGCTTTATATGCAGCTCAGAAATTATATGATATGCAGTGAAGGTGGAACCAGTTCTTTCAACTTAGGGACATTTGCAGGCCTATTAGGCAGAACAATAAAAGACAAGCAGATAGAGGCTGTGGAGGTGAGTTGTCAAGGGCAAGGTAGAGAGTACTGTGAGGTGTACGTTGGATTACCTTCAGAGTTGAAAAAGAAAGTGCCGGAAACAGAAATAATAACTAGTGAAGTAGAGGAGTACAACGCGTATGATTTGTCTTATAAACTATATAATCGCCCAGTTTCCTCTTTTCGTGGAACTAGTCTATTAGATTTGTTGAGGGAAGACATATTTTCTTATAGTGAAGGTACCCTTTCATTGCTTGGCAGATTTAGATTTTTTCCGTTGGAAATACTTGGATTACATTTATTAGAGAGAAATTTAGAAGGTCCAGTTTTAAAAGCATCTTACGAAGTGGGAAGGGAGATAGGTGAAGTACTGCCACGAAATGATGTAGACTTTTTATTCAACCTAATCTCAGCTTTGGGATTTGGAGTAAGTGTACCAGTATCTATTGCTGGTGAATTACGTGTTAGAATAGAGGGATATCCCTATAGTAAACTGTTAAATTTTAACTTTCCCTATCTACGAGGTTTTATCAAGGGGCTTATGGAAGGAAGCCTTGGAGGAGAGTATGAAGTAAAGCCAGACAAGTATTTACTCGGTAACAATTTGCAACTTCTCTTAGTTATTCGGAAATCAGGTTGAAACCAGTTCGGCGAAAAAGCTTTAATTTTTCCAAGAGTTTGTATCTTATAGTTATGAGAACTGTGAAGGAACTGGCAAGAAGGCTGGCCTGTGAAGGATTCATTTCAGCGCTTGTATGTCCCTCTGCTGTTTTTCTCTCAAGTACAGTGTTACGCCTACCTCTCAGCTGGGATTATCTTCTAATTACTTATTTAGGAACTCATGCAATTCTGCTTTACAATAGATACGAAGAGCTGGAGAGAGATTTACTTACCAACCCAACTAGGTCAGAATACATAAAGAAGCATTTCAAAGCCCTTCCAGTTATAATAGCTATTTTTTTCCTATTGGCGCTTCTTATTCCCCTCCTCCAAGGAAGAATCTTGGGTACAAGTTATGCACTTCTCCTCTTGTTTCTAGGATTGATGTATCCCAAATTTTTCAAGAAACATGTGAGAGTAATAGCGTTTAAAGATGCCTATGCAGCCTTCCTTTTGAGCTCAGTTGTCATACTCGCTCCAGTTTACTATTCTTACCCAATCACTCCTGCTTTCCTCCTACTATTTCTCTTCATCTTCCTAAGATTCTTTGTGAATACATGCTTCTTTGATGTAAAGGATGTGGAATCAGATAGGAGGGAGGGCATCCTCACTTTATCTGCAGCTCTCGGAATAGAAAAGGCCATTAAAGTACTGTGGATAATGAGCATCTTATCTCTCCTACCCCTAGCCTTTGGAGTGATCCTTCAAATCTTCAGTCCATGGATTTTAATTTTCTTCCTAATTTTGCCATATACTTACTATTTCCTAAAGCAAGGATTGGTCAAGGGAGCTAGGGAAGACATATTTCTCTATTACTATATCGTTGACGGGGAGATGGTATTTCTCTGGCCAATTCTTTCCATTTCATACTTTTTCCTCCAATAAAAAGTAAGAGCATAACTCATAGCTTTTAGTGAATGTTGAGAAAAGTGGTTCATAAAATTTAAATGTTTGTAAAATGCTGAGGAAAAATATGGATATAAAGGTCATAGGAGCTGGCCTTAGTGGATTAAGTGCTGCCTTTACTTTGGCTAAGAGCGGATTTGAAGTAACGGTATATGAATTAGGGAGAAAGCCATCCAGTAGGATCATAACCGGCATTCAAGGTTTTAAAAATTTCGGGAAGAGGGGAAAAATCCTATGGAAAATAAGAAAAGATTTGAAACTTCCAATAAGCTCTAAATATTTTCTACCATTAAAGAGAGGAACACTGCTTTCTCCTTCCTTTCGGGAGTGTGAAATATATTCTAGGGAACCGATTTTCTACTTGGTGAAAAGAGGGTTTTTAAGTGAGGATACGATAGATATGCAACTTTATTTCTTAGCTAGGGATGCTGGGGCAAAATTCATTTTCAATAAGAGAATGGAAGAAAGAGAAGGAAATATTGTGGCTTCTGGCCCACGAAAGGGAGTCCTCTGGGCTTCGGTGATGCATTTTGAAAACGAGGAAGAAGGGAATGAGGCCTTATTGTATTATAATAACAACTATGCAGAGGGGGGATATATTTGGGTGTTCAGATACCAAAATCTGATGGATATAGGAATCCTTACTTCAAAGAGGGATAAATTTCTCCCTCAGAAATTGAGGAAGCTCATTTCGAGACTTAAACCATTGAAGGAAAGAACTGGTAGGGCGAAGTTAATCCTTCACACGCACGGAATTGGATTTTATGATATTCCATCCTCAGCTCGAAGGGATGGCAGGTGTTATGTAGGAGAGGCAGCGGGCTTCCTCAATGCTTCTAAAGGAGAGGGTATGTACTATGCTTTGGCTTCGGGATGCTTGGCAGCTAAAAGCATAATTACGGGGGAGGACTATGATAAGCTCTGGAAAAAAGAGTTTAAAGAGGAGCTAGTTGAAGGTTTCAAGAAGAGAACGGTGTGGGAGAGGATGAAGAATAAGGATTATGAGGAGATGATCGGGATGTTGGGAAGTAGAATAAGTTTAGAGGAGTATAGGGAAAAAGTAAGGAAATGGATGAAAAGTAAACCAGCAGTCCTACTTTATCCATTTTTTCTGATGAAATGGAAACTCTTAGGAAAGCTTTAGCTTTATTTTATTATCTGGAGTAAAACAATAATTTCCCTACCTCAAATTTGCAAACGAAAATCAAATAAATCCTATTCTATCAGCGATTCTTATTACCCTATTTGCCTCCCTCTGTATTTGGGCAGCTTGGTAAGCCTGTTCTAACCATTCTATTATTTTCCTCAACTTTTCCTCACTTGCTTCGAAGATGATACCTCCAATGTTTCTTCTCCCATAAATTTCGATGGCATTTACCATAGGAGCTACTTTGCAAAGGACTTCAGGTACGCTGAGAAGCTTGCTTTTGCCACTAAATCTGAAGATCCCACCTTTCCTTACATTCACATAAACGTCTTTCTGGACTTTTTGATGAAGTTGGGAGGCAGCTCTCTTTATAGCTCGTAAGGGCAACGTATCTCTATCTACACAATAAACTTGAAAGTATTTGGAATCATAGAACCTCATATTTTCTAGCTCCCTCATCGTAAACGCAGCCAAGAGTTGGGCCATTTCAGCTTTTTCTAGGAGTTCTTTGCTCATTATTTCACCATGCTTAGCAAGCTCTTCCCTTGCTTGAGAGATTTCGTCTTCTCCAAGAGTAAGAAGATATTCGATGCTCCTCACTTCTCTCTCCAGTAAACTTGGATACCTTTTAGCTCTTGCAGTGTCACAGACTTCAGCTATCTCCTTGAGCTTTCTTGCCTTCTCGTCTCTGAAGCCGAAATGCTCGAAGACGAGGGTAGTGGTTGATGGAGCATTCACATCCCAGACCAATATTCCTCTCTCCTCTAATGGGGAGAGAATGGATGGATCTAACATGGATGGGTGATGATCAAAGAATTTGACTTCGAGGCCAGCTTCTTCCAATTGGAGCAAGTAAGTAGCCAGTTCTTGATTCAGTGCTAGGTCAGAACAGATGAGAGTGTTGATTGGCTTAGCCTTGGGGATAAGATCCCTCCTATATTGGGGGATGTGAAATATCTTGAAATCTTTCCCATCTTCTTCCAGTTTCCTTTGAATCAATGCTCCTGAGAGGATCCCATCTAAATCATTATGATGGAAGACTATGACATCTGCCCTCGAGCCTGGAATGCTTTCAAAATAGGATTTTCTTTCCTTATCTAGTTGGTTTAGGGTATATAGGATGAGCCTCCTAATTTGAGGATTTTCCAGTAGGACCTTATGGAATAATTGTTGGCTCTTTTCAAGTTTGGATCTCTCCTCAGCGAGCATCTGCTCCAATTTTTTCTCCCTCTCTTCCAAATCTTGGATCTTAACTCTTTGCTCCTCCAATAACTTCGTTAGAGAATTCACCTTCTTCTCCAATTCCTCAATAGAATTTTCTCTCCTCCTAAACCACATACTGTGGAGGAATGATGTTAAATTAATATTTTTTACTACTTGAATGTGTAAATTTAATGAGGCATAAGTTGGATAAGCTTACTCGAATTAGCTATTAACTTGCCTCCATAATACACTTTAACTTCAATTTGATATGGTCCAGGATATACTCCTCCACATCCTGAGGTGCAGTAAGGAGTTTTCTCCACGAAGAGAATTTCATTCCTTCCTGGAGACAAAGTTACTAATCTGGAGTCGTTGATGTGGGCATAACCTCTAGCTTTTATCCCAATCAGATCGACGCTTACATTGTTGAGATAACTTTTGCTCCAGATCGTAATTTTGACATACATATCCTCGAATGAGGAGTAACTCTCCTTATCTGTGGAGAACTCCAAAATGCTTAAGTTGACTTCACCTCTCTTGGGAGAGAAGGAGATTTTCTGATCCTTAGAAGGACTTCTTAAATACAGATTTGGCCAAGGATAATTTGCCATGAAGACTAAGTTGAATAATGCGAAAAATGTAAGCAGAAAGAGTAGAGTTAGGGAAACCAGCTTTTCCATGTTCAGAATTTCAGCAAGTTGAAGTTAAAAATTTATCTAACTTAGACTTTACCTTCAAATGAAGTTGCTTAAGCTTTTCTTCATCTACCCTAAACTTCTCAGTTATTTTCTTGAGAACTTGTGGCTCGGGTTTGACTAATAGGAGGGAAACAGCAATATCTAGTTTTATATCTCCACTCAAAAGCTTCTTCTCTGCAGCGAGACGAGCATAATTTATAGCTCTACTCACCTCTTGTGCTGAAAAACCCAATTCATATCCATATCTAATCACACCCACCTGAGGGGGATGAAGCCTAAGTTTGAGTTTAAGCAAGTGACAGATTTTTCTTATACATTTCTTAATTCTTTGTTCATTTTCTTGAGTGAAGAAGAGAATATCCTCCAAAAAGATTGGAAGTCCATAGGAGCAGGCTAGGATGTAGAGGATTGAGCCAACTACACAACTTCTGCTCCTCCCCCTTGTGAAACCTAGATCATAGAGCTTCATATAGAGAGTTAATGCATCCGTCCTAACACTCCTACTTTTGATTGGAAGGACATCACATAGGAAGTTTATTTCCCTGAGGGCAAGTTCCCTAACTCTTTCCTTTTTGGCCTTCAACTCACTAGGGAAGATAGGTTTCGGCACTATTATCAAAATCTCTCGATCAATAAAAATTTTCAGAGAGGTTCAGATAATTTTTATAAAGCTTCAATAATAGGAATGAGTAATGATAAGAAGCCTCATAAGAGATGTAGTTTTCTTATGGATAGCATATGAGTTACTCTTCTCAGCATTCTACAGAGTTGAGTTGGGAGCCATTAAGATGGGGATCTATGGATTTTTGATCTTAGTATTTGTATTGTGGTTCCTACTCGAAAGGATAGGTTTCCTCAGGAAACCGACATGAAGATATTGAGCAAATCCGAGATCTTCTCTAGACAATATAGGAGGTCGGCGAGGAGGGCCAAGTATTTGGCCCAAAACGTTTTTCTAGATTATGTGACGAGTAGACACGCTAGTTTTATAGTAGTAGATGATCTTAAAGGAAGGAGACACATAGTGCTTTATAGGAGTGATAAACCAATCAAATGGAGCTGCGACTGCAAGTGGTATTCTACTAAGCTTAGGTTCTGTGCCCATATCTTAGCTGTAAACTTAAGGCTTAATCTCGATGATGAGCTGAGAATGAAGATAGAGAAGAATTTAAAAGAGTAGATGAGAAGTTAAATTAGAAGGCCCCAGTAGCTCAGCTGGAAGAGCGACTGCCTTGTAAGCAGTAGGTCGTGGGTTCGAATCCCACCTGGGGCTTTAAACTTTTTTCCAATAGCGAAATTTTTTAAAATTTTCAGGACGAAGCCCAATATTTATAATGTAAGTGGGCGCATAAATATCGCTTTTCAACTGTGAGCTCGTGCACTCACAATCCAAATCATTCAATTTTTTAAAAAACCAAATTCGTCACCGCCTCCTAACTATCAGTATAGAAAAATCCTCTATAGGAATCTTGCTTGCGCTCGCTTTGCTATAATAGGAGATTAGAAAAAAGATTAGGAGCTATTCATCTGTCTTTTATAATATTCAATATTTTATCCACCAAGTTTTCGTTACTAATGGTAAGAATATTGTCTAGATATTTGTTGAATGATTTTAGCTTAAATTCAGAACCATCAAAGTATTTGACTTTAGCTCCTGCTTCTCTGGCAATTAGGATACCAGCTGGATGGTCTTCGATTTCTGGCTTTAACGATATTATTGAGTCTATTTTCCCTTCTGCCAATAAACAAAAATCCAACGCCGGCGACCAATTAGTCAAGATTCTATAAACTTTACCTGTTAAATTAATTATTACGTTTTTTGCAAGGAATGGGGTTTGATAACTTGTAACTACCGATACTGTGAATTTATTTAATTCTCTTTTTGTCTGAATCCTGAGTCGTTGATCGTTAAGAAACGCTCCTTTATTTAATTCAGCCCAATATAGTTTTCTTAAAACAGGGTTGTATACAACGCCTAAGATAATTTCTTTGTCTTTGATTAAGGAGATAGAAATTGAAAAGTATGGTATTCCTAACCAGAAATTACTGCTACCATCCAATGGATCTATGATCCACAGAAATTCTGAGTCTTTCAGTTTTAATCCTGCCTCCTCAGAAAATATACTATGCTCAGGAAAATTTTCTTCTATAATTTGGATTATTTTATTTTCAGATTGCTTATCAGCCTTACTAACTAAATCTCCCATTTTCTTATAATTGAATCCCTCAATCCTGCCAAAATAATGCATCAAAACTCTGCCTGATTCTTTAGCGGCCTTAATTGCTGTTCTTATGTAACTTTCCATATTCTCATCTTATTCAACTTTAAAAATTCTGCAATATTAATTCTTTTCCAAATTTCCCCATCGTTTCTGCTTCGAGAACTCAGCTTCTAAATTTCTTAGTGATTAGGTTGACAGAGCGAGAAGGCTTGCGAAGTCTTGCGAGGAAGAGGTTATTTATCTCTAAACATGCAGGGAAATGCTACTAAACAACAAGGCGCAAGTCGCTCCAAAGATAAGGCTTGAGAAATTTTACATGCCAAAATAAGGCACTGAAATAATTATTTGTTATTTCAGGGGTAGTTAAAATTAAAATTTCGCTTTTGGAATTTCTCTCCAGGTCCCACTGGGGCATTAACTCATCTTCAATCTCATGATGGTCATATGAATAAAAAGATAGCTAACAGAATGCTTATTTCCTACAGTTAAATGTTACGGAATTAGCAGGAGTTGATGCCATATAGCTACATTCCTCACTTATACAATTGGTATCCTTGATCCTAGTATGAGTATAACCCCTGATCCAAGCATTTTCGATGAAGATCTGAGGATCTCCATCTCCAAATATCTTAGTAACTACGAGTTCACCACACACAAATGTAACTGGGCTTAACCTTTGGCACGGAGTAGGAATACCAAAATACACCCCATCCACCCAGAAGTTACCTACTGGGTCCTGAGAGGAATTGTACCACAGATATCTTATTCTTACGAAGCTCGTGCTTGGATAATTACTGAAATTCAATAAGAATTCCTCATATATCCAGTCAAAGCTACGAGTGTACTCTTTCAGCAAAATTTCTCCAACTTCTTCGAAGGTTTTGTTAAAGAGGAGGAGTTGGAGGAACATACTCCCCACTTGGATTTCAGCCCTGATCCGGTGAGAGAAAATATATGGAAGGGATGGATCTATTTGAAGAAACTCTGATGAGAAAGATGCTTCATTGAGAGCACTCATCCTTAAGGAGTTGTTACCATAATATTTAATTGTGTTATCTATTTCTCCAGTAATCCTCTCTGCAATTTCCTGGTAGATTTGCCTGAGCTCTTCAGGGTGAGTTCCTTTGTAAAACTGTCCCCCACCACATTCAGCTATTTCCTTCAACAACTGCTCCTCAGCCTCTGTACCAAAACCCACTGTGTAGAATGTGATCCCATACTGCTGGTAGGCATTGCAAGCCAGTTGTTTAGCTTCTTCCTTAGCTGCTACTTCATTGTAGCTTCCATTCAGCATAATATTGGCAGCCCCATCACTCATGAGCACAACTACTTTTCTTTTATTACTATCCTTAAGCAATTCGATGCTCTTATTGATGGCACAACTAATACATGTTTGGCCTGCAGTAGCATCATATGAATCTATGATCAGCTTTAAGGCTGAGGTATCATTCGTCAACATATGAGAACTTACTACCTGAGTACCATAGGCTACTAATCCTACATTATGCCCTTTACCAATCACATAATCTACAAAATCCTTATCTAACTTCCTAGCCAATCTAATCCTAACACTACTACAATAGTAAGTATCCCTTCTCACATTACATGTGGAAGCGCATGCTGGAGGAGTTGGAGTGGGTGGAGTGGGAGTACAGCTGGGTACTTCTACTGTTCCACTAGGCTCACAATAAAGTCTGTTAGCACAGCATTTTACCTTTTCCTTACAACATCTGGCCATTAAATTGCAACATTCTAAAGTTCTATCCCTACAAATACTCACCCTTTGACAACATCGATCGGTAGTTATATTGCATCTCTCACGCCTTTCCGCACAACAACCATCAGCATACAATGTACACTGTTTGAGCTGCTGACAGCAGTAATCTGTGATGGTGGTACAATTGCTCCTCTTTTCACAGCACTGATCGCTGTATAGGGTGCAATTGTATTGGGCAGTACCCTCCACACAACAGCACATATAACTAGGAGGACAACCTCCAGCACATGGCTGACTACATGCGAAGTATCCTGGTACATTACAGCTACCTTCTACACAAGCAGTTTGGTAGATCGCATCTCCTATCTGACATTCTCCTCCACTACAGGCTGGTTTGAGCATGCTATATTCTATTCTACTTCCTAAGTTGCATTCATCGGCCAAACATGCAGAAACTTGGCAACTACTCCTATTCCTCCACACGCAATTCTCACATACTGAAGCTATGAAACACTCGAAATTCGAAGGGTCGCAAACATCCTTAATAAAATAGCTTTGAGATACATTTACTAAAACATTACCAGGAGGACAAGCTGGAGAGCCTAAGGCTGAACAGCTTCTATTGCGATATAGGCAATTATTGGCATCATAGCTGCTTCCAGTCTCACATTCCCCATTTTGGCATTGGGATCTATTGGTAACTGAAAGAATAATTGTGGAGCCATTGAAATAAATCCTTTCCCCACCACTTTGAAGGGCACAGTCCGTGCTACATGGGGATGAGACACTTCTTTCATAGTATTGACAGTCTTCATATAGATATCCTACAAAACTTTCCCCAGCTGTACAATCGCAACTCTCTCCAGGCGGTTTAGTGATTGTAGAAGAGGAAGAGGATATATAATACGATCTTTCCCTAGGACAGGCATTAGTTGAAGAACCACACGGAGTTCTCGTATAATAGCTGCAATTGGCAGAGTTGTAATGATCTCTCACATAACATTCATCCACATGACAATATGAGTCGAAAATTCTCACATTATCGTTTATTCCATCAAACGCAAGCGCTTTCCCAAAATAGCCAGGACTCCAATTGGCTTCGAAGATGATACCATCGTTCTTGAAGTCACTCTCATCGAATACACTTCTCCCAACACCTTCATCGAAATGTAAAGAAAGGATGATGCCAGTGAGATTGAAGATCTCAAATACTTCGGAGCCATTACTCAAGCTTCTCGCTGCAGGATTTCCATAATATACATAAATTTCCTTGGTGGAGGAGGGGGGAAGGTAATCAACCTTTATCCAAATTGCTGTGTTTTCGGAATTGCATGAATCCTCTGAAAACCAATAACTGTAGTTGAAAGGCCATTCCCAAGAGTTAAATGATGTGGAATTAGTGAACCTTAGATCCCCACAGTCGCTAGCGAGCTTTCCATCGAAGATCAAATTCCTAGTATCCAGGATGAGCTCAATCTGATAATCTTGTAAGGCTTGGGAGTTAGGGTTGTAAATATAGATAGGTCTCCTATATCTAAATTCTCCACCTGTATTCTCCTCCTCATTTCCTATGGTAACATTTGGCTCCGGTTCAACGAGTTTTCTAGCATTGAAGAATGACCCCATTCTCTCCACTCTTTTGCCATAGAGCTTGCTTACCTCCTCCTGAGTTAAGGTTCTATTGTAGATCCTCAATTCATCTATCCTCCCCTTAAAGGCCTCGCTTGAAATATAAATTGGTTCAGCAGAATTTTTTGTCTCATAGTAAAGAGGCAATGGAGTATGTGAACCTACTAGTACTCCATCCTTGTAAGCATATGAAATACTGTTTTCCAAATCGATTACGAAGACGATGTGGGTCCATGTTTTAGGAGAAATTGAAATTTGTGCTGAAGCTGCTCCCGACCAACCACTATAGCTTGCAAACAGAAGTCTTAATGAGGGTTGGGCACTTCCCCCACAGTCAATTACCCACCCACCATTACCATAACTTCCCTTTCTTATCAATTTAGGCCAATTCTGTGTAGAGCTGGGATCACTGTAATAATAAAACTCTAAGGAGAAGGTCTTAAGCTCCCCAATCTTCAGAGGATCTACTCTAGAAATAGGAATTCCCTGAGTTAATCCTGTAAGGGACTTTCCTAGGATCTGGCACAGATCTCCTGAACTTCTTTTAACAGTTTCACAATTACTCTTTACTCTATCAGCCTGATAGGGGAATGTGGAGTTACAAATGGGAAGCTGGACCTCTCCTCCTTCACAATACTCCATAGTAGGAGTAAATAGGGTGGAGCTGTGGAAGGAATAGGTTGACTGAAGGTAATGGCTACCATTACTTATTCCACTTATCCAGTATGGCCTACTTAAGCTACAACCCCCATCTAGGTGGGTAGTAGGTAATAGCTTGTAATTAAACTTGATATCTCCATTTCTATAGATTACAGCTTGAAAGAGTGCTGAGGTACATGTGTCTCTCCCATAATAGCATCTTCCATCCCATGTGATCACCACTCTATCGGGGTCGGTATAGACATCATAATATACATTATTGGAAATGAAACCTCCCCATAGGGGAGCTATTACCCTCTTTGATGCTAAGTCAGTGGAATTTGGACAAGAGAAAGAGCTCCAAGACCAAGGGGGTGAAGATTCAGAAGAGGTGAGGGGAACTATGAAACCAGAAGAATGAATATAAAGTTTGGAATAAGTCACTCCAAAAAAATTAAATGCCCAAGGAAGATCTCTAGTAGTGTAGGAGGAGATTCTATAGGAGAAATTTTCCCATGTAGGATTTGTATACTGAAGTGTATAGTTTATCCAAAGATTTGGGTATGGTTCATTACATTCTCTTCCTTCGATGAAAGTGCAATTTTCCCAATCATTTTCCACTCTCAATTGATAATTAGTAACAAAATATCTCTCCCTATTTACACAATATTTTTCCTCAGAGTCTAAATACTCAGTGCATTGGATCGAAGAATCCTCTTCATATATGCAACTTGAAATACTTCCAACATTGTCTAGAGGGCAATTGGTGAATGTAGCTAGATCGTCCATACAGGCCTGCATGCTATTTGAGAGATCTGTAATCAAGATCGTATCTACCTCCACAGCTGGAGCCGTCCACTTGTCTGGAATGCCATCATTATCGAGATCTTCCTCGAAGTTGGGATTCGGCAGAAGATTTCTAATAATTTGGAAAGAAGTAGGAGGAGGAGTAGCATTTATAATTCCTCCTCCTACATTCAGTATTTCCATGATGGCACTATTTTCAACGATGTAGCACTCTCTTCCGTAGATTGCCTTTTTCATAATCTCCTGAAAAGCTTTGGCATGCTCCTCAGCCTCCTTACTGTAGGAGTAAAGAAGATTGATAAGCCCAGAATATGCTATGAACACTATCACCAAGGCAAACAGAATGAGCAGACCTATCACTATCGTTCTTTCCATTAAGATAAGGTAGGGTTTACGATATTAAAAAACTATCTACCAGCTGAGATTGTTCTTTTAAAGCTGTAGTTTTAGGAATTGCTAAGGAACTGCGAGGCGACATAAGATTTTTTAACGAGTTTTTGAGTAGCGTAGATATGATAGAGATAGCATTGATATCTCTTCAGACCCTGGCTCTGGGATTGGGTTATTGGGTGGGGAGAAGGAATGAAGGAGAAATAATAAAGAATGTTGGCCTCTTCGGTGAGGTAGTTAAATTCATAATTCTCACACTAGCTTCATTTGAGCTAGTGTGTTTGATAGCTGAAAACAGGGATTTAATTCTTACTACCCCAATTTTCATCGTGAGCGCTTGGATAAAACAAAAATACTCAGTAAGGGGAGAGGAAATTGGGATTCCAATATTATTGAGCACTTGGATTGGGATGCCGAGCTTAATTATCCTTTGTCTCCTCCTAAATCTCCTCAGAGGTTCACTTATCTATCTGAGAAGAGGGAGGATTGAAAGAGCCATGGTGAGTTTAACCCTAATAGCTATCCTCGCTCGAGCATTTCTAAATTTCTCCAAAGTATTAGGCATAGTGGCAGTAATGTTAATAATCTGAGGAAACCTAATTTATGGGATGAGAGTATTTGTAAAGACCTTTGGGTGTTCACTCAACAAGCATGATAGCGAGGTAATTCTAGGAATTCTCGCTAGTCATGGCTATCAATTTGGAGATCTACAGAACTCAGAGATAGTAATCGTGAATTCTTGTGGAGTGAAGCAGCCAACAGAGAACAAGGTAATAAACTTCATCAGAAAGTTGAATGGAAAGAAAGTGATAGTGACAGGATGTTTGCCTCTTATCAACCAAGAGAAGATAGAAGAGCTTAAGCCGGATGCGATTCTTGCTCCCTCTCCTGGAGAAAAGATATTGGTAGCATTGGAGAAAGTACTCGATGGGGGTAAATTTATAGATCTCCAGCAGAATACTCCAAGTTTAACTCTTGAAAAGGTAAGACTCAACCAGATAATAGAGATAATTCCTATCTGTTATGGTTGTTTGGGAAACTGTAGTTACTGTTGTGTGAGGTTTGCAAGGGGAAAGTTGAGAAGCTACAAGGTTGAGGAAATTGTATCAAGGATAAGAACTGCATTAAGTTCAGGGGTCAAGGAGATTTGGCTCACTGCCCAAGATGTTGGGGCTTATGGCTTAGACATAAATGAAAACCTCATCCACCTCCTTCAAGAGATAAGCGAAATAGATGGAGAGTTCTTAGTGAGGGTAGGAATGATAAATCCGGAGCATTTCATTAAGGTTTTCGATGACCTTCTTGAAGCCTATAGGTGTGATAAGATCTTCAAGTTTCTGCATTTACCAATTCAATCCGGAAGTAATTCTGTGCTTAAGCTCATGAACAGAAGATACACTGTTGAGGAAGTAGAACCTCTTGCCATGGAATTCGTGAGAAAACTTAGAGCCACATTGGAAATAGACATGATCTGTGGCTTTCCTGGAGAGGGGGAGAAGGATTTTCTTGAGAGTTTAGAATTGGTGGAGAGGATTAGGCCAGATATAGTTAACGTTTCGAGATTTTTTCCGAGACCCAACACTCCAGCAGCCAATATGAAACAGCTTCAAGGTAGAGAGGTAAAGAGGAGAAGCAGGAAGCTTTCAGAGATCTGTAGGAAAATCTCTATTTCTAAAAACTTAGAATGGATAGGTTGGGAAGGAGTAGCCCTAGTAGATGAACTTGGGAAGGATTCTACATTAGTTTCTAGAAATTTTGCCTACAAACCAATTGTTATCAAAGGAGGGGCAGAACTTCTGGGAAGCAAAGCTCTTGTGAGAATAACTGATGCAACCGAGTCCTATTTACACGGCGAGATCCTCAAAATTTTTAAAGATAAGAATTCTTAGGTTGTTATGGAGAACCCATTTCTGGAGATAGTAGCAAGCGGGGAGGAGGAAATAGTTGGATCTAAGTTCAAGGAATTTTTAGAAAAGGTGAAGAAAGAAATTCCAAAACTGATTGGAGGAGAGAGAATTATCCTAATAGTGGGGGAGCCTGGGAGCGGTAAATCTTTAATAATAAAGAAGATAACTAAGGATCTCAGGAGGAAGAAAGTGGAGGTACTTTCATTCTCTCCAAGGCTTATAGACGATCTGAGAAATGTGAGGGAGAAAGAAGCAATTGTAATCGAGAATTTTCATCTCATAGAAGCTCTCAATCCAGAGGAGACCAATAAGATAATAGAGCTCATCCTAGAACTGACAAATGCTGGAGTGACCTTCATCGTCGAAGCTTCCCCATCTACGGTTCAGATGTTGAAGAAGCTGGGAAGGAATATAGCGAGGCAATTAGAGATATTTGAGGTGCCGAAGCTCACTCAAGAAGATTTATACGAGTTCATCCTCTCCAAATTGAGGAAGGTAAGGGGAAAGAAAATCAAAGATATAGAACCATTTACTAAGGAAGATGTTGCGAAGATCTGGGAGAAATCCAAAGGTAATCCAAGGATGGCAATCCTCTTGGCCCAAGTGTTGTACGACATTAAACTGAGATCATGAAGTACAAATTCGAAACACTCATCCTTTTGATCTCCTTATTTTTAATTGCTGAATTGTTTGGATTGTTTTCAAACTCCAATTACTTCAGTAGAGAATTACCTTACTCCATTACCCCTCCTGAATGGGAGCCAGAAATAGCCCCTTTCTCCTTCATGGTAGTCTTAATTTTTGCTACACTCATACTTTTATTTCTCATGAGGAGGAAGGCAAATTTCTTATTGAATGCTTGGTATTTTCTGGCCCTTCTGATCTGTTCTAGTATAGGTCTGGCTTCCTTTCTTCCTGAGACTTCAGCATTGGGTATAGCATTGATCCTTACGATCATAAGGCTAAGCGAACCAGACATCTATATCCATAATCTAAGTGAAATTCTTTCCTATTCTGGAGTCACTGCAATCTTCCTACCGTTATTCACACCAATTACCATACTGATCCTCCTACTTGTGATTTCAGTCTATGATTTCATAGCAGTCCATAAAACCAAACATATGATAAAGCTCTTCCAACAGCAGAAGAGTGCTGGAATCTTACCTGGCATCTTGGCACGCTATAGAGATGAAGTTGCTTTTTTGGGAGGTGGAGATGTAGTTTTCGTAATGCTCTTCTCGACTGTGATGGCTAAGTTCTATGGAATAGCATATGCTTTGATTTCCATTTACCTCGCTACAATTACCATCTTCTTGCTTGGAGTTTTTGGAGAGAGGAAGAAGTTTTATCCAGCTATGCCATTCCTAACGTCTTCTTGCCTTCTTAGCTTTTTGATAGCTAATGTTCTTAAGTAACTCCACCACTTCTAGCTGGATTTTCTGTTCTATGAACTCCACCTTTTTTAAGATCTTCTCATTTCTAATGTTAAGCTTAATCAAATAGCGTAGAGAGATGAGTACCCCGAATACGAGTCCCGCCAGAATGCTGAGGAGGTAGACATCCATTTATTCCGTCTCCCCCTTTTTACCCTTTCTGATCTCAACGAAGGAAGGTGCAGCCACTACCCAATCTTCGTCTATTGCAATTACCTGCCCGTTAAGTGCCTCTACAGTTTTCTTTATCTTATTGATGGCTCTTTGTAGCTCCACTCTAGATTTGCTTCCCAATGGTTTGATATTAATTATGGCAATTACACTTCCAGTCCTAAGAGAATCTATCACATATTTTACATCGTCAAACTCGTCTAGAGTGTATTTTTCGCAGAAGATCTTGGCCGATATTTTCTTGGGGACAGGCTCAAGCTCCACAAATTCCTCGGAAGCTCCTGTTTGGCTTTTGCTTGGAGAAAGTTTTTCAGTTATTCCCCTTAATTTTTCCAACAATCCGGCCATGTTAAATATGGCTGAGCTATAAGTATTTAAATTTATTCATTGCTCTCCAGTAAGCTTACTACGTTCCAGATCTGCGTCCTAGTAAAGGCTGAGACATTTGGATCTTCTGAGATCTTTTCCAGCTCATGGAGGGCTTTATTAATTCTAATACTCACCTCGAGGCTCTCATTCTCAAGTGCAGCTCGGGCATTTTTCACAGCTTCCTTTACATTCTTCGGGACTGTCCTATCCTCATAGATCTGGTTCAGTATCATAATTGCTTGGGCCAATTTTTCCTTACTCACCTTCCTCACCACTTTTTGGTTTTTTCATCTTCTCAGCGATTCTAGATTGAAGTTCATTCAGTTTGGAAGCAATCGAAGTGATCTGCTTATCGAGTGAAGATACTCTAAGATTAATTATTTCCTTCCTCTCCTTCAGAGAAGAAAGTACTGAGTCTCTATCCTTCTTGATCATTACATTACTCACGATCTCATAAATTTCAGAATCTATGCTCTTCTCCACTTCCTTCATAGCAGCTTCTATCTCACTCAACTCCAGCTCTAGACTCTGCTTTTGCAAGAGGAGAGCTTGATGCTGTTGCTGGAGCTGCTGTAGTTTAACCACATCTTCTCTAAGCTCTTCAGGAATTTCCAGTTCGTAACCCATTTTAGATTGCCTTTATCCTCTTAACTATTTTAGGTCTGGCCTTAAAAAAAACTTTTCCCCCGCAATATGGGCAGCGAATCTTCTCCACTTCCTTCCAAGAAATTTCACGATGACAGTAGAAGCAAATATACTTTGTCATGGTGAAAATGCACCTCCAGCGATTTTAACTCCACAGCGTTTGCATTCCCAGATCCCATGGACTTTTCTCCTCAAACTCCTCTTACCACATACTGGGCAATTATATTTCTTCCTCAGAATTTCCTCTATCTTCTCCAGTTTTCTCCTTATCTTTAAACCATATCTAGCTCCCAAACTTCCAACCCTACCCTTCATTTCCTAGATTTCACCACTCAACGCTTTTTAATTTTTCTGGGGAGACGGGGATTTGAACCCCGGACCACTGGCTCCCAAGGCCAGCATTCTACCAAGCTGAACTATCTCCCCAGAATAATATACTTGCTTTAAAATTTTTTATATTTAGCTATGGTTTGAATTAGATCTATATGCCCGAGGAATAGGGCTCTACAGCAATATCTTTTCAATCCTAGCTCATCCAACACTTCTTTAGCATTCCTCCCTTTTGCTATCTCTTGTTTGAACTTTTCCCAAAGATGGGCTACGGGCTTTCCACATGAAAAGCAGCGTACTGGAATTATCATTTTAACTACCTCTTAGAGGTTTGCCTTCCTCTCCTTGCAGCTGAATAGTATGGTTTCTGAGGTTCGGTCCTTCTTACATCTGCCACTAGCAAATGCCTATCGTACTCTAAGAACTTCTGCTTCAGTTTATCACTTCCACTATACTCAAGGATGGCTCTAGCTATGGCGATCCTAGCAGCCTCTGCTTGAGACATAATTCCCCCTCCTTCCACATTTACCTTTATGTTCACCTTTTTAGCTACCTTATCCGCTAGAATGAGAGGTTCAGCTATTTTCAATCTGATTAACTCAGGATAGCAATCCAATCTTAGAGAGTTTATTCTTACAATTCCCTTACCAGGAGTTAAGTAAGCCTTGGCAATTGAAGTCTTTCTCTTTCCCACAGCGATGATCACTTTTTTCTTCATCCTTTCCACCCGAGCTCCCTACACACCTCCTCAAGAGTGACAAACTTTGGGATCTTAAACTTGGATTTATCAAACTCTTCAAGCTTTATAAAGTTTGCATCTTTGAACTCCTCGGGAACCCCTATGAATACCTTTATTCTTCTCAATGCCTTTTTCCCCTTCTCCTTCTTATAAGGGAGCATTCCTCTCAGAGCCCTTCTAAATACAAGATCCGGCCTCTTCGGATATTTTGGTCCCCATCTTGGAGATTTTCCCCTTCTCCTCCTCTGCAGATAAGTTTCTATTACGTGCCTCCTATCCCCAGAGATCACACATTTCTCTATGTTGCATACGATTACTTCATTTCCAAGGAGAGCGTTTTTTGCTATGTAGCTACAGAGCCTACCCAGCACCTTACCTTCAGCATCGATAAATATCTTAGCCAATTAACTTCACCCCTGAACCGCGAGGATTTTGCTGGAGGAGAGTATCAATCCTTAAAATTTCACCTCCAGCTTTTTGAATTTTTTCAATAGCTGCTTTGGAAAATGAGAAGGCCCAAATCTTAATTTTGTGATCTAGAGAACCGAAAGCTAGGACTTTGCCAGGAACCACTACCACATCCCCATCCTTAGTATATTTATTTATTCGGGCTAAGTTTACTCTTCTCCATCTCCTCCTAGGCTTCTGGAGATCTTTAGCTACCCTTCTCCAGATCTTCTCTCTTCTCCTCATCAGAATCTGGATTACTCTGATTAATTGGGGATTTGTCTTCCTAATTCTCAGCATTTCGAAGAACTGTCCTTGAAAATTTTTAAATCTTCCTAAAAACTACAAGAAGATGCAGGGGTACCCAAGCGGTCAAAGGGGCAGGGCTTAGGACCCTGTGGCTTAGTGCCTTCCTGGGTTCGAATCCCAGCCCCTGCAGCGATCACTTTTTAATTTATGTTTTCATTATTCCTCCTATGATCCCAATGGAAATAGTTGCAATCTTGGGGCTTAGCTCGAGTGCAGCAATATTTTCCTATTTTATTACACCCTACGTGAAAAATTTTCTGGAGGATTCAGGCATTGTGGGAGTAGATCAGCAGAAGAGGGGTAAACCTTCAATAGCTACTTCAGCAGGCATAGTTCTGTTGTTGAGCTTTTGGGTTGGTATTTCCCTTTTAGTATTTGTAGATAAATTCATATTAGAACTTGGAATTACTGTAGAGAACTTGTTTGCAGCATTAACCTCAATCTTCTTAGCAGTATTCACAGGTTTACTTGATGATCTAAATCTCAGAACTCGGAGAGTTAAGCAGGCAAGATATGGGATTAAGGAGTACAGAGTAGGACTTAAACCTTGGCAAAAGCCGCTTCTTACTCTTCCGGCAGCTGTGCCTCTTGTAATAATAAGAGCAGGAGTTACCAAGATGTATTTACCCTTTATTGGTCCAATAGATTTGGGGGTAATTTACAATTTAGTACTGGTTCCAATTGCTTTTCTTTGTGTTACGAATGCATACAATTTCTTAGCAGGTATGAATGGACTGGAGAGCGGACTAGGATTAGTTGCCTTCTCAGCATTGGGAAGCTATGCACTCATCAATCAGGAATGGAGCTCAGCAGCCATAGCTTTCTGTACTTTCTTCTCCCTGTTGGGATTCATCAAATATAATTGGTACCCTGCTAAGTTCTTGCCTGGGGATAGTTTAACTTATATGCTAGGAGCATGTTATGCTAGTACAGTAATAATTGGAAATATGGAGAAGTTTGGGATCTTAGTGTTTACTCCTTGGATAATAGAAGCCTTCCTTAAGTTAAGATCAAAGTTCTCAGCGAAGAGCCTAGGAATCCTACAAAGGGATGGAACACTTAAGCCGCCATATGGAAGAAAAATTTACTCGCTTACCCATTTGGCGATGAACTTAAAACCAATGGAAGAGAAGGAAGTTACGCTCTTCCTCATAGGGTTTGAAATCATAGTGGTAATTTTATCCTTTGTATTAACATTGCTCAGGGTTGTGTGAAATGTATGAGGCTTCTATCATAATTCCTACCGAAAACGAAGAGGAAAATATAGAGAGAGTTATAGAGAAGATAAGAAAGCTGGGGAGAAAATATGAGATAGTTGTGGTAGATAAATCGAGGGATGCAACTCCATATATTTGTAAGAGGTTGGGAGTTAGGGTAATTAGACAGAAGAACGATGGGAAAGGAAATGCATATAAAAGCTACTAAGTTAGGAAAGAAGATGATAGGAATCTCTATTCCATACCTTGAAAGAGCTGGAAGGAAAAAATTTTTCAGTTAAAAGAGATATGCTCAAAATATTAAAGCTTTCAGTGGCAAGCAGGTTAGGAAAATGATCCATAGAAAAATTTCTTTCTACAAGCTCCCATTGCTAGTGGTATTAGTATATGTGGTAATGTTTGGAATACTCTTCAGAGACTTTAATAAAGGCTTGTGGTGGGATGAAGCTAGCTTTCTGATCGTAGTTAAAGAAATCGTTGGACAAAAAGTATGTGGTTCAGAAACTAATCGAAGTTGGGAGTGGGCAAGATTTCCAGGATATCCTCTCACTCTTGCACCATTTGTGCTCCTTTTTGGTCTAAATCTGAGTGTCCTCAGAATTCTACAGACAGTATTTATGATTGTTTCTCTATGTTTCCTATATTTATTGGCTTCTGAACTTTATGGTAAGAAGGTTGCATCTATCTCAATTATCTTGCTCTCCACCTCTTGGATTGTAATGTTTTACTGGTTACGTCTGTTGGCCCATATAGAAGCCATGGCCATCGCTATCTTGGCTATTTATCTCTTCTACACAGGATGGTTTAGAAATAGCCCAATTAGACTCGCATTAGCTGGATTGGTACTAGGATTCATGTACCTACTAAGAATAGAAGCGATTCCAATAATTCTTGGATTACTCATCTTTTTGATCATAACTGAAAAGCTATCTTTCTTCAAGCAGAAGAAGTTCTATATTTTAGTAGGAACTTTCCTTATTCCATTTACATCCTATCAACTCTGGCAGTATCATCGCTTTGGAGACGTGTTCTATCAAGAAAGATTAATCTACGAACTGGTAAGGGAAATGAATGAAAGTTACTTCGCGTATTTTGAGATGCTTCCCCATGTAATAGCTGGCAGTATGTTTGGGATTCATATTACCCTCCTCATCTTCATTATAGGCTTAGTTTACATAATCCTGCACTACAAGGAAAAGAAATACTTACTTCTCGCAGTTCTTTTCATATTTTACCTCCTTACCACATCGCTATCCCCCCACCATGAAGATAGATATCTCATCCCAATCCTACCAGTTACATTCTTAATAATATCGATAGCAATTGTCCTAATAACGAATACTGTAGTGAAGCAGGAGCATTATAGAGTTGCCCTTAGTTTCTTACTTACCATTTTTCTCTCCTATCTTTCGCTCTCCTATGGATGGCCAATAATTAGGATAAAGGCGCCAACTTACTCAGTAACACTTGAGGCAAGTAAGGAGTTAAATAAACTACCCAATACTTATGTGATTGTCCCCTTTTCGGTAGAGGCTCCCCATCCCCAATTATGCCTTTTTGCTGAAAATAAGATATTCTTAAAACTTCCAGTCTTCGAAAATCTTTCATCTGAAGAAAACTTTAACTTGCTGCTACAGCTCGCTAGAGAGAAGGATGCTCTAATTTACTACGCCTTTCCATATGATGGGGATGTGGATTATTTGACATTAAGAAGATTTTTTACTCTCTATGGATTTGATGAGACTTCATACTCAAAGTGGTTGGAGAAAACAGGACTGGAAATAGTTAGAATTCTGAGAGAAGAGACTGGAGCGTTAGTGATAATCTATAGAGTAAAGAAATGAGAGTTTATACTTTAGGCCATAGCACTAGAGATCTCGCAACTTTTCTACATCTCCTAAAACATTACGGAATAAACCTAGTAATAGATGTTCGCAGATTTCCCACCAGCAAGAAATTTCCTCACTTCAATAAGGAAGAACTCAAGAAGAGCTTGGAGGAGAATGAAATAGAGTATATTCATTTTTCGAAGCTTGGGGGATTTAGAAAGGAAGGTTACGAGACCTTTAGCAAGAGTAGGGAATTTGAAGAGGCTTTAAGAGAGCTGATAAAAATGATGGAGGCCAAGACTCCTGCGATTCTATGCAGCGAGCTTTTGTGGTTTAGATGTCATCGCCGATATATTGCAGAGGCATTGGTCAAATTAGGCTATCAGGTAATTCACATCTTCGACGAGAATAGAGTGCAAGTTCATGAAATAAGGGATAAGGATGTGCAAGAGAAAATGAAACTCAAGATATTCTGCGATAAGAAGGCTAAGCGATTAACCGAGGAGGGAAAGTAGATAACATAAGAGTTTAGCTGCAATTTCCTCGGTAAAACCGTCAGGTATTACCTCTACCAGATCGAAGCCCACTATTTGGGCACAGCTATGAATTGTGGTTAGAACTTCACAGATTTGAATCCAGTTAAATCCATTTGGCTCCAAGTGGGAAACTCCCCTAGCTATGCTCGGATCGAGCACATCAAAATCTATGCTCAGATATATCCTCTCTCCTTTGAGGAATTTTTCGATTTTCTCTAGACATTTATCGAAATCCTCATCGAGTTCCCATTTATATAGAATTTTGAGGTTTTTGGAAGAGTTTGCAAAAACATATTCCTCTTCACTTATGCTTCTCACCCCTATTTCAATTACCTCTACTCCATTTTCCACAATCCTCCTGCAGAAGGTGGCATAATTTAACTTACTTCCCTCAAATTCATCTCTCAGATCGGCATGTGCATCTAGGACAACGAATTTTACTCTCTTTTCGAATGCTGCTAGAGCTCCGAAACTAACAGTATGTTCTCCTCCAATTATCACAGGAATCTTGCCCAGCCTAATTACTTCCCCTACTAGTTCCTTGATCCTCTTCATACTTTCATCTACTTCTCCTCTTGGCAATTCGATTTCTTTTGAAGTATAAATGGCTGTGGGCACCTTTTTCTTAGTCTTAGGGTCGAATATAGAGTCAATATGGAGGGAAGCATCGATGATAGCCCGTGGAGCATTCATCTGACCAGGCTTGTAGGATTCTGTAGAATCAAAAGGAATAGGTAGTACCACATATTTGGCAGCCTCCAGTTTGCATTCTAAGCCAAGAAAGGTACGTGGAGGTTTAAGGTAGAGGTAAGGGAGTTCCATGCTATCCCCAAGCTTCTGGATTTTAAAAATGTTGATAAATTATATGCTTTAACATAAAAAAATTTATATCAAAGATTCTGAATGTATTTAATTGGGCGAAAATGGCTAAGAAGAAAAAGAAGAAATAACACTTTCTTTTAAATCCTTGTTCTTATTTTTATTTTGTTGCTTCCAAGATCTTATCCTTCATAGCATTAACGAGAGCTCCTACGTTAAGTCCAGCAAGTGCCTTTCCTATGTCTTTTTCCATATCTCTGAGTACATCGAAGAACTGGAGAGGAAATATGATTTTGGTCGCAGTTCCCTTGCTGATTTCCTCGAGTGCTTTGATATAGAGATACATTATAGCTCTATCATCCAGCTTGGTCGCTGCCTCCCCAATTGCTTCAATTGCTACCTTCCTCGCTTCTGCCCTAAATTTGGCTGCTTGGAGGAGTTCAGCTCTCACGAACTTTTCCTGCATTGCTATAGCTACCTCCTCTGGCGGGGAAACACTCCTTATTTGTACCGAGCTTACATCGATCCCCCATTTCCATGTAGCTAGTCTTACCCTCTCAGCTATCATGTCATTCAGCTTATCTAGATTGGCGAATACCTCCCTCATGTAAAGCGAGCCAATCACGTTCCTAGTTTCAGATTGGATCAAATTCGTGATTGCAAATTGATAGTTCTCTACTCTTAAAACAGCCTTACTAGGATCAACTATCCTATAATAGATGAAACCGCTTATGGCTAATCTTAGATCATCCTTAGTAAATGCTTGGGGAATGTTTAAGCTGAGCATCTTAGTCCTTACATCGAGTCTAGCAAATTCCTTCTCGAAAAAGGGAATTACTATGCTCCATCCTGGGCCAGCTATTCGATTGAACCTTCCGAGCCTGAAGATCACGGCTCTCTCATACTCATCATACTTCTTCACGAAGAAGGTAAAAAATGCCCAAAGGATCACGGCGAGAAGTAGGAAATATACTAGGATGGGATTTGTGAAGAGGAAGTATAAGAGTAGGAAAAAGCATAGAGCAAGCATGACGATCATTACTTCCTGCATACTTATTCTAGGATGATTTAGCTTTTTAAGTTTATCAATCAAAAAGTTTTTGTTTTTTTGGAGGATATAATCTTCAATGATAGAGATAGTTTTTCTAGGGACGAGCAGTATGTTCCCCACCAAGGAGAGGAATCATACTTCCATTTACTTGAGATATGAGGGAGAAAGGATGCTATTTGACTGCGGAGAGGGGACCCAAAGGCAGATGAGAATAGCTGGGATCAGTGGAGTAAAAATAAAGAGGATATTCATTTCCCATTGGCATGGAGATCATGCCCTCGGTCTAGGGGGGATAATTCAAAGTCTAAGTGCAAGTAAGAGGAGGGAGATGCTGGAGATCTATGGGCCGGATGATACTCAAAAAAGAGTCAAATCCTTGTTGAATGCATTTTCGTTCTATAGAAATTTTGAGATAAGTTGTCATGACATTAATGTTGCAGATCTGCAAGAGATCTATGTGGCCGAACGATTTAAGATTTTAGCATTTCCACTACTGCATTTAATTCCATGCTTGGGATTCGTTTTTCAAGAAAATAGTAGGAGAAAAATTAAAGTAGAGTATACGAAGAAGTATGGATTGGTGCAACATCCAATTATGAAAAAACTGCAGGCTGGGGAAGATATAGTTTGGAAAGGGAAGCTCATAAGGGCAGAAGATGCAACTTATATAGTAAAGGGTAAGAAGATTTGCTATATTCCAGATACAAAATATTTTGATAAATTAACTGAGTATTGTAAAGATGCAGACCTCATCATCTGTGAGGCATGTTACAGTAAAAAGGACTCCGAGCTAGCTCAAGAGTATTATCATCTTACTGCAGAGGAAGCAGCCAAAATAGCTAAGGAAGCTGGAGCGAAGAAGCTAATTCTCTTTCATTTCTCTCAGAGATATGCAGACCCTAAAGTATTGCTGGAAGAGGCGAGACAAGTATTTAAGGAAGTAGAACTAGCCTACGATTTTATGAAGGTGGAATTGAAATGATAGAGGGTGTGAAATTGCTTCAACAAATCAAAGAGGGAAAGATCTCTAAGGAACTTGTAGATTTTCTGGAGGTGGGGCAAAAGAGACTCTCCCCTCTCGAAAAGAAGTTACTGGGAGCTATAATTGAGGAGAATTTGGGAGGGAGAACTCCAAAGTTAGCACAATTAGGGAGAATTCTCAAGCGAAGTAATACGATAGTTTACCAAGTAGCTACACGGCTTAAGCAAAAAGGCCTCATCTCTGACTTTACTCTACCTGAACTAATAGTGGTGTATGGGAATGTAAAGTTCACACTACCTCCAAGATTAGATGCAGCTACTGGCTATGATAGAAAGGAATTCAGCGCAAGGGGATCAAGTAGGTCTTGGAAGAAGAAACTTTTGGATGGAAGGGCAATTCAATACCCGAGATACTATATAGCGTTGATCAAGAAAGATGGAGAACCTGTTTTTTCAAACATTTTTTATTCTGATGATCTCGAATTCAAGGTTTGAGCTTGGCGATTCTTGTAGCGATTTAATATTTCTTTAGAAAAATATTTTATGGGGGAGAAGGACATTATAAATATGGAGTTAGAAGAGGAGGAGAGAAGAGATATAGTTCAAATGTTAAATGAGGCTAGAACGCTACTGCAGGCTGGTAAAATAAATGAGTTGAAAGATTGTAGCAATAAAGTAATTCACAGCATGACCATATATCAAGACAAATATGCTACCAATGCAGCAGTCATCGTATATGCCATCTCCAAAACATTGGAAAGATGGAAGCTCAAGCAAGAGGAAAGAGAGCTGTCAGCTTTTGTAAGGGAGATGAAAGAAGAGTTAGAGAAACTTAGCTCTTTATTAGAGCGAGGGGAATTTGAGGAATTTTTAATAGAATGTGGGAAAGTGAGAGGGAAGATAGCCCAAGTGGATTCTCATTTTTCAGACTATATGGAAGAAGTATTACATAAGGCTAGATTGAAGAAGGCAAGCAAAGTATATGAGCATGGACTAAGTATAGGAAAGGCTGCTGAACTGCTTGGCTTAAGTGAGTGGGAGCTCATGCAGTATGCTGGAAAGACCAAAGTCCATGATGTGGATGAAAGTAAGATAAAGGATCTGAGGAAGAGGCTAAAGGAGCTGGAGGAAATTTTCAAGTAAAATGAGGACAATAGTCTTGGATTCTAGTTCAATTATAAGCCTCTCTACCACATGTCTCCTTTGGATCCTCAAGAAGTTGAAGGAAATTGCCCATGTGAGATTCGTAATTCCAAGAAAAGTGAAGGAGGAAGTGGTAGATATCTCCCTAACGAATCCCAATTATCAACTGGATGGGATTAGGATTCTCAATTATATAGGGGAAGGAATAATCGAAGTGGTGGATGATGCTCGAATTCAAGGTTTTGCCTCTAGGTTTCTAGATCTTGCTAATAATTTATTCGTAGCTAGGGGGAGAAGCCTTAAGCTCATTCACTATGGGGAGGCTGAAGTTGTTGCTCTCTCTAAAATCGTTGGTACTAAGAATCTTTGTGTTGATGAGAAAACTATGAGAATTCTACTTGAAGATCCAATTGCTCTGAAGCGCTTAATGGAAAGGAAATTGCATACCCCTATTGAGATAAGGAATGAGAGGTTGGAGGAGTTGAAGAAAAATTATGGAGATTTTCTGATCTTCAGATCAGCAGAGCTCCTCATGATCTCTTATAGGAGAGGGGTATTTACCGACTTTCTCGCTGGTTGTGGAGTAGATGGATGGATTAGAAAGAGGTTTCTGAGAGGAGCACTTACTTCCCTTAAATTAAATGGATGCTCAATATCTAGAGATGAAATCTTAGAATATGTTGAATTGATTTCCAAGAATCATTCAGAATCTGAACTCAGCAGCTAGCTTTTCCATAGCTAGCTTCTCCTCAATTTCATAAATGTGCTTCCTAGCTTCTATAACTGCGTCTGGATTTACTGAAATTGAATCTATTCCACATCTAACTAGGAACTCGTTGATCTCTGGATAAACGCTTACACTTTGACCGCAGATTGAGACAGTTTTTCCGAACTGGTGGGCTACTTGAATCAAGTGTTTCATGGCTCTGAGCACAGCAGCATTCCTTTCATCGAAGTAACCCATCTTTCCGAGAATCTGAGAGTCTCTATCAGCTCCTAAGATGAGTTGGGTAAGATCGTTTGAGCCTATACTGAAACCATCACATAGCTTACTGAATTCGTCTGCCAAGAAGATGATGCTTGGCACTTCCGCCATGAGCCAAATTTGGAAATCCTCGCTTCTTTTCAATCCCTCCTCCTCCATGATCTTAATACATTTTTCCACTTCCCAAGTGGTCCTCACGAATGGTAGCATTACCCATACATTCCTCAACTTAAATTCTTCCCTCACCTTTCTAATTGCCTTACACTCTAACCTAAAGGCGTTTTCAAATTCATTTGAGATGTATCTTGAGACTCCTCTCCATCCAAGCATGGGATTGGCTTCTTGGGGCTCATATTTTTCTCCTCCCTTGAGATCTCTATATTCATTTGTTTTGAAATCTGAGAATCTAACTACTACAGGTCTAGGTGCTACAGCTTGGGCTACCTTAGCTATGCCTTCTGCGAGTTTATTTACATATTTCTCCCCCTCACCTTTCTCAAGCAGATAGTTTGGATGTTCTCCTATATAGCTAGCTATGATGAATTCTATTCTCATCAGCCCTATTCCATCGAATGGTAAGTCCTTATATTCATCTATCTTCTCAGGTACTCCTAAATTCATGTAGATCTTAGTCTTTGTTTTAAGCCCCTTCACCTCCTCAAGGCTAACCATTTTCTTCCTCTCAGATGGCACCTCTATGATTCCTTTATATACTGCCCCATTTATGGCATCTACAGTCACAAGCTCCCCGTCCTGAAGTAAGGCAGTTGCATTTCCAGTACCTACGATGCATGGAATCCCTAGTTCCCTTGAAACGATTGCAGCATGGCAAGTAAGCCCTCCTTCATCTGTAATAATGGCTGCTGCTTTCCTCATAGCAGGTACGTAGTCTGGGTTGGTCATCTTGGTTACTAGGACCTCTCCAGGATTCAATCTGTGGAGCTGGGATGGGTCGAGGATGAGCCTTACTATTCCACTTGCGATTCCAGGAGAGGCAGGTAAACCTTTTAAGATCTCCCTACCCTTCACTTCCATTTCCTTACCTTTCATTTCCTTCACTTTCTGTAGAGTGGTTACTGGCCTAGTTTGGACTATGTAGATCTTACCATCTTCGATGGCCCACTCCACATCTTGGGGAAATCTGTAATACTCCTCAATACTTCTGATTACCTTGGCCAGTTCGACTATCTCCTCATCACTCAACTTCTGGGAATTCTGTTTCTCAGAAGGCACTACTAAGGTAACATTTTTGCCAGTATAGGGATCTCTAGTTCTCAATATCTTCTGCTCCTTCACCTCCTTTTTCAGGATTTGTAAACTCTGCTTATCTACTAAATAAAGATCTGGATTTATCTCTCCGCTCACGATAGCTTCCCCAAGCCCGAAACCAGCTTCTATTACAATTTTACTAAGATCTCCTGTTACAGGATCACATGAGAACGCTACTCCAGACTTTTCTGAGTTTACCATTTTTTGAACGATTACCGCTATTTCTACCTGCATATGCTTAAAGCCATGCTTCGCTCGATAGAAGATGGCCCTAGCTGAGAATAGGCTTGCCCAACACTTTTGCACTCCTTCTACCACCTCACTTTCTCCACGTACATTCAGGAAAGTTGCCTGTTGACCAGCGAAAGATGCGCTAGGTAGATCCTCTGCAGTAGCAGAGCTTCTTATGGCTACGAATGGAATTTCCCTACTTAACTTTAGGATGTCTAGGACCTTCAAACTCATAGGAACATACCTCTCTGGCCCACCTGCTCCTAGCATTTTGTAGGCCTCGATGATAGCACTTTTTATCTCCTCGGGAAGAGGTGTAGTTATGATCAACTCCTGAATCCTAGACGAGGTAAGTTGGAGAGCCTGAGTATCGTCTACATTCAGTTGACTTAAAAGTTCCTCTATTTTTTCCTTCAGATGAGTACTCTCGATAAAGTCCCTATAAGCCTTCGCTGTGACGATGAAGAATGGAGGAACTGGGAGGCCTGCTCTCAACAGTTCTCCTAGGTTAGCACCTTTTCCTCCTGCAATTCTTACATCTTCCTTACCAACTTCTTTATTCCATACAATGTATTTTTCCTCAAGCTTTTCCATATATGGAAATAAGTAGGAAAGACTTCAATAAATAAATTTTTCTAACTTATTACTACTTTGCAATTGCCAGGTAGCTTAGCGGCAGCCCTCTTCAGAGCTTCCTTAGCAATCTCTACATACTTTTCGCTTGTCTTTACGATGATGAGCTCTTGATCCTTTCTTACCCTAGCAGCTCTTCCACAGGGTTTGCCGAAGGCAAGACTCATACCTCTTTGAAATCTATCTGCTCCAGCCACAGTAGCGAATGAATGTTCTCTCAACACTTGATGGGGATAGACATTGATCCTCATGAAATAATTTTCTATTCCAGCATTTTTCTCCAAGAATTTATTTGCTGTTACCCTCGCAGCTTCCAGAGCATTTTCCCTGATCTGCATCTCTGCGTTGCTCACGAGAGAAACCTTCTTCTCAAATTCACCCTGCTTATTTCCCATTTCAAATACTCTTAACTTGAGAGGAGGAACACCAGTAATGTAACTCTTTTCCCTAAGCCTAGATACCCTCACATAGGGACGTTTTGGGGTTCTATATACTCTAGCTGGCTTAAGCCTTACCATGGAAGATTGAGAATGTGGGATAAATTTAAAATTTTTGATCGATTTTTGGAGAAAGTGGAAGAAGCTCTAAAGGAACTGAGAATAGCTGAACATCTGCTTGCAATTACCTCCCAGCTCGTGAGCGATCCTAAGATAAATGCCTCAATTTTCGAGCATCTCTATAAGGCATTGGTGATGGCAGCTAGAGAATTTATAGAAGTGGAGAGGAGGAATAGGGGCATAGGTTTCATTCCTCAGGATGAGGATCTAGCTGTAGGTTTCTTCATTGAGAACTATGCTGGAGAGGTAGGGGAAGGGGTTAAAGAGACGTTGAGAGAAATGTTAAGGATTAGGGCGATTCAGAGGGAAGGAACTACTCTGGGAGATGCCACCAAAACCATTTTAATTTCAAAGGACTTTGAGTTGAGTATACTTGAGAGAAAAAAGCTTGAAGAGTTGGACAAAGTAGTGAAGGATGTGATAAACTGGATAGGTGAGAAGGTTGGAAAAGGAGGAACTACTTAGAAAGGCTGAGGAGGAAATAGAGAAGGCGAAGAAGATCGTGAGGGGGGTGGAACATTTGCCTCCTGAGAGCATCAAAAATTATCTCCAATTCCTCCTAAATACTCTCAATTATCTTGCTAAGGCCATGTATGGTGAGGATTTCATACTTGATGAGGTCTCACCACAACTCATAGATGAGAACCTCATCCAGATCCTGGAGACATATTTCTATATCAAGAGTTTACTGCAGAGAGATTTTAAGAGAATATCTAGGACAAAGTTCAGAGCTGATTCGAGAAAATATTCAATTTTCTTCACTAAGGAAGATATGGATCATCTATGCGAAAGAGTGAGCAGTTTACTTCTTGCGTTTAGGACTGGTCTTTGATCTAATCGTTTTGAAGATTTCAAATATTTCACGTTCAAATTTCAGGACAAGCCAAGCTATGAGATATCCTACGATGGCTCCCCCTATTACATCCAGAGGATAATGAGCAGCCAAGTATAATCTACTGATTGCTACAAGAAAGGCTATAAAGTAAAGGGGACCACTTGAGTATTTAACGTATCTTGATGAGGCTTTAGCTATAAAGAAGGCATTGGCGGTATGGCCTGAGGGAAAGGAATCTCTTCTATTCCCAGCTGGTCTAGGAAGTGCGAAGAGGAGCTTGAGAATGATCACTACCAAGTAATTTAAGAGAAGTCCAAACAAGATTAAGAAAATCTTCTTATCCCTTTTTATAAGTAGAGCCAAGCAGAGGATAAGTAGGAGGAATGGTGCAGAAAACAAGAAATCAAAAAGAAGGGCGAGGTAGTCTAGTATTGGATTTTTAGTGGTTTGGAAGACATCGATTACATCTTCCTCCCAGCTCATCTGGAGGCTACTATCATAGTTGAAGTCCTCTCAATAGATTTGTCCTTCCTTATATTGAGTACAAAGTTCTGAAGTGCTTCCATCGATGGTACTTCCACTTTGATGATGATATCATATTCTCCATACACTATTCCTAGGTCCTTCACCTCACTTAGCTTGAGCAACCTCGAAGCTACTTGGTTTTCCTTTCCTGGCGCCACTACGATGAGGATATATGCTGTAACCATTTTACTTCCCTTCTTTACTATTTCTTTCTCCTTAATAAAGGATTCGGTAAAATGCTGAAGAACTGAGCTTACTCCTAGAGAATTGGGAACATGTTTTAAACATTGTAGTTCAATCGATTGTGGTAGTTTAAGAGATGCTAAGACTTAAAGATAGCCCTCTACGAGTTTGAATAACGAAAGATTAATAAATTAGAGTTCCTTGTAAGTTGGAGGGGTTACTGGATGATGATGACAGCTGAAGAGGGAAAGTCACAGGTAGAAAAGAAGGAAGGAGTTGGTGAAGCTAAAATTAAAATTCCTAAGTGGATCATCCTAATTGGAGTCATCGCAATTTTAGGAGTACTAGCATATTTTCTCTACTTGTACCTTACCCCAAGTGTTACGGGAGGAGCGGTATTAGGGAGAGTTGAAGGTGCAATCATTACATATCTTTATCACCCCAATTGCCCTCCAGAGTATTGTAATGTTTCTCAGCTCAGAAGTTGGAGTGAGGAATTTGGAGTAAATTTCCATTCGTACTTTGCTGAATGGATGCAGGGACATGTGGCTTTACTTTACTCTAATGATAAGGTATGGATAGTAGATTTCTCAAGCAAAAAGAATTTTGCAGATACCATTTGTAAGGCAATTGGAAGCGAAAATGCCTGTAGATTTGTGGAGGAAAACTTAAATAAGACTTCAGTGGTCAATGTAGATCTCTTTGTGATGAGTTATTGTCCATTCGGAATAGCAATGGAAAATGCTATCTATCCTGTTAAGAATTTGTTGAAGGATAAGCTAAGAGTAAGACCTTACTTTATCCTCTATCCCTCTTGCTCCTCCAACGATGGATGTGAAACTAGAGAGGTAAATGGAATAAATGTGACCCTTTGGGCCATGCATGGGAATCAAGAACTTTACGAGAACAAAAGACAGGCGTGCATCTACAAGTATCTAGGAGAGAATGTGTGGTGGGAGTATGTATATTGTTTCAATCAAAATAAAAATGCAGACACATGTTTGCAGAGACTAGGAATAAATGTGAACGTGATAAATGCATGTATCGAAAATGAGGGCTTCTTCTTCCTTCAAAAAGATCAGGAGGCATGTGCCAGCTATAATGCTTGGGGCTCCCCCACAGTATTTGTAAACGGGGATCTATATACTGGGGAAAGGACCCCAGAAGGTTTCAAGAATTTCGTTTGCAGATATTTCATAGAAAGACCGAGCGAATGCGCCCAAAGATTAAGCTCTACTAGTTCAGCTCCTTCAGGCCAGTGCTAATTCTCCGAAAAAATTTAATATTAAGTTAGGTTTCCCAATTTAGCTGAAAATGGGGCTCTATCAACAATTGGCTAAGACATTTAGAGAGGAGATCGGAAGTGGGAGATGGAAGGAATTACTTATCAAATTGAGGAGGGAGAGGGCCATTACTAGGGTAAAGAAACCAACCAGGCTGGATAGGGCCAGAGCCTTAGGCTACAAAGCGAAGAAGGGATTTGTAATAGTGAGAGTTAGAGTAAGGAAGGGGGGGAGGAGGAGACCATCTAAGCGCGGGGGAAGAAAGCCAAGCAAGGCAGGGTTGGTGAGATTTTCTCCAGCTAAGAGCCTAAGACTCATTGCAGAGGAGAGAGCTGCTAGGAAGTTTCCAAATTTGGAGGTACTCAACAGCTATTACTTAGCTGAAGATGGAAAATATAAATGGTTTGAGGTGATCATGGTAGATCCAAACTCTCCTACAATAATTAAGGATAAGGATGTAGGGTGGATAGTGGAAAAACAGCATAGGAGGAGGGTATTTCGAGGCCTAACCGCAGCTGGTAAGAGGATGAGAGGACTATTACATAAGGGGAAGAAATGAAGAGGGAGGAATTACTTGGGATAAGATATAAAAAGTCCGAAAATTTTTCTGAGTGGTTTAGCGAGGTGGTAGAGAAATGTGGACTTGCCGACATTCGTTATCCTGTTCAAGGCTTTATCGTGCACAGACCATGGTCATTCTTCGTAATCCGCAAAATAATTCAGGCCTTCGAGGAGGAGCTTGAGAAGAGAGGACACGAGGTAGCTTTATTTCCACTAGTAATCCCAGAGGAAAATTTGGTCAAGGAGGAGGAGCATACAGGATTTAAGCCTCAAGTATTTTTCATCACAGAAGCAGGGGAGAGGAAGCTCTCCCGAAGACTAGCTTTGAGACCTACATCTGAGACAGCAATTTATCCAATGTTCTCACTTTGGATTCAGAGTTATACAGATCTTCCTCTCAAAATCTACCAGTCGGTGACAGTTTATAGATATGAGCATGTCACCAGGCCATTCATTCGGGGAAGGGAGTTTATTTTCATAGAGGCCCATGATGCATTCAGAGAGCATGAGGATGCTCTCAAACAAATTAGGGAGGACATGGAGATTTCTAGAGAAGTAATTACTAATAAACTAGCCATACCTTTCATCTACTTTAAGAGACCTCATTGGGATAAGTTCAAGGGAGCTGAGGATACTTATGCTGCAGATACTATAATGCCTGATGGAAGATCTCTTCAGATAGCATCAACCCATGATCTTGGGCAGAGATTTTCAAAAGCATTTGACATAAAATTTGTGGATAGGAATGGGGAGTGGAAGTATGTATGGCAGACATGCTATGGACCAGGTGTGTGGAGGATCTTTGCAGCCCTAGTGAGCATCCACGGAGATGATAAGGGGTTAATTTATCCATTTGAATTCTCACCAATTCAAGTAGTAATTATACCTATCTTCTACTCTGAAGATGAGAAAGAGAAAGTACTGAGGAAGTGTTCAAATATTGCTCGGAAGTTGAAGGAGTTTAGGGTGAAGATAGATGACTCTGAAAAGACTCCTGGAGAAAAGTTCAATCACTGGGAGATGTTAGGAGTTCCATTTAGGTTAGAAATAGGTATCAATGAGGTCGATGGGAATTTTGTGACAGTTTTTAGAAGAGATAACTTTTCCAAGATCAAAGTAGAAGATGATAAGCTAGTGGAAAGCATTCTAGCATTGAGTAAAGAGATGCTAGAGAACCTAAGAAGGAGGGCGGAAGAAGTTTTCAGGAGCATGATTTCAGAAGCCCATAGCAAAGAAGAGCTGCTCAAACTAATGAACGAGAAGAGAGGATTTATTAGAGTTAACTTTTGCAATGAGGAAGAATGTGCGAGGAAGCTTAAAGAAGAGACAAATGGATTAGAGGTGAAAGGTACATTGGCTGACAAAGTAGAAGAGCCAAGTGGTAAATGCGTGTGGTGCGGTAAAAAGGCGAAAGCAGTAGTATATTTGGCTAAGTCCTACTAGAAATGGAAGCCGAGACTTTGATGAAATTAGGCATTACAGCAATCCTGCTTGGCATATTCCTTACCGCAGTCGGGATAATAGCAAATGTTAGAAAATCTAAGAGTGAGGTTGGAGTCGTTTTCCTCATCGGCCCAATTCCTATAGGATTTGCCACTTCGAGAGAAGCTCTATGGACTGTTCTCCTCATAACTCTGTTAGTCCTACTAATGATGTTGATTTACTACTTATGTTTAACAAATCTGTGGAGATAAGCTTTTAAACAAGAAAAAAGAGGAACATCTTGGGGACCTGCTTATCGAAGAGGCAGATCCGTCACATTTCCGCAAATTAAGTGAGAAAGAAATCTTAGAGCGACAAAGAGAGGGGAATTTTGAGGAGGAATTGATTGCATTAGGTTCTATCCTCATGGGTGAAACCTTAAGCTATAAAGAGAATTATATTATCTATCGCGATCAAGCTACTGGGAGAATATGGGTAGATTTGATTCATCTCAAGGAAGATTGGAAAGATTGTATAAGAGAGGTTATTCTCACATTCTCCCCAAGAATGCTTTATATCTCCTCCACATCCCCACTAAATGTAGAGCTCGAGTGCTTTGGTTATCTCTTAAAGAGGAGTGTAGAGGAGGAAGATTACCAAATTCCCCTTGATGGATTCGATGAAAAATTTAGGGGGAGGGAGTATAAGGGGTTGAGATATGTTGTGGAAAAGGCAAAAGAGAAATTTAAATTAGTAATAAGCAAAGATTTCACCTGCGCCCATTCCTATATAATTGCAAATTGTATGGAGAGGATAAAATTCGAGGATTGGGATAAATGGTGCTTTATGAGGATCTCAGAATATTTGAAGAAATTTCCATCTCCACTCCTCTTCAACGCTTATAGAGGTAATAGGTTAATCGGCTTCGATTTGGTGGATTTTACAGATACAGTAATGATAGTTCCATATGGCTTCTATCTTCCATATAAATATGTGGCCGATTTCCTTATGTACGCAGAGATAATTTATGCTAAACAAAACAAGTATAAGTGGTTAGACATAGGTTGGGGTTGTGATTCTGGGGTAATTTGCTTCAAGAGAAAGTGGAAGGCCATTCCTAGATTCAGAATCTTTATCTATGAATTCCTAAAGGTGGGGAGTGGGGTCGCTGGGATTCGAACCCAGGACCACTGGCTCCCGAAGCCAGCATTCTCCCAAGCTGAACTACGACCCCTCAAAGTCAAATAATTCCAATTGAGTTTTAATTAGTTTCTCCCCTCTTTCCTCATGTATCCTTTCACCCACTTGTTCTTTGAGCTGCTTAGCGATCTTTGGGCCTATCAATGAGGCCAATTTCTCATAACTACATTTTTTTACATCCCTACTGCTTCTTATCATAGCGTTCCAGAGGATCCTAGCCCTTACCCTTCCAATTCCTCTAAATCTCACTAAACTTAGTAGTTCCTCCTTCACTCCGTGCTCCATCCTCAATCTTAGCTTGGTAAGTTCCTTTACTCTTTCCTTCATTCCCAAGAGGAGGATGAGCTCACGAATTGCGTAAAGGAGCCAATCCATGTTCACCAATCTGCTTCTAAGCTCCCCAGGAGCGACATTATACTTCTCTAAGATCTCATCCTCAGTTTTTTCCTCGATCCAATCCAAGAACATGAGTGCAGTTTTGAATGACCTCAGAAAATCCTCATACTCATAACTCCAGATCTCGGGAATCTCGGAGATGATTAAGTCTTCATATTCAACTAGTTTTGAATTAAGCTCAGGGACATCTTTACTCCTCAGCTTAAGTAAGGGTTTGGCTTCGGTCGTGGTGCAGAGTAACTGGAGGTAGGAGAGCTCTGAGAGCTCTTTTCCTTCCGAGCTCTGCATACCCATTATCATCTTATGCGCTGATAAGGGGTCTATATAAAGTTCGCTCACTCTCTTCCCTATTCTGGTTACAAGTAATTTATTCTTCTTCACTTCTATGAATCCCCAGTTCTTCAGCTGTTCTATCACTTCCAACACATTTTTTCTTATCTCCTCAAGATCCCCAAATTGATGGGCGTAGAAAGTATGTCTGAAGAATTCATCGATCTCATTTGTATTTCTTATGAAGAGGTCTGCGATCAAAGCTAACACATGCATCCTAAGTACTGGCTGGGATGAGAGCTTAGAGTAGATTGCTTCAGGTTCACCAAGAATGTAGCGCTCTAAGATTTCATCTACCTCCCCTTTGGTATGGACTATTGCTATTCCTAGCCCATATTCTTCTAGTCCTGGTCTTCCACTCCTCCCAATGTATTGTTTCCATTCGAGGGTTTTAATCCAATCATACCCGAACTCCTCATCATAGCGCTTGAGGTCCCTTACTATTGAACAGAAGCTTGGAATATTTACTCCCAAGCTGAGGGTGGGAGTGCAGCAAATTACTTTAAGAATCCTATCTCTAAAGGCATCTTCGATCAATTTGAGTTGCCCTCTTACGACTCCAGCATGATGGAATGCGCATCCATGCTTTACACATTCACTTAATGCCTCACACTGCTTGGTAGGTCTTTCTAAGTAGTTGAGCACATAATCACTTATTTCTGCAAGTTTGGCCTTTTCCCCTTCACTTAGGTATTTGGTTACAAGCTTCGAAGCCTTCTTCGCGAGAGCTTCAGCGAATCTCCTTGAGCTGAGGAAGATTAGTACTTGCTTTCCCATCCTCACAAAATGTTCGATGAGAACGAGGTCTGCTCTATCATACTTTTTCTCGATCTTTTCCTCCTTCCAAAGCTTACCATTATCCCAATAGCATAGAGACGAGTCATGAAAAATGCATTCATACAACTTCACAGGTCTGAAATCACTTGTTACTAATTTAGCATCGAGCCATTCAGCAATTTCCCTAGCATTTCGGATGGTAGCGGAGAGAGCTATGATCTGGAGATCATCCACGAGTTTTCTCAGCTTAGCTACTAGGATCTCCAACACTGGCCCTCTGGCATAATCATCAAGCAAATGGATTTCATCCAAAACAAGGGTTTTTACCTCTTTCAGCCATATGGCTCCATGCCGAATGAGACTGTCTAGCTTTTCAGATGTGACTATGATCAAATCGTACTTCTCAAGCCATGGATCACTTGAGTCCAGATCTCCTATCGAGATAGCTACCCTTACCAGATCTCCATAAATTTTGCTGAATTCCTCATACTTTTCTACAGCTAAGGCTTTCAATGGGACAACATAAAGGGCCTTCCTTTTCTCCTCTATTATGTTCTTCAAGCATGCCAGCTCAGCTGCGAAGGTCTTACCTGAGGCTGTTGGGGAAGATATAACTATATTTTCTCCATTTAATATTCCGCTCTTTATGGCCTTTCTCTGGGGAGGGGTGAGCTCAGCAAATCCTCTAAGTCTAACTTTCTCAAAAAGAGGAGGAGGTAAAAGTTTCTTGAGTTCAGTTATCTTCACATGATTAAAATAGGTGGAGCTGATAAAAAACTTTTGAATAAAAAAGATTTAAATAGGATTACAATTTTGTAGTAGAAAATGAGGTCTCAGCTTGCAGTCCCCATAATTATCTTAGTAATGCTAGGGATCATCCTTTTCTTCCTCATTGCAGTCTCCCCATCGGTGAAGAGGGAGTACCTAAACCTTACCACACCAACCACAGCCCCTAAGGGGAAAATAATTAGCTTGGCAGAGGAGCTGGTAATAGGTGGAGCTGATGGGGAAGAAAAGTGGAGAAAAACCTTTCCAGAGGGCTTTGTTTTGAGTAGGACTACTAGGAATGAGACCCTGCTTCAGGAAAAATTGAGCCTCTCATCGAATATTCTTTCTGCTATCTTTGGTTCTCCATACAAAAAATACTCCATAACTCAAATAGATGAAAATACGAGGGAAATTCATATCAAGATAAAGTTAATTGGGAAGGATTCAACTCCAACCGTCAAACTTGTACTAAACAACCAGAACATCTTAGAAAAGTCAATGGAGGTCGGAGAGGAGTTTTACTACAAATTTGAGCCAATCCAAGCTACAAATGAGCTGTATGTGTATTGTATCTTTCAGGGTTTAGCCCTCTATCAGAGCTGCAGTTATGAAGTGGAGATCATGAGAACCCAAGAATTTACATATAATCCAGAGAAGAGCTTAAGTTTTTATTTAAGCAGAGGAGATGAGGCCGAAATACTCAAAATATTTGTACATACTGGAGAGGCAACAGGAGCTTTTAGTTTATTCATAGATGAGAAGAAGATCATGAGTGTGGAAAAAGTGACTCCATATACGCAGTATAATTTCAGCATCTATTTGAGTGAAATAGGATTGGGAGAAGGAAGGCATATCCTCAAGCTTTCAGCAGGAGATAATTCCGAAATTCATGTTAGAGCAGTAACACTTGTTACTCTTTTTGGGAGAGAGATGAAGAGGGAAGAGAGCTTTACTTTTTCTCTAAATAAGACTGAGCTCATCCAAAAGAAAGTGAAGTTATTAATGAGAATAACTGATGTGGAGATTCCAGGTACTCTTTGGATTCACCTCCTTGAGACCAATAAGCACATTTACGTAGCCTCAGGCAGGACACTAGACTTAATTACTATAGAATTTGGGAAGGAGGATTTAGTAGTGGGGAGGAATACGTTGAGGCTGTATGCCCCATCAGGCAAATTTAGAATTTCAGATTTGAAGATCTTGATTGAGTAAAAATGCAATCTCCACCTCCTCCACCTTATCCTCCCTCAGTAGAGGAATATTACAAGGAACTCCTGAAGGAGATGAAGGAGAAGAGGAGGGAGGACATAACAAAAGAAGTACCAGACTGGATTTATTATCCTATTATTTTTATCCTCTCCTTTTATGCTGCTTGGGGAGGTATACCTATTAACTATTTTGAATTAGTAATTCCGTTCATAGTATTCTTCTCCCTCATCTTCTTACCATTAGCAATCCTAAGGGGAAAAGATATAGCTAGGAGAGCTAGTGGTGGAGATCATGAGTTGAGGAAAGAATATGAGAGGAAATGGTCAATAGGGAATGTATTATCTAGGATTATCATCGCTAGCTTCGTTGCCTTTGTCTCAATGACTTACTTGTATCCCTGGATGGCTGCAGCAAGAGCATATACTTCCTATATATTCCTTATTATTCTTGGCATTTACATCTTGATCTTTCCATCGCTAGCGGGGAGAGTAGAATATGAAAAATTATTGGGAAGTGAAAAATTATTGGGAAGGCGAAAGAAGTGGGGAATTAAGCGAGTAAGAGGTTGGTTGGAAAGAAGCAGAGAGGAAATTTCTACAGTATATGAGAGATTCAAAATTTTTTTCCTCATTATAGGCTTTGCACTAGTAGGAATAGGAGGTTACTTTTTGTATAGTGCTGGGGGATTTAGTCTCATGGTAATTATTCCATTTATACTCTTAATTCTCATAGTTTCGATATTGTATGTGTATCTAGGAATTTCTGATCTGAAATATGGATTACCTAAAAAAACTGGAGGGGCGGTTCCTGCGTTGCTCTATCTCTCAATACTTCTTTTTACCTTTCTTATACTCACCGGCAGTATCGCGATAGGAGCTATGAGCGCTCCAGCTCCTCAGGTGGGAGGACCATTTGCTACAGGCTATGGGATTGGTTATCCACTATTCGGTGTGCTTGGAGGAATGATCTTCACTTTCATCTTCTATTCCATTTTTGGGGCAATAATACCAAAAGGCTGGGTAAGTTTTTTCCTCTCACTAGTTCCAACTTTCATTCTAATTTTCTGGATTTTTCCAGCCATCCTTCCTATAATCAACATACAAATTCAACCTATCCTTCCAGTGATCGGTTGGAAAATTGGCTGGACTTGGAGCCTTTCTTGGAGCTTAGCAGATCTCTATAAAACCTTGGATTATAGAAAATATTTGGAGCAGGTACAAGCCCAATATGAAACCTTATGGTGTGATGTATATGGAATAGAGTGTAAAGGTTCCACTCCTGAACTCATGCCTACTTCTGGGGTTAGGATCTCTGAATTCAAGAGCTACGGAGCTACCTACTGTGGAAAGAACTTTTCTGTAATAGCTAAGATAGAGAACATAGCCAACTACCCAATTCAGATCCAAGCATCTTTAATAAATCCTTATAGCCAGTGGATGGCTGATTGGTTAACAGCATTTGCTCTTACTCATTGGACTTGTTTAGAGGAACTTGAAGTCTTCCCTGAGTGTAATAAAACACTTGTACTCAGACCGAAGCAAGGTTATCAATACAGTTGTGTTACGAATATAAAACCCAAAAATACTGAAATAAGTTCGTTGAGCTGTGTGTTGAGAATTGGAGTAAAGATGGACCTCTACTCCTTTTCTAGGTTGCCGATTACTTTCATAGAACAAAATTACTCTTGGAGCTTACAAGACTTAGGTTTCCTCACTAAATCTGAAGTTCCAGCCATTGTTACCCTTGGCCCAATCAAACTCAACATAAATACTGAACCCCAACCGATAGATTTAAGTGAGGAAAATAGGACGATGTATATCTTCGTCTCTAGTGGGAGGGCAGATATAGCTAGTGGAGAGGTAACTCCCACTAGTTATTATCTACTACTTCCCAGAGAATTGGGTAATTGTTTACCAGAGGGAGATTTTAGTGCAGTAACACTAGATAAAGTGGTCGGTAACTGTAAGGAGAAGGAAGTGAGAGAAGATATCAACTCGTGCGGAGGAGGAGACATTTCATTTCTTGACATTTCATTCCACGAGGATGGATATTTGTTCTTCAAACCTTGGACAAATGGGAATTCGACCACTTTGTTATACGTGAGGATTGATGTTTTATCTCAGAGCTTAAACTACAATGAGAGCAAAACTTTAGATAGGCTGGAAGTATCAAACTTAAGTAGAGAAAAGATTGAGATAAAAAGTGTTAATTTCTCTTCGCCCAAAACCTTCCTCAAGGCAGGAAGTCCAATTACTGTGAGATTCTCTTTCAGAAAGGGGGAGAGAGAGTATCAATGTGCGACTACTAGCCTAAAAATTTCGCCAGGCACATATTGTAGGCAGTTTGGTGGTGAATTGAATTCAATTTTGAGCAACTTGACCAGTTTATATAATTACAACCTACACATACTCACTCAAAGTCCCAAAGAGTTCAAATTATACACTTGTCCTATTAAAGTGAATAAAACTCTGCTCGAAAGCAGAGTCTTCAAAAGCTTTCTGATATATGCAGTAGCCACCTACACCTATTTAACCTATGGGGAAACTACAGTATCCTGTAGTGTAATATGAGGAGAAGAATCCGCAATCACTTCAGCATTTTTTTCTATTTACTCATATTACTCCTTAGTTTAGGTTGTATTGCTAAGGAGGAAATCCCACAGAGTTATGAGGACATCAAAGTATTGTTCGCTGGTTCTAAAATAAGTAGGGTAGCTCCAGACACAAATACTTTTGTAGTAATTACGATAATGAACAATGCACTGGGAGGAAATGCTACGAGTGTCATAGTAAGCCTAGAAAATGTAGAACCTTTCCGAATAGTAGAGGGAGGGAAGGAGTATAGTAATCCATCTGAGAGGAGAAAAGGTAGTCCTTACGGATATACTTGTGATGATGGTAAAGAAGTGAGGACGCATTGTATGGAAGGTATCATGCCCGGAGAAATAATAGATTTCTTTTGGATATTGAAAGTTCCAAGTAAGGAGGAGATAGGGAAAATGGTTTATGACCATCAGATGTATTATACAGTGAAGTATAACTACGTGGCAAAGTTCATTTATAGGATAACTGCAATCAATGAGGAGGAACTCATAAGAGGCAGCAGGGTTTCGAATTCAATAATCTACTCTACCCCAAGTCCCATCAAATTCGAAGGAAAGACTCCAGATAACTATGTAGTTTTTTCTACCAACCAAAGTAGGGAATCTTATTTGATATTCTCACTTTCAGTGATCCCAGAGGCTAGGGGAACTGTGGAAGGGGACTTATCGATTACAGTATTCTATCCTTCTCAAGAGTATATGCCATCGGAAATCGAAAATTGGATAAAGGTTTCAGAGGGATTTAGTAGGAACATAAGCGCAATAGAGTTAGCTACCTCTCCAGAATTTTACCTTCCACTCAATCTTCCACCAGATCTACGCCCATTTATCAATTTAGATTTTCGAATAGAGTTGAACTATACCTTCATAAAAAATGGAAATTTTATGATTACAGTAGTGCCTATTAAAATATGATGAAGGAGCTTGGATCTTTGTTGATACTTCTTATTCTATTGGGATGCATTCAAATTACCCCATCCCCTCCAAGTGGAGGAGCAATATATGGGGGAATTAGCGTTTATATGTACGGGCCTAAGAGGGTAAAAAGAGGGGAGACCTTTGAGCTTAGAGTACAGGTGACTAACAATTTCTCCGCAACTTTGAAAAACGTGAGGGCATTCCTCTACAGTCCAGATATATCTGTGAGCTTACTCCAGCAGAGGATCGATCTGGGAGACCTAATTTCTGGTACAAGTAATGAAGGTTACGTAAACTGTGCTTTGAATACGAAAGCATATCCAAACATGGAGTACAAGATCTATGGGAAGATATGCGTAGACAGAGAAGTAGAAGGATATCATGAGATCATTATCGCCTCGGATCCCAGCATGGTAAACACGAAGCCACATTCTAGCTTAGATAAGGAAATAATTTCAGTAAGCTTTATTGGTATTGAAAATGTATTTTCGCCTGTCCATGAGATAAATTTCACAATTAAATTGAAGAATGAACTGAGCGGAGAGATTACTTCTAAAGAAGTGGGTCAACCTTGTGACTCTATAATAAAAGAGATTGAAATAAGGGTACCTAGAGATGATATAATTGCAAGCCTGTATGCCTTCCAGAGGTATGGGAAAGTAATAGATGGAAATATAAGAGTGAGATTAAGTTATCAGAATGAGAGTGATAGGTTATTATTACAATTGAAGGAAAGTAAGGAAATTAGAGCATACATCTCCTTAAGGGAAGAGATTCTAGAGATGTTGAAGAGTGTAAATTTCATTAGTTTTCCAGTTTACTTTGGATTAAATTATACTTACTGTGTTGAAGCTCCTGCATTCACATTTACCTCTTACTGAGGATAAATTTTAAAAAGCCAAAGCTTCTACGAATTAAAGAGCGGAAAATGAAAAAAGAGATCCTCTTGTTTGCGAGTCTAACACTACTCCTACTTTCTCTAGGATGCATTCAGCAGGGTTGGTGGCCTCCCACAATCCAGCCTCCGGTAACACTAAAAGTAACAGTAAGACCAAGTGCGCCTAGTAGTATAATTATAGGTGAGACAGCAGAATATAGCTTAGAGATAAAGAATGGATATCCTAAAAACATAGATGATGTAGAAGCCTATATAAGCTCACCAGACGTGACAGTATCAATTCAAGATCCATATTTGCAAATTGGGACTATCCCAGCTGGGGATACTACTACTATTACCGCCCAGTTTTCACTCTTATCTTCTGCCAGGGAAAACAAGAGTTATTCAATCGTTGGAAAGCTTAAGTTCAATTATCTGCAAGAGGCTAGCTATGAGTTTGTATTAGCCAACAAAAGCGAGTACGCAACTGGAATTACTCCTAGATCCTATGTAGAAGATGGTCCACTTACCATTACGATGAGTGGAATAAAGGATGTCATCACCACTACCTCATTTAAACCTACACTCACCATTAAAAATGAGCTGAATGGCTTTGTAAGTTCCTCAAATGTAAGTGTGACTCCCGATTCAACTCTTACTGAATTAGTGATCAAGATAAGCAAAGAGTTGATCACAGGATTTTCGGCTAAGATAAAGATGAAAGAAGTTAATGCCACACTACAAGATAATTTCTACGTGCTTCAAGTGACAGATCCAAGCCTATTGAAATTAGAAGCTAACAGGTTAGATGTTTACCTCACTATAAATGTAAGGCCTGAAAAGCTCACACAACCTACTGCTTTCAGAGATGAAATACTACTAAGTGTAAAATATGGATACGTAATCAATATACCTACCATTACATTTACAGCTATAGGTGCAGCTTAATCCTTCTTTAATTTTTATCAATTCTAGAATTGATCTAAACGTCGTTGGAATGGGTAGAAGTTTATTTTACTTACTTCGAAACTTTCATCGAAGATAGGCCTACCATAGACTCCATCGTAGCCGGGAATATATTTTACTTTTCTTTCCCTTACTTTTATTATTGCATCTGCAATTTCCTTACTTGTGACCTCAAGTAGTTTCTCTTTTGGGACCATTAGAAGCACATCCAATTCGTTTTGAAATTTGTTAATCAGTTTATTATGCTCTTCCAGCACCCTTTGAGAGTAAAGTTCACCTATCCCCAAAACTGAGGAAATGATTTCATAGAGAGGAAGCAACGTCTTAAATGGAATGGCATTTTCTGGAATAAATCCTTCCTCCCTATCGGCTAGTTCCTCAACTCTATGTAGTACTCCAACAGTCAATTTTTTTCCACACTTTGGGCAGATATTACCCAGCTTAATGGCATCGATAGGATGTAAGCTTATCTTGCAATTCCTGTGTCCATCGAAATGATACTTTCCGTAATTGGGATCCACCTCAATCGTATATAAAAATCTTTCCCTATCTTTACGTCTTATCACTTCCAAGATCTCCCAGTAATCGATCTCTTTGAGTTCAAATACATTGGCTTCTCTTCCGAGTCTCCATGGATGGGGAGAGTGACTATCGCTGTTGCTAAGCAAAGTGAATCTATCTAAGGAGCTCAATCTCCAGTTCATTGGAGGATCACTGGAGAGTCCTGTTTCTAAGGCAGATATGTGCTTTACCTGATCTTGATAGCATTCTTCTAGAGAATCGAATCCTGAGCGGCTTCCGAAGCATGACATCCATGGAGTCCAAGCGTGCGCAGGGTAGATGAGAATATCTGGACTTATCTCCATTAGTGTCTCTACAAGTTCTGGAGCACTCATCCTCAAAATTGGCCTGCCATCAGCACTGAGGTCCCCATATTTGGAAAGGGATTCATTGATTTGGGCTACGATCTCAAAAGAGGGGGCATGAATCACATGATGAATCCTCCTCCATCTTCCCAGAAAGGTAAAGTATGTAGCTACTTCTGTGGTAAGCGTGAAAAAAACGCCCTGGTAACGAAACACTCCATTCTCAGGAATGGGCTCAAGTTTTTCCTTCAGCTCAGATAACCACTTAGGATGTGTAAAATCTCCAGTACCCACAAGATTTAATCCTTTCACTCTCGCTCCGGCAGCTATCCCGTCTAAATTCATTTCCTTGCTCGTAGCCCTACTCCAGAATGAGTGAATGTGGAAGTCAGAGATTACCCTCATAACTATCCAATGTATCTCGTCTCCTCTACTTTAGGTTCGGTAAGAGCTTTTCTTCTAGTCCTTTTTCTCTCTATTTTCCTACTTTCCATCCTCTCTATTTCCTTGTCTAGATCCTGTAGGGAAAGTCCAAGATTTAGATAATCATTCAAGATTCTCAGTATTTCCCTACTGCTTTTTATTCCAGCATATTCAGGCATAGTCTTAGTCTCTGCGAGGAGACTAATTCCCTTCATTCCCCTTAACTTTCCTAATCCAAGGAGAAGGCCTGCAGCTCCTATAATCAAGTTCACACCAGAACCATCGAAGATTACTCCCAACTTCGAGAAATCTTTTATGTATTCTTTGGTAGTAATTGCCCCATAGACTCTTACTTTATTTAACTCTCCGATTACTGGAAAGCCCCCCAGTGTGATTATTTCCTTCACATTGAGTTCCTCTGCTATGTCAAGAATCTTTTCGGCAAGGAGATAACTGTAGTCCTCCCTCCCAGGTTGGTAATCTCCAGATACAAATACAATGTCCCTTCCTTTCTTATTCTTGTAATAGTAGAAATCTATCTTTGGCAGCTCTATTGTGGCATCCTCATTTACGAATACGGAATTCGGAGAGATGTAGGAATAAATGGAGAGATATGGTCTAGCATTCAACTTATTGATTAGATAAGAGACAGCTATTCTAGCTACATTTCCTATTCCTGGCAGACCCTCAATTAGGAGAGGGTCATTTAGCTTCACTTCTTTCTCGAATTTTTTGATCAAAAATTTCATTTTCTATACTTCAGGTATTTATCTTGGAGGGAAAATCTCATCGGTTTTCTCTCAACAGTCTTTCCCCCACACAACTTGCATATGGGCTTTAATGTATAAATCCTACAATTTTCACAATATAAAATTTTTGTCTTCATTCCTCCCTCTTCATCTCGATCTCAAGTCCATACTTCTTGGATAAGTTTTGAAGCTCAGCTGAAAGGGAAGAGAGGAACTTCTCTATTTGCTTGTAATTATTGGAGGTAAGTTTAATCCTGTACCTCGGAGCCCCAAAGTAGGAGAAGGTAAATTCCATCCTACTTCGTCTACACTTCTTACTTATCTCATCAAATAGATTTCTTATCTTAACTACACCATCTCCATCGAAGCTTTTTAAGGTCAAGAGCACTGAAATGGAAACCTTAGAACTCTTAAGATAATCCTCTATTACATCCATGAAACTCCCTATCCATTTCTCATCAACTCCAAGTTCCCTCAAGGCTTCTTCCCCTCTTTCAGCAATTTCTGGAATTATTGCTCTCAAGCTTCCATATTTTTTGAGGATCTTATAACCAATAGCATTATATGCCTCCTCTAGGCTTGAGTTGATCTTGGAAGCTGCTGCTTCCAGCATTTTCTCAACACGATTCTCGTTCTTCCATTCATCTCTCTTAATGAGCTCTTCAGTCCTACTCACTCTCTTCAAGGAAACGTCTATGAATCCTGTCTTTTCATCTACCTTCAGCACTTTGCACACGATAAGTTTTCCCTCCTTTAGTATTTCCCGAATATCACTTACCCATTTAGATGAAACCTCAGAGATGTGGAGCATAGCCTCTTTATCTCTATATTCTTCTAATGTAACGAATGCCGTATGTGGAGTGATTCTACTTACTTTGCAAATTACAAGTTCATCCAGCTTTGGAAGTCCCTCTTTCTTATAGAACATATCTAAGAAAGCACCTCCAAGATCTTAGCATGCACCTTTACTTTGCCTCCTGTAGGGGTAGCCAATTTCCTATTGCACACCAGACACTTCACTACCATACTGGCCTTCCCGAAAATGATCTGCTCACTTTTGCACTTAGGACAGCGTACTCTTAAAAATTTGCTCGTCATTTTTCAACGAAGCTGAATTTTTTAGCCTTGATTCCAATGGAGGGAGTGATCCTATTACATTCAGAGCACTTGTAGAGGAGAGTAACTCTCTTTGTAGTCTTTACCCCATGTCTAGAGCTCTTCATAGTTTTTGGCCTAGGAAAGCCTCCATACCCTTTCATGATTCTCTCGAATTTCCTACTGCTTAACTTGAGTGCTCCTCTCTTTCTAGTAAGCTTGAGCTGACTTACCTTGTGGAGAGTATGTTTTCTGCAATACTTGCAATACCTTCTCACCTCTTTAACTTTCTTCATCTTCCACCTTCACCTCCTCCACCTTTCCTAACTCAATCAGATGTTGAGCTATTTCCTTTGGGAGGTTTGCTACTTCCCCCTCCTCATATGGTCCGTAAGTATTTCCATCAGTCCATAAAAATTTATCTATTTTTTCTATTACCCTTACGAGCTGCTTATCAGAATGTGGCTTCTTCGGCTTTGGCTGGGTTTGGAATAAGTTCTTAAATCTTTCCCTATACTCCCTTAGGATCTCCACAAGCTTCTCAAAAAGTTCCCTCTCATCTGCAAGCAACTTGCTGAGATCAACATTTCTCGTTTTAACTCCCACTAGGGCAAGATCTAATATCTTCCTCTCCCGCAGGTTGTACCACTTCTCGAGAGCTGAAAGTGCATGTTTTATTTCCAGCTCTAGCTTTTCCGCCATCTCCCTCGAGAGTTTCCCTTCTTCTTTCCTAGCCTCTTCTAGGAGTCTTCGCTTCTCGCTAAGATAAATAGATACTTTCTTAAGGAAATCTTCCTCTACCTTTACCAGACTATTCTCCTCTTTCTCCTTCCTAAAGACCTTTCGAATATCTTCGTAAGTTAATATCTCCTCTTCCATCTTAACCCTTTCTGTATCTCCTTAATGCATAGGTAAGCGGGTTTTTTATTTTTTTACAAAGTTCATCAGGAGCACATACTCCCATGTTACGATAATAGTTCTCGTGATCACAATTCGGAGGAGTATACACTTCCCTCAACTTCTTATGCCAGTTGAGTTGAGAGTTTATATAGGAATCCCGCAGGGGCTCCACATTTCTCTTATTCCACTCCCAAATTATCTTCTCCACAGAATTCCAATCATAACCCATAAGGCGCAGGAAGTTGATGAGGATAAATATAGACCTCTTCCTTCCGTCGCTCACACCTCTCAAGATACTTTTTATACATGGAGGGAAAAATTGTTCAGGAATTGCCTGTTTTGGTAACTCGAATCTTTCCCCAATCTGCCTAGAGACTCTCTCCTCCACTTCATGCCTTGCAGCCCAATCGAAGGCTTGGAGGAACAGCTCCCTAGCGCTGTATAATTCATAATCCTCCCTACTTAAGAAGTCCCCTTCAAATGAAACTTGGAATGGTTTGGCCTCTTCCTTAGAGAAGCTTAGAATTTTACGTTTGTCTATAGGTATACTGATCAACCAAGTCTTTTCATGAAGGGAATATGGGCATCTCACTAAGTGCCTAGAGGAGATAGCTACTGGATCTATATCCACTAATTTATAAGGATTTATCCCAAGTTCTTCATCTATTAGTTCTTCCATTTTTAAATTGGAAAGCCTACACAATTCCTCGAGGGAGAAATTTGTCTGGAGTTCCTCAGCCAGATGCTTTTCGATCATCTGTTTAAGGTAGGCGACAATTATCCTAGCAGCTTCAGGAAACATTCGATCCACAAGTTTTTCTCCTACTCTGTGTGGGAATGTCTCAAATGGGACTGCGATGTGAAATCCATTTCTTCCAGAGAACTTCACAAATATGTCCTTCACCCCATGAAGCTCTAGGGCTTCAATGACTAAAGGAGCACAAAGCTTTGAGAACTCAAAGGCCTTTGCATCGATATCTATTATGAGATCCCAGCCTATTCTGAGCTCATCAAGTTCAGATCTTTTCATTTCGCTCTTCAGGAGCATAGGATTTCTCCATCTCTCAATGCTCATGTGAAGACTAGCTACCCCTTCCTTTATTAACTCATCATAATCCCTCTCAAACAATATCGCTTGAGGTCTTGTCCCAAATTCCCCTGTGAGGAGAAGAGGTACAACCTCTCTATCCTTAGCTACCTTTATTATCTTTTCCTTCACCTCTGCCTTCTTATAATATCTAATAATATCGCTAGGCTTCATACTTCTCCCATACATTCGAGTTTTATTATTTTATCCTATTTCCTCTTCGATAATTTTCTAATCCTCACAGCAACGTTTTTATAATTAGGGGTTTTAGTATGAGGATCAAAGGAGAGGGGAATCAATTTATTTACTAGAAGCTCATCATCGAAGAATGGGGCTACAACTATTCCTTGGGTTACCCTAGGATCAATTTTCACTTGAGCCTTGAGTTTACCTGCTCTTGATTCTAGCTCTATGAGATCCCCATCCAAGATTCCAAGATCTCTTGCATCGAATGGATTTAAATAGCAGAAACCCTTATCCAAGAATTTTTTCAAAGTTTTGGACCTGAGGGTGGCTTCTCCTGTACAGAAGTGGTAAGGTTGTCTAGCAGTGATGAGCATAAAATTAAACTTCCTATCAGTTGTTTCCTCAAACCCTCTAAATTCTACTGGGTTAAATCTAAAGAACTTCGGAGCCTTTTGGGTGAAGCCATCGAAGCCAGAATATATCTCCTTAGCCCTCAGATGTCTATAGGATGGAATTACCTCAGTGATCTCTTCAAAAATGTCGATTTCCTCCTCGTAGGGGAAGATTTTCTCAACTTCCAGTAACTGAGCCAATGAAACTAGGATCTTCCAATCCTGCATGGAGGAATGCAATGGAGAAATAACTCTCCTCACATACCTTACCCTTCCCTCAGCATTTGTGATTGTACCTTCTTTCTCAAGTAAACTACAACTTGGTAGGAGCACATTCGCAAATTTCATAGTATAAGTAGTGTAGTGGTGTTGGAGTACTATGAACATCCTGTTCAAATTGCGATGCACCTCATTCAGATAGGGTAAAGATTTAGCAGGATCCATGGCTATAATATAGTAAAATTTAACTGGATCCGAGATGAATGTCTCAGTGAGGGTTTTACCTATCCTCTTAGGAAGCTCAACTCCCCATAACTGTTGCAAACGATTTATATCCTCTTTACTCCAAAAGTCCTGAAGGTTTGGGAAGCATCCCATATCTCCAGCCCCCTGAATGTTTACTTTTCCTCTAAGGGAAAGCAGGTAGGCATTCTTCGCTATGGCTAAATTGAGAAGGGAAAGCACGTTCTCCACCCCAAAGATGTGTTGGGTAAGGCCCATTCCATGCATTATTCCAAATTTCTCAGCACTTCCAATCATCTCACAAATCCTTTGTAGAATCTCCTTTTCCAATCCGCAGATATATGAAGTCCTCTCTAAGGTATAGGAGGAAACTGTTTGCTTGAGTCTCTCGAAATTTTCTATACGCTTTACCTTCTCCTCGATCAAATCGAATTCGATTAAATAATTTAGGATGCAATTGAAAAGTGCTACTTCTGTGTTGGGTTTAAGACAAATAGCGAGATCCGAATACTCAGAGGTTAGGTTGAAGATTGTCTGCACTGAGATAATTTTTGCCCCTCTCTTGTATTTGGCATCCATCAGCCGATTGAAGGCTACAGGATAATTTGACCTAGGATTAGTACCTACGAGGAGAACGCAGTCACATTCGCCGATATCCTCTAGAAAATTGGGGCTTGTAGTGATTCCGAAGCTCTGGTAAAGTGCGTACAGAGTGGGCGCATGACAGAGTCTTGCGGTAGTGTCTATATTATTTGTATGAAGTACTGTCCTAGCAAACTTCTGAATAACATAATTATCTTCATTAGTAAGTTCTCCAGAACCAGTAATGGCTATTTCCTCCCCACTATATTTCTCTATTTCCTTTCTAATAAACTCAAGTGCTTCAGTCCAACTTACCTCCTTAAATTTCGCCTGCTTACTTCTCCTGATCATAGGGTTCTTTATTCTCTCTACGAAAATAGGTTCAGCACAAGTAAGCCCCTTCACACATGGTTTACCCTTACTTACCTCATCTTCTGGATTATGAAGCACTTCTATTTCAGAATCTTTTATCTTAAAAGTTAGAGCGCATCCACATCCACAGTAAGGACAAATAGATGGGATTACCTTCATTAGATAGGCTAGAAATGGATCAATTAAAAAGTTTGTTATAAGAGGAGACTTATGGACGCTATGGAGACGATTCCAATTGAATTGAGAACGAAGGTAAGTACCATGAGTTTCCTCATATCGTATTCTACAGCAGCTAGAAAGAAAATGGCCAATTCATCGGGGAGGGGGGAGGAAATGATAAATGCTGCTATCAATGGAGCAAATTTTTGAATCCAGAGGGCATTTTTCCTCATACTTTCAGAGAGTTTCACATACTCAAACAGTCTCCTCGCTCTCCCACTCCTTTCTTTCAGGGTAGTGGCCAGTAATTTGATCTCAGGGATTATTGAGAGCTTGAAGAACTGAAAGACCAAGACATCTGCTAACATTGAGCCCACACCCCCAATTATTCCTATCATAACTGGATGAAGGAAGCGGGCTACATCATAAATTAACACGATAGAGAGAGGAATAGTAACGAACGAGGCATAAAGTAGTCCTGCTATGAAGGCAGTGAAGTAGGAAAACCTCTCGCAAAATCCTATTACTGCCTTCTCAATCATTGGGTTGGAGATGATGTGAAAAGAAATGATGAGAAATGCTATAAAGAGTATAATGGATTTGTATTGAAAAATAATTCTTAAATAAGATGGAAATTCTGGCATAGCAAAGAGAGGGGAGGACATAGTTTTTAAATTTAACCCTTCGAATTAGATCTCCAGCTTATGGTTGTGATCGCTTGAGGAATTTTTGGGCCCGCTGGGACTTGAACCCAGGACCTTCGCCGCGTCAAGGCGACGTCATAACCCCTAGACCACGGGCCCAAGCTTTAGAAGGCTTTTACAATAAAAAATTTTTTCTCAAAATGGTTACGGGAAAGATAGAATTCTGCTTAAATAAACAGCTTTATCTTCACCACTTATGCAGGCTCCAACTTTTTATGAAATAGTATGTAAGTTCTCTAAGAGATTTCCTCTACGTGGGAAGGCTAGGGACCACGAATTGGAGGAAGCGCTTAGCTTTCTGGAATGGAGAGTAGGTGGGGAAGATGTAGTAAATGCTGCCAGAGCAATCCTCATCCTCTCATTCCTCATTTCCTCATTTCTCCTAATTAAGTGGTTCATGCCTCTTCTATTACTTCTACCATTTCTGGCATACTATGCTTTTCTAGAATATCCTAAGTCAAAAGCTAGGGTGAAGAAGATGCATTACATGGCGCAGTATATTGAGGCTTTGGCTCAGATCATGAGTTACTTAAAAATAAATCCGAATTTGGAAGTAGCCATTTTACGTTCAATTCATGGTTTGCGGGGTAAGTTGAAGAGGGAGTTGGAAGAGATTTTGAGAAGAGCTAGCCTAAGCGGAAATCTAAAAGAGGAATTGATTAGGTGGTCAGATTCCAAGGGGACTGTGATAAGGACAAGCATCTATTACGTGATCTCATCCCTCTCCTATGGTAAAAAGGAAGAGAGGAGTTACCTCCTAGATAGAGGTTTCAAGCTGACCCTCGATTCCATCCTAAGTGAATTTAAGAAATTTTCCAAATCGATTTATTTTCCAGTCCTAATTATATTTTCGCTGAGCAGCACAATTCCATTTCTCCTAATTTCATTTACTCCCTTTTCCGCCTTTTTCATGAGTAAAGGAGCACAATTCTTTCTATTGATCTCACCTTTTATTCTTCTACTCATCGTATGGGCGATCTCCTCTAAGCTACTAGAGAAGAGGCCCCTCATTTCCTTTTCTTCTCTCCCAATTCCTAGGGAGATGGAGGAGAGGAAGCTTTACTTCTGCCTACTAGTTTGGTTTGTGATAGCATTTCCAGGCATACTCTCCCTCATCAACCTCCTCTCCTCAGGAAGAGGGCTTTACTTGTGTATGCTCATTCCGATGGGGTTGAGCATTGCTTTTTCTCTTTACCATTATCTGAAAGTTAAGGATCTAATTGGGGTTGTAAGGAAGAATGAGAGGATGGAGGAGGAGATCCTAGATTTTAACTATCAGCTAGCAATGAGGGTTGAAGGAGGAAGGAGTGTTGAAGAAGCATTGAGTTTTTATTACACTTCCTTTAAGCATACAGAGATCTCTAAGGTGATGAGGAGAAAGATGAAATTAGCTAAGAGGTTAGGCTTAAGTTTGAGTGAAGTTTTTTCTAAAAAGCTGGGGGACGAAAGAAGAATTCTTTCGAGTAAGGTTAGAGTTTGCCTTGGAATCTTGAAGCAAAATTGGAAAAATTCTGAAATGTTGACCAACATGTTATTAACAATTACCCAATATTATGGAGAGTTGAAGAAATTGGAGATGGAAGTGAGAGATATGCTGAGACAAGTTATTGGGATGATGAGGATCACCTCAGTCTTTCTAGCCCCAATTATCTGTGGATTGGTAATAGGAATTAATGAGATGCTCATTTTCTTAGCCCAAAAAACTCGATTGGAACTTGGATTTAACTTCTTTCTCCTTGAGGCTTCACTTCATCCGGAGGTCCTTTACTTAGTAATTGGAATGTATCTCCTATGTCTTTCCTATCTCCTCCTCAAATTAAGCACTGCCCTCGAGTTTGGTGAAGATAAAGTAAGATTCTCCGAGGCAATCTATAAGAGCCTACCACTTACCATATTCATATTCCTAGGCTCATGGATAGTTACTAAATGGTTTTTTGGGGTGATGATATGAATAAGAGGGGAATTGAGGGAATGCCATTGAAGTATATGGTACTAATGATAGCGATGGCGTTGATTATAGCACTTATTGTCTCCACTTACACTAGTTTGGGAAGTGATATAAGGAATGCTACCTCTACCATCGGAGAGTACGTGAGAAACTTGACATCCAACTTGACTAAGTAAATGGAGGAGTGGAGCTATCTTGCGATAGGGATACTCAGCAGTATTTTCATACTACAAATTTTCTCTTTTCAGATTGAGAGGTGGATCAGGATGGAGAAAAGCTTAGCAGTGATCTATACTCAGAGGATAGTTGAGAGAGCATCAATGCTTAGGAGCATGAGTGAAGGGAGTTTCGATAGATTTGAGATCTTTTTGCCTAGAGGTTCATCGATCTTAGCAAATGCAGAGAAGGATGTGCTAGAGGTATTTGAGGAGGAAAACCATTTAGAGATCAAATTTCCCGGAGATATACTCTATAACGTGACGATTGGCGAAGGGAGAAATGAAGTAGTATTGGTATTTGGAATGAAAGAGTGGGAAGAAAAGGATAAGCTTACGATCATCTTCAGATGATTCAAATACCACTAAGTCAAATTTCAGCACTTATTTCAACATTCTTCATAATCCTCATATTTTCATCCCTCTTCCTTTCACTGAGTGAAGCCCTATATTTACTTGAGGTTAAATATTTCTGTGGGTCCCTCCGTTCCATTATCAATTTTCTCAACTTTTCGAAGGAAAATGTGAGTTTAAGCATGAGGGGGATAGGAGGAGAGATTGTAGCTGAAGGAACTTCCATCAATTTTTCATCAAATCGGTATAAGTGTGAAATGGTGGTAATTACAGAAGTTGAGAGGACCCGAATTGAGGTGGATTCTAAACTTACCTTGCTGAGGGATGGGAATAGGGTTTACTTGAAAAATGGATGAAATAATTTTCCTTATAAGTTTACTGATAATGGTGACTATGCTCCTAGTAAGCTTAACTTTTTTCTTTACCTATCATCTAGGGGAGCTTGATAGGAGCTGGGATCTAGTAGAGAGAAATAGAAACCTTTCCTTTCGCCTATTTGAGGAAAAAGTTGATGATCTAAATGCTAGTGGTGAAATTTGTCTCCCATATTTGGACAGGAAGAAAAATGAACCTACCCTCCTCTGTTACTAAGGGGAATGTGTCTCTGTTGGAATTGCTCATCCTTTTCCTCGTGGGGAGTGCCCTCTTGCTCATTCTAACATTAAAATTAAATCTTCAAATCTCAGCAGTAGCTCGGGAGAGAGTAGGTCTTGAGTATACAGGAAGATTGCTCCTTACCATGCTGAAGAGCAGAGTAACGGAACTCAACAATCTTACACTGGCTGAAGCAATTTCTCTATATGTCTGTCAGCTTCTGGAATATTCGATACTAAATCGAAGCGTAAGTAAAATCATCTCAAAACTTAATAAACCAAGCTACGAATTTATTCTCTACATGCAAGGAGATAAGGAGGCAGTATTCTATAGTGCTAGGAGATCTGTATGCTTGGAAAAGATCCCAATTTTTTCAATGAAGTTGCATTTTCCATGCAATAGAAGTGCACAGCTCTTCTTAGGAATTTATTCTAAGTATGAAGAAGTGGAGAAATGTTAAAATTCAGGCAAATACCTCTGTTCCTTTCCCAGATATTTGGAAATTACCTTTAACATTTCCCTATTTAGCTTGATCCAATATTTTTCGCTGGGGATATTGAATCTCTGAATCATTGAGAACTTTATTTCCTTCCCCTTATATTCTACTTTCCTATTTCCATCATCTTTAATCCTTCCCTTGAATAACTTTAGTCTCTTTCTCCCACTTGCATCTTCTTGAACGATTACCCCGAGGATCCATTTACCCGTGATCTTCAATATTACAGTGTCTATATCCTTCCAAGTAAGAGTTCTCTCCATAATTATTATAAATTCTCGGATTTTTAAATTGTTTTATGTGCTTTTTCAAGTGCAGAGAAATAAAGAAGGCTAAAGAAGACATAGTTAAATTGAAAAAGAGTATCGAGGCTCTAAGTGCGGAAGTGGGCCTTCTAAGAGAAGAGTTGAAGAGGAGGGGTAAGGGTGGTCAAGTTTAAGGAAGCTGAGGCCAGGTTATTCAAGAATGTCTACGTGTGCAAACGATGCAAGACAAAGCTAAGGGCAGATCCAGAGGATGTGAGGAGAGGTAAAGTAAAATGTAGGAAATGCGGCTCAAAGGCGTTGAGGTTGAAGCATAAAGAGCTTAAACGCTAATTTCCACTATTGATTCCTCAAATTTTCTCTTGATCCTCGTAAACTCCTGCAATTTTTGATTTATAGTGTATTCAATCCTATTCAGTTCTTCAGCGCAGAGACCTGAAGTTTTGAGAAATGCTGTGGCATTGAGGAGCTCACCGAATTTTTCACTTATTTCTTGGATAAGCTTCTTGCCAGCTACTACCAAACCTAAATTTTCTCCCAGCAGTTTCTCCTTCTCTATTCCCTTGATCTTATCAGTTAATTCATTCAATGCAGATATCTTATGTTCCAACTCCTGCCAATCCTTCATGCTTAAACACTGAAAATCAAGATATTTAATTTTTTTGTGAAGTAAAAATTTAAAATCATATTTTTCCTTTCAAGTTGAATGATAGATCTGGTGATCGTAGGTGCTTTCTATTTAGCTTTGATAATATTTTTAGTTAAAAATAGGAGAAGGGTGGAGATTATTGGGAAAGTGGTGTTTCTATTAAAGGGGAGGAGAGGGATAAAAACCTTTGATAAGTTAGCCAAGATAGGGTGGTTGTGGGAGATCATCTTTACAATAGGGGCTGTGTTCTGCATCTTTCTAATTTTCTCAGGCATTTACTCGATGCTCGCTTACTTTTTTCTCCCTACTATTATGGGGGTAGGATCTCCCCAGACAGCAGTATTTTTAATCATTCCATACAAATCTACTTTGCTTTTCTCAATTATCTTGCTCCTACTGGTGCATGAAGCTTCTCATGGAATAATGGCAAGAGTAAAGGGAGTACGGATAAAGTCCACAGGCGTGGGAGCATTCTTATTTATTCCTCTAGCTTTTGTGGAAGTGGAGGACAGAGACCTTGAAGAGTTGAGGAGATTGGATAGAATTAAGATCTTCTCAGCAGGTTCCTTTACAAACATTCTCGTATATCTTATCTTAGCTCTAATCATCTCCAGCTTTCTTCATCCATTTTTGATGAAGGAAATGATGGAAGTGAAAGGAGTAAAAATATCCTATGTATATGGGGGTACTCCAGCCTATGAGAGTAATTTAAGTGCGGGTATGGTGATTCAAGAGATCAATGGGGTAAAAATTAACAATCTCTCCGATTTTAGAATGGTGATGGGGAAGGTAGGGGTTGGAGAAGAAATAGAGTTAATAGCAGACCATAAGAGTTTCAGAATACGAACTTCTCCTCATCCCCAAAATGAATCTAAAGCCTATTTAGGAGTCGGACTGAGTGAGGAAGTAGGGGTGCGTGAAGATGCAAAAGCTAAGTACGGGATAATTGGAGATTTCATTCTTTGGGTATATGACTTTTTATTATACAGCAGCACCCTAAATCTTCTAATAGGAGTAGTAAACCTGCTCCCACTTTTTATTACAGATGGTTCAAGACTCCTCTACGACTTCTTAGATTATCTCATTAAACATGCAGGGGTGAAGCGAATGGTCTATAATGCAATAAACCTTTTGACCGTATTTCTCTTCGCATCAGGAGCCATGAATGCCCTTTTCAGGGGAACCTTTTTTCTCCTCTGAAATAACTTTTTTATTGATAGAAAATTAATTTTATCTGTATGCCAGCTAGGAAGAGAAGGCCTAGCAGGAAGAAATTGTTGGAAGTATTTGAGAATGAAGAGATTCAGGATTTCTTAGAAAGAATTGTGGGAAGGGAAGGAATGGAGGTTGTGAAGATATTGTTTGAGAAAGGCTTAGTCAACGAATTCAAGCTGGCAGAGATGGTAAACAAGGAGATAAATGACGTAAGGACCATTCTCTACAAATTATATGCTCACAGGCTTGTTACTTTTTCGAGGAAAAGAGAGAGGAGGAGAGGGTGGTGGATATATTCTTGGGAGATAAATTTCGACAGATTGTTTCATCTGCTCAAACGGGAAAAAATAAAGAAGTTAGAGATGTTGCGGAAGAGGATAGCTGAGGAAGGGAGCATTCAAATTTTTGAATGTCCCAAATGCGAACTGAGGATGGGGTATGAGAAAGCCCTAGAAAATCTGTTTACTTGTCCTAAATGCAATGTAGTATTGAGGGAGAAAAGCTTGGAGAAAATAGAAAAGGAACTGGAAGAGGGGCTCAAGAGAATAGAGGAACTGGAGAGGATCTTTAAATAGCCCCGGGCGGATTCGAACCGCCGTCGCAGGGTTTCTTCCTCATCTGGATCAGTGCTTTAGACTCCGTCCAAAGCCCTGCATCCTTGACCGCTAGACGACGGGGCTATATAGAATATAATTACCAACGTCTCAATAATTAAATTTTATTCCCTCCTCCTTCTAAGGAATTCATACAACTTATCGAATCCTACTTTGACAGCTTTCCTAAGTGAAAAGTCAATATGATGAATTGTAGTATGGTAGGGTCTGATCGGGATCCTCACTTCATATTTATTTCTTCCCACCCGTTTAACATGAACTTCGATTCTGTCCCACTCAGGAAAGATGAGATGCAGCTTTCTCAATATAGGTGTTATTGGCTGCATTAGCGTCTGGGTTATCTCCACTCCAGAGAACATCACTTCCAATTTTCGAGACGATCTTAATTTTTCTAGTAAATCTCTTCTTAGGATAATGCCTACAGGTTCGTCCCTTTCATTTGTCACATATGTGCCCTTGAGTCTTTCTTTGAGCATGTAAGTGAGTACTTGGGAAACTGGAGTATCTTCCCTTACCTTAAAATGCAATTTTCTTAACACTCCTTTTACTTCGGTTGAGATCAGTTTCTCAGGCTTAAATTTCAGCTTGTTGAACCTTTTGAGGCTAAGTACTCTAAGAATATCTATAAGTAGCACTATCCCTTCAACCTTATTCTGCTCATCTACTACAGGAAGTCTATCTATCCTATAAAACTGCATTATCCTTAGAGCTTTTCCGATATTGTCATCTGGATGAATGGGGGCAAAATACCTTCGCATAACATCCCTAGCTTGGAGTTGTCTGAAGATTGGAGCATCCCTAAAACTAGATAATATATCATATTCAGAAATAATTCCTACCAGTTTTCCATTTTCATCTATTACTGGTAAGGCTTCAACACCACTGGCTACCATCAATTCCAATGCTTCCTCTAAAGTAGCTTTTCTATGAATGAGGGGAGGAGAGAACATATAGCTTCCAACATTTCCTGAGACTTTTCCTAAATATAGGAAATCGTAGAGAGTGACAATTCCGATTACCTTTGAATCCTCAACTACAGGAAGTTCCTTGATATCGTATTTTTCCATGAGGGCCACAGCCCTCATCACATCCTCATCCTTAGTAACGGTGATCACTTTTCTTTTCATCAGATCTTCTACAAGCATGAAAGTTTAAGGATTACTAAGTTTATAAAGTTAGGCTCCCTAGTGAAGTTATGAGATTCAAATGTAGTTGCGGCAAGATTCATGCGAGTGATCTCGAATTCATTCAAATAGATGAGAGGGTAGAGGACCTAGGTAAGCACTTATACGAGTTGAACATAGGTAAGAGATGTTTATTAGTATTTGGACCAAACGTTTATCTGAAGTTTGGGAGGAGGTTAGAGGAGGAACTTAGACCTTATTTCAAGTTGAAAAAATTTCTGGCAGATTCCTTCAATTTGAGCAATTTCAAAAAACTGAATAAGATTGGAAGGAAGTTCGATTTTCTAATAGGAGTGGGTGGAGGAAGTACTATAGATTTGGTGAAGTTTAGTAGTTACAGTTTAAACAAATGCTTTATAGCTTTTCCAACAGCCCCCTCCCATGATGGTATAGCTTCTCCAATAGTTTCAATTAAGCTGGCTTCATCCAAACTCTCTCTTCTCTCTAGACAACCAAAGGCAATTTTCATCGATTTGTCAATCTTAATGGAGGCCCCATCTAGACTGAGATTAGCCGGTTTTGGAGATATAATAGCTAAATATACTGCCCTCGCTGATTGGAAGCTTGGGAGGGATGAGATCAACGAATATTACTGTGAGGAGATAGCAAAGATGGTGAGAAGGAGCTTGAAGGAAGTGGTAAAGGCGAGGAAAGAAATAGCTAGTGGTAAATTGTCTGGCTTGAGGGCCCTATCTGAAGCTCTGGTAAACTGCGGGATAGCTATGGCTTATGCCAGATCATCCAGGCCATGTTCGGGGAGTGAGCACTTGTTCTCACATTACTTAGATATTCATTCCAGTTCAAATGCACTCCATGGGGAGAAATGTGCGTTAGGTACTATAATCATGAGTAGGTTACATGGACTCAAATGGAAGAAAATTAAACAGATCATCCACTCGGTGGGGCTTGAAACTAAGGCAGAGATGCTAAATATAAATATAGATGAGCTAGTAGCTGCAGTGGTAAATGCTAAAAATTTGAGGATAGATAGATACACGATTCTCCATAAACTGAATTTGAGTGAGGATGAGGCTTATAAGATAATTTATGAGGTTGGAGTGTAAAAAGGTTTATAAAGTTGTATAGCTCTCGCTTCCAAGATGAGGCAAAGGAAGATAAGGGGAAAGGCATTCCTTCTCCTTCTATGTGCGGTAACTCTATTCATTCTCTTCCTTTTCACAATTAGCCTGAGGAAAGTGGAGAATGTGGCGTTAATAAGGATAATTGGGGAAATAAATAGTGATAGTTCAATTTTTGGAGGTGTAAGCAGTGTAGAGATAGTAAGACAACTAGAGCTTGCAGCAGGAGATCCGAACATTATGGCGATCGTGCTCGAGATAAATTCTCCTGGAGGGAGCGTAGTAGCTATAGATGAGGTGATAAGGAAACTTTCGGAGATAAATAAGCCCAAAGTGGCTTGGATTAGGGAAATGGGTACATCAGGGGCATACTGGATTGCTACCTACTGTGACAAGATAATAGCTAATGATTTTAGTCTCACAGGGAGCATCGGAGTTACTGCCAGTTACTTAGAGTTCTCAGGATTTTTGGAGAGATATAACATATCATATATCAGAATCGTCTCAGGGGAAAGAAAGGACATAGGCTCCCCGTTCAAGAAACCCACTGAGGAGGAAATAAATATTTTCATGGAAATAGTGAGGGAAATCCATAGGAAGTTTATCCAAGATGTGGCTCGAAATAGGGGGTTGAATGAGAGCTATGTAGCAGAGATAGCAGATGGATCAATTTTCTTAGGTAAGAGGGCTCTCGAGCTCAGACTTGTAGACAAGTTGGGGAGTGAGAAAGAAGTAAAAGAGATGGTTAAGGAGTTGAGCAAAGTGAAGGAGGTAAGATTTAAAGGCTTTGAGGAGAGATTGGATTTGTGGAAACTTCTGTTTTCTCTTTTTCCATCTTCTCCCTTACTGAGATTAATGGCTTAACTCTTCTTCAGCTGTTCCCAGAGATTCTCGAACATATAATCTAATGCTTTTCCCAAATGTTCGCTGTTGACTAAGATGGCTGTTTCAAAGTTTGGGCTTACTGTATCTGGGGTAGGGAAAAATACAACATATTTACCATCAATCACGCAGAATCTAGCATTCACATCCTTTAAGTTCTTCACTTCTGCAGCCTTTTTCAGCTCCTCAACTACTTCTCTGTTCTTTTCGGTGATAGGGAATGCTACTTTGATCTTGATCCCTTTGTTCCTTACCTTTTGGAGTACAGGAAGCAATTTCTCCACCTTTCTTATAATTCCTTCCTCAGAGCTTACGATGTATATCTTCTTTTGAGCCTTTTTCATAAGATCGCTAAGTTGACTATAGACATTAAGGCTTCCTCTCAACATTGCACTTATCTCCTCAGCTTTTACATATTCTTCCCCCTTCTCATAGAGCTTATTGAGCTCCTGGAAGACTTCTGTTTCCCTTATCTTGTCTATTAGCTGCAACTTCCTCTCTGCTTCTTCCATTACTACCTTCTTAAACCTCTCTATTACCTCAGATGGAGGGACTGCTATGAACTTAGTGGGTTTTCCTAGCTTCATGATCACGAATCCCTTTCTCTCTAAGCTCTCGAGGATATCATACGTCCTAGATCTTGGAACTCCAGAAATTTCACTGAGTTCTCCAGCGGTGCTTACTCCTTTACTTAAGAGCGCAGTCCAGATCTTAACTTCATACAGATTTAGATCGAAAATTTTCCTAAGTCTCGCAAGCAGGTCTTCGCTTACTACCATTTTTCCACCTTCCAATAATAAACGTTTATAATATTAAATTTCATCCTTATAAATCTTCTCCTTTTCACTTTTTCTGCATTTCATAAAGGGCCTTAACCCTCTCCAAGGTATCACATTCTTCTGGAGATTTATCAAATCTTATTCTCACCAGCCTTGGAAACCTGAGTGCAAAACCGCTAGCGTAGTGGGGGGACCTCTGAATTTCTTGATAAGCTACCTCTATCACTAACTTCGGAGCTATTCTCACTTCAGTTCCCTTCTCAGCCACGATATGTGGTTTGAGCAGATTGGTAAGTTCCTCAAATGTTACGTCGGTAATTTCCTCTTTCTTTTCCTTTATTCCAGTCCCCAGCATTCCACATTCCAAGAATTTGCCTGTTACCTCATCCCTGCATGCTAGTACAAATGAGCCAAGCCAGCCAGCTCTCTTACCTGTTCCCCAACTAGCTCCAACTATTACTAGATCGAGAGTTTCCATTATAGGTTTTATCTTGTACCATCCTCCAACCCTCCTACCGAACATGTAGGTAGAATTTAATACTTTGAGAAATATGCCCTCCTGCTTGGCATTAAGAGCTTCTTGATAGAATTCCTCTAATTCCTTCAGATCATCGGTTATTATCTGTTTAGCCAGTTGGAATTTGCCTTCCTCCACTTTCACTATTTTTTCCAAGATCTTCCTCCTCTCGAGGAATGGAATATTGAAGAGCACTTTGCCGTCTACATATACTACATCGAAGAGATTTACTTGGATTGGGATTTCCCTTACCATCTTATCTATTTCATATTTCCTATGAATTCTCTGGCTCAATACTTGGAAGGGAAGTGGGGATTGAGTTCTGGGATCTATGGCTAAGATTTCACCCTCTACAATACATTCGTTAGGAATTAAGCACCTTCTGCACATCTCTACTACCTCTGGGAATTGAGTAGTTACATCCTCCAACCTCCTCGTGAAGATCCAGATCCTATCTCCTTTCTTGTGGCACTGAGCCCTCGCCCCATCGTATTTCCATTCTGCAGCTACTTTTCCGAACTCCCTTACCACTTCCTCGATATTTGGGGCTTTTTCTCCAAGCATGAGCTGGATAGGTTTTCCTAAAATCGGCTTTACCTTGAGCAATCCCTGAATTCCCTGTTCTTTTGCAATTTTGGCTACCTCTCCGAAATCTGAGGTTACATTCCAAGCATAATCTACGGCTTCTATAGCTTTCTCCAATTCCTCCCTGTTTGATGGATCCTTAACTAGAAAAGCTCTAGCGATAGCATCTCTTATGATCCCTTCAGCTACACCCACCCTTAGCTCCCCGAGGATCAGTCTTACCACATATTTAGCTTCCTCGGCAGATGCATTAGAAAGAAGCTCTGCTACCAGCCCTATCTTTCTATCCACCGTCCTTGGGCCAGTGAGCTCTGCACATTTTTCTAGATTCTCAAATAACTTATCTAACGTAAGCTCTCTAGTTAATAGGAGGTACTGCTTCCTAGCCTTTACGGCTTCCTCAGTTGCCATTCCTAAATCCCCAGTCTTCTTGAACAACTCGTTGATCTTCTCCTCCGAGAAGCCAGTAGATATGCTAATAGCTCTAATCAAGAGTTGAGAAGCCACACCTATTTCCTTCCCAGTATACTTAGGAAAGATCTCCCCGCTCAAGAGAAGCAGGACTTTCGGAAGATATTTTGTATCTACTTGTTTGAGGAAGTTTTCTACCACAGAGGTAAGCTCTAGTCTTTTAGTAGTTGATTCGAGCTGTTTATAGACCTTAACTACCTCAGCGAATTTCATAATAAAAATACAGGAGGGGGAAATATTTTATTTTTATGTTAAGCATAGGTTTTTTAACTATAAAATGTTCTATCCAAACTTATGGACGTATTTGAGTGTATCTTTAGGAGGAGAAGTGTTAGGAGTTTTCTAAACAGAGCTGTAGAAGATGAGAAAATATCGAAGATATTGGAGGCAGCCATACATGCCCCAAGTTCAGGAGATTTGCAGAATTGGCTTTTCATCCTGGTGAGAGACAGGAAAAAGAAGCTCCAGTTAGCTGAGGCGGCTCTAGGCCAGATGTGGATGACAACAGCAGACGTAATTATAGCTGTATGTTCGAAGACTAGTAGGGTCACCATGAGATATGGGGAGAGAGGTAGACTATATGCTATCCAGAATTGCGCAGCAGCAATAGAGAATATGCTTTTAGCAGCTACTGCTCTCGGATTGGGCTCATGTTGGGTTGGTGCGTTTGATGAGACAGCAGTGAAACATATCTTGAATATACCTCCAGAAATAGAAGTACATGCTCTTATTCCAATAGGTTATCCCGCTGAGAAAACCATCAAGCCCAGGAGGCTTCCTTTAGAAGAAGTGGTGTTTTTTGAGGAGTTTGGAAAAAAATAAAAAAAGGGTGGGGGTGCTAGAATGAGCATGATCAGCGAATAACTGAGATTCCTAAATCTTCATTCAATTCTCTTCCCTCAACCTTCTGAGTCTTCATTGGTCCAAGGATGTATGGAGATTTTACTCCTGTGACAATAGTCATCACTCTGAGCTTTCCAGCCATATCGTCCTGGATCCTTGCTCCCCAAATTACAGTAGCATTGGGATCTATGCTTGCCGTAACGAGTTCTCCTATCCTATTCACTTCCTCCAATGTAAGGTCTGGACCGCCAGTAATATGGATGAGAGCTCCAGTAGCTCCTTCATAACTTACATCTAGTAGCGGATGCTCCAATGCCCTCTTCACAGCTTCCTGTACCCTATTCTCAGTTGAACTTTCTCCGACTCCTATCACACTTACTCCTCCCTTCTTCATTATAGCCTTTACATCTGCGAAGTCTAAGTTCACTAGGCTTGGAATAGCTATGGTTTCCACTATTCCCTTGATCATGGTGGCTATGAGCTCGTTAGCTACAGCGAATGCTTGAGTAATTGGTAGACTTCCAGCTATTTCCACAAGCCTATTGTTGTCTATCACAATTACAGTATCACAGATTTCCCTAAGCTTCTGCAGTCCAATTTCTGCCTTATCTATTCTAGCTCTCTCTATGTTGAATGGCATGGTAACTACTCCTATCACTATTGCTCCAAGTTCCTTTGCAATTTGGGCAATCACTGGAGAAGCTCCAGTTCCAGTTCCCCCTCCAAGTCCTGCGCAGATCCAGACCATATCGGCTCCTCGGAGAGCTTCCTTGATCTCCTGCTGACTTTCTCTAGCAGCTTGCTCTCCAATTTCAGGATATCCTCCTGCTCCCAGACCTTTGGTAAGTTCCTTTCCCAGGATGATCTTGATATCCGCATCTCTCGTGTCGAGCTGCACTTTATCTGTATTGCATGCTATAATCTTAGCTCCCTTCACACCCTTGTGATATAGCCAATCCACCATGTTATTTCCAGCTCCTCCTACACCAATTACTTTGATGTTGGCTTGGCCTGCAATCAATGCTTCGAAGTTTACTTCTTGCTTGGCTTGCTTCAATGCATTTTCGATTATGGATTCCATTTTGTACACCTCACCATCGAAAACTTTTTAAATTTGTTTTACACTCTTTATTCTAGCTAAGAACGAGTTCTGGGGGTCAACTTCTAGAGTTAACTCTGCTGTGAAGATCTATACTTAAAAAATTTTCTGCATTGGGAGAAAGATAGCAATTAATTACTGGTGAATAGTGATAAATGTTAAAAACTTAAATTCCATCTTACAAAACATGGAATTGGTGGAGGTAATAACTAAGACGGGCAAGTACAGAGGAATTCTGTTGCCATCCGGAGAGATCTTTGACAGAGGTTTTATTATTCTGAAGTTGGAAAATGGCTACAACATTAGGATAAGGAAGAGCCAAGTAAAACAAATTAAACGGATTAAAAAGTTACCTCAACCCAAACAGGAGAGAGGGAAAGAGATAAAGTTTGAGGAGAGTCTACCTGTGGTCTCAATTCTATCTACTGGAGGGACAATTGCTAGTAGAGTAGATTATTTAAGCGGAGGTGTGCATGCCAGTTTTGAGCTTTCTGATATCTTAGCCACTGTACCTGAGCTCCTCAAACTTGCTCAGTTAAGAAGCAAAGTAGTAATGCAAGTGATGAGCGAGGATATGCACGTAGGATTATGGAAGAGAATAGCAAGGGCAGTATTTGAGGAGCTAACAAAAGAAGATGTGGATGGGGTAGTGGTAACTCATGGTACTGATACGATGCATTTCACCTCAGCCATTCTCAGCTTCGTGTTAAGAAATCTGAATAAGCCAGTAGTGCTTACTGGCTCTCAAAGAAGCAGCGATCGGGGTTCGAGCGATGCTTTCCTCAACCTCATCTGTTCAGTGAAGGCAGCCACTTTAGATATTGCTGAAGTAATGGTATGTATGCATGGTTCATCACACGATGATTTCTGTTATCTGCATCGTGGTTGTAGGGTTAGGAAGATGCATACTTCAAGGAGAGACGCCTTTCAGAGCATTAATGATAAACCTATAGCTAAGGTCTTCTCCGATGGAAAGGTAGAGTTCCTTAATACATATAGAAGGAGAGATGAATCTAGGATTAAGTTGGATTTAAAGCTTGAGCCGAGAGTAGCATTAATTTACTCTTATCCCGGAGCTGATCCAGGAATAATAGATTTTTTTATAGATAGAGGTTATAAAGGAATAGTAATAGCTGGCACAGGGCTTGGGCACGTACCAACTTCTTTCAAGAAATACTCCTTCATCCCTAAGCTTAAGAGAGCATATGAGGAGGGAGTAGCCGTTTGTATTACATCTCAATGTTTATTTGGGAGGACGAACCCATATGTTTATAGAAATCTGAGGCTGGTTTCAATGGTAGGAAAGGCAATTTACTGCGAGGATATGCTACCTGAAGTAGCCTACTGTAAATTAATTTATGTGCTGGGAAAAACTAAGGACTTGGATGAAGTAAAGAAATTAATGCTTACGAACATGGCTGGAGAATTAAAGGAGAGGAGTGAGTTCCATGATCAAGCCGGAACTTTTTGATAAATTGGAGAAGATCTTAGAAGTACTGCAACTGAAGAAGGTAAAATTCTCAATCCTCAGGAGTGAGAGTCTTGAACCTGAGTTTGTAAATCTCATTTCTGGAATTAGGGAGAGTTTTGATGAACTCCATAAGAAATATAACGTGAAGGTCTATAATCTCAGCTCATATCCAGTAAGCTCTGGAGAATTGAGCCCTGAGCTCTTCATCAAATTTCTTAAGGAATATGATGAGAAATTTAATTTAGAGTATACGATGATAGATATGGGATTTCTATTAATAAATCCAAGCATGTTTTAAAATGGGGATAGATTACAAGAAGCTCGGTGTGAAGATAGGGTTGGAAATTCATCAACAATTAGATACACATAAACTCTTCTGTAGTTGCCCAAGTATTCTGAGAAATGATCCTCCAGATATCAGAATACGCAGAAGATTGAGGGCTGTCGCTGGAGAGCTTGGGGAAGTAGATATAGCTGCGAAGGAAGAGGAAATACGGAGGAAGAAGTTTATTTATGAGGCATATTCAGATACAACTTGTTTAGTAGAACTAGATGAGGAACCTCCTCACCAAGTAAATGAAGAGGCACTGGCTATAGCTGTAGAGATAGCTAGAATGTTACACATGAAGATATTTGATGAATTGTGCGTGATGAGGAAAGTAGTAATAGATGGAAGCAATGTTTCAGGATTCCAACGCACCATGCTCGTAGCAGAAAATGGCTATATAGAATGCTCATTTGGAAAAGTGAGAATTTCCCTATTGGCACTTGAAGAAGAGGCTGCTAGGAAAATCTCAGAAGGGGAAGAGGAGCAAGTATTTAGACTTGATAGACTTGGAATACCCCTCGTAGAGATAAGGACAGAGCCAGATATGAGTACTCCGAAAGAGGCTAGAGAATGTGCCGAGCGAATAGGCCTACTCCTCAGGATGACTGGTAAAGTGAAGAGGGGGATAGGCACGATCAGGCAGGATGTAAATGTATCAGTAAGGGGAAAGGGGAGAGTAGAGATCAAAGGGGTACAGGATCTAAGACATCTAGAAAAGATAATAGAAAATGAGATACTTCGTCAGCTGAGTTTAGATGAACTCTCACAGAGATATTCTCACTTACTTCGACATAAATTTGAATGTAAAGACATATCTCACATATTCACCAATACCAAGTGTGAGATGATAAGGAAAACCCTGAATAGTGGAGGGAAAGTATTATGCATGAAAATCCCCGATTTCAGAGGACTTATGAAGTGGGAGATTCAACCAAATAAAAGATTAGCCCAAGAGATTCTCGAGTACATATCGAGTTTCTCAAGGATAAAGGGTTTCATTCATAGGGATGAATTGCCCGGATATGGGATCAGTGAAACTGAAGTTCTTAGGATAGAGGAGCACATAAAGTCTAAGGAAAACGATAATTTCATTCTCATCTTCGGAAAGGAAGAAGAGGCTATTGAAGCACTGAGATTGGCATATGAAAGATTGATTGAGCTTATCAAATATGGGGGAATAAATGAAGTACGTGGAGTAAAAGAGGATTTAACTACAAGATTCATGAGGAAGTTACCAGGTGCTAGTAGAATGTATCCTGAAACTGACTTACCTCCTGTAAAAATTAAGAGAGAAATGCTTACCAGTAGATTGCCAGAGACTCCTGAAGAGAAAATAAAGAAGTTCATCAAACTTGGTCTTTCCCCTGAGCTAGCTCAGCAGATAGTTAGGTCTGAAAAACTTGAATGGTTTGAGGAGCTGGTGAAAGAATTCAAAGGGGTGAGGGGTAGTTTAATAGCGAAGTTGCTATTCAATTCGTTGGAGAACCTCAAGAAGAAAGGTTTAGATGTATCACAGGTTAGAAAAGAGGATATAAAGCAATTACTTCGACTTTTGAGTGAAGATAAGATCGTATTTGAAGCATGTGAGTTGGTCTTGGAGGAATTTCTGAAAACTGGAGAGGAGATTTCAGAGATAATTGTTAAGAGGAAGCTTACCAAGCTAAGTAAATGTGAGGTGAGGAAAATAATTAGAGAGCTATTCGCTGGGAAAAATTTGAAGGAGCTTGGACTTCAAAGAGCTCTGAACATCGCGATGAAGGAGTTAAGGGGAAGAGCAGAATATCCAACTGTTGAGAAGTGTGTAAGGGAACTCTTCAAGCAATGAAGTCTAAGAAGGAATTGGAGATAATCTTATCAAGGCTTAAAGATCTTGAGAAGAGATATGTAAGGTGGGAACAGTATACTACACCTAGTGAGGTCGCAGGTCAATTACTTTGGATAGCTTATCAAAGAGGTGATTTAAAGGGGAAATTGGTAGCAGATCTTGGGTGCGGAAATGGAATTCTAGCAATAGGCAGCGCCCTTCTCGGAGCTAGGAAAGTTGTGGCAATAGAAATAGATCCAAGAGCTATAGAAGTAGCTAAAAGCAACTATGAGGAGTTGAAATCTAGGTATGAGATGAGCAGAATCGATTTTCTCTGCATGAATATAGAAGATTTTTCCCAGAAAGTGGATGTAGTAATCATGAATCCTCCATTTGGAATAAAGCGGAAGCACTATGACAGAATTTTTCTGAGGAAAGCATTTGAAATTGCGAATAAAGTATATAGCATTCACAAGATCACTTCTATCAAATTTTACGAAAAATTTGCCAAGGAGTTTGGTTTTTCATCACACCTTCTCCATAGGTTTGAATTCAGACTTAAGCATTGTATTTGGTATCACAGGAAAAAATTCCACAAATTCGATGCAGGAATTTGGTATTTTGAGAAGATTTATAAAAATTAGGCTTTTGGTTTAAACTATGTACACTAGTGATGTACTCAAAACTGCGAGAGAGGGGGCTGAAGTAAGCTTATTCGGTTGGGTTTATAGGAAGAGAGAATTTAAGGATAAGATCTTTATAGTACTTAGGGATGCAAAGGGAATAATTCAATTGGTGGTGAAGAGAGGGAGTAAAGCATTTGAAACAGCTGAGCGAGTTACAATAGAATCCAGCATTAGGGCGAGGGGAATACTTCATCAGGACATGAGAGCTCCTGGAGGATTTGAGGTGATAGTGGATGATCTGGAGATAATTCATTTAGCAGAGAGATTTCCGATAAGTAGAGATGTAAGTAAGGCCTTCTTACTAGATATAAGACATCTCTCCATAAGGAGTAGGAGAATGAGTGCAATTTTCAGGGTGAGGAGCAAAGTAATGAAATTCATACGGGAATTCTTTGAAAGAAATGGTTTCATTGAGATTTCTCCTCCTATGATAGTATCGGGAGCATGCGAGGGAGGAGCAACTCTCTTTGAGGTGAAATATTTCGATGATAAGGCATTCCTTACCCAAAGTTGGCAACTCTATGCAGAAGCATTGATCTTTACTATAGACAAGATCTATACCATTGCCCCAAGCTTTAGGGCTGAGAAATCTAGGACGATCCGACACCTCACAGAATACTGGCATGCTGAAGCTGAGTGGGCATTTGCTACCATTGATGAAATAATGAGAATGGAAGAAAACCTGGTATATGAAATATGTAAGCGGACTTTGGAGGAATGTAAAGATGAGCTTGAGGTACTTAAGGTAAATTTAGAGAAGCTGGAGAAGCTAAATAAGCCCTTTAGGAGGATGACATATGATGAAGCTCTGAAGATACTTAATGAGGGAGGATTCAAACTCCAATTTGGAGATGATTTAGGCTTTAAAGAGGAGAAATTTCTTGCCAAAGATGGTCCTGTGTTTGTATATGCCTATCCAAGAAAGATTAGGGCATTTTATTGCAAGGCCTATGAGAACAACAAGGAGCTGGTGAAATCTGTAGATCTCCTTGTACCAAGAATAGGAGAGCTTAGCTCAGGAAGTGAAAGGATAGATGACGAGGAGGAATTAATTGAGAGGATTAGAGAATTCGGGATGAATCCTAAGGAGTATGAGTGGTATTTGGATCTGAGGAGATATGGGAGCATTCCCCATGGAGGATTTGGGATGGGAATAGAGAGATTGTTGACTTGGCTCCTTGATCTTGAAAGCGTATTAGACGCAATCCCATTTCCTAGGACACCTACTCGTAAGTATCCATGAAGATCCTGTTAGATTCAAATTTCATCATCTTTGCCATAAAACACAGATTAAATCTTTATGATAGGATAAGTGAAGTAGTACCTGAAGGGTTTGAATTTATCCTGTTAAAGGATTGTGATGAGGAGATCAGAAAAGTTTTCAAGAGAGAAATAGATGAGCTTCTCAAAAGCTGGAGGGTGAAAATAGTGGAATTTGAGTTTCCTGGAAGTGTGGACGAAAAAATCCTTCAGTACGCCAAACTCAATCAGTGCGCTGTAGCTACCTTAGATGCTAAGTTAAGGAGAAAAGCTGCAAAACAAAAGTTACATATAATTTACCTCCATGATTATAGGGTAGAGTTCAGATAAGAAGACTTAAATATAGAAAGGAATATAAGTTAAAAGGCCTATCCCTCTCAAAATGTACAAGATATTAAAGGTGAAGGGGAGGATAAGAGTACCGCCTTCCCTACTCAGAGAAAGCCTCGAGAAAGCAATCAAGGAGACGATCGTAAGTGAATATTCTTCCAAAATCTTCAAGAATAATGTGTTGCTAGTGCCATGTGGTGTAGAGGAGATAGGAGAGGGGGTGATAATTCCAGGAGATGGTGCAGTTTACTATGAGGTTAAGTTTTCAATTTTGGCATTTGAGCCTGAGCTTCAAGAGATAGTGGAGGGAAATGTTGTCCAGATCACAGAATTTGGGGCGTTCGTACGGATAGGGCCAATAGATGGGTTAGTACACATCTCCCAAGTGGCTGATACTTATATGAGCTACTCCAAGTCAGGGAGTCTGGCTTCTAAGGATGGCAAAAAATCTCTGAAATTGGATGATAGAGTAAGGGCAAGAGTCATCGCAGTAAGTATGAAATCTCCAGAAGCTAAGATAGGATTAACTATGAGGCAACCTCATTTGGGAAAATTTGAGTGGATAATGGAAGAGAAGAAAAAAGCTGAGAGTGGGAAGGAGAGGGTGAAGAAATGATCGAATATGCCTGTAAGAAGTGTCATGCCCTCTCTACCGAAAGAAAATGCAAGTGCTGTGGGAGCACTGAAGTAAGTACTAATTGGAGTGGTGTGATAATAGTTTTAGATCCATCCAAATCAAAAATAGCTGAGCTTCTCAAGCTAAGAGCTCCTGGAGAGTTTGCAATTAATGTGGAGTGAAAATGGAGCTCGATGTGATTGAAAGAAAAGTGAATCCCTTCTTCATGAGAGAAGAGATCAAATTCCTAATTAGACATGATGACAAGACTCCTAGTAGGGAGGAAGCAAGAAAGATGATAGCCTCAACTGCTGGGTGGGATGAAAGTTTAGTTATAATAGTAGAGCTCCAACCAAAGCTGGGAAAGAGAGAATGTGAAGGGATAGCCCATCTATATAAGGATAGGGAGTCCATGCTCAAGTTCGAGATGAAACATTTATTAGTAAGAAATAAAGTAATTGAAAAGCAGGAAAAGGGTGAGAAAAGTGGAGAAGGCGGGGGAGGATGAGAAAGAAGTAAAGAGGAAAGGTAAGAAGCAGAGGAAGAAGAGAGAAGGAAGTAAGAAGTGGGAGAAATATATAGTTGGCGAGGATGGAATTAAAAGGAAAAATAAATTCTGCCCAAGGTGTGGGCCTGGAGTTTTCTTGGCAGAACATGCTGATAGACTTACCTGTGGTGGATGTGGATACACCATATTTAAGGAGAGAAAGAGTTGAAGTATGCTTGGGAATTGAAGCTACAGCTCATACTTTTGGAGTGGGGGTAGTAGATGAGAATGGGGAAATAATTGTAAACGAAGTGGCTAGATATCCCAGCTTTTCTTTTGGAAAGAGTCCTACAGAAGCTGCCAAGCATCATTTGGAGAAGAGCGATGAACTCATCACCCAGGCTCTAAAGAGAGTAAAGAACATAAGTTTACTAGCTTACTCCAAAGGTCCAGGCATGCCTCCCTGTTTGCTAGTAGGGCTAAAGAAGGTGAAGGAATTGGCAAGCAAGTTAGATCTGCCTGTAGTTGAGGTAAATCACTGTGTAGCTCATCTAGAGATAGGTAAGCTCGTATGCAAGTGCATAGACCCTATTTTTCTATATTTAGCTGGAGGAAATACTCAAATCATTTCCTACTTAGATGGAAGGTACAGAGTATTTGGGGAAACACTTGATATAGCAATTGGCAACCTCTTCGATAGAGTAGCTAGATTGCTTGGCCTCCCATTTCCAGGAGGGGAGCACATAGAACAACTTGCTAAGAGAGGGAAAAGATTGATAGACTTACCATACTCAGTCAAGGGTATGGACATGAGCTTTAGTGGGATCCTAACTGAGGTAGAGAGACTAGTAAACGAGAAAAAATATAAGGTAGAAGATTTGGTCTATTCCCTCCAACAGGTAGCTTTTTCTATGGTAATTGAAGCTGCCGAGAGGGCGATGGCTCACTGCAAAAAGGATGAGCTCCTCTTAATAGGAGGAGTAGCTAGAAATAAGGAACTGCAGAGGATGTGTAGTATTATGTGTGCTGAAAGAGGGGCCAAGTTTTATGTAGTACCAGAGAGCTTTTCGATGGATAATGGAGCAATGATCGCTTGGAATGGGATCCTAGCTAAACAAATGGCCACGAAGGAGCTGAGTAAATTAGATATAAATCCAAAGTGGAGGGTGGATGAGGTGGAGATAACGTGGATAAAAGGATGAAGCTTCAGATAAAATTTGATGGACCATTTGACTTTGAGAAAAGTCTTATAAGAGACCAAATACCGTCCTATCTCTTTCGCAGAGTTGGGAGAACCTTCGTAACATGTATAGAAGTACTGGGTGAAGACATTCCCATTAGACTCTTTAGCGACCTTACTTTCCAAATTTTGAGTAGGGAGAAAGTGGAAAAGTTAAAAGTAGATGGAATGAGAAGTAAACTTACATACTTTTTCTGGCCAGAATTTAGACTCTCCGAACTCTATGAAAAATTATCTCGGAATGAAAAGTTTAAACAAATTATAGATGGGAATTATGGAATGAGACCGCTAAGGAGTTATGATCTAGATTTTGCGATAATAGTTTCGATCCTCCTTCAAGACGTAAGTGATAGGGAAATCGATAAGGCTCTTTCGATGATTTCAGAAATAAAGTGGATTAATGGGATCCAAATATTTAAGGTGAAGAGGATTAGGGATTTGATGGAGAATGTAGAAGAGAGTAAAGATTTCCCTACCTTATATAGGTGGTTGAGGAGAATGTTAGATAAAAAGTTCGATGTGGAGACTCTGTGGAACAAGAGTACTGAGAAAATAGTCGATTTCTTCCAGAAGTGTGGAGTAAATAGGTATAATGGGGAACTAATAGCCCTCTACGGGTTTGGTAGAGAAGATGCTTTCCCTATCGACGAAGAAATTGGGAATAGGTTTAATCAAGTTTTTGATACCTCTTGGAGTTTGCAAGAGATATATCAATTCGTGAAGGAAAACTTTGCAGGTTACTGTGGAGCGATTTGGCTCTACCTAAGAAAATGGTGGAAATAATAGGGGCTGAGGCCAAGATAAAAGTGGGGAGAAGCAAGGTAAGAAAGGAGAGGATTAGGAAAGGGTATAGGCCTAGGAAGTTGGACCTTATTCTTAGGGAGAGGAGAACTAGAAGTGAGGTGAGAATTTTAAACGAGGCTAGGAGGGTTGGAGTGAGGGTACCAAAGGTAATAAGGGCTGGTAAATTCTACATTGAAATGGAAAAAATAGATGGACCAAACCTAAGGGATGTACTTGGATCACTAGGAGAGGATGAGAGAAAGAGAATTTTCCATGATCTTGGAGAACAGATCGGAAAATTGCATTCGAACAACATCATTCATGGAGACCTCACTACAGGAAATGTGATTTTGAAGGGAAATGCAGTCTATCTAATAGATTTTGGGTTAGCATTTTTTTCTCAGAAAATTGAGGACAAGGCTGTGGATCTTCATCTTCTCCAAGAGGCATTGAGGAGTAAACATTTCCACGTTTGGGAAGAGTGCTTCAATTGGGCAATTCAAGGATATAAAGATGTGTATGGGGATGCTGAAAAAGTGCTGAGGAGGGTAGCTGAAATTGAGAAGAGAGGAAGATATGTCAAGAGGGGAATTTAGAGAATAATTTGGACATTATATTTCACCCCACTTTCCATAGCATCCTTCATTATCTCATTGACTTCCCCTAGGAACTCCTTTATTACTTCATGTGCCCTTAGCTTACCTTTTTCTATCTCGTCCATTTTCTCTTCCAAACTTTTTGTTAGCTCCTCACTTAAATACTTTCCATACTTCTCTCTCAAAAAAGAGTAAACCTTAGCCCCGAGTGGAGTGGAAAATAGTCTCATATTTATCTCATTCACATACTTCCTTCTTTTTAGGATCTCCAGAATCTTGGCATAAGTGGAAGGTCTTCCTATTCCCTTTTCCTTCATTAATGAGATTATTTCAGAGTAAGTAAATGGATAATTGGCTCGGACGATTTTCCTCCTCACTGAGGAGATATATTGCTTTCCAACCTTGATCTCAGGTATTTCTCTCACATAAAAGGGTATAAGCCTAGAGAACCCTTCTTCTAAAATATTGGTGGTGAATTCATAATTAACTTCTTTTCCCGCTACTGAGATTTTTAGGAAGACCTTTTCAACCTTTGTAGATTTCATTTGACTTGCTATAAATCTTCTGAAGATTATATCATAGGCCTTGAGTTCCTGTTCACTTAAACTAACTCTAATAGTTCTTAGGGCAATCATACTCCTCAATCTTTCTGAATCTATTGCCTTAGTTGGCCTAATACATTCATGCGCCCCTTCCATTTGCCATCTTCTCTCCATAAAAAATGCCTCCCCAAAGTTTGAGGATATGTAGTCCTTAGCTATTGCTATTCCTGTGTTACTTACTGTAGTGCTACTAGTTCTATGGTATGTTATCAGACCACTTTCGAAGAGTTTCTGTGCGATCTTCATGGCCTCGGTTGCATTGATTTTCAAGGAGGAAGTTAGGGCAGAAAGTAAGGTATCAGTAGTGAAGGGGGGGTAGGGATGGATTTCTTGGACTACTCTCTCCACTTTCAATATTTCCACGAACCTATTTTTCAAAATCCTCTTAAATGTCCCAATTTCGCCTCTTAATGAAATTTTAAGTCCATTCGCTAGAGTGAGATTCAACAATTCCTGCTTCTCCTTCAATCTCTTAGTTCTTTCATATATCCAACCGAGCACAGGTGTTTGCACTCTGCCCGCAGATAAGTTAGTATTGTGGAAGAACCTCCAGAGTACAGGGCTTATACTGAAGCCTATCCATCTGTCCTCAATTCTCCTCACTATTTGGGCTTCTACTAAATTCATGTCAAAATCTTCTAAGCTCTTTAGGCTACTAATTATTCCTTTCTTCGTAACCTCATGAAACTTTACCCTCTTTATATTAGAATTAAATGGTTTGAGTAAAAGATACAGATCAAATGCTATTTTTTCCCCCTCAGCGTCCGGATCAGTTCCTATTACTACTTTATCCACTAAACTTGCTACTCTCCTCAAGACCTTAATCCTAGGTCCAGCATCTACTAGTTCACTTCTATTACAAAAAGAACAAACATCCCCATCTACATCCCTCCCACAGTGGACACATCTTTTGATTGGTCTATAAATAGGAATGAATTTTTTTCCAACTTTGACTCCAAACAATCCCTCCACCAAATCTAGATCGGTGATGTGGCCTTTACTCGCGGTAATTATTGCTAATGAATTCTCCATGAAAACTTCGAATGTCTTAAGGTCTCCAATTTTCTTTATGAAGGGTTTACCGAAATACCTTGCAATGGTCCTAGCTTTGTTAGGAGATTCTACTATGAAGAGAATGGTGGAGAGAGAAATTTTTTCCTCTACCTTCAATTTATCCTCTTGTGCGAGCAAGACTTTCCTTCTATCCTCATCTATTTCCCTCATCACAGAGACTACATCTATCTCATCAAAATTTTTCCATTCTATTTCCTCTCCCAAATAGCTGATCTCCTTTATCAAATTGTTGAATGCTTTTTCATCATCTATTACAACAATACTTAAACCCTTTGTTAGTCCTCCGATATAGAGCCTACTCGTCCTTCCACTCGCTTGAAGATAAGCAATTTCATCCACAACAAGAAAATAATACTCATTCTTTTCCATTCCAAACGATATAATCGGCGATTTTCTTATAGCTTCTATCACTCTATGATCCTTCAATATTTTATTGAAAAATTCCATTCCGTTCATCGCTACTTCTCTTACGTATTCCAAAAATCCTTTCAATCTTATCCCATTCTGCAAAGCTTCCCTAACCAATTTCAGTTGTTCTGCATTTAGAGTTTGAATCTTAGCAAGTCTTCTGACGAGAGTTTCAAAATCTTTTCTATACTCCTCTCCAATGGCATGAGATATATTGTTAAGCAGCATGAGCCACTTTGCAGGATGAAATTCTTGTAGATTTATCCTTATTAGGAATTTTGGAACTCCAGCGAAAATAGCATACCTTATCCTATGGGGCAAATCAATCCCTCTAACCAGTGGACTTCTTGTAGTAGCTATTCCTATCAGAAAGTCGAGTTCTCCCTTCTCAAACATTTCAAAGTACCTCCTGTTAGGCTTTAAGAAGGCCTTCGCCCTGATACTTCTTGCGCAGAGATACTGCTCTAGACTTTCAGCGAACTTACTTCCCTTGTCACTGGGGATAAAGATCAAGGCCCCTCCTCCTACCCTTTTAATTATCTCCAAAATTTCCTCTTCCATAGATCTTCTCGGTTTGAGATAAGAGTCTAGTACCTTCCTTCCAAATTCCACTCTACCTCCGAGAGTGAATCCAAAAACCCTGCTCAGGAGGAGGATACTCCTCGTTCTTTTTCCCCTAGGAGTGGCTCCGCTTACAATGATTTGAGAGCGAATTTCTTCCTCTCCTTTAATTTTCTCTATCTTTTCGAGTGCGTTCTTCAACTCCATTTTCTTTTCATATACGTTCAAAATTACATTCTTCATCCTTTTAGGCAACTTGAGCATCTTGAAGACGAACATAACACTTTTACTTCTCTTAAGAAAGCTATCTACATCGTCAACGAAAACTAAATCTACAAGTTGAGAATTTATTTCTTCCCTTTTGATTATGCTGAGATGTGTGGTAACTATTATATTCGCTGTAAACATCTTCCCGAGCTGCTCCTCTTTCTCTTTTTTAGTTAGCAAACTGTGATAAAAGGCTATTTCCGTTTTGAGGTTGAGACTTTCTTTGAAGCTGATGAGTTTCTCGCTTACCTGATGAACAAGAATACTTGTGGGTAAAATTATGAGACACCTTTTTCCCATCTTAGAAGAGGCGTAAAGACTCAAGATGATCTGCATCGTGGTTTTTCCACTTCCAGTTGGAGCGATCAGGGCAAAACTTTCCCCATCTAAAAACCTCCGTGCCCAAAATCTCTGTAAGGCCCACATATTTGTCCTTAGAAGTTTCTTGAAGATTTCCTCTATTTCTCCAAGCATCCTATTTCTTATGATTAAGGAAGTGAGGAAGCCTTCCTTCATCTCTCTTGAATGCTCAGGTAAACAGATTTCACAGGGCAAACCTTGCTCCAACCTCTTAGAATTTACTCTACCTCCACAATTTGGACACAAGTTCTTATACTCTAATTCTATCATATTTAATTTTTAACTAGACGAGGTTTATAAAGCTTGGATACGAAAAATTTATTTTTTACTACAATGATACCTAGAACTAGGTGCTGTTGATGACTCGATCACAACACTCCCCAGAATTCGATGGTAGTGGTGAATACAATGAGTATTCACCTTATCGTCGAATTCATGGGAGTAGAAGCAGAGAAAATAGCGAGAGTAAGGCCTCTAAAGAGAATTCTAGATACTGTTATTTCTAAATCTGGCTTGAAAGTTGTCTCTTCGACTTTTCATCAATTCAAGCCTTATGGCGTCTCTGCTGTCTACCTTTTAAAGGAATCTCATCTTAGCGTCCATACTTGGCCGGAGCTAGGCTATATGGCATTGGATATTTTTACCTGTGGTGATGAGAAATGTGCCTTTAAAGCTTATGAACTTCTTGTTAGAGAGTTCAAACCTAAGAAAATAAAGAAAAAGGTAATGAGGAGGTATGGTCAGGGGGTCATTCAAAGATAAGATAAAGTTTAAAAATTGCTTCCTATACCTTTGAGAAGTGGAAGGTAAAGTCAAGAGTTGGATAAAATATAAGCCGAATGAAGTAGAGAAGCTAGTGATAAATCTATTCAAGGAAGGACTTCCTCCTTCAAAGATAGGGCTCGTGTTGAGAGATGTGTATGGAATTCCAAGCGTTAAAGCTATTACAAATAAAAGCATTTCTAAGATTTTGGAAGAACATAATCTGAAAACTGAATTACCTGAGGATCTGATCTCTTTAATCAGGAGAGCTGTAAGGGTAAGGGAACACCTCAAAGTTCATAGGAAGGATAAACACAGTGCTAGGGGGTTACTTTTGATCGAATCTAAGATTAAAAGGCTCATTAAATACTACAAGAGGGTCGGAAAACTTCCTCAAGATTGGGAGTACGATCCTGATAGGGCGAAACTACTGGTAAAATGAGCCTCGAATTCTTGGAACAACTCCAATCTATAGCTAAAGGCATAGATGAGATAATATCTTCTTCTCAGAGGATTAGCGTGTTTTCCCATTGGGATGCTGACGGGATTTGTGCGGCTGCATTATTGGCGAAGTTACTTCTCGAAAAACATAAGGTCTTCAAAATTCATTTCCTGAGGCAATTGGAAGAGGATAGGTTGGAAAAGTTGAAAAACGAATCGAGTGACCTCCTGATTCTGCTAGACTTTGGCTCAGGCCAACTTCATAAGACAACCTTCAAAGAAATTTTGCAAGGGAGGAAGGTAATAATTATAGATCACCATCAAATTAAAGAGCAGTATCAAGTGCAACACTTCTATCATGTAAATCCGTATCTTCTAGGAGCAAGTGGTGAGGAAATCTCGGCAGCAGGAGTTATGTACTTTTTAGCCAAATATCTTAATCCAAAACTAGTAAAATTGGCTTACTTAGCATTGGTAGGAGCATATGGAGATAGGCAGGAAAGGAAAGAAGGATTCATAGGTCTCAATAAATACATTCTCCAAGATGCTGAATCTAACAAAGTAGTAGAAGTTAAGCATGGACTAAGAATCTTTGGAAGGCTAAGTAAACCTCTTCATAAAGCCATAGAACAATGCACTTCCATTTTCATTCCAGGGGTAAGTGGTAATGAAAGCGGAGCGGTACAATTCCTTTCCGAACTTGGAATTAAATTGAAAGACGAGAATGGGAACTGGAGAAGATTGAGTGATTTAAGTTTGGATGAGGAGATGAAACTGGTTACTGGAATAATCCTCCAAAGATTGGAAAATCTAAGTAATCCTGAAGATGTATTTGGGAATATTTACGAAATAAAAGGGAAGGAAGATATACTGAGTGATGTATATGAGTTTTCTACCCTCCTCAATGCATGTGGTAGGCTTGGAGAGGCCTCCATAGGTCTCTCCCTCTGTTTAGGGGATAAGAGATACTTGGAAACATCTAAGAGACTTCTACAAACCTACAGGAAAAGCATATGGAGCGCATTGGAGTTTGTGTACGAAAATTTGGGGAGTAGTGATATATATGTACAGGAGGAACGGTTTACAGCTATTTTGGGAGGGGATAAGATCCCATACAATTTAACAAGTACTATCACTTCTCTCATCTTGAATTCCACAGCTTTTCCTACAAAAGAAATAGTAATCGTTTTTGCTAGGATGGAGGAAGCAGTGAAGGTATCAGTAAGGAGTAGAGCGAAATCTTACAACATCGGTAAATTGGTAAGGGAAGTAGCTGAGGAACTTGGAGGGGAGGGAGGAGGTCATTTGAAGGCCGGGGGTGCCAAAATAGAAAGTGGCAAAGAACATGAGTTTATCCGTAGGTTTAAGGAGAAATTAGAGATCTCCAAGTAAAGAAGGAGTCTCCAGTATAGTGGAGTAGAGGATCAAATTTTTCCTCCCTTATGATTTCTCTTACTACTTTTCCGACAACTAGATAGTGGTCCCCGAACTTTTGAGTGAATTCTACCTTACATTCCAAACTAATTGGGGCCTCCTTGATCAGAGGAGGCCTTATTTCCTTGGCTTTTTCCACACTTAATCCAGCTAATTTAAATTTGTCTATATCTTTTCCAGAATAGCTTCCACAGATTTGAGCCAGCCTTACCTGTTCTCGCTTAAGTATATTAAGTCCAAATTCTTTAGTAGTTTCAAGATTTGTGAGGGTGAACCTATTTTCCCCCACAGCAAGTGCTACAAATTTTGGTTCAAAGCTTATAGGCATTATGAAGCTAAAAGTAGCCACATTGGGAGAACCATCTTTACTTATAGTAGTTATTAGAGCCACAGGTCTCGGAAAAATTTGGGCTGAGATCTTCATTTTTCAAAGTAATTTATCAGCTCACTTAATTCCATAGCATTTTCCTTCTCACTATCAAGTCTATTTATTTTCCTCGAGGGATAAATATCATTTAATTTGAGAAAAAACCAGTTACTCCTAGCGAACCTACACCCTATTAATGCTTCACATCCCCACACCTCAGCTAACTTTCTTATCTTCTCCACTTCATCCTCTTCTAGGTAAATTGCATCTTTTTTGGTACTCTTACATTCCACAACCAAAATTTTTCCTGATTTGCCGATCACGAGATCACAGGTAGGAGACTTAGCTTTTCCAGAGCCAGCTACCCTTACTGCTCCGATGCCATGCTTCCAGAGTAACTTCATTAACTCCCTCTCGGCTTCACTTCCTTTCTTATAGGTCCTCACCATCTTATATTTTAATTAAAATTAGCAGTACTTCCTTATAAACAATTGTTCCCCTTCTAAGGAAACCACCATAACAGTTTCCTAAAGGATCTGAGAATGAGATAGAGATTTCCTCATTTGCTCCAACAATATGAGTTAGAGTGTATGGGCCTGATGAAAAACTCCTAGTGTGGGGTGGAGTGAAAATTACAACCCTTCTAAGTCCTCCAGTGCCCCCAATGATAAGAGGATTGTTCAGTTCTTTCCTTATTTTTTCTATCTCATCAAATAGATCTAGATTTGCTTCTATCCTTATTCTCAATACTTCCAAAGAGATCACCTATATCTAACTCCAAGGCCGAGGCAGGCATTATGAGGCCCCAGTTTTCCAACACTTGCGGATTAAGCTCTCCAAGTATCCCTATTTTTTTCCCATTCACATAGATCTCAGCACATCTTCCTTCGATGAAGGTACCAGTTACTACCTCTTTGAGAAAATACTTTATTCTAAATTCTCTTAAGATGCAGTCAAGTACCGATTTCATGGAGGAGAAACTTGCCTCTTTATCTAAGAGAATAGCTGAGAGGTGAATTTTTTCGATGATTTCACCATTATAGAGATGAAAAACCTCACCAATCTCGAAGAGCTTCTGAGGGTAAAAGTATCTCTTGTTCCTAGAAGAGAACTCTAGGAGGCTAGGGAGGATACTATTTCTGAGACATGAGAACTGGGAAGTAATTGGATTGAGCAATTCCACTACCTCATTCCTCTTCACATTCATTTGATCGAAGAGCATTTGGGGATTAGTAAGGGTGAAGCTTAGAATCTCATGAAAACCTAACCCAATCAATACTTCCCTCACTTCATTTAAAAATTCCCAGAAAGAGTCCACTTTTCCAGTAGTAGGTAGACTAAATGGTTCTGGAGTGAGGTTTTCATAGCCATAATGTAGAAGAATTTCCTCGATAACATCCACTTCATCCATTACATCCTCTCTATAGAATGGGATTTGTACCTGATAGCCTCTTTTGGAGCTGAGGAGATTGAATCCTGAAAACTTCAAGAGTTTCCTTAGAGAAGGAATACTGAGCTTTACTCCAGATTTTTTCCAGAAATGTTCGGGATTAAATGAAATTTTCCTATCTTGAAAAATAGGAGATCTCCTGAGAGATCTGGGATAGTGGATTATGCTTCCATAGCAAACTCCTCCCATATCAATGAGATCCATACTCATGATCTTGAGTACCCTTTCCACAGATTTCAGTGAAGTACCAGTTACTTCTACTAGAATATCGCGGGTATTTTCTGTAACTCTACCTAAGTCATTTGAGTTTATTATAGGAGGGAAGGAAAGTACTTGGCCTAGGGAATCTGTGAGGAGAGGATAAACCTTCGTAGATGCCAATATCCAACCATATTCCTTCCCTTTCGGATGAAGTTCTAAAATTTCAGCTAAGCTCATTTCCTCCTCAAATCCCAATGGTACGAATCTAACTGTAGAAGGAGCAATCTTGTAATAAATTGGGGGCCTAATCTTACTAAAATCGTAGAGACCAATTGAGGTAACCTTTCTATTCCTTCCTATTGTAGCATCAAGTCTTTCCTGAACCTGAATAAGTTCCTTGATTTGCAAATCATTGAGCTTAATCCCTTTTATTACAGAGGTGGCTATGTATGGCCTAATGCTCCCCACCATTTCGTCAACGAACACATGAAGGGAATAAGATTTTACTGCGTATTTCTTTGGAGCTCTCCCAAGCATTCTTCCGAGTTCTCTAGCTATTCCTCGGAGGGAAACAAGTTCTACCCTGTTAGTATCAGCCAATTCTAACTTGAGAACAGGTCCAAGCTCTTCTACTTCTATTTTTAGTCTTCTAAGGAATTTTACGAGTTCCTCATCAGGAATGTGTACCCCTATCGTATCCATCAACTGTGACCTATCTATTTCCAGCTTCATTTTGAATCAACCACCTCAGATCTCTGGAGAATACGTTCCTTATATCCTTGAATCCTTCCTTCAGCATGAACATTCTATCCAACCCTAGCCCCCACGCAAGCACCTCTTCTTTTATTCCTATTGGTCTAAGTACCTCGGGTCTTAGCATTCCAGCCCCACCTATTTCTATCCAACCAAAACCTTCCTTATACATTGCTACTTCAGCACTGGGCTCTGTGAATGGGAAATATGCTGGTAAAATTCGATAAGCTTCAGCTCCACATAGCTCTGCAAATATACCTAAGATATAGATGAGATTTCTGAAGTTCAACTCCTTTCCGATTACAATCCCATCAAGCTGGAAAAATTCAGGTAAATGCTTCCAGCTTAGCACATCTGGTCTGTAACATCTACCGATGGTAAAGTACTTTCCAGGGATATCGAGTTTAGATATTAATTTTCTGATGCTTACTGCGGTACAGTGACTTCTGAGCACATATCTTCGTGAAAATTCCTCAGAAAATGATATCCCCCAACTTTGTTCATGAATCTTCCTCACTCGCTTAAGCATCTCTCTAAACTCCTTAAGATCACCACTACTTGGATTTTTAATGAAGAAGATGTTGTGAATATCTCTTGCAGGATGGTCTTGGGGCATGAAAAGTAAATCACAATTAAAGAAGTTCATTTCAACTATAGGTCCCTTCATTTCTTGAAATCCAAGGCCTAGGAGGGCTCTCTTGATCGAATTGATGAATCGAATATATTTGTTGATCCTCCCAGGGAATAACTTCGGAGCCGGAGAATGAATATCATACTTTCTAAACTTCATAGTTTTCCATTTTCCACTCAAGATCAACTGGGGGGTAAGCTGATCAATTTCCTTCCCTTCTTTTACCCATTTCAATACTTCCCTTCCAAGCATAGTGATAGTAACACTCCTTTCCACTTTCTCCACTTTTTGAACGATTCCCCTTCTCAACATTTCGTGGAGGAATGGGGATTCAGGGATTACCCCCTCTGAAATATCCCGGAGCACTTTCCTCTTCTCCTGAATTTCTGGGAATTCATCCCTAATTAGTTCTATCGAATTCTCAGCTAACTTGATTATCCCATTCCTCTTCAATGTCCCGATAGCAATATCTATTTCATCTTTCTCTATACTGCCTGAGTTAAGAAGCTCACAGATTCTGATCTTTTTGACACCTCTCAGGAATTTGAAGATCCTCTCTTCTGGAAGGCCAATCTTCAGATATCTGCGACCAAGCTCAGTAAGTGTATATATTCTTTTATGCTTTTCAGAAACTTCTATTAAACCTTTACTTTTGAGCCAGAGAAGAGCTCTCTCCACATTCGCTTCTTTTAATCCACTAGCAGCTGCAAGCTCCTCTACTGAAAGGGTCTTATCACTGAGGGCTTTAAGCACTTTCCTCTCAAGTGCGTGCAGCTTTTCAGCTAACTCTTTCTCCTTTGACATCTTCAAATTTCAGTTCACCTCTTAACAGTTTTTCTAAAACTTCTCTTAATTCATTTAAATTGATCCTCACTTGTTGGGAAGTATCCCTATCTCTTATAGTTATGGTATCGTCCTTTATGCTTCTGTAATCTATAGTTATCGCAAATGGCACTCCTATTTCATCGTACCTATAATATCTCTTCCCTATAGAACCTTTTTCTTCATATACATACTCGAAGTCAGATAGAAGCTTACACACTTCTTGGGCTTTTTCAGGAAGACCATCCTTTGCTACAAGGGGAAAAACACAAACTTGAATTGGTGCGAGTTTAGGAGAGAGGGAAAAGAATATCCTATCTTTGGTTTTCCTATATGTCAAGTCAAGTATAGCCAAGATACTTCTATCCACTCCAATCGAAAGTTCAAACACATTTGGCAATACCCTTTCGCCTCCATCTAGCACTTTTAGGTCAATTCCGCTATGCTTGGAATGGGCTCCTAGGTCATAATCTCCCCTATGATTACAAGCTACGAGTTCGAGATAGCCCAAACTAGTAAGTACCTCCAGATCCCACGCTTCCTTAGCATAAAATGCCTTCTCATCCTCAGATAGTTTTCTAATCCTCAGGTTTTCATGAGGGACGCCTATACTCTCATAAAATTCATGGATGAAAGCTAAATGGAAGGCTACTAGCTTACTACTTATAATTCCGTTCTCAACTGCCATTTCAGGAGTGGTTTCAATAGATCTTCCATTCACATACAAATTTAGTCTGAATGACTTGAGCCAATCAAATTCTAACTCATCTTCCTTCTTTGGATTGAAGAATACTTCAATTTCAGCTTGAGTAAATTCCCTCATCCTTACTAGAGATTGTCTGGGGGAAATTTCATTTCTGAAACTTTTTCCAACCTGAAATATGGCAAATGGAAGCTTTCCCCTCATTGCTTTGAACACTCTCTTGAAGTCCAAAAAGATGGCCTGACAAGTTTCTGGTCTCAGATAACACTCATGCTCCTTCATTCCCACATCGACTTTCAACATTAAATTGAAGAGGAAGGCCTTAGAGAGCTTTCCTCCACATCTTGGACATCTGAGCTTAAGTTTCTCCAGTAAAACATTAATCTTATCTACGTCCTTCTCCGGAATCCTTTCTCCAGTTTTCTCCTCAATTATAGTATTTGCCCTCACAGCCTGCTTACATTGAGTACACTCCACCACAGGGTCAACGAAACTCTTTAGATGGGAACTAGCCTCAAATACTTCTCTAGGCAAGATGATAGAGCCATCTATTTCTACACAATTGAGAAGCTTGAGCTTCTTTCTTAATGCTTCGATGAATTTTTGCTTAATAGTATGTCCATAGGGTCCATATTCCCAGAAGCCGGCTGGGGAATTCGGATAAATCTCGGAAGTTTTGAAGAAGATACCTCTTCTCAAGGCTACCTTAAGCACATCATCATAACTCATGAGAGTACTTAAGTTCTCCAAATTTTTTAATGTTTATGCTTTCCTAACGATGAGAATTGAAATGAGAAATCCAAAGGTGAATGAAGCAATGATAAGACATATTCGAATGTAAAGTTCCTCAAGTTGTGAAGATTCTTCCTTACTTATGAGCCAAGCTCCTCCCGTATACGGGAGGGGAGTTGATGCCCTTAGTACTTCTATCGAGATCTTAGCAAATTCCTTGGCATAACTCAGATAAATTAACTGTTCTGTGGGGTCATCTGTAGTAGATGCAAATTCCTTATAACTTAATCCCAAGAAGGGGAGGACTCCAAGAGCCTCAGCCTCATTTATAGTTTGGGAGGCAATTTCATTCTTCAACTTCACTTTCTCAGCAAGAGAGTCGGATCCCAACCCCCTAATTTCCATTACCAAATTAGCTCTAGCTTTAGCCTCAGCAGCTTTGAAAAGTGCGTATACGTAATCTCTCCCATCCAAAGCAGCTTGGGCTAGACGCAAGAGTTGGTAGGCACTGCTGAGGAAAGAATCTGTTTCCAAAGTAGAAGCATAAGCAAATGCATTGTAGGCTTCCTCTAACTTTCTTGTAGCTACTTCCTTTAACTTATCTTCTTCAAGAACAATACTTTCATTTCCCATAAATCTATTGATGAGGGAATACCAGGATTTGGAAGCGATCAATTTTGCCCGTGCTAGTGCTAGTCCACTGATCAGCTCACTAACTGTGGAATAATTGGTACTTACCAATTGTTTAGCTTCGCTTAATCTACTAAGAGCAATGAGTGCGGCCTCGAGAGCCCAGTGATGACTCAAATTGCTTGAGTAAATGCTTTGCTTAAATTCCTCTATCTCCTTATTCAGTTCAGATTGTACTTCTCGTAAGTAGAGGGAATTATTTTTGTATCTTACACTGAGATTTATTATTTCTATCCTCCTAAGAGCATCTATGCACTGGCTAGAGGCAGAATAATATTTTCCAGATTGAATGAGTGAAGGCGCTCCAAGAGTTTGATTTATATTAGAGAGAGTGTTCAAATATTCATTGCGTTCCCTGTAGTTCAATCTAGAGGTAGTTACAAGGCGTTGCACTTCTTGGATGCTAGCATAGGTAAGATTCAAGAGATGATTACTTATATTAAGCATAGCCTCATTGAAGGCTTGGGTGACTTCCTCCACGCTTTCTAATTCCCTCCTTATTATTTTCCTGTTCGTAAAAACCTCAAATGCTTCCCTTATATCCATTACTTCTATTACTTCTAACCCCCAATTTTGCCTAGCATATTCTACTATATCTACTGGAGTACTCTTTATCTCCTCATAGTAATAGCCAGGTAAACTCACAACACTCCTCTCCTGCATGTATACTATCCTTTCTCCTTTTGGAATGAGGAATTTTTTTGCACCATATTCAAATGCAGCCTTAGCCTTTTCGAAGACTCCTCCTACTGGACCTATACTCCCATCAGGATTTATAGTACCAGTAATAATTATATCTCCACGCAGAGGAGTTTCAGAGAGAGCAGCTAAAGTAGCTATAGTCATAGCTGCTCCTGCAGAAGGACCTCCAATTATAATGCTTTCAGTTCTAATTGTATAGTAGAAATTGAAGTTGCTGCAGTTTACGGCTAGAATTTCACAACTTACTTCTTTAGCTAAGCGTGCTGAGGCTTGTGTATCTATCTTAGTGAGAGGTATAGTCTCTACAAATACTTTGCCAGTACCGTTTGTTACCTCAACATATAGATCTCCAACTACCCCAACCAATGTACCGTTCTCTGTCTCCTTGACTCCCACAATTTTTGTATTTACTGTAAGGGCCCAAACAGGAGTACAAAGGAGGAGGATCGTCAATAAGCATGAAAATTTTCCCCTCATCAGAACTGGAAGACACATTTCAAATTTAAAAAAATTAGCATCAGCGATCACCTCCTTCTCTTCATGAGGCTCAGTAAGAGGTTCGCATCATCTGCAAAATTAAATAAAAAATGAAGAAATTTAAATCTATTCGTAACTTTCCTCTGAAGTTTCAGGCTTGGATGGCTTCGTTTCCTTTACCTTTCCAGCTGCGATCACATCATCTATCCTCAAGATCATAATAGCAGCCTCTGCAGCACTTTTGATGGCTTGCACCTTTATCTTCAGCGGTTCTATTACTTCTTGCTTCAACATGTCACTTACTTTTCCCTCGTTTACATTAACTCCGCTCCAGATCTTTCCCTGTTCATGTTGAGCTCGAAGTTCAGCCATTATGTCTATTGGGTCGAGGCCAGCATTTTCAGCTAGAGTTCTTGGAATGATCTCTAGAGCGTCGGCAAATGCCCTCACTGCTAGTTGCTCTCTTCCACTCAATTTTTCTGCATATTTCCTCAGTTCCTTAGCTACTTCACTTTCAGGAGCTCCTCCTCCCGCGACTACTTGTCTGGTTTCGATTACTGCCTTCATGTTTCCTATTGCATCATCCACAGCTCTTTCTATTTCATCTACTACGTGTTCTGTACCTCCTCTGATGAAAATAGTGACTGCTTTTGGATTCTTGCACTTCATTACAAAAGTATAGGCCTCCCCAGCAATTTTTCTCTCCTCTACTATCTGTGCAAACCCCAGATCTTTCTCACTTAGATCATCTAGGCTAGAGACTATTTTAGCGCCAGTAGCTCTTGCAAGCCTCTTCATATCGCTTTCGGATACCCTTCTCACTGCAAAGATTCCTTCCTTTGCTAAGAAGTGCTGGGCCACATCATCGATTCCCTTCTGACAAAATACCACGTTTGCTCCGCTCTTCTTGATCTTTTCTACCATCTCTCGAAGCATATTTTCCTCCTGCTTTAGGAAAAGCTGCATCTGCTCTGGAGTTTCTATCCTTATCTGGGCATCAATTTCAGTCTTCTCTATTTCTAGAGGTACGTCGAGGAGAGCGATCTTCGCATTGTAGACTATTTTTGGCATCCCTTCATGTACCCTTTCTTTATCAATTACTATACCATCTATGAGTTCTGTATCCTCGGTACCTCCACCCATCCTTTTTTGAATCTTGATATTGTCTTTGTCGATGGTAAATTTTCCATCCCTTTCCTCTTTTACTTGCAGCGCAGCTTTTACTAATATATCAGTTAACTTCTGGCTTACAAGTTCACTGGCCTTTCCACGGATAGCAGTCTCAACGACTTTTCTCAGATATTTTTCCTCGTTCTTCTCATCTACTTTGATGGCAATTCTGCTTAAAATCTCCTCAGCTTTTTCTGCAGCAATTTTGTAACCGTTAGCTATTATTGTGGGATGTACTTCCTGATCCAAAAGAACCTCTGCATTTTTCAGGAGTTCTCCTGCAAGCACTACAGCAGTGGTAGTACCATCCCCTACCTCTTCTTCCTGTGTCTTAGCTACTTCTACTATCATCTTGGCAGCAGGATGTTCCACTTCCATCTCTTTCAAAATCGTAGCCCCATCATTGGTAATGGTGATATCTCCTAGAGAGTCCACTAACATCTTATCCATCCCCTTGGGGCCAAGTGTTGTTCTTATGGTTTCAGCCACAATTCTAGCTGCCATGATGTTCATTCTCTGAGCATCCCTGCCTACAGTGCGTGTATATCCTGCTGGCAAGATCAAAATAGGTTGAGTCCTAGCTTGCTCTTCCAAATTTCTCACCCCCTTTTACATAATATAATCTCTTTTAATAAGCTTTTTTTCCAAACTCGAGGATAATTAATATAGATTAAATAACGGCAAAGGATTTAAAGTTTTTCTCACTAAGTGGATTCTAAGAATTCATTCAATCCTCTCTGACCATCCTCAAAGAATGTGGCATTGAAGCCCATTTCATTCAAGTGACTAGCTAAGCGCTTGCTTGAACCATGAACGAGGATCGTAAGTTCTGGATTTACTTTTGAGACGAAATTCACTAGGCTGTGGAAATCCGGATGGTCACTGATAGGAAAGGCCTCATCCACATCTTGGAGAATCTTAAAGCTTTTATCCACTGCAAATCCGCTGAAGATAGCTTTTTTTACTTTATATTTTCTGGAGAATATCCTCATCCATCTCTTCGAGGTTGGGGGGCAGATCAAAATGAATGGTACCTTAAGCTTTCCTACACTACACACTTCGTTAATGGTAGGAAATCTCTGGAGATTGAATTTTGTGGCATAGATATTATTTATTCGCTCCACTTCAGGAGAGAGGATTACATTCTCAAATTCCTCAGCTAGCTTAGTTAGGATTTGGGATTTACCTATTTTATTTCCAATCAGAATCGTGCTGTATCCCTTACCCAAATTATCCTCTATCCAGTCTTTACACCAGTTCACAGTAGTTTCGAAGTCAGGGAAGGTGAAATAGGGGTCCCCATATGTACTTTCCATTACTAGTTGATCGATCCTACCGTCAGCATACTTCAAGATTTCGTCCACATCGATTGGATCCATGAAGAACCTTCTTTTATCACAGAAATCTCCTGTATAGAGGAGTGAGAAATCTCCATACTTTATGAGAAAGGAGGCAGAGCCAAAAATGTGGCCCGAGGGAAACATGCAGATCTCAAGACCTCTGGAAAAAACATATGATAGGTTTTCCCTGAGTTTTCTCCTAGCTGAGATGTTGATGAGATGCTTGGTAGCATTTGAGCATACTACAAATCCCTTACAGCTTTTAGGTATATGATCTGCATGGGCATGGGAGATGAGGAGGAAATCTTCGTCTCTTACATCTCTCACATCTATCCCTATCTTCTGTCCCCCAAGGAGTATTCTCAACCCTTTTTCCCAAGTAACTTTAGCTAAGGCCTTAACCATGAAATCTCATAATAAGTCACATCTCCCTCATCATCTACGATGCCGACAAGCAACTTCTTCCTAGCACCGTGGGCTACTCTCATCATAGCGGCAAATCTCTTCCAATCAAAGCTTTCCTCTTCGCTAACGAAGAAGGCAGCCCACTTACTATGGCCTTCTCCTGGTCTAATTCCCCTATCATAGACTAGGAAATCTGCCCCAAATTTGAGAGCAGTTTTAACAATATAGCCTCTAGATCTTATCTCCCTATATCCGCAGAACTTTATCCAGAAGCGGGGATCAAATGATTGAGCTATGCTCACGAACTGCTTGAAATCTAACTTCTTAGAATCGTGGTATACTTCCAAGAAGCCCTTCTCCATCAAATAAAGAGCTTCCACGAATGATAACTCATTCCTATCATTTATTATTTTCCCATAACATCCTTTATTGTAGAGAGCAGAGGCATCTTCCTTTTCCTCCACGATAACTTTATTTCCTAGAATTATACCTTTAATTTTCTTTTCCTGCATAAGAATTATTAGTTGAAAAAATTTTTAAAAGCTTTAGATCTCTTCTACGATGCTTCTTTTTCGGAGAAAGTAGATCACTAACCCCAAGATGAGGATGATAGCTGCTAGCCCGAGCCAGAAGGAATAGGCTCCAATGAGGATGGCAAATGGGGCAAAGGTAGGGGAAAAAGCATTCACTTTGATGCTTCCACTCCTTATGGGGATATCATCCACATATAAAGTATAGTTGAGAATGTGGGAACCCTCTGGTACTTGAACTAGATTTATGGAGATGACTTTCTCCTCTTGGGGGGATAAAGAAAAGGAAGTTTCAGAAATGGTATAATTGAGTTCACTTTCGATCTCAATATTGTAATTTCTCTTCCCGAATCCCACATTTTTTACAGTAAAATTTAAGGATGAATTTTGAAGAGGAAGGAGATCCAATTCTTGGGGAGAGATCTCCATTAAAGTTTGCTCATATTCAGGCTTCACTACTTGGAAATTTACTACATTCTCCTTGCAAGTAAATGATCGTAGAGAACATATGATCAATTTTATCTTGTACTCTCCTGCTGAGGCACTATCAGTCAAAAATTCTATCCATAAGGTCTTCTCCTGAGAAGGTGGTAAATAGAGGAGGTTTTCCTCCACCCTATATTTTTCCCATCCTTCCACCTTCACTACATAATCATCTTCCATATTCCCCAGATTGTAAATGGTAAGGAAGAGTCTGGCTGAAAATCCTCTGGCCACACTTAAGTTTCTGGATGAAGGCCTTGTTTCAAAGGCATAATTTTTAGAATTTACAGTAACCACTTCATAGCGAAGTGATTTATTATAAATATTGTACGCCTCAAAGCTAACATTGTGCATCCCCATCTTCGTTGGAGCTATGAAGAAAATGGTAAATTGAGAGGTAGTATGCTTTGGTAGATAGAAGAGTCCCACCTCAAAAATTTGCCCACTGTGAGAGTACCTGAAATATACAAATTCGTCGTAATTTCCAGAATTATTAATGGTGATGAAGGCTCTTCCCACATCATTGGGATAGAATACAAATCTGTCGAAAACTATGTTTGTGATTTCAAAAGTATGAGCTTGAACAGTATGAATAAATAGAAGAGCTATTAAAGCTGGGAGCAGGGATTTTATTTTCATTTTTATTTAACTAAAAAGTGGTAATATTTAAAGCTTTTGATAAAGGCTCCATAGAATTGAAATGGGGCTGCTGGGATTCGAACCCAGGTCTACGGGTTTCCTCATCTGCTTCAGCGCTCCATTACTGGAGCCCGTTGTTCTGACCAGCTGAACTACAGCCCCTTACTTAGATTTTAACTTTTGACTTTATATTTTTTCTCCCAGAGGAAGAGGAGAAGTGCCATACTTCCCAAGCAGAGAGAAAATAGAGAGAATGTAATTTTCATACTGAATTCACTTAGAAGAGCTCCTCCTAGCAAAGCTCCCAATCCAAAACCTAAATGTTTTATACTCTCCAACACTCCGCTGAAGAAGCCCAATCTACTTGGAGAGAAATGTAGTGGGAAGGTGTGATTGATTACAAGAGAAGTAAGCGTAATTCCCAAGTAGAAGAAGATAGAAGAGATGATGATAGGGAGGAAATCAAGGGTAAGTGAAGGAATGAGAATGGCAGAGGCTGCGAGGGCACACCCTATCATTAGCCCACGTTTCCATCCAAATTTGTCAATGTAGATTCCCATTGGAATTTCTAGGAGTAAGGCAGGAACTGTTTGTGCCAGAAGAAAGATGCTTATCATAAGTATAGAAAAATTAGCTTCCCATAGAATAATCGGCATAAAATTGCCATAAATGGATGAAGATGCGAAAGTAATTATGGTAATGCAGATGATTGAAATGGAAAATTTAATTTTCCTCTTCAACTCAGAGAAAGATCCTCTAATTTCGGCCCAAATTCCTACCTTTTCAGTTACTTTAAAACCCTTCAATTTCAATGAGGTAAGGAAAGAGAGGGCTGCAAATATGCTGAAAAAGTAGAATGGCAAATTTATGCCTAGGTCCCCTAAATACCCTCCGAAGAGGAGGGCTAGGAGATAGGCTAGATCTATGGACACAAAATAAATACCTATATACTCTCCCAAGTGCTTTCTTGAAGTTTTTCTCAAATATATCCAGGAAGACGACCAGAATAGGGCAGAGATGAATGCTTGATAAATTCTCACTATCACTAGATGGAGAAAATGCTCACTTGCTAAGTAAAAGAGGGGAAGGGGAACATACATGAGAGTGGATAATTTAATTAGCTTACTTATATCCACCTTGTCTCCAATTACTCCAAATAAAATATTGGTGAAGATGGCTGAGATAGAAAAGATGGAAAAGACGATTCCACTCAGGAACAAATCTTGAGTGATCTGATTAATTTTGATTGAGAACACAGGTGAGACTATAGCCCAGCTTAATGAGATGAAGAAAGTAGGTAATGTGAGCGCTAGCACTTTCTCAAACTCCTTCCTCTTATTTAGCGAATTAAAATATTCTATCACTCCCATATTCTTTGCAGAAAACCCAACTTCTATTTAATATTTGTCGATGTTGAATCATTTGAAGCAGAAACATTCTTTCAACTCTTAGACTCCAGAATTTTGAGCTATGAATGGGGATAATGAGAAAAGGTCACGTAAATTTAGTTTTTACAGTAAATTGCTCATCTTAACTTAAAGATCTCGGGGAAGAGCTCACAAGCTTTCAGAAACCAAGGAGTGATCTTATTCTTCTTCATAAATTCCCTCAACTGCCTTGGGGTTAGCCATTTAGCTTTTGAAATTTCAGTTCTGTTTGGAGATATCTTATTGTCAACTACTAGTAAGAAGAGAGCACAGATCTCATGCTCCACAAGCTTCGTTATTTCATCGGATTGCTCATAGTAAAACTTTCCAAGCCATTTCAATTCCTTCCTACTGATCTTCATGTTCAACTCCTCTTCCACTTCCTTCATAGCTTGAGTCACATATCCTCTTTGTCCCCAGCGGGGGTGGCCTGCTACACTGCAGTCCCAATAAGAAGGGAAAGGAGCCCTTATACCATGGCATATAATCCTCTTAGGATTCCTTTGAGTAAGATAGAAATTATTTTCATGATTCTTCACTACAATAAGGAACCCGCGGTGCAAGATACCTTCTTTGTGGGCTTTTATTCTATCCACCTTACCAAGAACAGCATCCCTCTTATCAACTCTTACTAAAACTTCCCCCATCCTTGAAAGAATTGGCTCCAACCAAATATAAATTTTACCAAAAAAGCTTAAGTAAGGATAACATAAATAAGTTATGATAGATGTACATGCCCATTTGATGGAACCAGAGTTTGATTCAGATAGAGATGAAGTAATAAAAGCCTGTATGAAAGAGTTGGTAGCAGTGATTAATTGTTCAGCCCACTGGCAGGAACTGGTGAGAAGCCTGACACTCTCTAGGAGGTTCAGCAATTTCATATTCACTACTGCTTCGATACATCCTATCTATGTTCCTGAATTGAGTGAAGAAGCGGAGGATAATTTTTTTAGATTAGTGGAGGAAAATGAGCATGAAATTTATGGGATTGGGGAGACGGGATTGGATTATCCTGTTGAGGAAAATGTGAAGAGAAGGCAAAAGGATCTCTTCTTAAAACACATCCAACTAGCTATAAAGCTTAGGAAGCCGCTCATCGTGCACGCCCGTAATGCGTTTAAAGATGCTTTAGAGATCCTTCAGCAATATGGTGTTAAAGATGTAGTAATTCATTTTTTCACTGCGAGGGAATTATTGGGAAAGGTAATAGAAAATGGCTGGTACATTTCAGTTAACACATCATTGTTAAGAAGTAAGAAGATTAGGAAGATTGTGAGGGACATGCCAATCGAGAATATATTGACCGAAACAGATTGTCCCTGGCTGGATCCAAAGGGAGGGAGGAATACTCCTCTAAGCATAAAACTAATAGTTGAAGAGATCGGTAGGATAAAACGGATGGAAGTGAAAGAAGTAGATGAAATTACCACGAAGAATGCAATAAAATTATTTCAGCTTGGGAAAAAGATAAATAAGCTCAATGATTAAAGTATTGATGGACCTACTTGTTTTCATTATAGGAGTGGTAATAGGGGCATTGGTTTGTTATTTCTTTCTGAAGGCTAAGCTCTCACTGGAGGCAAAAATTAGGGTAGAGGAATACATCCAACAACACATCGAGGAGATAAGAGAGGAGACCTTAAAGAGGAGTAGAGCTGTGCTTAAAGGGAAAATAGCAGAACAAATGGTAGCACTCCTCCCAGAGTTTCCCTACAATCCAGCAGATGCAAGATTCATTGGCAACCCTGTGGATTATGTGATCTTCGATGGCTATACTCAAGTGAAGGATTCGGGAGGTGGGGAAGTAAGGATAATTTTCCTAGATGTGAAAAAAGGAGAGAAAGCCCAACTCACTAGAGAGGAGGAGGCTATTATGAAAGCAGTAAAGGAGAAGAAAGTGGCTTGGCACTTACTTCATTTGAAGTAAGTTATTTAAATTACTACTTATAAGTAAAGAAAATGGAGGAGACGTTACAGGAAGAATATGGGGGAAAAGTGAGAGCGATAAAGGAATGGCTTAAACAGAAGCTAGGAGACAATTATCCAGCCAAAATCTACATGTTCGATCCTAGAGTGGTAGGAGATGCAGAGGTAATCTCTCAACTATGTGGAAAGCTAACGCTCTTCTGCTTGATAGATGAAAATCATACTCCAGATGATGCCATCCCGCTAGAGAGAATCCTAAAACAGGTAGAAATAGAGTTAATAGGAAAGGAAGATAGAGATGGTCTGGTGAAAGTATATGATGGAGGCTTTTCGAAGCCACCTGAGATATCACTTTGGGCTATATTGGAGAAGAAGGGAATAGCTAAGAAAACTGCACAGAAATACATGGAAATGGGGTTGAAAACTAGTGCGAGTGCAATCCAAATAGTTCTAGATAATGTAAGCAGAAAACCTGAAAAAGCTAAGAAATTAATTGAGGAACAGCTAAGGCAAGGAAGTTTAGAGAAATATATTGCTTGAGGGAAAGATATTTTTAAAAAAGTAAACTCCACGTAATTATATTATAAAGTGGGGAATGTTTGGACCACATTTAATGCTGGATTTATATGGATGTGATGAGAGAAGACTTGGGGATATACAGTTAGTTAAAAAATTCCTAGAGGATCTTCCAGCCAAACTCTCTCTGAGGAAGATCTCTGAGGCGATAGTGAATTTTTATAGTACACCTACTCCAGGAATTTCAGGATTCATATTGATCAGCGAGAGCCATATAACCATTCATACTTTCATTTATGAAAGGTATGCAGCTGTAGATATCTTCTCCTGCAAACCCTTTGACGAGAAAATAGCCATTCAGGAAGTTCAGAAAATCTTTGAGCCCGAGCGGATGGAAAAGAGGTTAGTAAGTAGAGGAAAATATTATCCAATCGAAGTGAGAGAAAGACTGCGAAGAGAGAAATGAGTAACTTTACTAGATGACAACTTTTTAAAACTTAGAATTACTATTCTTTCTCGATGAGATATTTCCAACTAGTGGTGATTCCAATCCTTTTGACACCCTTTTTTAGCTTTGCATATTCTCAGTCAGATCAATTCAACCCTCTACCAACTGTGGAGATAAAAGCCATATGTGGGGATCGCATATGTGCTGAGGGTGAAAACTGCGACAATTGTCCCCAAGATTGTAAATGCCCAATTAATGAGACCTGTATAAATGGTACATGCGTTCCAAGAGGCAGGTGTGGAAATTATATCTGTGAATCTTCTGAAAACTGCGACAATTGTCCCCAAGATTGTAAATGCCCCATTGGCTTCTCCTGCTCAGAGAGGGTATGTGTGTCTAAGATTCAGGCTACAGGGTTTGCGGTCCTACTTGTACAAGTAAGGGAAAAAGCACCCACATTGCTCTTAAGTGTAATAGTGCTTTTACTAGCTATTTTGATCAAGAAGAAGATGAGTGAGCTTGGGATCGGATGAAAGCTCAGTTGTTTCTACCCTTCTATGATACAGCAGACCGTTTCCTAAGGAAAATTCCGGTGATCACGATTACCCTTGTGTTTCTAAATGTAATTATATTCTTGATCAGTCTTTTTGATTTTGAGAAAATTATCATGACCTTTGGCTTTATACCTGCCAAATTTGATCTAGTTACCTTGTTTACATCCATGTTCCTCCATGGTGGGGTGGATCATCTTTTTGGGAACATGTGGTACTTGCTGGTGTTTGGAGATAATGTAGAGGAGAAGCTTGGGAGGATAAGCTTCCTGTGGCTTTACTTCACCTCTGGAATTTGCGCAGCATTTATTCAATATATTACAGATCCATTTTCCGAGATCCCGATAATAGGAGCGTCAGGAGCAATTTCAGGAATTCTAGGAGCTTATTTAGTATTTTTTCCGAGAGAGAAGGTGCTAGTGAGGATAGGTTTTAATTTCATCTATCTTCCAACATATGTCATGCTTTCATGTTGGTTTTTGATTCAGTTCATTTTTGGAGCTATAAGCCTTTTGGGATTCATGGGGAGTAATATAGCATTCTGGGCCCATATAGGTGGCTTCATCTTCGGAATACTGGCCGCTTTTCTCATAAATTCTCGGTCAAAATCTAAAAGGAGAAAGCTATGAGAATACTTAAACACATTTATCTCTATCGAGAGAGAAGCAGAATTGGAGATTGCAATACTTATTATCTAGGAGGAAAATACAACATTTTAGTTGATCCAGGAAATCCTAAGTTCATTCAATCGAAGATAGAGGAAATGGAGAGGGAAGGAGTAGATATAAAGCAGGTGAGACTAGTGATAAATACTCATGCTCATCCAGACCATTCTGCTGCAAATAATTTCATTGTGAAACTGAGTGGGGCTAAGATTTTCGTACATCCCTTGGAGCTTAGGTCCTTTGAATTCAACAAAATAATAGCAAGATTCTTGAATATAGAATTTTCAGACTTCAAAAGTAGCTCAGAAACACCAAAGGAAGAGGGGATTCAGATCCTTCATACTCCCGGACATACTGCAGGAAGTATTTCTATCTATCTTCCCCATTCTAAGACCATCATCACGGGAGATTTGATCTTCAGAGGAGCAGTGGGGAGAACTGATCTACCTGGAGGGAGTAGCTCTGATCTTAGGAATTCCCTAGCCACTATCTCTAAACTTAAGATAGCATATCTCCTACCTGGTCATGGGGAGATTGTAAGTGGAGAGAAGGAGGTTCAGAAAAACTTCAAGAAAGTGAAGGAACTTGTGAAATTTTAAACTTGGATGAAGAATGGTTCAACTCTTTTCTCACTTATTCGCAATAGAGCGATAGAGGGTTTAGTTATCAACGGAGGTAAGGGATTTGTAGCACTTCCGGGATTGATGAAGAGCCTCTTTCCTTCCTTTAGGAGGAATTGTCTGTGAGTATGGCCAAATACCAATATATCGAATTCGTGAGTTTCAGCTATATTTTTCATCTTTTCAGTACCCATAATGCCAGCATCGTGGACTACTCCTATTTTATATCCTTCTACCTCTATCGAATTTATCTTCGGAAGAGTTTCTACTACCTCCTCTAGATCCATATTCCCACATACTGCAATTACTGCAGCATTTTTTCTAAGTTCATCGATAACTGAAAGTTCCACTAAATCTCCAGCATGAATTATTAAGTCTACTGAGCTGAAGATTTCAAACACTTTCTGTGGAATGAATGATGCTCTAGTTGGGATATGGGTATCTGAGATGAGTCCTATCAGCTTTCCCCCCTCTTTATTGGGCTTGAAATTTTTCAGCAGTTTTACTTCACCCATCTCAAATTATATATTGTGAAGGAGAACTTAGCTTTTCAAGTGCATAATTTATCTCACTAAGTATCCCTTCTTCAAATGAGTTTCGACATTTCCTTCTCTGAAAGTCATCTCTAAGTTTTTCCAGTAATAAAGTTACCTTATGTTTTGAGGGGGAATTCAGATTGTAGTTGATTCTCCTCAAATCTAGGAGTAAGCCTATGGAAAGCTGGTCTATTCCCTTTCTGAGTTTCTCCTCAATTCCCCACAATTCAATTATTATATCTTCCAGCATTCCAATTCAAAGAAAAACATGCTTTAAAAAAGTTGTGAAACTCAGAAATGCGGGGGCTGGGATTCGAACCCAGGAAGGCACTAAGCCACAGGTTTCTGAGACCTGCCCCTTTGACCGCTTGGGTACCCCCGCTTAAATCCACAAGATGCTCTAGATTTTTATTTTTTGTCTGAAACATGCAGGAAAAAGTTGATTAAGTTTGAGAATAGTTTAAAAGTAGTGGAAAAAGGTATAATTTACCTATTAACTGGTTTTGGCATCATCTTACTCCTATTTACCTTGTTCCATCCCCCTCTTCTTTGGGATGAAGTAGTCTTCCTCAGCAATGCTAAGGCAGTAATTGGGGAGTCAAATTATGTGGAGAACTTTAGGCCCCCTCTTTTACCTCTTCTCATAGGGAGCGTTTGGAGGATTACAGGTAAGGATATAATTATAGCAAAGCTTCTAGTAGCCTCATTTTCTCTATTTTCCCTCTATATGTTTTACTTAATTGCTAAACTTTACCTAAGAAGACAGTATGCAATTCTCTCCACCTTTCTATTAGCCTCATCTCATCTCTTTCTCTATTGGGCTTTTAGAGTTTATACAGATATTCCCCACCTATTCTTCATCCTCTTTTCTTTCTACCTATTCAGAAGGAAGAAATACTTCCTCTCAGGAATTGCTATCTGTCTAGGTTTTCTCACTAGATTTACTGCAGCTATTTTTGGCTTCTCGATGTTTCTCTACTTCATATTTTACAGAAAGTTTAGGGAGCTGAGATCCTTCTTGGCAGGTTTTATTATACTGGTACCATGGTTAACTTACAATTTAATAATGTATGGCAACCCGATTTATGATTTTTATATGGACTATGTGCTCTCCTCCAGTTGGTCAGCACCTTATAGGGAACCTGAAATTAAAGTAGTTGAGAATTTAATGAATGCTATGAACTTTATGCTTCCATTCTTGCTATTGTCCATTCCTCAGCTCAACAAGGAGGAAAATTTCTGTATCTTGAGTTATTTGTTACTTTCCATAATCTTCATGCTTATAATGAACCTCAAAGATCCGAGATACTTGCTTATGATTTTGCCATTCCTCTATCTTCTTTCCTCTCAGGGAATTTCCTCACTAGAGCAGAGAAAAGTTGCGGTACCATTTATTGGTTTATTTATTGCCTTTTCAACGTTTCAAATTATAAGGGCCTTAGAGAATGAAGGAAAATGTTGGCAGAGTACTTGGGAAGCCATTGTGTACATCTCTGATAGAGCCACTGAAAATGACACCATCATAAGCAACTTTTGGCCCTACTTTGGATTTTTTACCAAATCCAAGGTTTTTTCCAACTATGATGAACTCGGGAACTTAATTCGCTATCACCATCCTAGCTTTTTGGTATTTAGGGAAGATGAGAGAATGCCAAGGCCAGAGGTAATAGGTATCGTGAATGAGAAAGTAATTGAGGGAATATGTAGTAATGTATGGATTTATGAAATCGAAAATTCATCTTTAATCTATGAAGCTTAACTTTCTACTGATTTTAGAATTGTAACTAATCCTCTATCAGCATCCACCTCTATTAAATCACCAGTCCTTAGCTTACTTATATCTACCTGATCTACCATAGGGATATTCGCTATGACTGCTCCAACCACTACTACAGGATCTGCCTGCCGATTCACTATGGCCTTGGGAGCATATCCATTCTTTGCTAGAGAATATAATACATAACTGCCTACTGTGGAGCCACTCCCATGGGGAAAGCAGAAGATCTTGTCCTTCACATATTTTCCATAGATATCGAGATGTTTTCCGATTACCTTTCCAGAGGTAGGATCTATATCACCCAAAAAGCTAATTGGCTTATTGGATACGAGAGCCTCCCCTATACATTTTCCCCCAACTATTCCCCTTCCTTGCAAAATTTTCAAGGCATAATAACCCCCATCTCTCAGAGAAGCATCTTTATCCATCTTAAGAAGTTGGAGAACTTCGCCTTTTTAGAAATTTCGTTTGCTAATACTGATAGGTGATCTTTCTAGAATCTCGGACAATTTTGAAAGATTTCGCTATTGGAAAAAGGTTAAAGCCCCGGGTGGGATTTGAACCCACGACCTACTGCTTACGAGGCAGTCGCTCTTCCACCTGAGCTACCGGGGCCTCATCTCTAGGAGAAATTTATAAAATTAAAATTCTTCCCATTATGAATGGAGATTCAACCGAGTTGGAGAGCCATTCTCATATGGATCTATGAGAAGAATTTCTTGCCCATTTTCCTTACCGCTTTTTCAGCATATGTCATCTCAGATCTCCTACTATGGGCAGGGAATATAGGCATGGAAGTGGGGATTATCATGAAGTACGGCTCAGTAATGCTGGTTGGAATTACCCTAATTTTACTTTCATTGAGGAAAAAGCTGATGAAATATTACATCCTAAATTCTTACATTCATCTCAAGCATTTCTTGGGATGGAAGAGGATACCATATGAGGAGATAGAAGATGTTAAAATAGAAGCTCCCCCAATAGCTGGCATTCTTAAAGTAGGCAACATAATAATCGTTACTCCAAGAGGGGATTACAGGTTGGAGGGTTTATCGAATCCAGAAAAGGTTTTCGAAGAAATAGTAAGAAGGAAGATTGAGCTAGAGGGCAGGCTCTTCAGAAGACCCTAACTTAAGCTCCCTCTTTACTCTCCTTTCCTTAGGTAATAGGTTTTTAATCTTACCTCCCATGGAGAGTCCTGAGCCTAAGAAATCATCTCCATACTTGAGAATTACTATTCCTCTTTCCATTTTCCTCTCCAAATCTAAGCCGTTTAGCCACTTTAGGGCTTCTTCCTCTGTGAGCTCAACTACATTTTTCTTAGCAATCTTTCCTAAGAGCTGAGAGGCCTCTACTGAGAGTCTAAACTTAGTTGAGCTCTCAAAGAAACCAAAATATAGTCCTATCCTTTGAATTCGCCTCCATAGAGGTTTGAGATCAAGCTTGACTATGTCGGGAGAGCAGATAAATACTTTTCCACGATTATCGATGAGAAAAACATAATTTAACTTCGGTTCAATTGAGAAACGTTGGGAGATGATTTCTAGAACCCTTCTTACTTCTTCATGACCCATGATTCTTACTTCCTTCATTTTTTTATGATACTAGCAACGAAAAAGCCTTCAGTATCATTATCTTGGGGATAAATCCGCATACAATGCCTCACCTCATCATCATAACGCTTTCCTTTCCATTCTACTATCCCTTCTCTGAACTTGAGTCCTTTAAGCCCTATCTTCTCAATCTCAGCATTTTCATATTTCTTGAGAAGAAAATCCACTACCTCCTCGTTCTCCTCTGGAGCTAGGGTACATGTAGAGTAGACCAACCTACCCCCCTCTTTCAATCTCATAAATCCAGTAGCTATAAGTTTCTTCTGTAGCCTCGAGAGCTTGAGAATCATCTTAGGATTCCACATCTTAGCTATCTTGAAATCCTTTCTTATCGCTCCTTCGGAAGAACATGGAGCATCTACTAAAACCTTGTCGAAAGAGAGTCTAACCTCACGAAATAGATTTCCATCCATCATTGTAACTATACAATTGGTTACCCCACATCGCTGGAGATTAGCTACAAGCGGTTTGATTCTATCAATTCTTACGTCATTGGCTATAAGGAGCCCAGTATTTCTCATGAGCTGGGCTATTTGCGTGGCTTTGCTTCCTGGAGCGGCGCAGAGATCAAGTACCCACTCATTCTCCTTCGGAGCTAGGATGAGGGGAGGAATCATGCTTGCAGCTTCCTGAATATAAAAATAGCCGAGCACGTGTTCTAAGGTGTTACCTAGAGAAAAACCATCTCTCACGATGAAAGCATCAGCATACCAAGGAATTGGTTCAAGCGTATAGCGGGCACCTAATTTACGCAGTAATTCATTTTTTGAGATCTTAATAGTATTTACCCTAATAGTTGTGGGTAGAGGCTTCCTACAGTATTCAATAAATACATCCATCTCTTCTCCCATTAACAGCCTAATTCTGTTAAGGAATTCATCCTTCAATACGAGTTCCATAACTAGGCAAAGTGCTCTCCACATTTATTTTTACCGAAAAATTTTTTAATGAAATTCTCAAGTTCACAAATAAGTATGGTATCTGTAGTATTTTACTTTCACGCGCACCAGCCAATTAGGCTCAAGAAGTTTAGAATCTTTGATGTGGGGAAGACAGACGAGTATTTTGATAGAGAGCTCAATTTCAGAATTCTAGAGAGAGTGGTAAGAAAATGCTACAGGCCGATGAACAGGCTTTTACTCGAACTCATAAAGAAGTATAATCTAAAGGTTTCATTCTCAATCTCAGGAACTTTAATAGAACAGCTAGAAAGCGATTTTCCAGATGTTCTCAATTCTTTTGCCGAGCTAGTAGATACTGGAAACGTTGAGCTTTTAGCAGAGACATATTATCATTCCCTTACTTCCCTGTTTTCAGAGGAGGAGTTCAAATTTCAAGTGAATAAACATGTGAGAAAACTGAAAGAAGTCTTTAATTTCGTTCCCACAGCATTCAGGAATACAGAACTTATTTACTCCAATTATATAGCAAAGCTTGTGAGCCAAATGGGTTTTAAAGTAATGTTGTGTGAGGGCACGGAAAAAATCTTAGGATGGAGGAGCCCTACTTACATATACAAGGCAAAGGGAGTGAATCTAAAGCTGCTACTAAGACATTACAAGCTTTCGGATGATATAGCCTTTAGGTTTTCTAATCCTCACTGGGAAGGCTTCCCCCTCACAGCTGAAAAATATGCTAGCTGGATCAGTGCCCACAATGGTAATGGTTATGTAGTCAACATTTTCATGGATTACGAAACGTTTGGAGAACATCACTGGCCTGAAACCGGAATATTTGAATTCTTCAGGCACTTGCCTGCCGAGATCCTCAAACATCCTGATAATAATTTTGCTACAGTAAGTGAGGCAGCTAGATTATATGAGGCCGTAGACGAACTTGATGTTCCGAACGTGATCTCTTGGGCAGATATAGAGAGAGATCTGAGTGCTTGGTTGGGAGATTCACTTCAAAATCAAGCCGCTAGAGCTTTGTACCTCTTAGAAAAATCAATAAAACAATATTCTATACAAAAAAAAGATGAAAAGCTGCTTGAGGCTTGGAGGAAGCTAACTACTGCCGATCACCTCTATTTTATGAGTCTAAAGTATGATGCTGATGGAGATATTCATAAGTACTTCAGAGATCAAGCATTTCCCACTCCATTCGATGCTTTTGTGGCTTTCATGAACGTAATTCAAGATATGAGATTGAGGATAGAGGGGGAGAATTAAGCAGTTAGGAGACGATATACTTCAAGTACCTGTTCTGCACTCTTCCTCCAGCTTAGGTAACTAGCTTCCTCCTTTCCCACCCTCACGAGTTCTTCAGCAAGTTTGGGATATCTCAACAGAGCCACTATTTTGTTTACCATTTCGTCCACGTCCCAAAAATCCACTTGAAATACATTCCTAAGAACCTCAGAAACTCCAGCTTGCTTGGAAATTATTACTGGCTTATCATGATAAAGGGCCTCAAGAGGAGTAATTCCAAATGGCTCGGAGAGGGAAGGCATCACATATACATCTGCTAATTCATAGAGGGCATCTACTTCTCTATCGGAAAGTGCTCCAGTAAAAATCACTTTATCTCCAATTCCTAAATCAGCGCTTAGCTTGATAAGCTGGGGCATCATCTCACCAGAGCCTCCAACTATGAAGAGAACATTGGGTTCAAATTGTAGCACTTTATGGGCTGCTCTGAGGAACCAATCAGGACCTTTATGTAAGGTAAGCCTTCCCAAGAAAAGTACTATCTTATACCTCTTAAGCTTCTCCAAGTGGAGCTCCCTAATTCTCTCCCTTAAGATAGCCGCGTTGTATACTACTTCCACCTTCTCGGGGGGTACATCATAGAAATTTACAATTATGTTCTTAATCCGTCTGCTCACGGCTATTATCTTGTCAGCATGTGCAAAACCATATTTCTCTATTTTGTAGTCCAAGAGTTCCCTATTTAGGTTTCCTCCACACCTGTCGTAGGAAGTGGAGTGCACATGGAGCACTAGGGGTTTACCGAATTTGTACTTGAGCTCTACCCCTGCTGGAAAGGTCATCCAATCATGACAGTGGATCACATCGAAGTGCTCTAATTCAGCTATTTTGCATGCTAGTCTCTTGTATTTCTCCAAATTTTCAGAGGTGTATGAGAAATACACTTTAAGTTCTGAGTCCTCAAGTCTAAGATATGGATAAAGCTTTATATCCAGCTCATAGAATTTCACTTTATTCCTCGGATAATTGGCTGAAATTAGTTTCTCAAATTCATGCCTTAGATTTTCAGGAATTTTTGGGAGAAGATAAATTATATCTACTCCTAGCTCACCCAGTTCCTTCGTGAGATGATAACACACCACCCCCAACCCCCCGCTTTTCATCGGAGGGAATTCCCAAGCTAGCATCAACGTCCTCATCTTAAACATTTCTCAGAAAAATTGAAACTATTTTATATTTTTTGAACTCACTGAGCAGAAATTACTTTTTAGTCCACTTTACCTTGCTTCCCTTCCTTCCAAGTTTAAGCATATTTTTTTCACATTTTGAGGAGCAAAAGTAGAAAATCTTCCCATCATTCCTCACGAACATTACACCAGTACCTGGTTTAAGCTCCTGATTACAGAAAGAACATTTCATTTCCTCCCTCCAGTTAGAGGTTGAGCTTCAAGCTCCGTGTCTTTCAACATCAAGATATCTTTGAGTCTTACTGGCCCCTTTACATTTCTCCTGATCACCTTGCCTTCATCAGGTCCTACTAGGATTTTACATCTTACTTGGGTAACTTCCCCGCGTACTCCTGTCCTTCCGATGATCTCAACCACTTCTGCAGGAGTAGCTTCAGCTAAGAGAGAACTATCACTAACCTTAAGCTGTTCTTCAGCAGCAGCCTCCTTAGCTCTCTGCTTCTTTTTACCTCCCATTTACTTTTTACCTTTTAGAGCATTGACCTTAGCTATCAATTCGTCGAGTAACGCCTTTCCATCTCCTGGATCTATTATGCAAGCACTTGCAGCTGCTACTTCTATTCCAGCTGCTGCCCCAAGGTCTGCTTTACTTGGCACATAAGTGTATGGAATGTTCTTTTCCTCGCAGAGTGGAGGCAAATGCATTACGATTTCTGGAGGGGATACATCCTCTGCTATTATCACAAGCTTCGCTTGGCCTTTCTCCACAGCCTTCGTTGTTTCATTTGTACCCTTCTTGATTTTTCCAGTATTCCTACTTATTTCTAGTAACTGATAAGTTCTCTCCACAAGTTCCTTAGGTACCTTAAACTTTACATATGGGGCCTGCATTTCAAAACACCTCCTTCAAACTCATTATTCATTGGTATTAATGATGAAGAAGCTAATAGCTTAAAAACCTATCTAAATTCTGAGGACCTTCCCCTTCCTCCCCACATTGATTATCCTGCTCTTTCCAATTCGATCTACTTTCCCAAATGTTTCATGAATATGGCCACAAAGCACGAGGTCTGGTTGAAGTTTCTTCACAGCCCTTCTTATTCCTATGCTTCCTACAAAAAATCCTAAATTATCTAGCTTTGTACCGTAAGGAGGAGTATGGGTTACCATTATTTTCTTCCTGGCGTCCCTAATCTTCTCAAATGAGCTCTCCAAGAGCTGTTCCACCTCAGACTCATCGAACTGGAAAATGCCAATATTGCTTAATCCTACTCCAAAGAAACCAACATCTCCTATTCGGATAGCATATCCATGTAGATTGTATACACCTGGAGAATAGAGGGTAGCTAAAAAATTAGCAGTTGCCACACTTTCATGATTGCCTGGTACAAGGATCAGCTTTTTGCAGTTCTGCTTAAGCGGACCTACTAATCCCTCTAAATTAGTCTCAGCTAAAGTGATATCACCACATAATATAATTACATCTACCTTTTCCTTCCTAGCCTTTTTGGCAAGCTTTTTTACTAATCCTAAGTCTCCATGGATGTCAGAAGCAGCTAAGACCTTGAGCGTCATCTGTGAGTAAAAATGAAAGTAAGGGAGGCATTTTCTTTCTTATCTAATCTAAGGAAACCGAATCTCTCAGCTTGGATTATATCCCCTTCTTGAAGTTCTAAACATGCTTTCTCACAGAGACCGCGTACTTGCTGCAGGCTTTCTTTATTTATCTCATGGTTTATGAAGAGGGGTCCAGGTATGAGTACAAGTGCTGGCACATTTTCATCTGTTACCCACTGAATTTTGAGCATTTCCCTCTTCAATTGCTCCCCTACGAAAGTGGCTGTTATTTTATTCCCATTTATTTCCTCCACTTTTATATTATAGAGATACTTTAATCTAACTACCTTCTGCTTCCTCAGCAGATCTAGATCATCTTTACTGATAAAGAAATGGCCGCTTGTCTCAATTTTTCTGACCCCCAGTTCCCGATTGGGATGGTTACGAAGTATTGCTTCCTTTCTTGGAGCATTTATTACTTCAAGCTCTATTGGATTAGGTACGAAGAAGTATCGCTTGGTAATAGGATCGAGTACTTTTCTATTTACAGCATATAACATTTCCCATTCATATTCATGATAGGCTTGGGTGATTCCAACTTCTATGGTGAACCTTCTTAAAGCTTCAGGGACGATTCCCCTTCTCCTTATAGCATCTACAGTAGCAAGCCTAGGGTCATCCCAGCTATGAATGATACCTTGCTTGATGAGCTCTCTAATCTTCCTCTTCTGAATCGGAGTCCCTCTGAAATTGAACCTAGAGTACTGGATAATTATTGGATTCTTCATTCCGAAGAGATTCCTGATGTAATTTTGGAGTTCTACTCTCATAGACCCAAATTCAGCACTTCTCAATACATGAGTCACACCACAGAAACTATCTTCAAGTGAGACAGCGAAATCATATGTAGGCCAGATCCTGTACTTCTTTCCCACTAATGGATGTTCCGCCTCCACTATTCGAAAGATCACAGGATCTCTCATGCAATAATTCTTGCTTTCCATGTCTCCTTTCAACCTAAGAACTGCTTCTCCCTCCCTATATGTGGAGAACATTCTATTCCATTCCTCTAGGTTTTCCTCAACACTTCTTTTAGTATGCTCACATGGCTTACCTAATTTCCTTAGCTCGCTTATTTTTTCCTTAGGGCAATTACATACATATGCGCTATGTTTGAGGATTAGTTTTTCAGCATACTTATAATAATTCTCCAGATGTTGAGACTCATATTTTTCAAAATCCCACTTAATGCCAAGCCATTTATAACCACGAATGAAACTCTCATAATATTCTCTTCTCACTTTCCTAGGGTCAGTATCTTCAAATCTAAGCCAGATCTTTCCTTCATATTTCTTAGCGTAGAGGTAATTGATTATTCCACTCATAGCATGACCGATATGCATATACCCGCTAGGCTCTGGGGGTAGTCTAGTAACCACTTTTCCCATCTCAGCTTGGGGCAACTCTGGAAGTTCCTTCTCCTCTTTCACTTTCCGTATTACAAGTAATTCGGGAGCACATCGTTCTAACTCCTTCTCCTGCTCCTCAAGGCTTAAAGAATTTACCTCCCTCACGACTTTCTCTACGATCTTCATTACTTCCCTGATTTTTTCCCTAAATTCTGGCCTCTCTCCGAGAAGTTTGGAGAGTATAGCACTTGCCAAGGCTTTTCCCTCATGCTCTACAGCATTTTTGAGGGCGAATTTTCTGATCAAAGACTCGAGTTCTTCATTCATTTCCATGAAAAATATGAGACTTTATTATTTAATATTTCTATCCAGTACAAGCTGCTTTACCCTTTCAAATTTTAGGTAAAGGTTGCATTCGAAAGCTAAAGCAGCAGCGAGCGGCAGATAGGGCGTATTCCTTCCACTTTTCAAGAATGTCTGAAGTAATGGGTTCATTATCTTCTTCATATTACCGCTTATCTTGAGGAGAGTAAATAGGGCATCATCTTCATGAAACTTCAAATTTTGAAGATTCTGCTGATTTAAAATAAGTTTTCTCCTGTAAGAACTGATGAGGGAGTTGAGGAGTGAGGGAAGGCTCTTGGTGAAACCACATTTTAATTGTTCCTTCCTCAATTTCTCAAGTAGATCATTTTCGTCATCTGCATAAACCAAGTTATAAGTAAGGCCTACCATTTCCTTAGTATGAGCATCACTTCCAGCTACATAAAATTTGTTTCCACTCCTAGCAAATTTCAATGAATCATTAATTGAATAAATCGAAAATGGATTATAGGCCTCTACGAGATCTGTCCTCAAATTCCTTGGATCCATCTCCATATAATTCCAGAGAGTACCACATGGATGGGCAGCCACACTCAAGAGATTCTCATCTCTGGCCCTGTCCAAGACAACTTCAAGGTTCTCTCCAGGATTAAAGTGTGGAAACTTTGGACTGTCAGAAAGCAGGAGGAGGTGGGCATATCTCTTTCCCAATTTCACATCCAACTCCATCCCAGGAATTACAATAAAATCTCTATATTTCTTGGATCTTTGAAAAGCTCTTGAGAAACCCTTAGTAGTATTGTGATCAGTGATTGCTATTCCAGAAAATCCCTTACGGTATGCTTCATCTACCATCTCCTCCGGAGAGTCGCAGGCATCGTAACTTAAGTATGTACCTCTCGAATAATAAGTATGAGCATGAAGCTCAATTAGTTTCATATCTTAAGCTCTTGGAAATTTTGGAGGACAAATACATCTTTATTCAATTCATATCCTAGCTCATGAGCCAACTCCACAGCATGCACTATTTTGTCTAACCCTCCATGTGTAGGCAAGTAATATTTAGGACCAATCGTTTTCAGGAGCCAACGATGATCCTCTCTGAATGCATGACCAGATACATGGACATCCTTAAAGATCCTTACGCCCTTATTCCTCAATCTCCTCTCTAGATCTGCCCGATGAGCCCTATTAATCGGGGAAGGTATCACTTCAGAGCAAAAGATCACCACATCTTCGTTGCTCAACTTAAGTGGAGTTTCATCCCTAGCTATTCTGAAGAGAACCGATCTCGGCTCTCCTTGATTCCCAGTGCAGATAATTGCATACTTTCCAGGGTCGTGGGATACCTGCTTTAGGGCCTTATCTATCTTCTCTTTTTCCCCAAGCACTTTGCAGTATTTTGGAAAATTGATCAGATTTATCCTTTCGGCGCATTCGATGTAAGTAGCGAGACTTCTTCCTAGAAGGAGGGGTTCCCTCTTTACTTTCCTCAGCATTTCTACCATCATCCTAATCCTAGCCAGATGACTGGAAAAGGTTGTGAGGATAAGGAGTTTCTCCTCAGAACCGACCCACTCTAGAATATCGGAAAGCATTTCCTTTACTAGACTCTCACTATAGCACCTTCCCTCCCTCTCTATTCTGGTTGAGTCTGAGATGAGGAGCTTTGCTCCCTTCCTTTCAGAAATTCCGGAGTAATCTGTTTTCTTTCCAAGTAGAGGATGATCATCGAATTTGAAGTCGTTAGCATAGAGTATTTCCCCTTCCTTACTTTCAATAGAAGCCATCACAGTTTGAGGGGTGGAATGAGTAACATGCAGAAATCGGATGAGAAAGCTTGCAATTCTGTAACTGGAGCCTGGATTAAGTCTTATGAATCTTGGAATCTCCGTTCCTCGCTCTTCATAAAGACTCTGAATTACTTCGATCGTAAATGGGGTAGCAATTATTGGGGCCTTGTACTTATTTGCTAAGATTGGAATTGCCCCACAGTGATCTAAATGAGCATGAGTACATACGATAGCCTTAACCGATCTTCCATGTTTCTCGAAGAAATCTAAATCATTAGGAACTGCTTCTCTCTCCATGAGTTCAATTACATTCATTTGGGAGATATTTCCATCCTCTATTTCTACTACCTTCTCGATCCAAAGGCCACAATCCAATAGAAGGGTATCATCCCCTACTTTGATGGCAGTCATGTTTCTACCTATTTCAGAATATCCTCCAATTGCAAAGATGTTCATACCACTATCTCCTTTCTCAACAGCTCAACCTCTCCTTCCTGTATGATAGCTCTTCCTCTCCACCTTCCCTCGTAGATGGTGAATTCTTGGAAGCCTGAAAAATTCCCATACTTCATCGTTTCAAGAAGAGCCTCGAAGAGCGGGAAAGTCTTCACATTGATGGAGGTAGCAGATTCGCTCCTTTCCACCAGCTTAAAGTAGATCTCAACTTTGACATTTTTGGTGTTTAGCTCCCTCTCCAATTGAGAGACTACACCAATATCTTCCTCGCTAAACTTAAGCCTCAACGCATCCTCAAATTGAGGAGTAATCACTGGTCTCCACATTTCCATTGAGAACGACCAATCTCCTGAGGGGGAGGAGAGCTCTAGTCTGAGAGTAGTCAAATTTCGACTCACTGGTAAAATGGCCTCCAGTTTTACATAACCATCTTTCCTTAGCATTTTCACGTCCATGGCTTCCTGAGTTAAAGTAATCCTATTTTCCCCTATCCTTTCAGGGGTGGTGAAATTTTGGGGAAGTGGAGTTGGAATCCTAGAAACGTAGGAAATGAATACCCCAGCAATTCCAAATGCTCCCAACAAAAGGAGCAGATATTGCCAAGTTCTCATAAATCTTAAAAGCTTTATAGCCTTATTTAACACTTTCTATATATGCTGGAGATAAAATATCATGATGGGTTGGCCAGAATAGGGATATTGCATACTGAGCATGGGAAAATAGAGCTTCCAGTATTTTGTCCAGTGATAAATCCAAATAAACTCATCGTAGAGCCAAAGGAAATGGCTAGAAGGTTCAAGGCTAAGATGATAATGGCTAACAGTTACATCATCTTCAAACATCCAGATCTGAGGGAAGCTGCTCTGAGGTACAGGATTCATCGTTTGCTCAAATTTAAAGGAGCAATTATGGTAGATAATGGAGGATATCAAATTCATAGATACAGAGGAGTGGAAATAGATTTTGCAGAGATCCTTAAGTTTCAAGAGGAAATAGGCGCAGATATAGGCATAACTTTAGATCTCCCAACTCCTGCCTCAGCAGGGAGGAGGGAAGCTAAGAGGAGTGTTGAGATCACCCTCCAGAATGCTAGGGAAAGCCTTAAGCTGATGAGGAGAAAGAATATGTTGTGGTCGGCACCGATACAAGGAGGAAAGTTTTTAGACCTGATCTCGAAATGTGCTAAAGAGCTCAGTAGACTGCCATATGCTATGCATTCGCTTGGAGAACCTGTACAGTTTCTAAATAATTATGAGTTCACCCAAGTGTGTTACATGGTCCATGCAGCAAAATCTAAGCTGCCAATCAGCAGAGCATTTCACCTCTTTGGAGTTGGACTACCTTCATTTATGCCCTTAGCCACTCTTCTTGGGTGTGATATCTTCGATAGCGCTTCTTATGCTCTCTTCGCAAGTGATGATAGATATATGACAGACATAGGAACTCTAAGGCTTGAGGAAATGCAGGAATTACCATGCAATTGTGAGATTTGTTCTCGATACGATATAAAAGAGTTGAAGGAAATGCTTAAAGGTGAGAGGGAAAGATTGCTAGCCCTCCACAATCTGTATGTGCTCTTTAAAGTGATTAAGGAAATAAGAGAGGCTATAATTGAGAATAGGCTCTTCGAGCTTTGTGCTGTCAGGTGCAGAAGCCATCCTAGATTGTTTGAAGCGTATCTCAAGGCTTTGAGAATATTCTCCAAACTTTTCGATAAGTATGATCCCATGAGAAAGAGAAGTGGCCTCTTCTACACTGGAGAAGAAACTAAACTTAGACCAGAAATAAGGAGGGCCAAGATGAGGGTAAGAAGGATCTTTGGAACTAAACTTATTCCAGCTGCCCTAGATCAGACCTATCCTTTCTTCCAATCTCTCTCGATCGAAGGAAAGCCTCTATTTAAATTTAGTAAAGGAATAGTTAAGGATCTCGAGAGGATAAGAAAGATAGCAGATTATCAATTTGGAAGAGGGATAGGTAGAGTTCTATTTCCCGGTAATGTTAAGATCTTCAAAAGCCCCACTACAGGAAAGATAAGAAGAATATACTCTGACTCTGAACTTTTAGCTACACTTAGGCCAAGAGATGGTTTCCTATGCTTGAGGATAGCTGGAGCTTTGAGGATTAAGGATAAACTCAAGAATAATCGAGTCTTTGTGGAAGGAAAACCTGAGGTTGAGGAATTGGTAAGGAGTGGTAGAAATCTCTTCGTGAAGTTTGTTGAAAGGGCAGACCCAAATATTCTACCAAGAGATGAAGTATTGATCTTGAACTCTAAGAACGAGTTGCTTGGAGTGGGGGAAGCTGTGCTGAGTAGTGAAGAAATGAAAGTAATGCAGAGAGGAGTTGCTGTGAAAACTAGGGAGGGGCTCAAACTTCAAAGATAATGGATGCATACCCTACAGAATTTTCATAATCTCCTGTCACATCACCACTCGTGTAATATTTGAGAAGCCTACCTTTGGCCCCAATTCGTTTCATCAGGATGAGCAGAATGGTGATAGGGATGTAACCACATACAGTAAGACCCTCCACCCTCACCCTCTTGAAGAACTTCTCAAAATTTAAGCGCAAGATTTCATCGATGATTTCTCTATCCAGCTTATACATATTTTCCTTTATCTGGGAAATGAATGGGAGATATCCATACATGGAGCCATAATGAGTGAAGTCTGAGCTTGCTAGTACTACTCCAGGCTTTTCCCTGAGGATCTCACAAATTCCTTCAGCAAACTCTAGACATTCATCCAATTCAATTTCCCTGAAGAGTATGGGGACGAATTTAAATTTCTTGAGTGAAAATTGCATAAATGGTAGTTGAACTTCAATACTATGCTCATAGGCATGAGCTGTTTCATCTAATTGGGCTAGTTTTCTCCTAATGATCTCAAGGACTATTTCCCTATTTACTTCACATATTCCCAATGGTGTCTCTACATCCATCTCCGAGATAGAGATCTTCTTCCCCATTCCATGATGATTTACTCCTAAGATTAGGAAATAATCTGGCTTTTTTGCCTTAGCAAGTTCGAAGTATACAAAAGATGCGCATGCTCCTGAGAAGGCATAGCCAGCATGCGGGGAAATAGCACCAACTATCTTGTGTTCCTCCCGAAGCTCGGGAAGTTTACCAACTCCAAGCTCCGAGAGAAAACATGAGTTAAGTTCCTTGATGAGAGAATCTCGCTTAGCACTATAGAATTGACCGGCGAAGGTAGCTTTCCTAATTTTCCTATTCATGTGAAGTCACTCAACTTATATTTGAATTCCTCATCTTTGCTGATAATTCCCTTTCTCTTTAGGTACTCTCGTGCTAAAATCCAGAAGATGAGAGCAAGAGCCTTTCCAGACTTGTTATTGCAAGGAAGGATCAAATCTACATTTGTAGGAGTTACGTTTACATCAGCCAGCACTATGATAGGAACATTGATCTTGAGAGCATCTTGGAAAGCTACCCTATCTATCCAAGGATCACAGATTATCACCACCTTCGGTGTGGGAAAGTTTTGAGAATATGTCGGATTGGTGAGGGTTCCTGGCAAATAGCGACCCACAATTGCAACAGCTCCAACCACTTCGGAGAATTTTTGGATTGGATTACGGCAGACATCCCTTCTCCCTACCACCAGGATCTCATTGGGCTCAAATTGGCTCAAGAAATTGGCAACTATCCTCAATCTCTCATCGATCTTTCTCACATCTAGAATGTTGGTACCATCACTCCGAATGCGGAAGACAAATTCCTTCATGAATTTAGTCCTACTTTTGCTGCATATGTGGATCCCGCTAGCCAAGTATTTTTCCCTAGGAACTAACAACTCCATTTTCGTTCAAGATTTCGATAAGTCTTCTAAGTTTTAACATCCTTTCCCTCGTTACCACAGAGATCTTGTACATTTCACATCCCATAGCCAAATCCGCGAAGATTCTTTCTGGAGTTTCTACAGATCTATGCGAAAAAACTCTTAAATATTTAAACTTTTTTGCAAGTTTCATCACAGCCAAAGTTTCTGAAAGAGAATAGCATTGATTTGGTTTAATTATACAAGCATTTATGGCGTGATGGGAATTTGCGACTCTTAGCCTCTTTAATCTAGTTGCTACCAAGTCATCTCCACATATAATTACCTTTCTTCTAAAGTATCTTTTGAATTTACGAAAGCTATCGAACGCATTCTGATGGAATGGATCTTCAACATATCTCAAATTATATTCCTCGGTGAGAAATTTGATATACTTGAGCTGGGAATCTTCATCTATCCTCCTATCAAGATACTTGTATCTTCCCCTAATAAAAAACGAGGAGGCGGCTACATCGATACCGATCGCGAGCTCGGTTTCACTTTCGTAACTTACCGATTGTACTATATTTGCCAGCAGATTGAGTACTTGCTCATTGGTAAGTTTAGCTACTATTCCTCCTTCAATATCCGTAGTGAATGTTATTTTTTCCCTTTTCAAGAACTTTAAAGCTCTTTTATACACTAATTTGTTGAGAAAAATATTTTTCTGCAGCCCCACGTCGGAAGTAGGGAAAACTAAGAATTCTTGGAATTCTGGAGCTCCTAGGAGAGATGTATGTTTTCCCCCTCCAAAGATCTTGGAGATGATGAGAGGGGGCCTAGCTTTCTTGAATAGGAGCTTCCATACAGGGAGATGTCTTTCCAAACTTAGTCCTTTTATGATAGCCAAGGAAATAGGAAGGCATTTACATCTTTTCTCGAATTTGAGAACATCATTTACGTTTCTGAACTCCATACCTCTACATTTAGTAGAAAGTCTCTGAATTTTGCGTATCTCTCTTCCTAGGAGGAAAGGATACTCAAAAGCACTCCTGCTAGTTCCGACTGGAACAGACACTCTAAGCTTGCCTACATCGCTATCTACGTGCACCTCTAAGAAATCCTTCCCTGCAGAGTTTTTCTTTATAGAAGGGATTGCCCTAAGAAATATCAACTTACAGCCCTCTCCACCATCTGTTTGAGTTCTTTTCCTTTCTCCAGAGCTATCTCAATACACTTCATCACCTCGGCAAACTTGAGACCTCCTATTTCTCCTCTTTTCTGAAGAGCATTGGTTTTTTCATCAGTTACTATTACACTAAGGCCAGCTTCTAAGGCACTTTCCTCCCTCAAGTTTGGGTCCAGGAGGAAATGATTGCCAATTTTCACAAATGTGCAGCATACTGGAATTTTATTTACTTTCAATTTTTTCTCACACCATTTTCCATAGACTACCTTATCACCCTCTACGATTGGAAATCTAGCAGTGAGGAGAGAAACAATTGCCGCTAGAGCGCTTGCATCAATTAAATTTCCATCATGATTTAGTATGTAAATATCTACGAATATTCCCCATACCTTTGAGCCAGCTTCGATGCAAAGGGATTTTAGATCTATAGCATTGCTCTCTCTGATTCCCCGGTCTACCACCCTTGCAAGCTCTATAGCATCTTCATTAGGAGGGCCTGGTTCGAACATAGGAGAGGCCAATGGAGCAAATTCAGCATTTACTATTAGTACCCCCTCATCTGGCCTATCTTCAAATGGCTCAACTATATCCATCTTTACTCCAGCGAGTACTTTAGTTTCTCCCAGTGATACGAGAGCTGATCCTTCAGCATTTTTAGAGACATTCACGCGGATCTGGATAGGCCTGTACTCGAAGAATTTCCTTCCATCTATTCTCAATCCCCTGTTTACCATATCTATAATATATTCATATACCATCTCCTTCACCCATGTAGATACTTTCGGCTCTTTCTTTGGCTTTTTTGTAAATTTCCTCGCTGATGATCCCATCTTTGAATTTATCCTCTAGCTTATCTACATCTATGATTCTTCTTCCCTCTTGGTCCTCCACCACATCTACCTCAAGATCTATGCATCTCGCAAACCTTGGGGATATCTCAATTGGAGTACAAATCGAATAGTATTTTCCCTTCAATTCTCCCTTAGAATTGTAATATTCATGGAGGAGGAACTCAGCCCCCCTCCTCACTTTAGTGATGGCATAATCTCCAAGCTCGGTTTTTAGGTTTAGCCCATCATAGCTTCCTCTGTATCTTATTGTCCTCTTGAGCTTAATTATATCTGGAGTGATTTCCTCAATTTTACCCTTTATCACTATACTTTTCCCATTTAACTTCTTGCAGACCACTGTGTATAGAGATCCTACTGGAGGAAAACTTTTCTGCAGTATGGAATTAACGCAATTCTCCACGACATCTTCCCCAAATTTCTCAGCCAAAGATTCGGCCAAATCTACAAGTTCCATATAGTTAAATGATTTAAGTTCATGATGCTTGCAAATAGTGGGGGTTACCTTTTTACGTAATTCATCCAATTTAGCCTTAGCTTCCGGACCAAAATCTATGAAGTATGTTAGCAATCCCTTCTCCAGCAGTTGGGGACCATTGCATTCTTGAAAGAATTGTTTGATCTGTTCCTCCTTCTTGAAGAGCTCCATCATTTCCTTCAGCAGTTCTTCATCACTCTTTCCTTGCGCTAGTGCCTTCCAGAGCACTCCATATCCTCTAATTTTAGCTTCATGACTAAGACTCAGGAGCCTTCTATTCTCTTCTTCGTCTTTAATATGTTTGCTTACCTTTGTAAATCCATTTTTTATCAGGATCAAATTATTACCAAAGATTCTCAACTGGGTGGAGAGTAAATAAAGATCCCTATGGTAACCTTTTGTCTGTACCAATACTTTTTCTCCCTCCTTTAAATAACCCCAATAGTGGTGAAGGGGAAGAATTCCCTGAGAACCTCCTAGGTCGATGAGTATGTTCTTATTTCTCTGATCAAATTTTCTAATTATCCCACAATAGATGGTACCTATTTCCATTTTCCTTATGAAGATCTCTTTAAAGTACTTTCTTAAGAGTTCAACCACCTGCTCACTTCCTTCTCCATGGATAGTAATCCCGTTAAGGTCTTCCTTATCATAGATAAGGATATCTGCTCCCTTTTCCTCGTTTTCTAGCTTGAACCTTTCATTAGCTATGGGAGATTGATCTACGATTTCGAAATTATGCTCTAAGAGTAACTGGGTAAGTGCTGTGGAATATATTCCTCTAATTCTTACTTTCATATTTCCACATATTTCCTCCTAAGAGCTTTCTTTTGGATCTCATAGATCTCTAAACATCCCTTAATCCCCAGTTTTATGATCTCCCTCAACTCCTCTAGGCTCACTTCCCCATCTAATTGAATAAGAGTAATATAATCTTTGTTGGGCATGTATGCGATAGGGACATCTGTGCATTGCTCGCTATCTTCCTCTTCCTTAGTGAGGTCAAGTACGATCTCACTTCCCACTTTTCCTGCAGCTACTGCAGCTACTAGATCTCGCATAGGCACTCCCGCATCTGCAAGAGCCAGAGAGGCTGCACAGATGCTTGCACATCTGGTCCCTGCATCAGCTTCGATCACATAAGTATAGATATCGATTGCAGTCCTTGGAAATTCCTCTACGAAGATAGCTGGGGTGAGAGCCCTCTTTATCATAGAACTCAGCTCGATCTCCCTCCTCCCAGGACTGGGAGGTTTCCTCTCAGGTACAGAAAATGTGGTCATATTATAATAGCATCTTACAATGCTCTTCTCAGGATCTTGGAGATGTTTAGGATGAAGTTCCCGCGGCCCATGAACTGCAGCCAGTACTGCTGTATTTCCTATCTTGAAGTAGGCTGAACCGTCGGCACTACTAATTACTCCTACCTCAGCTTCGATCTTCCTCAATTCATCATTTCTCCTACCATCACTTCTCATTTTATTCGCCCTCCAGCATCTCTTTGATCTTCTTAGTCAATCCTGAAATGTGGGATTCCTTCTCTATAGTTAATATGGCTTTCGTCGCCTTAATTTCTCCAGCTAACGTTCCCTTGATCCAGATCCAGCCGTTTTGACCTGGAATAATTTCACACTTAGTATATTCTTTGATCATATTAATCATGCTTCCCTTCCTTCCTATCACCCTAGGAATTTTACATGGAGTGATCTTTATTATTTTTCCCCCTTCCAACTTTTTGGGGAAGACATTCTTCGTGCTAAGTTGGATGATCTTAGATTTTGGTACATTGATTACTCTAGCTAGGATAATGTCATTTATATCGAAGAACTTGCTGAGGTCAACTTTGAGAAGATCTACAAATTCACTTGACACTTCCCCAATAGGAAGGTTAGCTAAATAAGGGGCTCCTATATCTACACTCCATCCAGAGAAACCTATATCCACTATTTTTCCTATTACTAAGTCATTCTTATTAGGTACATATTTGCCGGCTAAAGGAACTACTTTAATAGAATCTCCCTCCACCTCGAGTAGGCCTATCTTACTTGCATAGACCCTATTCCCTTCACGATAGACTCCTCCTGAAGCTTCTATTTCCCCTTCAGCGATCAATTCTCCAGGAATTACTATATCCTTGTTCTTGAAGTATATCCTCATCTAATCACCTCTACATGGGCATTATTCGATGAGAGTTTATTGAGCTTATTGATCACTTCTACTTGCATTCCTGCAGGGACCTTAATTATGGAGAGCAGTGATCCATCATTCAACCATTCCATCTTCTCCACCTCTCCGAGTTTTTGGATTTGACCATATGCTTTCCCTGCATATTGGGGAGGAATTATGCTTTTTATCCTAACTTCTTCGAACTTTAGTGGAATTATCTGCCTAAGCTTCTCCACCACTTCCTTTACTTGCTCCTCTGGCTCCTTAAATGGATCTATATGTACTTTTGCCTCCTGCAGAGCTATTTCTATCCTCTTCTCGGGAATGGGCTTTTCAGTACGAGCATCAATTGCATTCATTGCTATAAGTGAAATTATCCTTCTTCTCTTCTCCTCTTCCAATTTTTTCTTATACTCAGCTGTAAGCTGAACTTCCCCTTCCAGTACGATTCGTTTAGCTATCTCAAAGACATCATCGGTGCCAAACTCTTCTTTAAGTCCTCCAGCCCTATCCCCCTTCCTAGCATCTTTGAAAATCTCAGGAACCACAAGTATTTCCCTTATATCCACTTTACTTGGATCCTTTCTAAATTCCATAGCCTTATCACATTCAACTAGGATCTCAAAATTTTTACTACCCTTTCTCAATCTAGCAATTACAGCCTTCTCTCCTCCCATACTTATTTCACTAATCTATTTATCTCTTCCTTACTCAGCTTTCTGAACTTCTTAGTGGAAGTAGGTATTACGGCTATTTCAATTCTCTCCTTTTTAAATTTGTTTCCAAGTGCACTTTTCAGTGCCTTGATGCCTAGTTTAATTCCATCCTCAAGTGTTGCATTCTCATCGTAGTTTTCCTCCAACACTTTATTAGCTGTTTCAGCATTCTCTCCTACAGCAGTAGCCTTATATTCATAAAAAATTCCGCTGGGCTCGGTGAGGAAAAGTCTAGGTTCACTATCCACACCCCCTATTACTAGACTTACTCCGAAAGGTCTAGCACCCGAGAACTGAGTATAGTATTGTTTAATATCACATATATCTTTAACTACATCTATCACCCTGATTGGTTCATCATAGATCAATCTATGTCTTTGCGCCTCTTCTTGAGACCTCTCTATTAACACCCTTCCGTCCGAGATGAGGCCACTCATTGTAGCCCCTATATGCTCATCTATCTGAAAGATTTTCTCAACACTTTCCGGAACTACTAATTTTTCGAAGATTCTCTTGTCTGCAATTAGTACTACTCCCTCTTTTGTGACTATTCCTATGGTAAGGGCACCTTGCTCTACTGTTTTCCTAGCATATTCTACTTGGAGCAGTCTTCCATCTGGGGAAAAAATGGTAATTGCTCTATCATATCCTAAGATCTCTGAAGGCAATGCAGGCATATTTATGCACCTCTCATAATTTCCCTTATCTTCCTTAAACTCCCACTTACATAAAGAACAGCTAAATTAATAAATTTATTGTTAGCTTGAGAAACTAGGCTTAGAGAGAGCTTGAGTTCATCTACAAACCTATGACCTACTTTCATTATCATGAAATTTCCACTCCTCTCTATGAACTGAAGCTTAGCAGCTCCGAATCTTTGTTCCCCTATAAAACTTTTGAGCTGGGATCTTATGAGGTTAAAAACAGATAAAATATCTACATCTCCTTCCGTATAGATTTCAACTAATACATACCTCTTCTTCTCCCTCATTCTATTACCACTCCCGGCATAACATATTTTCCCTCTACCCTAGCTTTCTCCCTCTTAATTATCTCTAGCTGAGGTAAGTAAAATGGTTCCTTATATCTTTTTATTCCAAGCAGACGCGAAAAAGAGAGAAGATTGCTCAGAGCTCTAAGTTCAAAGTAATTAGTAGCACCACTTCCTATAATGATAGGCATCTTCTTTTTCTGAGCTATACTGCAACTTCTTTCCATTTGGTAGAATCTTACACTCCTATCTTTTGCTGTGAGGAGGCGACGGAAATCTATGAGCAAAGATACTTTCGTCTGAGCAGCGAATTTAGCTATTACCTCATTGATTTCATCTGTGTGAATGGCATCTACTAGTCCCTTTTGACATGCTATTTTTAACAGATTATAGTTATTAGTAGTAAGCACTGTGAAGTTTCCATTCTTCGATTTAAGTAAAGATTTGAGTTCTCTCACAGAATTGGCCTCCAGCTCCACTCCTTTAAGTACCTGAAATTTCTCGACATTCTCTGGAAATTCTTCAAAGAAGCATGCTCCAACGAACCCATGAGTTCTAAGAAAATTAATTCCTCTCAGTAGATCATCTCCCCTGAGCTTTACGAAAAAATCGTAGTACATAAATTTTTAAAGTAAGGTACGGCTTTTAATAATTACTTGGGACCGTAGCGCAGCCCGGGAGCGCGAGCGGCTGAAGACCGCTGTGTCCGGGGTTCAAATCCCCGCGGTCCCAATAGTAAAGTTTATTTATGAAGTTGGGTTCAAGAAGATTGTGACGAGGATAATTACAATAGCGAGTGGTAAAGGGGGAGTGGGTAAAACCACTGTCACAGTAAATCTTTCTCATGCCCTCTATAAGCTCAATAAAGATGTGACGATTATCGATGCAAACCTTACTTCTCCTAACATTTATCTTCACATGAACATTCCAATCACTCCTACCACATTACATGATGCTATGAAGGGAAAGATCTCGATAAAGGAAGCAGTATATCTCCATTATCTTGGAGTTAAGGTAATCCCCGCAAGCATTTCCCTAAGAGATCTGAAGTTCAAGGAGAAGAAAAATTTAACAAATTTGATAGTGGATCTTATTGGTACATCTGATTTTATCCTAATAGATGCCCCTCCAGGCCTAAATGAGGATACGATAGATGCACTAGATGCTGGAAATGAGTTGTTGGTGGTTACAAATCCAGAGCTTCCAGCCACTGTAGAGGCACTAAGGGTAATAGAATTTACTAGAAGAAATTGGGCGAAGAATATAAATGTAATACTTAACAGATATTCTGGAAAGAGTTGGGAGCTTAGACCAAAACATATAGAAAGCTTCTTGGAGGCCCCAATCATCTCTATAATCCCAGAAGATGAGAATGTAAAGAAAGCCATAGTGAAACGTATCCCTGTGGTCGAGGCCTATCCAGAATCTAAAGCAGCTTCAGCGTTCATGAAGCTTGCCGAAAAGCTCTTAGGAATAAGAAGGGTAAAAGTACGGAAGGAAAGTGCAATTTCTAGGATCCTTAGATTTCTTGGGTTAGCGAGGTAAATTAGAACCTGTAGAAATACTTTTCCAGCTTAACAATTTTTCCATTTTTTACTTCTATTCCTTCATTCCTCAGGAGCTCAATCTTCTTAATTACCCCCCACTTATATCCCCCAACTCCTCCATCACTTCTTACCACCCGGTGGCATGGAATCTCAATTGGTTTTGGATTTTTAGAAAGAATTCTTCCCACCACTCTTGCCAGCTTTTTGTTTCCTATCGCTTTAGCGAGTTCAGCATAAGTGGTTACTTTTCCCTTAGGAATCTGCTTTACTAATGAGAATATTTTTTCTGCCAGCATAAATGAACTAAGCTTTCCACTAAAAACTTTTTTATCTCCTCATTCTTATGAAACTTATGCTCAGGGCACCGATAGTTACTGTACTTGGACACATAGATGCTGGGAAAACTACGCTTTTGGATAAAATTAGGGGTACTGCCATTGCTCAAAAAGAGATTGGTGGGATTACCCAACATATTGGAGCTACTGAGATTCCAATAGAATTCGTAGAGAGGATCTGCGGAGAGATAATTAAGGGCTTCAGGGTAGAAATCAAGATAAGAAGCATTCTCTTTATAGATACTCCAGGACATGAAGCCTTTACCAATTTGAGGAGGAGAGGGGGAAGTATTGCTGACATAGCTATAGTGGTAGTGGATATAAATGAGGGAGTTCAGGAACAGACGAGAGAGGCAATAGAAATAAGCAGAGCATTTCAGGTACCATTCTTCATTGCCCTTACGAAGATCGATACCCTGCCTGGTTGGAGAACGAGAAGTACATTCTGCTTCTCCAAGAGCTTGGAGCAGCAAACAGATGAGGTGAAATTTGAGTTGGAGAAGAAGATAGCCCTAATAACTGACCAATTGGCTAAACTTCAGTTGAATGCAGATCTCTTCAGTCGAGTAAGAGATTATGCTCAGACCATTCCAATTGTTCCATGTTCTGGAGTGAGTGGAGAGGGGATAGGAGAATTGCTCCTTCTTATTATAGGGTATGCCCAGAAATTCCTTCCAGAGAAATTGAAACTAGAGTTAGATGCTAGGGCTGAAGGTAATGTACTGGAAGTGAAGGAGGAGAAAGGAGTCGGTAAAACTTTGAATGTGATCTTATATAGAGGAAAGCTTCGTGTGGGAGATTGGATAGTAATCGGAAGCAGTAAAGGAGCCATAGTCTCAAGAGTAAAAGCCATTCTAAAGCCAATGCCGTTACAGGATATGAGGGAAAAGTGCAGATTCTACGAAGTAGATGAGGCTCTATCTGCATGTGGAATAAAGCTCATAGCGAGCAATGTAGAAGATGTAATAGCAGGAATGCCATTTATAGGGTGTGCTGAAAATGAAATAGGGGAGGCGAAGAAGAGAATAGAGAGGGAAGTGAGTGGATCATCAATTGAAGTGGATGAGGAAGGAGTTATCGTAAAAGCTGATACACTTGGAACGCTTGAGGCAATTGTAAGTATCCTTAGAAGAAATGGAATCAAGGTGAGGAAGGCAGAGATAGGTGAACCAAATAGGAACGATCTGATAGAGGCAATAGAAATGAGGAGGAAGAACTTATTCTATGGAGTGATCATGTTGTTCAATGTGAAGGTAAGTAGAGAAGTTGAGAATATGGCAGTCTCTCATGGAATAAAATTGTTGAGGAGCAATGTAATCTACAAATTGGCAGAGGAATATGAGGAGTGGGTAAAGAGAGCTGTGGAGGAGGAGAAGAGGAGACAGCTAGAGAAAGTGACGACTCCATTTAAGATCAGAGTATTACCTGGATTTATATTTAGACAGAGCAAACCAGCAATAGTTGGAATTGAAGTACTTGCTGGGAAGATAAGGAGCAATTATAAAGTAATGAGGGAAGATGGAAAGCCAATCGGTATAATTCAGAGAGTGGAGCAAATGGGTCAAGAACTACCTGAAGCTAGGGAGGGAGAGAGAGTTGCAGTTTCAATCGATGGAGCCGTGATAGGGAGGAATGTGAAGGAGGGATCAGTTCTCATTTCAGATATAAGCGAGGAAGAATATTCCATCCTCACAAAACTCCAAGATCTTTTAACCGAGAATGAAAGAGCTGTACTGGAGAAAGTGGTTGAGTTGAAGAGAAGTAAAGATCCTTTGTGGGGGGTAAAGTTAAAAAGTTAATTCTCATTCCTATTATGGATGAAAATCGTAGTAAATGATCCAAAGACAGGAAAAAACTATCAGCGTGAGCTTACTCCGGAGGAGGAAGCAGCATTGTATGGGAGAAAAATTGGTGAAAAGATCATCGGAGACATAATTAAACTTCCAGGCTATGAATTGGAGATAAGGGGAGGAACTGACAAAGATGGCTTTCCAATGCTAAAGAGCGTAGAGGGAGTAAGAAGGGCAAGGGTACTTCTCTCAGGTCCTCCAGGATTTCATCCGAGGAGGAAGGGGGAAAGGAGGAGGAAGACGGTAAGGGGAAATACAATAAGTAGTGATATAGCCCAAGTAAATCTTAAGGTAATAAAATACGGAGATGTGAGTCTAGAGGAGTTGTTCAAAGGGGAGGGTAGTGGAGGAGCCAAAACAGGCTGAAATCACGATTGGCACATGTGGTCACACAGGCTCAGGTAAAACTACTTTACTTTATACTCTCACAGGTAAACTCACCCTAAGCCATACCGAAGAACTGAAGCGAGGAATCACGATAAGATTGGGTTATGCTAACTCTGAGTTCAGGAAATGTCCTAAGTGTGAGCCTCCTGAAGCTTATACCACAAGTAGAATTTGTAAACGGTGTGGTTCACCTACCCAGCTCCTAAGGATCATAAGCTTTGTAGATTCTCCTGGCCATGAGACTCTCATGGCAACGATGTTAAGTGGGGCTGCCCTCATGGATGGAGCTCTTCTACTAATAGCAGCAAATGAGCCTATTCAGCCTCAAACCAAAGAGCACTTAGCAGCTTTACAAATAATTGGAGTGAACCAGATAGTTATCGTGCAAAATAAGTTAGATGTAGTAACTAAGGAGGAAGCAATGAAGAACTATGAGGAGATCAGGAAATTCATAAGCAATACTATAGCTGCTGACTCCCCAATTGTTCCAGTATGTGCTCTCCAAGGAGTAAATGTAGATCTCCTCATACAGGAGATAGAGGAACATATCAAAACTCCAAAAAGGGATGAGAACAAGAAGCCACTCATGCTTATAGCTAGGAGCTTCGACGTTAATAAGCCTGGAACTAATCCCCTAGAGTTGAGAGGGGGAGTAATTGGGGGAGCTCTCAAGCAAGGAGTACTTAGAGTAAATGATGAAATCAAGATTATTCCAGGGATTAGGAGTGAGGAGAGCAATGAATACACACCACTATTTACTAAGATAAGAAATATTCATACCGGCATGGGTTTCGTGGAAGTAGCTAAACCTGGGGGAAATATAGGGATAGAAACCGAATTGGACCCATATCTTACCAAAGCAGATAAATTGAGTGGTAATGTAGTATGTTTAGCCAAAGACGAACTTCCAGTATACTATGAACTTGATCTCGAGTTTCATAAGCTAGAGAGGATAGTAGGAACTAAGGAGGAGATGAAAGTAGAGCCCCTTAAGGTAAATGAGATCCTTGCCATTAATGCTTGGACGATGAAAAGTATAGGAACAATTCACAGTATAAGTGGAGATAGAATGCGAGTGGCCCTGAAGATCCCTGTCTGCATTTTGCCTGGTGAGAAAGTAGCGATCTCGAGAAGAATAGAAAATCGCTGGAGATTAATTGGTTATGGGGTAGTGCTTTGATTCTTTTTGGAAGACGGAGTAAGCATCAAAAAGAGGAAGGCTGAGAGCAGAGCAAGAATGCACCTCCTATCTGGAAGCAAATAACCAGCAGTAAATGCGGAAATTACAGCCACCACTCCCATGATTCCATTTATGGATGCCCCTCTGATGATTTCTAGTATTGGGGCAGCAATGGATAATGCTGAGAGAAGTGATGAAATGAAGAGTAGGATCCATGGATCTAAAATTCCTAACTGGGGAAAGATAGTTAGGATAATGGATTGGGCTGGATTAATTCCTGCCTTAGCACATAGCCCATTGAAAAAGGAAACTAATAGAAGTATGCTTAGAGCTTCCCTCCCATACTTTATCATTTTACATCGAACCTCAAGATTGCTCCTATTCCTCCAATGGAATAGAGCATTTCTCCAGCTTCATGTTTGAGGCTTATTAGGTAAACTTTAGCTCCAGTTCTTTCAGCATTCTCCAAGATTGGCTCAACTTCCTCTAATTTCTCATCCAGGAGTTTCTCTGAAATCAGGAGATACTGTACAGCCCCGTATTCTAGAGCCCTCTTCACTTCTTCAAAACCCTTCGCACATTTCTCACCTCTGGCTAGGTGAACCATGAAATCTTGGACCAACTTAACCTCCTCAGCAATCCTACTCTTTCCAACGAGCAGTTCTACATAACCCCGTTTAATTATTTCATTGATTCCAGCAATTCCACTTGTGGAGATCTCCCCAAGCAAAACCTTGCTGGTGAATTCGGGGGGTAAATATTCCTTAAGTACTTCTAAGAACACCTTCTGGCTTCCACAGATTATAGCATCTGGTTTTTTTCTTTCGAACATTTCTATAAGCTTCTCAGCCAATCCCTTGAAGAATTTTTTTCTGAGGCTTTCATACTCCTTACTATCTTTTGGAGGTTTGTGGACAGAAATTTCTCCAATAGGTTGAATTCCAGATGGACCCAACATAGCAAAACTTGCCTCTCCAAAATCGAAAGCACAGAGAAGGATATTTGGACAACGTTCTCTAGCTTTCATAATTTGTTGGATTTCATATTCCTTCCATGTCTTGAAAATCTTGAGCTGACTTCCAAGCTTGAGATCGATGGAGTGATAGCTTTTCAAAGGCACAGCATCCTCCTTAGAGCTCCATAAGATCTCACCTAGAAGACGAAGCCTATTGCTATACAATTTCACTTTTGAGACCCTTATCCTCAACACCAATTTTTTAAATTTTTCCTGTTGCTCAGGAGTTTTCTTTACTTTTCTTAGAGTAAGGGCCTCTACTACATCTCCGGCCTTTATAATTCTCTTTAAGGTCAACAAATCCTCAGGTCTACTTATCTTGAGTTTAGCTATTCCCTTCTTCTTACTGAGGAAAGCTATTTGCACAAAATAAAGAAGGAGATGAAATTTTTAAAAAGTAGGATCAAGTGAGCTTAATCTCCACGTCCCTCTTCTCTTCCTCACTTACTTTGAAGAACTCAAATGGTTTAAGCTTCATGAGCTTTCCTACCCATTTATCGGGAATACTCTCCAGCCTAGTGTTAAATGTAGCAACACAATCGTTGTAGAATTCCCTCCTATCAGCTAATTCATTTTCCAGTCCAGAGATTCTTACCTGTAAGTGCTTGAAGGTTTCATCAGCCTTAAGCTGGGGATAATTTTCAGCAACCGCAAATAACTCCTTGAGAGCTTTTGAGATTTGGTCTGAGATTCTGGCTCTTTCACTGGTAGTAGTAGCACTCATCCATTGTGTTCTCAGCTTGGTGAGTTCCTCGAGTACACTTTTCTCATATTGCATATATCCTTTGCATACTTCAATTAATTTGGGAAGTTCGTCATGTCTTTGTTTTAGGATCACATCTATGTTTGCCCAAGCCTTCTCTATATTTTTCTTTAACCTCACGAAGTTGTTGTAGATGAAGATGAAGAGGAGGATGCAAATTAGAGCTACTATTCCTATCAAGATCCAGAGGAGCAGTTCCAACCCCATTCTTCTGGGAAATAAGTAAGGATTAAAAAAACTTTCTCACCATTTTCACGCTACAAAACTTGAACACAACTACTGATCCCAATTCAAATGAAGAAAATCAACACAGCGTAGAGGAGACCACTTAAAGCAGCAGTACCCATACTTAGAGTGAGGATGGCTCTCCTCTTAAGCTTCTTAACGAGGTCTTTTTCACTCTTAGTAGAAAGATAAAATGGTTCTTTCTCCATTTTCTGTACCATAAGATCTTCATGCCCAAGTACTGTAGTAGCCTCCTCTATATATGGATTATCTCCCACATATCCTAGCACGTAGAGTTCTGAGTTGATTGGAATACAGTACTCAGTGACTCTCAATTTTTTGGGAAAAAATAGGAAGGTAGTTGAGACACCAATCGAGCGGAGAAAGTCTTCAATCTCATAGGTAAATGGGGAAGTAGCCCTATAACTCGGATCCAAATCTAATTCAGCCCCCCGAGGGTCTACTAAAACTCTTCCAGTATCATCTACTAGGTAAAATGGAACGCTCTTCAACTCTACTTTAACAGGGACCCAATAACTACTTCTATGGCTTCTTCTATACTCCTCTACTATATATTTGTAGAGCACACATTCTTGTTTTGAGAAAGGAGATATGAGCTTCTGGGTAAATGGGTGTATTATCCCCTTCACTTCTGAGAGACCGATGGCAAGAGATCTCACTTTGGATGTAGGTATACCAGTTATGAGATAATAATATTTCAGATCCTTGACCCCTCTATAGAAGCAAAAGAGAATGCAGCCAATGAAAAAAGCTAAAAAGAGAGGATGAAGGATCAACTGAGTAAACAGAATAAGGAAGATGAGAGAGATAAGTAAGTATACCATGATAATGCCTGTCGCATATCTGGTACCAATCAGCCTAACTTCCATCATATAGAGGATTTTGTGTCTTACGAAATAAATAAATTTCGTGAATTTGAAGTTTGAGAGAGCATTATGCATAGTTGTGGAGCGAGTAGTTGTGAGAGATCATAAAGTAAATAAATTTAGTGAACAGAGTTGAAATTATGAAATTGGATGAGCCTTTCCTCATCATCAATTTTAAGAGCTACTTGGAGGCTACTGGAACAGGAGCTCTGACCATAGCTAGGGCTGCAGAGCGAGTAGCAAGGGAAAGAGGAATTACCATTGCCTTAGCTCCCCAATTTTTAGATATATATAGGGTAATTAGAGAAGTTAGGCTTCCTATATTTTCCCAGCATATTGATCCCATAGTTCCAGGAAGTTATACAGGTTACGTGCTAGCTGAAAGTGTAAAGGAAGCAGGGGCAGTAGGTACCATACTAAATCACTCTGAAAGAAGGATGAATTTCTCTGATCTGAAAACTGCTATTCAAAGGGCTAAGGAAGTGAACCTAATTACTGTAGTATGCGCCGACAATCCTCAAACTTGTGAAGCTGTAGCTCAACTCGATCCAGATTATATAGCAATAGAGCCTCCCGAGCTGATAGGGAGCGGTATAGCTATTAGCAAGGCTAGACCTGAAGTGATAACTGAAAGCATAAGAATCGTGAGGAGCAAAAATGAGAGGGTTAAAGTAATAGCTGGAGCAGGGATAAGTAGTGGACTAGATGTGAAGCGAGCAGTTGAGCTGGGAGCATGTGGAGTATTGGTGGCTTCCCATGTAGCTAAAGCAAAAGATCCGGAAAAGGCTTTACAGGAGCTGGTATCTCTCATTTGACTAAATCATAGATAACAATGAAAGAGTGGTGTAGAGAATCCCAAATATTCCGAGAATGGAGATGAAGTAAAGGGGCTTATTTCCGAATGGTACTACATAGGGAGGTTTACAGTCCCCATTCTTTCTCGCCCTAATTACCAAAAAGCAAAAAATTATATAGGTAAGACTACCAGCATAAGCCCCACTTATTTCCAACATTCTCATGAAACTTGGAGTGGCTATAAATGCTACGAGAAAGGGAACTACACAAGCTAAGATGGCTGGGATTGGTTTCCTCAGCTGGTAGTCGAAGATGAAGGTATCCTTGAGAACCCAGGCTAGGATGATATATGGAGTAGTTAGGAGGAGCAAAGTAGTTATAGATGCAAATATCTTTAAGCTAAAATCACCGAAACTATTAGTGGCTATTTCTTCCACCCTCCCATCTAGATAACCTACGAAAGCTATGGCGAAGAGAAGATATATGAAGATGGAGAGGAGCATACCTGAGAGGATACATGGTTTCATAAGTCCCTTTTTCTTTTCCAGTATCCTTTCTAGATTAGGAATTACTGAATACCCAGTACATGCAAAGGTAAGTACTCCATAGGGGAGTAATAACTTAGATGGATTAAATTTCAGCAGATTTTCCAGATTTAGGTAAGGGAATAGGAGGAATGAGAGAGTAATAATTAGTAAAATTTTAAGGTAGGAAAGATAAAATTCAACCTTTTCTACCACCTTTAATCCAAGATAGACTACTGGGAATGTAAGGAGAAAGAAAATCGTGATGGTAACTGGAGGCTCAATTCCAAGTATACTATTGAATATCTCTGCTACTCCTATCATATATGCTATCAATGCTCCATATATTCCAAGCACCTGTAGGATCAACATTAAGCTCTTGCTCTTCCTTCCAAGATATTTGCCTACTAGCCCAACTATCTGAAGAGTTTCCTTCGTCCTTAGAGATATTTCTCCAACGTAGAGTAGGATGAGTATACTAATTAAGCCCACTATGATGAGGCAAATGAGACCGCTGAGGAACCCTGCCTTCCAGAAAACGTAAGGAATAGCTAGGATACCTGCTCCTATCACTGTGCCAAGAATGGCCGCTACTCCTTTTAGGAAATCCCAATCCATTATGGTGATTATGGGGAGAAAACTTAAAATTATTTGCTAAGAGGCAATCTGAGAAAAAAAGATAATCATCTATATCCCACAAAACTTAAAAGTTTAAAGATTAACTACTCCCTTATGACTAAAATTTTAGTGTATAAAAATGATCCATGGATCAATAGAGCCATAGCACTTTCAGTTACGAGAAAAAAGAAGCCGATCGAGGAAATTATAAAGGAATGTGAAATGGCTGGAGTTGAGGAATGCAAGAAGTATGTGCAGAGGATTGTGAGAGCTCCTGCAGATAATCCTCCTGGAAAGGGTTTCGGCCATAGAATTGGCATAGAGTTTGGAGATACTTTGCTAATAATCAATCCTAGCAGATTTGAGGCATTGAGGATCTGGAGGGAGGCAAATGCTCTGAATGGAATCAGAATCTCTGGACTTGAGAGATCTTTGAGGATCCAAAAGCCTCCATTTGAATGTATCGATAGAGAAAGCAAATATTTGCATGACCTAGCATTACCTGTATATGAAGAATTTGTGAAGAAAGGGATAGCTGAAGAAGATGCGAGATTTCTCCTTCCAGAAGGAGTAAAGACTACAATCATCCTAGATGCCTCTGCCAACAGAGTTAGAGACTTGGCCAAGCTGGCAAATAGTTTGGGAGATTTTCCGCTAAAAGAGGAGGATGAGCTTAAATCCTCACTGCTAGAGAGGGTTATAGAGGAGATAGGGTTTGTTCCAAATGAAAGAAGTCTATCGGAATGGCCCTTTGAGATGTCGTTTGAGTGGTGGAAGAAAAAGGTGAAATATGGTAAGGGGAACAAGCAGATAAGTTCTCCCCTCTTTTCATGCATGCTTGATTTAGACCTCGATGGAAGCCTCTCCATGTATGCTCAGGCTGTAAGATTGAGACAGGGACTAGTGATGATCGAACCAGTGACCTCAATTGCTAGAAGAAGAAAATTCGAAGTCCCTCCCTCATTTGGGGAGGGAGAGAGAAAAGAATATTATAGAATTGCAAAAGAGGCATGTGATATACAGGAAGCTAAGCTTGAAGAATTAGATGCCACTTATGTGTATAGTCTTTTGTTAGGACAGAAAGCTAGGGGCAAATTCTACGTGAATGCAGCCCATGCTCCGTACATCGTCATGCAGAGAGCATGTGGGGCTGCACAATGGGAGATTAGAAGTAAGTTGGGTATACCTCTCTACGAAAAGCTGAAGGAAGAAGAAAACGTTGGTCCCAGATGTATGGTGATTGGCGAATGTTGGGAACCCCAAACTAGCAGATGTCCACTCGCTAGAGAGCCGTGGAGATATAGAGAGCGTAAACAAGTAGTAGAAAAGTTAAGAGTCTCATCTCAGGAATTTGATGTCCCTTAGAACAAACTTTTAAAATTTTAGGAATAATTAGAATATTAAAGTAAGGAGATAACTACAGCTTTTAAATAGTGGGGGAATATGCCAGAGGTAAGGGAAGTTGCTCCATCTCTCCGAGAGTGGGAAAGAATAGCAGCTCATTCTCACATTACTGGGCTAGGCCTAGATGGGCTTAGAGCCAAGTTTGTGGGAGATGGGATGGTTGGGCAAATTGAGGCAAGGGAGGCTTGTGGTATAGTGGTAAGACTGATCAAGCAAGGAAAATTTGCTGGGAGAGCTATCCTCTTCGCTGGCCCTCCAGGTACAGGGAAGAGTGCTCTAGCGATGGCGATAGCTAAAGAGTTAGGAAAGGACGTACCATTTGTGCCATTAACAGCCAGTGAGATCTTCTCTACTGAGATGAAGAAAACTGAGTTCCTTACTCAAGTACTTAGAAAGGCAATTGGAGCTAGGATTCATGAAGTGAGGAAGATTTACGAGGGAAAGGTGGAGGAGATCTCAATAGAGAAAGCTCCTCATCCTTACAATCCATATCAACAAATTCCGGTAGGAGCTACGATAAAAATCTCCACTACAGATGAGAGTAAGAGATTAACTATGGATCAAACTTTTGCAATTCAACTCATCCAACAAGGAGTGGAGACTGGGGATGTGATTCAAATCGATGTGGATGGTGGGAGAATAGTTAAACTTGGTCCAAGCGAAGAGGCGGTGAAGGATAAAAAATTAGATCTAACGAGCGTCCAACCAGTTCCAGTGCCAAAGGGAAAGATTTTGAAGGAAAAAGAGTTCGTATATCCGGTTACCTTACACACCCTTGATGTCTCTCTGGCTAAGCAAAGTGGAAGTGATTTTTTCAGCCTCTTCTTTGGAGGGAGGGAATCTAAGGAGATTGAACCTGAAGTGAGAAAAGAGGTAGATGAGTACATTAAATCATTAGTCCAAGAAGGGAGATGTGAGCTGTTGCCTGGAGTAGTATTCATAGATGAGTGCAGCATGTTAGATATAGAGACTTTTGCTTTCCTAAATCGAGCTCTAGAACAAGAACTTGCTCCAATTATAATTTTTGCCACAAACAGGGGAATTACGACAATTCGAGGTACTGATATAAAGTCTGTGCATGGAATGCCTCTAGACTTGGTGGATAGGCTTTTGATCATCAATACTAAACCCTACACCGAGAAAGAGATAAGGAAAATACTAGAGATTAGAGCTCAGGCAGAAAAGATAAAGCTAGATGATGAAGCTTTAGATTACTTAACTCAATTGGGCACTAGAACCAGTTTGAGATATGTGATCCAGTTGATGGCTCCATCTTTCGAAATAGCTAAGGAAGAGAGATGTGAGGTGATAAAGAAAGAGCATATAATGAAGGCTGAGAAGCTGTTCGTGGATGTGAAGAAATCTGTAGAATACTTAAAAGAGTATGAGAAGCAATTCTTAACTTAAGGGATCAGCTTTCCCTGTCTTTTTAAGTCTCGGCCAGTTTCGGTGAAATTCTTTAACAGAGTATCTGAGAAAGTAAGATGCATTTCATGAAATTCTGCAATGGGATCGAAAAATTCTCAAAGGGAAACTGTTTAATACTGAGAGAATGCAAGCATTTTTATTAGTTTTTGTTACGATAAACTTAAAAGAATGCTCGATCTTAAATGAAAATTGTGGGAAGATTAAGAGAATTTGGCGTAGTATTTATCATATTGACACTTATCTTGGCGGGTATTTACCAATTAGAAAAAATAGAAGACTACATTCAACAACACCTAAAATTCATCATTCTAATAATTGTACCTCTTCATTGGTTTTTCTTTTTTAGTGGGTGCATGTTAGTGGGTTTACCCTTCACATTTCCACTAAGAAAATTATATTTACAAGCGTGTTCTAGATTACCAAAAGAACTTAGAAGAGAAATTGAAAAAAGCAGGAAAGAATATTTTTTGTCTCACAAGTTTATTGACTATTTCCTCTGGATTTCGTTCTTACCAGCATTTCTGGGATTACTAATTTTGTACATAATTTTACCTTTACTGGGAATCGATGTTAATTTGTTATTTCCAAGCATTTTTTACTATTTACCATTTGCCGGAATTTTTTATTTGTCATTCGTATACATAGGTGTTATTGAGGAAATCTTAAAACTTTAATTTTTGCTAGCTTTTTGAAGCCTTGCGTTTTTAAACGCTTGGAATCGAAATGTTTAAGTATGTTTAGTATGCTAAACATACCGATGGAGGTGCGAAGTCATTTTCACTGCATTTCTTAGCGAAGTGATGGGAGGTCTTTTCATGGAGTGGCATTCGCTTGAGCTACAGAAGATAGTTCAACAACTGAAAACTGACCTAAAGCAAGGATTAGATGACGCTGAAGCTAAACAAAGACTAGAGAAGTTTGGAGCGAACCTGCTCGTTGAGGAAAGAGAAGTCAGTTTCTTTGGAATAGCTCGAGAAGCACTTACTGAGCCCATGATCCTCCTTCTCTTGGCTGTGGGCGTACTCTACAGCTTTTGGGGCGAGTTGCGAGACGTCCTAACAATCCTTGGTGTTATACTTATAATAATTTCAGTCGAAGTTTGGAATGAGTTTCGAGCAAAACGATCCATTGCAGCGTTAAAAAGATTAGCTTCTCCTTCAACCGTTGTGATAAGAGAGGGACGGCCAAAAGAGGTACCTACCTCTGAACTCGTCCCAGGTGACTTAATACTCTTGAAGGCCGGTCAAAGGATACCTGCAGACGCAAGGCTCGTCGAATCTTATGGCCTTCAAGTCGATGAGTCCTCTCTTACAGGGGAATCGTTCCCAATCCTTAAAGATGCCAATGTGATTTTACCTAAGGATACAGAAATCGCAGATCGGAAAAACATGGTCTTCGCAGGAACGGTTGTGACCAGAGGCCGAGGCAAAGCTATCGTTGTAGCAACCGGACCTAAGACAGAACTGGGAAAGATAGGCAGGCTTGCCCAAGAGATCAAAGAACCAAAAACGCCTTTGCAAGCTGCCATGAAACAACTTTCAGGCTCGCTCATCTGGATTGCTCTTTTCTTCAGTGGACTTGTTCTGGTGCTTGGAATTATCCGAGGAGTGCCGTGGGAACAAATGGTGCTTATTAGTCTTTCCTTAGCTTTCGCGACAATACCTGAGGAGATGCCAATAATCATTACCATGGTGCTTGGACTTGGAGCCTATGCTCTCTCTAAAAAACATGCTCTGGTAAAGCGTTTGCGCGCCGCAGAGACATTGGGGAGTGTAACAATTATAGTCACGGACAAGACTGGAACCATCACGCAAAACAGATTGAGTATGGTCGGCTTCTACTTCAACGATGAGATTTCGCAAATCAGTAATTCCAGAAAGATTCCTAGAAAACTGTTGGAAACAGCTCTCTTGGCAGTAGGCATCTTAACAGAAGTCGAGGAGGAGAAAACATCACTGGCAAACCCGTTTGAAACTGCCATCCTCGAGGTGGCTCAAAACATGAATATCAATGTTAAGGAAATACAAGGCAGCTATATTCTTCGAAATGAATTTAGCTTTGACAACATCCGGAAGATGGCTTCCTATATCTATGAACATGACAATAATCTCTACGTCTTCTCGAGTGGTGCCCCAGAGGCAGTCCTCGAAAGATCTGTCAAAATATGGAAAGGTGATGGAGAGCTAGATTTAAATGCCAAAGATAGGGAAAAAGTTAGAGAAATCATCTCTGAAATGGCTAGCAGGGGCTGGAGGCTTCTAGGCATTGGCTATCGGAAAATTTCAGAAAAAGAGAGATTATTAGCAGAAGATGCGGAGAGGAACTTAGTCTTCATTGGCATAGTTGGTTTTATTGATCCACCCAGACCTGAAGTTAGAGAAGCTATACGTTTATGTCAGGAAGCAGGAATAAGAGTTATGATGGTTACTGGTGACCATCCAGAGACAGCCAAAGCAATTGCTGCGGAGGTAGGCATAAACACCACCAGGATTCTCTCTGGAGTCGATATTTCTAAGATGAGTGACGAAGAACTGAAAGAGGCACTGAAGACAACTTTCATTTTCGCTAGGACTACCCCTGAACACAAGCTGCGCATTGTGCGTCTTCTCAGGGAACTGGGAGAAATTGTAGCCGTGACTGGCGATGGTATTAATGATGCTCTAGCACTCAAGGAGGCAGAGATAGGCATAGCAATGGGTATACGGGGCACAGATATCGCCAAGGAAACCGCCGACATGATTCTGACAGATGACAACTTTGCCACTATTGCAACGGCAGTGAGGGAAGGGAGGAAAATGTATGACAATCTCAAGAAAGGAGTGCGCTATTACCTTGCCTGCAAAGTAGCATTAGTATCCAGCTTTCTCCTTCCACTCCTTCTAGGTGTTCCCCCACCTTTTGCTCCTATTCAGATCATCATGTTGGAACTCTTCATGGACCTCGCCGCCTCTGCAACATTTGTGGCTGAGCCTGCGGAATCCGATGTAATGGTCAGACCACCTCATAATCCCAAAGAAAAATTCATAACTAGGGCAATGCGGAATAGCATATTTGTAAGTGCTCTAGGACTCTTCATAGCAGTCTCAATAAGCTATCTTTTCCACTGGTATAAGGGTTACAGTCTTATCCAAGCCCAAACCGCTGCGTTTGCAGCTTGGATGCTTGGGCACATTTTCTTAGCTTTCAACCTGAGGTCTGAAAAGGAACCGCTTTATCAGATAGGCTTTCTTTCGAATAAACCGATGCTGATCTGGGCTATTACTGTAATTCTCGTCCTGCTCTTAGGTATTAATGTTACCCCTCTTCAAGAATCCTTGAAAACCACTTTCCTGCCTGAGGAAAGCTGGGCGCTAATCTTGGGAATAACCATCGCAGCAACTTTCTGGATGGAGGCAAAAAAGCTGTGCAGAGCCGCTCTCACGAAGAAACGCAGAATGCAGAGAGAGGATAAATCCAAAAAATTTGAGCAGCTTCCTGAGTCTTGATGATCTATGAGAAAGAGTAAGGGATTCTGGCTGTACTTACGATGTCCACTCCTCCAGCACAACATCCATCCTCTTTTTATTATGTTCAAATAGTGCCGCAATTCTTAAATATTCCTTAATACTAAGCTTCTTATTATCGAATTTGATATCAATGGTGATATAAAATGTTTAACGATGAAGAGTTTTCACCTTCACATCTTTCACCGTTTAGGTATTGGTTGAGGCATGTAGCTGCTGTGCCAAAGGGGTTCTTGCGTTTCCAAGTGCTTGAGCTTTTGAGTGAGAATCCCATGTCCGGTTCAGAGATTATCAGTGAGATTGAAAGGCGCACTGGTGGCTGGTGGAAGCCTAGTCCTGGTTCGGTTTATCCACTTTTAGCTTGGCTTCAGGACAACGGCTATGTTCGTGAGGTGCCGTCGGAAGAAGCTGGTGTGAGGCGTTATACGTTGACGGATAAGGGAAAACAGCTTTTGGAAGAGCAGCGGAAAGTACGCTGTCATTTTCGCATGGGCAGAAAGTTTTTCACTTTGCCCCTCATGGGTGGGCTTTGGCTTCGCATACCACCAGAAAAAGCCGAAGAAATCCGTGAATCTTTTAGGCGGTTGTTCAAGGCTTTGTTTAGTTTGGGCTTAACTCTTGAGGAGCGTTTCAGCGAACAAGCTTTGAAAGAGGTGTTAGCGGTTTTGAATGAAACAACACAACGGCTTGAGGAAATAGATAAAAAGCTGAAGGGGTGAAAAAGCATGGTGGACGAGGTGATCAAAGCTGAAAATTTAACGAAGGTTTTTAATCGAAGCTTGGTGGCAGTAGATCATATAACCCTCAGTGTCCGTGAAGGCGAAGTCTTCGGTTTTCTGGGACCAAACGGCGCAGGCAAAACAACAACTATAAACATGCTAATAACTGTGCTGAAACCAACCGAAGGCACCGCGTCTGTGTTGGGCTTTGACGTTGTTAAACAAGCCGACAATGTCCGAAAGGTGATTGGCGTTGTTCCTCAAGAGTACACAGCAGACGAAGACTTAACTGGCTATGAGAACATCATGCTTTGTGCAGACCTATATGGGATTCCCAGAGATGTTGCCAAAAAACGCGCTTTGGAGCTGTTGGAACTCGTGGAGCTGATAGATTTCAAGGATAGGCGAGTTGAGACCTATTCAGGTGGGATGCGGCGAAGGCTTGAGCTTGCATGCGGCTTGATAAACCGTCCAAAAGTGCTTTTTCTAGACGAGCCTACTTTGGGTTTGGATGTGCAAACCAGGGCTGCCACATGGGAGTATATTCGGCGTTTAAAGAAGGAGTATGGCATGACGCTTTTCATGACTACGCATTATTTGGAGGAGGCTGATGCCCTCTGTGACCGTATAGCTATCATAGACCACGGAAAAATAGTCGTTACTGGCACACCAAGCGAGCTTAAAGACAGCCTAGGAGGAGACATAATCACTCTAGCCATCAAAGAAAACGCCGATGTAACCGGCATAATTCAAAGCGTTGAAAACGTGAAGGAAGTTAGAAAGGAAGATGGCTCTTACCGAATTAAAGCCGTGAAAGGCGAAATAACAGCTCCGCTTATAATTGAGGCTTTACTGAAGAAGGGCTTCACCGTGACGAGGCTTTCGCTTACAGAGCCGACCTTAAACGAGGTTTACCTAGAATACACAGGTAGAGCCATTCGCGACACGGAAGAATCCCGGGCTGAGTTCATGACTCGGAGAATTCACTTAAGGAGGGCTAGACAAAGATGAGCAGCGCTGAAAGTGTAAATGAATGTCACCCAAGCTTCGTTAGAGGCTTATGGGCTTTAACCCATAGAGAACTCAAAAAGTGGCTCAATGACCCCGTCATGCTAGTCATGTTTGTGCTTCAACCCTTAATATGGATGGGTTTGCTTGGCAAGTCTATGAACATAGGCGGCTTGTTTTCACCCAATAACATAAACCTGCCACAACAGATACCAATTCCAGGAACTGCCATTCTTTATCCGCCTAATCTTCCGGAAGTGGTGCTTAAGGGCGCTGCGCTTTCACAAATGATTGCCCAAATGGGTTCAAAAATAATGGAGGATATATTTGGGGTTACAGACTACTTCAGTTTTATGGCTGTGGGCATGATTTCCATGATCGTCGTGACCACCACTATGTTCAGCGGCATGTCTATCGTCTGGGATCGCCGTTTAGGCTTCTTAGATAAAGTGATTAGCACACCAGTTTCACGGGCAGCCATAATATTCTCGAAAATTTTGAATGCCACTTTCCGAGCTATGTTCCAAGCAACAGTGATTTTGGCGCTTGCCTACCTATTAGGATTAAAGTTGAGTCCCACGTTTACGCCGTTGAACCTTCTGGGCGTTTACGCCGCTATATTCTTGCTTGCTGTGGGGCTCTCTTCAGTCTTCATAGCCTTCTCCATAAGATCCACACGGATGGAACGCCCCATGCAGTTTGTAAGCCTCATCACCATGCCACTAATGTTTGCAAGCAACACTTTCTTTCCTACAAGGCTTATGCCGGACTGGATGCAAGCCCTAGCCACAATCAACCCGCTCACATACCTAACAGACGCCATGAGACATTTAACCATACTGCCCATGGATACAGCTACCCTAATAAAGGACTTCACATATCTAGGCCTATTTGCAGCAGTCTTAGCCACAATCGGCACTGTCTTGGCGTGGAAATATTTGACGAGGTAACCAGTCGTTTAACAAATTATTTAAACGCTGTCTCATCCCTAGAAGGACTGAGAGAGCTACAGTTTTGTGCTTAACTAGATATTTTGATAGTTGTTTACTATATTGTTGGCATTTGGAGCTTAGCACCACTGAAAAGACCTATATAGTCAAGTCCATAATAGCGGCGCAAATTCGTTGACCATTCCTGGTTTTTGATTAGGTCTAAGGAAAAAATTGAAGCATAGATTTAATGCCCCCGCCGGGATTTGAACCCGGGTCTACGGCTCGAGAGGCCGTCATCCTTAACCGGGCTAGACTACGGGGGCTATGCATCTCAGAAAGGAATATAAAGTTTTAAAGTTTGTCTACTCGGAATGATGAAATTAGTGGAGTTGAAGAATGTAAGAAAGAGCTATAGGATGGGTAAAGTAATTGTTCCAGCTCTCAGGGATGTTAGCCTACAGGTAACCCGTGGGGAATTCCTAGCAATTCTTGGACCATCTGGGAGCGGAAAATCAACCCTTCTTAATATAATTGGATGCTTGGATAGACCTGATGAAGGAGAGGTAATAATTGATGGAATAAACGTTCTGAAGCTCAGAGATGAAAAGTTGGCTGAGATTCGGTTGAAGCAAGTGGGCTTCATATTTCAGTTCTTCAATCTTTTACCTAGGCTTACTGCCCTCGAGAACGTAGAATTGCCTTTGCTCTTAGCTGGAGTTGATGAGAAAAGAGCTAGGGAGAGGGCTAAGCACTTGCTTGAGCTTGTTGGATTGGAATCGAGAGTTAATCATAGACCCTTCGAGCTAAGTGGCGGGGAACAGCAGAGAGTAGCTATTGCTAGAGCTCTGGTAAATAATCCGAAAATTGTATTAGCCGATGAGCCTACAGGCAATTTGGACACGAGATCTGGGGAGGAAATAATCCAGCTCATGAAAAAACTGAACTCCAAACTGAAACAAACATTCATTGTAGTTACGCATGATCGCAAGATAGCAAGCATAGCCAATAGAATAATTTACCTTAGGGATGGTATGATCGTGGGAGAGAAATATAGGAGATGAAGGCCAAGAAATTAGCTGGACTGGCTTGGAAGAACTTGAAGCAGAGGAAGTTAAGGACATTCCTCACCATCCTGAGTATAAGTATCGGAATTACCACCATAGTAGCTGTAGCTTCGCTGGGAGAGGGCTTCAGGGGGAGGGTCAGGGAAAGGATGGAACACGGGTTTGAGCTAGATGTGTTGCTCGTATTTCCTGGAAGCTTTACCGCAGGCTTAAGGGATGGCTTTTCCAGTACAGATATGGAGTACATTAGAAATCTGTCGGGGGTGAGTCTGGTTACCCCACTCATTACCATTCCAATTACAGAGACAATTAATCTCACCACTGAGAATGGAACAAAGCTAGGAGCATTCACCATCGGAGGGATAAATTTCGGAGAAATGGTTGTGATGTTTCCAAATAGGTTTACTCTCCTTTCAGGAAACTTACCAGCTGAAGGTGAAACTAGTGCCATACTGCTTGGATATAAGGCTGCGTTTATAAACGGAAGCCAAGTAGCTGAAATTGGGGATAAAATTTTCCTTACCATTCTCCAACCAAATGCTACTCCTCCTTTCCTACGTATCAATTTCAGCGTGGCTGGGATATTAACAAGACAAGGTACATTAGGAATTACAAATTTTGACTATTGGGCATTTATATCTCTGGATGAAGCCATAGAGCTAATCAGAAACAAGGATAAACCCTACCAACTTTTGATAGTAAAGGTATCGAATGTAAGTCTCGCAGAAGAAGTAGCTAAGCAAATAGAGCGGCATTTCCCCCCATATTCGGTAAGTGTTTTTGTTCCTACGAGCTTTGCTAGACAGGTAGATATAATTTTGACTCTAGTGGAAATGTTCCTAATAGGAATAGGATCGATCTCCCTATTGGTAGCTGGTATTGGAATTATGAATATTATGATGATCAGCGTAATTGAAAGAACTAGGGAAATAGGTATTTTGAAAGCCATAGGGGCTAAAAACTCCACTATCCTGTTGATGTTCTTGGCCGAAGCTCTCCTCATGGGAGTAATTGGAGGGGTTTTAGGGCTTTTTACTGGGTATTTTTTCTCCTATGGGCTAGCTAACCTCCTCAGCACTTTCATCCATCGCCCCACTATCAGTGGGATACGCACTCCTGAGGTTCAAGAAATTAGGATCATTCCAAACTTTTCGCCTCTCTGGATGATAATAGCCTTTTCCTTTTCTATAACGATCTCCCTCATTTTTGGCCTCTATCCAGCTAGAAAGGCTGCTAAGCTCAACCCTGTAGAGGCTCTGCGCTATGAATAATAAACAAAAGAAGAGAACAAATTAAAAGTTTTGTCTGTAGAGTTCGCCCAGCGGCCCAACTGTATAGCAGTCCCCAACTTTCTTTATCAGCTGGATATTTTCACTGACTGCCACTATTTTTTCTATTTCTGTAGGAGGAACTCCAGAGGCCAATAGAGAGGTAACAAGGTCTTCCCTAGCGATGCCTTCCTCACAAAGCTCCAGGATTTGTCTCGCTATATGTGGCTTAAGAGCCATTCCCACGATAAAGGCAGCACCCTTTGGAGTGAGTCTTAATTCCTTCCTGTTCTCACAGAGATTCTCCTCTATCATCCTATATCGAGAGAGGAGACGTAAATAATCTTCCAACTGGCTCTTGCTCAGCTGGAGTGTATTTGAGAGCTCCTTAGTATTTGTTGGACTGATGAGGAGGCGAAGCAAGTGGTTCTCAACCTTAAGTGAAGGTCTCTCGCCTGTGAATGAAAAGTCAAGACTCATTGGATAATAAGATAGCCCTGCATCTTCTATTTTCTTCTCCATTCCAGTTATCACTTTCTGGAGAACTTTCTCGAGATTTTCCCTAGAAAGTGGAGAGGGATTAAGTTGTAATTCATCCAGAACTTCCTCAGCGATCCTGTCACCTAACCTCATTTTTTCCACTAATGAGGCAGTGGCTTCCCTTATCTCAGAGGTAATTTCAAATTCATCAGGAGTTGTCTTTAACCTTTCTTTGATTTGGGAGTAACTTGGATCTATCTTCACTAGATCCTCTATCAACTTCATTGCTAACTCCTGATCCGATTGGATAGCCTGCTCTAGGTGAGGGATGACGATTTTCTCAAGAGGGGTAGCATTTTCTTTCCTCTGCTGGAGGATGCGTAGGGCCTCCATACGTTCCTGAAGCTCCAATTTGCTTCTTTGCTTTTCTAGATAACGCTGAAGGTTTTCCAATTTTACCACCGAAATTAGGTAAAGGGATCTTAACTTAAAAAATTTACTACTGAGAAATTAATCTATGTGCTGACTACTCCTAAAAATACAGTCATCAGTAAGTTTCAGTTCATTGATGGGAAACCTGAGCCTTACTCGGTCGTCTGTCCTATCAAATATCCTCTTATTCTTCAGAATTTCATTTGCCCTGCTTGGAGAAACTCCTGAATGCAGCTCAGCTGTCTTTATCTTCAACTCATATACGTCAGCATATTCCCCAAATTTGTAAGATGTAAGATAGGTTCTTATGGCAGCTATAATTGCTCTCCAAGTGATATCTTTCAACATGTAATTTCCACTCCACCTCTGCCTCTTCTCTCCATCTACTAACATAAATTTGCAATGGGATCTGCCTGAATAGTCCAATGAAAGATATGGCCCGCTTGTGGGAGGACAGCGTTTTACGATCTCGAAGCTCCATCTAAGAACATCTGGAATTTTTTTGAAGAGATTCTCTTCTATATAGATTCTCCTGGGAGAACAAGAAATTAGTTCTTCTAGCGAGTTTATCCTCATTCCAAACTCTTATCCATGTACTTTCCTCAATTCTCCTTAATAAATCTTCCGTAGCTTAGCAAGGCTTGGAAAAATTTTTAAGACCTGAAACTCAAATATTTTCCAATGAAAGAAATGAAAGTTTTTTTGGTGAAGAATTACAAGAAGGTGAGTGAAGATCCTATGTTAAAAGCTGTAGGCTTTTCAATAGAAAATGCTAAGAGCTTAGGAGTGAATGAGGATGGTTTCTTTCTCATGATTACAGCTGATAGAGAACTTTTAGAAAAATGTGAGGTACTTAAGCAAGAAGGGAAAGAGATCACTGGAAGACAAAAAGAAGAGATAATTAAAAAATTCAAGGAGTTGGAGGAGAAAAAAGCTGAAGGGATAGGTTTCTTAGGGATTTAAAAATCTAGAGCTCTTTATTTTATAAGTATAGCGGCTGTAGTCTAGCCTGGTAGGACAGTACCCTGCCACGGTACAGACCCGGGTTCAAATCCCGGCAGCCGCATTGGAGCTAGAATAGTAGACTGCAGCAAAAAAGATTTTAAATCTTGCTTCCATAAAAGAGGTTATGCCATATCAATTCAACTTCGATCTTTCAAAACTTCCTAGTAAGATACTTAAGAAATTCTACAATTCGATTATGCAAAAAGGACTACATCATAGGAGTAAGGAAATAGCCCTAAAACTCGCTAGGAAGCTTAAACTGGACGAAATCTTAGAAATTCAACTGGAGGATGCAGCTCAATTAATAGTAGATCTAATGGACATAGCCTATCTCAATTCCTATTACAAGAGAAATTTTGCTCAAAGTGATAGGAGGGCACTTCTCCTCCCTCATTGCGCTAGGAAATATATGGACAATAGATGTAAGGCGAAATTTGATGAAAACATTCCTACCTACTATTGCTCCCATTGCTCTGAAGATTGTCTTGTAAATCAAGGCAGTTCACTTGGGGTCAAGTATGGATATGATATATACGTGATTCCTGGAAGCGCATGTGTTAAGAAAATTCTCCAAAGTGGAGCATATAATGGAGTAGTTGGAGTAGCATGTCCTATGGAGATCAAACTTGCTGGAGAAACTCTCAGAAATCTCAATAATGTAGCTGGGCAGGCAGTAATTTTGACTAAGAATGGCTGCAGTAATACTAGCTTCGATCTGAGAGAACTAGAAAGAGTACTGGCATTAAAGTCCGATTAAGTAGTTTAATATGGATTTTCTGGAAGAGACGAATCCTATGGTAGGTCATCTGAGAGGCTAATAGAGGTCTTCTATAGAAAATCTCCTCGGAAGTCTTCCCCGATTTTCAATGAAAATGTAATTGAAAATATCGAACATCAAAGCCTGTTCTTTGCTTAGGAAGTACTTCCTAAATGGATGCGTGCGGAAGTACTTCTCTGGGATGAGCTTCTCGGCAAAGGAAGCTATCCTAGTGTTTATTTTAGCTAAATTAGAGCTTAAAGTGTATTTTTTACGTTGAAGGACAAATTTTAATTCAGTAAACTGGAGGGAGGAAGCCTTTCTCCATATGTATTTACATGTATTTCCCTTGAGCTTCAGATTTTTTGGGATTTCCAATCCCAACCTCACGAACCTTATATCTAAAAATGGGAATAACATCTCTACCCCAATAGATCCCTTATCATGAAATTGGAGATGCATGCTTATTGGCCCATCTCGCAAATATGTATTTAGGAAATTATCGAAACTTATCCGACCACATGAGTTTTTGTAGAACAATTCGTCTAAATATTTCTTCAGCTCTTTTACTTCTTCCTCCGAGGGGTTCAATTTTTGAAGGCGGGTGAGAATTTTCTTCTCAAGTCTCCCAAGATTCTTATAGAAAGGGTATCCAAACAATTCATCTCCTCCTTCGCTCGAGAGAACATATTTTACTCCTTTCCTAGCTATTTCTGAAATTAAATAGGTAGGAGCTCCCCTACGCGGCATCTCAAACGTATATGTGAACTCAGGAAGTCTCTTCAGAAAATCTTCAAAATCGATAATTATCTCTTTATGGATGGTTCCACAATAGGATGAAACTTTTCTTGCCGCTTTTACATCTGGGTGACTTGGATCATCTGAGATAGTAAATGTATAAATTTTGTCAAAAAATCCTCTTGCAAATTTTAGGAGAGTTGTAGAATCCAAACCTCCGGATAACCATAACCCAATTTCTTCCCTCTCAGTTGAGTAATCAGATAGTACTTCCATCAATGTCTTTTGAATCCTATCAATTGCTACTTTTTCACCCATTTGTTTAGAGGAAATGTGTTTCCATGATGAAACGCTAGTGAAATGCAGATATTCACCTTTGAGATAAAATCTGTAGATGGATGAAGGCCTTACTTGGAAAATATTCTTGATAAATGTAGTAGCACTTCTTATATGCCCCAGGCAATTAAGCTGAATGAGGGAATTAGGATTCACTTCAATTTTTAATTCTGGATACTCCAGAAGAGGTTTTATTTCTGAAGCGAACAAAAGTATATTCCCCTTTACAATTGTATAGAAAAGTTGTTTTATTCCTAAACTATCTCTTCCAAGGATTAAATTCTCACCATCCCATGAAGCAAATGAAAAGGTACCTACTTTCTGAAGATCTAACGAATTACTTAGTTTACCCAGAAAATTTTTGGTATAGAAGTATCCGTCTAAGATGTAAATTTTCTCCCCAGATTCAAGAGTCAGAGGTTTATCCTCTGCACTAGCACCTAAGCAAATCCTCCCATCTGCAATTATCTTCCACCTTTTCCCACGATTCCGCATCCTTTTCAACATTTTCCTAACCAAATTCTTATCCTCAGTTCCAAGAACTCCACAAATTGCCGTTAAGCTCATACTTCCCTCCTAAAAAAGAAGCAAGTACATAATGGGATAAAGCCCTCTGAACATTCTAGATCCCTTCCACAAAACCTTCCATGTTTGAATGCATTAGCAAAACACCCTCCTCTACACATCGGCAAATATCTGCATCCCTGACATTTCTTTTGCATCTCTTTACTCCTCTCCTCCCATAGATCCCAAATTTCTGAAGAATCCCAAATATCCCTAAAGGTTTTTTCTCTTATGTTTCCGAGTGGTTCGTAATTAAATAAGAGAGAACAAAAAGTTACATCTCCGGTACATGAAATGTAACATAATTCTCTTCTCCTAAGATTACACCATCCATAATTCTTAAAGTAGAAATTTGCATCTTTCTCTGGCACTACCCATGGTTCGAAGCTAACAAAGCTATATCTCCTTTGAATCTTCTTAACTTCCTCTAGATGCTTAATCCACCTTTGCTTATCAACTTTCAATAAATCCCAAAATCTCTCAGCCCTTCCCATCTTGGAACATTTAAAGAAACACAACAACTTTATTTTCTCCACTTCGATTCCTTCCTTAATCAAACTTTCAATTAAAAATGGTACTTCATCTATATTAAGAGCATTAACTACATACCAAATCTTTACTTCTAAACCAAGTTCTAGAGCTCTCTTAATAAAATTAATAGTATTAAGAAATGCCTGTGGATTTCTTCTGATCTTGGCATTCGTTTTAGAAGTAGCACCATCTAAACTGAAACTCAGTTTAACATCAAACCTGCGAATCCTCTGCATGATTTCCTCATTTAACAAGGAAGCATTAGTTACTATTGAAGTTTGAATTCCCAATGAATTAATTCTCTCTAAAATTTTGAATATATCTCTTCTGAGGAAAGGTTCTCCGCCATCGAGATTTATCTGATTAACCCCATAATTATGAAGCTGTTCTATTACATTCAGAACCTCTTTCGTAGATAGTTCATTTTTTCTCCTCGGGCCGCAATCCAGATAGCAATGGATACAATTGTAGTTACATGCGTTGGTAAGATAAATAAATGCATGTCTTATATTCTTCTTAGTGATTTCAGTCACTTTTTCTCACTTTGACGAACTTCCTAACTTTTGAGGACTTTTTAGCAGCATCGATCACATAGAGAGTCTTTAAACCCTCCCTGAATGGAACGGGAGACTCTTTGTTTTTCAAGATGCTGTTCAAGAAAGCCCTATCTTCCTCTAAGTAGGTGCTCCTGAAGTTCTCATACTCTATTCTTCTCCTTCCATCATTTAAAATAAGCTTTGAAGTGCCAAGAAGTTCAAATGTCAGTTCTTTGGTTAAGAATACACAACCTATATATTGAGTATGCCAGAATGGGATATACTCTGCGAATCCCAAGCTTCGTGTAAAGTGAGCACCACAGCTAGCTACAATACTTCCATAGCTACCATCCTGAAGCTTAAGGATAGCAATAATTGTATCCTCATTAGTGAAATTATTTAACTTATAAAATAATCTCTTCCTCTCGCAGAAAACTTCATTAACTTCTCCGACTACGAAACGAATTAAGTCAAATAGATGGGATGTCTGTTCATTTATCATACCACCAGTAATCCTATAACTTTTCCACCATTTAGGTAATTGGGGTAATGACCCTAGCCAAGAAGCATGGAAAAATCTAAATTTTAATTTCATCTTCCTAGCAAGCTCCTTTACTTTTAATACATTTGAAGCGAATCTAAAGTTGAAACCAATTTGGTTAATTATTCTCTTCCTTTCCACGAGTTTTACTATTTCCTCTGCTCTCTTCACGTTTGTATCTAAAGGTTTCTCTACGAAAATTGCAAAATTTTTATTTGCTACTCTTTGGATTAGCTTCGCATGAGTATTAGGAGGCGTGCAAATATATACAGCATCCAGCTTTTCTTTTAGAAAATCGTTCAGACACGAAAATGCTGTACCCCCTACTTTCAATGCTAAACTTTTGGCTTTGGTATGATCTATATCAAAAAATGCCCTAAGTTCTAAGTTTTCAAATTTAATTAATTCTCTAATGTGAGTGTCTGCTGCTACTCCACACCCAATTATTCCAACTTTTACTTTATCCATCTTCCATCAAGTATGAAATCTGCAATTTTTTCTCCGCTTCTTCTGACGATCTCCCTTTCTCTCTTTGTGGTGAGATACAATGGCCGTTTGAGTGGAAGATCACTGATAATCGAGAGTAGGGTAGGTTGCTTCCCATATTTTAACACGAAATAAGATTCCATATCTACTACATCGAAATTCTTAACATTTGGCACAGAAAAAAACTTACGTTCCAAAAGTATGGAATGCACACATAGGCTACTTACTTCCTTGCTTGAGGGATATTTAATTTCGGATACTTTAGTTATAGCTTTTTTCCCGAAGAGAAAGGAAGTAGTAATACATACTACCTCACCTATTTTCATCCAATTCCTTAGCCCGCCACATAATCCCACGAACAGTAATAAATCACTAATCTCTCTTAAAGGAAGTAACACATCAATTATTGGGGCATGTTGGGGAGTTCTAACCAGCATATATTTTTCGTCTAGAGAGATCCAAGAAGTGAAGAGTCCCTCGTACTTTTTTGTCCTCATTCTCTGCAAAAAAGCTTCGATGAGGAAAGTATGAGGAGAAATTATTGCTAATTTAAAGTTTTTTTTGACGTTTACGTTAAAAAAACTCTTTGCAAGCTTTCTTTCATTCATTTTCGAAAAAGCTCACAAATCGGATCAGGAGAGTAATAGGAACCTGTCCATAGTTTAGTAATTCCTGGGCATCCTAGCCCACACTTATCTCTAAACTCACATTTCGAACATTTTTCTATTTCAGCTCTCCTTTTGATCAATTCCCTAAACTCTTTAAATGGCTGCGAATTTACGATTTCACTGAAACTAAATTTTCTTAAGCCATCTACTAAATACTTTTCATCCTGCTTAGATATCCAAGGGCATGGTCCAACAGCTCCATTGGCTTTGATATAAAAGAATTCAGAGCCCCCACGGCATTCTTCCAGTGGTAGGAATTTTAGAGGAAATCTTCTGAACATTACCTCTATCTGCATTGAAGTTTCGTACTTCTCCTTGAGCTCCCATAGAATTTTTGCAACCGATAAGTATTCTGCTATTGGTACACCAAATCTGAGGTTGACATCATCACTCACAGCCCTTCCAATTGGTTGCAACCACACAAATAAGATGGCTGGAGCCCCAAGATTTATTGCCATTTTTATCATTTCTTCTGTATACTCATAATTATCCTTTGTTATCACGCATCCTATCCTTACATTTATTCCATATTTCAGCAATTTTCTGACCCCCTCACAAGTTTTCTGAAAAGCACCTTTAACCCCTCTTATTTCATCGTGCTTTTCTGGGATGAAGTGATCTATGCTCACTCCTACATAATTTGGAGCAATTTCCCTTATTTCTTCAGCAATTTTCTCATCGAGTGCTAGCCCATTAGTTGCAAAACTTAAGATCTCAAATTTTCTCCTCGCATATTTTAGTATCTCCAGTATTCTTTCTTTAACGAGAGGTTCTCCTCCACTGAAATATACTTCTTTTATTCCCCACTCACTTAGTTCATCTATGATTTCTATTATTTCTTCGAATGAAAGCTCATCTGCCATTCCCTCCCTAGAGGCATTGCTACAGCAATGCCTACAATTGGAATTACACTTATTAGTTATTTCCCAGAGAACTTTCTTCTTTCTTTCTCGGATAGGAAAACAACATGCCCATGTCCTATCCATCTTTTCATAAAAACCACTCTCCCACAACTCCTTCACTCTCCTCAATCTTTCTTCCCATTTAGTGGAAATCCTCTGTGACATCTTTTATTACACACTCCTTTCTCCCCCAAATTTTTATACTCTCAATTAGATAAGGTACGTCTTGGTAGGATAAATTTAAAAATTGAGATGCGAAGATATCTAGCTCTACGGGATTATTGCTGATGAAGAAAAAGCCAAGCTCCCTTTCCCTTCCACCCCATCTTACCTCTTGAGCTTCTACCATAATCTTAGAAGCATCTCCAATTACCAACGAAGGCTTAAAGAAAGTAGAAAGCACAGCTATCGTCCTATTCAGGAGGCTTACATTTTTGTGAAGCAAATTCCTATAATCCCTCTCCACGAAGCCAACATTATTCTTTAGAGAAAAAGTCATCCTACAAACTTTATGTTCTTTAAGTACTGGCAGTGAAATTATTCTATCAAAGGTTGTAGCCAATGTGTAAATTTTCACACTCTCCCCATCGATTGTAATTTGAGATAGTTCCGTATCTAAAAAGTTTGTAAATTTAACCTCGTGCTGGCGAGTTACCTTCACTAGAGGATGTTCCTCAATTTTTATACCCCTCTGAGCTGGAAGATCCCCAACTAGGATTTCTTTACAAATTTTTTTTAGCTTATTTAAAAGGAGGTCGAGAACTCTTGGATCTGTAGTGGTTGGGAACGGTTCCATTGAGACAAGATTGGGTTTGATAAAAACTCTCTTGTTATTGAACTGATCGAGTAAATTAAACTTTTCTAAAACACTTTCTATTTTTTTCACTTTTTCCTCCTGAGTTGTTTTAAAGAAAATTATGAAATCCGTATCCGCTATGGGATTTACTTTCATTGGATATTTCCAACACCCAAAAATTTCTCAAGTAGGTTCTTCCCACCTGGGCAGTAATAGTTTCTATAATCTTTGGCTGACCCTATTATTGCTACCATTCTGTCTTCTAAATCAGGATGTCTTCTACACATTTCATCCATTAGATGTAATATCTGTTCTTTGCTTGCAGGCCTCAGATCTATTTGTTTTGGAGTTCTTTCTACTCCCTCATGGGGCCTATACTGCTTAAGCTCCCAAAAAGCCTTTTTAGGTAAATGACTATACAACCATTCTAAATGATCAATGTCTGTAAAATCAAACATTACTGTCTTAAACTCTACGAAACATGGAAATTTTTCTGCTCGATGAAGTGTCTCGAGTGGGGCGTCAAGACTTATCTTCTTATTGACCCCTGTCAAGTACTCTATGTTTTTTTCATTACCTTTTATATCTAACCCAATAGAATCCACATATTTTGCTAACTCCTCACACACATCAGGAAGAGAACCGTTTACATCTACCTGTGTGAATACGTTCTGGGATTTAGCTATTTTAATTAACTGAATAGTTTCATCAGGATAGAGTGAAGGTTCCCCCCCTGTTATTTTTATTGGCTTCCCAGCGCTGGCTTCTCTTCTTACGAATTCCTCCAGCTCACTGAAATCCATTAATCTTGCATCCGGGAGTACTCCTTTCTCGTCAGCTTTATCTCCTTTCTCGAAGCAAAATTTACACCGAAAATTACATTTCCCAAATAAAACCATTGAATATTTCTTACCTAGGTAAGAAGGCACCCGTACCAAACAAAAATCGGGTCTAGGTTCTTTAGCCCAAACTTTTTTGGTTACCATCTAGTGGTTTCTATTTTCTTTCTCTATAAAAAGTTTTCTAGTTAATTTCCCGAAATCTTTTCGAAAAGCTTGGTTTTTTTTCATAGTTCTTTCTCCAAAACTACGTCAGTTCCCCATGGCCTAGGAATTCTCTCCACTTCCCTATATCCACATTTTGAATAAAAATTTACAGCCCAATATGCTTCTCTTAAAGTTACCACTCTCATCTTCCTCAATCCAAGCTTTTTTGCTTCATTTTGTAAGAATTCCATCATTTTACTCCCAATTCCTCTCCCTTGATATTCTGGATGCACAGAGAACCATCTTATTCGACATACACCCTCTTCTGGCTTCACATAGAAACCTGCTACACCTATTGGAAGACCATTTTCTTCGTAGACTAAAAACTTCATTTTTTCAAAATCTTGAAGTAAATCCTCCAGTGTTAGGATAGGCTGCCTGAAGTATTCTTTAGGAATCACTTGACTGAAACTTTTACGATTACTTTCATTTATTATCTGAAGAATAGAATTTACATCTTCTTTCCTAGCTTCCCTTATCATGATCAGTATGGTAAATTACATGGATTTAAAGATTATTCACATTTCTTAGAAATTTTTTAATTGTTACCAGACGCCGGGGCTGGGATTCGAACCCAGGAGGGCAAAGCCCACACGCTTAGCAGGCGTGCCCCTTAACCGCTTGGGTACCCCGGCTAAAAACTCAGAGAAATCTCCTCTAAATAAAGATATCTATCTCAAGCTTTTTAAATCTAGAAGGGTTTTGGGATTCTATGCAAATTCCAGTGAAGGATATTGAGATAAAACATGATGTGGACGAGTTATTGAGGGAGCTGAAGGCTTCCGGAGGATTTATGGCAAAGGAACTTGGAGAAGCTGTAGATATTTTGGAAGAGATGATAAAGCAAAAGGATTGCTTGAAATTTCTATCTTTTCCAGCATGCATAATAGCTACTGGGTGTAGGGGAATAATAAGAGAACTCGTGAGGAGAAAATTGTTCGATGTGATAATTACCACATGTGGTACTCTTGATCATGATCTAGCTAGAAGTTTCAAGGAGTATTTTCACGGGAGCTTTTTTACTGATGACTCTGAATTGAGGAGGAAGGGAATTTGCAGATTGGGAAACGTCTTCATTCCAAATGAGAGCTATGGAATAATTATTGAGGAAAAGATGAGAGAGTTCATCAAAGGATTAACGGTTGATAAGGAGCTTAGCACCTATGAGCTCTGCTGGAAACTAGGAGAGTTTATAGGAAATGAGGACTCGATCCTTTACTGGTGTTTCAGGAATAGGATACCTATGATAATCCCTGGTCTTACAGATGGGGCTGTAGGATACCATATCTGGGAATTTGGGAAGAAACTTAGAATAGATCAATTTAAGGACGAAGATCTGCTTAGTGAGCTGGTATGGAAAGCTAAGCTTAGCGGAGCCCTCGTAATAGGGGGAGGAATTTCCAAACATCATGTGATCTGGTGGAATCAGTTTAAGGGAGGATTAGACTATGTGGTATATCTTAGTACAGCGGTTGAATGGGATGGTAGCCTGAGTGGAGCTCACTCTAGGGAGGGAATTTCTTGGGGAAAGGTAAAAGAGGGGGCGAAGCAGGCTGTAGTTTACGGGGATGCTACTATTAATCTTCCCATCTTAGTAGCATCTCTCTTCAAGCGAATAAAGATTTAAAAGTAGAGTTATTCTTTATTTTTATGGAGGTTGTCGAGGGGTTAGAGGAAATTCTTGGGCAGGAGATCCATTTTCATCTCCCAAATCTCGTGGCTAAGCTTTACTGTCCATCTTATGGTGGAGAAACTATGCTTTATCTATCGAGGCAAAAGTTCGAAAGGGAGGAGGGAAAAGTGATAGATGTGAAGTATTACTACAATTGCAGTAGGGCTTTGGATTGCAACGACAAGAAATGCATCTTTAGAAGATCCATAGAGTTTTTTGGGAGAGATGAGAGGGAAAATGGGAATAAAATGCTTACACTTGAAGGTTCAAAAAGTTTTTAATCTAAGGACTTACCTATCCATTTATGAAAGCTATTTGGGCTGGGAGTATTTCCTTCTCCCTGATCAACATTCCGGTTAAAGTATATGTAGCTACTGAGAGTACAGGCATAAAATTTAAGAATCTCTGTAGGGAGGGTCATCCTATAGAGCATAAACGCTGGTGCCCGGTTTGCAATAGGGAGATCTCGTGGGATGAAATAAAGAAAGGGTACAAGATAAGCAAAGATCAGTATGTAGTAGTGGAAAGAAGTGATCTTGAAAAGATTAAATTGAAGACCACAAAGACAATAGAAATCAAACAATTTGTGGATCCAGCCCAAATAGATCCCATCTACTTTGAGAAGAGCTACTATTTGGTGCCCCAGGAACTAGGAGCCAAAGCATTTAGCTTATTCGTACAGGCCCTAAGACTTACGAATAAAGTGGCAATAGGTAAGGTAGTCATGCGAAATAAGGAATATCTCGTAGCCTTGAGGCCATACAAGGATGGTTTGCTTATGCACATTCTTCATTATCTTTCTGAAGTAAAGCCTCTGGAGGAGATTCCTGAAATGAAGCAGTTGGTAGTGGTAAGCGAGGAAGAACTGAAGTTAGCTCAAATGCTCATTCAGAAGTTGAGTAGTGAATTCGATATCACTAAGTTTAAAGATGAATTTAGTGAAAAGGTCAAGGAACTTATCAAAGCTAAGGTGGAAGGGAGAGAATTTATTTCCAAGGAGGAGAAGGAAGAGATCGTAACTGAATCATTGGTAGATGCTCTCAAAAGCAGTTTGGAGTTGTTGGAAAAGAAGAAAAAGAAAGTATCTCAGATCAGCTAAATGGAAGGAGATCTTTTCGATCAGAAGATAAAGCCAATGCTAGCATTTTCAGCTAGGCCTTTTGATTCTGAGCAGTATTTATTTGAAATAAAATACGATGGAACTAGAACCATCGTATACATAGATAAAGAGAAGGAAAGAGTTAAGTTCCTCAATAGGAGAGGCCTCTTCTTTGAGAAGAGATATCCAGAAATATTAAAAGAGCTTCCTAATGCCTTCCTAGGAAATAAAGGAATTCTAGATGGAGAAATCGTAGTGCTGGATGGGGAGAAGCCAAACTTTTGGAAATTGCAGGAGAGGGAACACACAAGTGATGAGCTAAGGATAGAACTTCTCTCCAAATTGAGCCCGGCTACCCTCTTCATATTTGATATTCTCTATAAAGATGGAAAATCTCTCCTTGAGTTCCCACTTATCGAGAGGAAGAGAATTTTAGGAGAATGTGTAACTGAAGGAGAAAGGGTGAAGCTTACGAGATTCATAATAGGAGGTGGGATCAAATTTTTTGAAGAAGTGGCAAAGAAAGGTTTCGAGGGAATAATGGCTAAGAAGATAGACAGTCCCTATCTGATTGGAGAGAGATCTAAGTACTGGCTTAAGATAAAGGCTACGAAGACTGTGGACTGTGTGATCTGTGGCTTTACGAGAGGAGAAGGGATTCGGGAGAAATACTTAGGAGCCCTAGTGCTCGGATGTTTGGATGAGGGAAAGCTGAGATATGTTGGGAGAGTAGGAACCGGTTTTAGTGAGAGTGATCTAGCTAAGCTCAAAGAAATGCTCGAACCAATTACAATCGATAAAAACCCATTTGAGATCTTCGAAGAGGAACCAAACATGGCTGAAAAGATGGTCTTCGTTGAGCCAAGATATATATGTGAGGTGAAATGCATGGAAATTACAAAGGACAAGAAATTGAGGGCTCCAGTATTTTTGAGGATTAGGGAGGATAAGACGATCTATGAATGTAGACTTGAGTAAACTTTAAAATTTCAACTCCTCCATAGAGAAATAAGGGCCCGTAGCTTAGCCTGGTGGAGCGACGGTCTTATAAGACCGAGTTCCGCACATCTAAGAGAACCGTAGGTCGTGGGTTCAAATCCCACCGGGCCCATCCAAAGGTTCTCAAGCTTGAGATCTGGCGAAAAAAAGAAGCTTAGCTACTTCCTCCGTAATGAAGTATAGGAAGATTACCAAGAAAAGTAGGGAAATATGTTGTGAGTTTAAAGTAGAAAACTCAAACCAGTTTGCCATTGGTGGAAAAATTACCAATAAGGTAATTATGGAAAAAATCGTCGAAGTGAGGAGTAATATCTTACTTGGTCTACTCTTGAAGAATGGCTTTCTCGTCCTTATGACGAATGTTACTGCAATTTCGGAGAGTGTTGAATATACAAACCAAATTGTCCTCAATAAACTCTCACTTACCTTTAGGAAAAAATTGAATGAGAGGATCAGAACTAAATCAAAAACAGAGCTCACTGCTCCAAAGAGGAGGACGAACTTGCTTATAAATGCTAAGTTCCATTTTTTTGGAGCCCTAAGTTCATCCTCATCTACATTATCAATGGAAATGGCAAGGAGGGGACAGTCACTCAATAAATTTGTTAATAGAATCTGGGCTGGAAGCATCGCTAGGAATCCTAGGAAAGGGGAGACGAGGGCTAAAGTTATCGTATTTCCTATATTTGCCGAAACTGTGTTGAGGATATATTTTGTGGTGTTTGCAAATGTCTTCCTTCCCTCAATGATTCCATTTAATATGTCCTTAAGGCTTTTCCTATTCAACACTATATCCGAAGCCTCCTTAGCCACATCAACTCCGCTGCTCACGGAGATTCCTACATCACTGAACCTGAGTACTGGAGCATCGTTCACCCCATCTCCGAGGAAACCAACTGTGTGACCCCTCTTCTTTAGAGCTTCTACTATCCTAACTTTCTGTTTTGGACTTAGACCAGTGAATAGATTGGCCCTCTCCACTGCCTCTATAAGTTCATCCTCACTCATCGCATCGATTTGAGCTCCAGTAATTACTCCCCTCACCTCAATTCCAGCATCTCTAGCCACTTTCTGACTTACAATCTCATTATCTCCAGTAAGGATCTTTATCTTCACCCCAAGCTTCTCTAGTCTTTTCACAAATTCCCCCACATCCTTCTTGAGCTTATCTGTAAAACAGAGAAAACCCAAGAGGATTAAGTCATGCTCATCGCTCTTCTCATAATTTTGCTTATATGGAATACTTTTGAAGGCTAGAGCAAGTACCCTATATCCCTCGGCTGATTTCTTCTCGAAGAGGGAAATTGCCCTCTCTCTATCTATTTTTTCTATCTTTCCTTCCCACAACATATAAGTGCATGCTGAAATGACGCTCCTAGGCTCACCTTTAGTTACCAACCATAGTTTCCCCTTCTCCTTGATCACAGAACTCATCCTCTTCCTCTCAAAATCGAAAGGAATTTGTTCAATTACTTCAAATTCTCTCATCACCTTTACTTCACTATAATTGTAAATAGCCAGATCCAACGGATTTCCGCTTAACCTCTTTCCAGTCTTTCTCACCGAAATACAGGCTCTTGCCAATTCGAGCACTTCCAAGTTCCTCCTCTCGTTTAGATCAAAGAAATCGACAAGCTGAATTAGATTTTCAGTGATGGTTCCAGTCTTATCAAAACATATTACATCCATATCACCCAGATCTTCTATTGCGGAGAGTCTTTTCACGAAGATGCCAAGTCTACTCATCCTTACTGCCCCCTGAGATAAACAGATAGTGATTATTACCGGCAATGCCTCCGGAGTAACAGCCACTGCGAGAGCTATTGAGAAAAGAAGTACCTCAACTAACTCTCTGAGAATGATAAAGTTTACTAAGAAGATGAAAATTGTTCCTATTAAGATGAGCTTTACTAAGAAATTGCTGAAGTTCTTAATATTCTCCTCGTAACTAGTCTTTGGCTCTTCAGCCTTCAAATACCCAACGATCTCTCCAAACATTGTATCCATTCCTGTGGCCACAACTATTCCCTTCCCACTTCCACTCGCCACTATCGTTCCCATAAATGCCATATTTTTCATTTCCTTGGCTTCCAGCTTCTCAGTTTGAATAGGAGCTACGTTCTTCTCCACTGGAAATGCTTCTCCAGTAATTATGGATTCATCCATCTCCAATTCATTTACCTCAATAAGACGCAGATCTGCTGGAACCCTATCTCCACTCTCTATAACTACTATATCTCCGGGGACTATTTCCCTACTATCTATCTCTATTATTTCATCGTCTCTGATTACCTTTGCAGTGTAAGTGATATATCTACAGAGTTTGCTTAAAGCTTCCTCTGACTTATGCTCTTGAACAAATCCTACCAATGCATTGATGAGTACTATTCCTATTACTGTGATAGCTTCAAGTTCCCCTCCAGTAAGGAATGAGAGAATAGCTACGCAAATGAGTACCATCACAAGAGGATTCCTAAATTGGGAGAGAAGCAAAGAGAGCTTTCCCCTCTCCTTTCTCCTTGGAACATCATTTTCTCCAAATTCTCTAAATCTCCTCTTTGCTTCTTCCTTACTTAGACCTTTAGGAGAAGAATTCAGTTCTTTTATCACTTCCTCTACACTTTTCTTCCAAGCCAACTCCACTTTCATCCTATTCTTAAAACTTGTCTATATATTAAAAAGCTGTGGGAGGAATGGATAGAAAAGTTAAAATAAACGAAATTACTGTGAATTAAAATGCTGAAGAGAAAGAGGTGTGAGAGCTGCGGTAAAGTTATAAAGGATGAGTGGAGCTATTGCCCCTACTGTGGAGCCACGATCGGAGAAAAAATAGGGTTAAAGACAAAGTGGGGGGAGCTAGGGACATTTGGTTTTAGCTTCTTCGAGGAAATCGAGAAAGAAATTGAGAAGGAATTTAGTAGGTTGGATAAGGAGTTCAAGCAGTTAGAGATGGGTCTTCCCTATGTGAGTGGGGGAGGAATTAGTATCAGAATAGAGAGCACAGGGAAGGGTAAGCCAAAAATCTGGGTAAAGACCACAGGAGATTTCAAGAAGTATGAGCCTGAAATCAAGGCTCGACTTGGAGTAAGTGAAGGAGTAAGAGAAATTAGTGAGGAAGAGGAGAAGATGGAGTTGAAGATGCCCCCTGTGACCGAGGAGCCTGAAACTAAGGTGGAAAAGGGAAAGGATTACATGAGGATAGAAATTACATTGCCGGATGTGAAAGATGAGAAGAACATTGAGATCCGTAAGCTGGAGCAGTCTATTGAGATCAAGGCTATAGCTAAGGATAAGGCTTATTTTAAGCTCCTACCGATTCCAAAGGATTTTCAAATTCTCACGAAAGAGTTTAAAAATAATGTGCTCACCCTAGTGCTTGGAAGATAATTTTTTATACTCCTAAATCCTAGCAGCTATGATGAAAACATATGAGGTCTGCATGAATATAGCGCTTATTCTAATCATTACCTTCTTTCTCTCCTCGGTAGCTTTATTGCTTAGATATGGGGTTGAAGGTAAAGTTTCTAAGCCTACTGATCATATTCAAGAACCACCACTACTAAGGGTGCGAAGCTTCGAAGATGCTGAGAAATTTTTCCTCTACTCGGAAAGGATGAAGCGTCTGTGGAATGAATCTAACTGTACTTCTCCATTTACTTCAGACTCCATAATTCTTACCATCCACATAAAAAAGGGAAACTACACATTATCAATAGCATGTAAGAGAGGAAATGCTTACTATAAGTTTGGAGAAAATATCCCTCTCTTTGATGAATGTAATCAGGAGGTGGCTAGCATAATAGATAATGCAATCAGAGTACCCCAACATTATGATTTTCCATTGGATGAACCAGTACCTCCTATCGTCGATGATTACTACGCACTCTATCTTCTCTGCAACTGGGAGGCTGGTGTGGATGCATTTGCAGTAGTGGATTCAGCCACCGGCAAAGTTTACTGGTAAGATCTTCAATCTACCCTTGGAGCTATGATGAAGCTTATCTGCAGTTTATCCACCGCCTTAAAGTCTAACCTTATCGGGAAATCAGTCTTAAATTGAATGATCAGCGTATCTGCTATTTTTGCTGCTTTGATTGCTTTGGAGAGATATTCGATTGAATATTTGGCTCTGCTGCTTTCTGATACATCTAGTGAAATCAGACTTGGAGAATCTCTAGTAAGTTCGGTTCTCACTTCACTGCTATCCCCAGAAGCATAAAGCACAAATTTATCTTTTGTAGCCTCAAAAGTAAGAGAGTCACTTATCATCTCAGCATCTTTAATACTATCCTCCAGAATCTCTGCATCTAGTTCGATCTTGGTGGTAAATTTTCTATCAAATTCAGGTACCTTCGTCTCACTTTCCACAGTTCCTATCAGAGGTATGCTGAAATATCGTTTCACTGTGCCGAGCATTTGAATCATGAGCCTTGATTTGCTCTCATCTAGCTGAAATACGATCTGGTCGCTGGCTTTAGCTCTCTTCAGTACTTTTACTAGCTGTTCTATGTTTACTGTGATTGGAGTTTCCTCCTTTACCTCATACTCGGAGAAGGCTATTGAAAAGAGGTTGAAGATAACCATCGCTACATTCGATGGATCTATAGCCACTAGCTTTACCCCATCCTTCGAAATGTGGAATGTGCCCTCCGAAACTAAGCTGGAAATTGTATCGAAGCTATCCCGGATTATTCCCACTTCATTGGTTACAAGTCTAAACAACGCATTCACCCCCTACCTTTTCAATCCCCAAAATAATATGATCAAACCTATTAATAAAATTATCAGTGGGAGCTCTACATTATAAATCTTAGCTTCAGCAACAGTTTGAAAGTAAGCCCTATACTCTGCTAAGCTTCCCAAAAATTGTGCAGGTAATAGGAGAAAGGCTGCAAATAAGGTAAGGATTAAACCTATAACTGTTAGTTTAAATTTCATATCTCCTCAACACATAGAAATTTTAAATCTTTTTCTCAATTCCAGATATTCTTGGAGAAGCTTCCTGTTCATACCATCCATATGCTGAACTAACTCAGCTATCACCTCAAATCCCTCCTCATGCTTTATTACTGCTCCCATCACCCTTACTAGTTCTCCAACCTTTAACTCTTTCAAAGTGTTTTCATCTTTTATCACTACAGTGGCCCTTGCTTTTGAATCATCTACGATTATCGATGAACTGGTTTCATCTATGTTGACTACAGTACCAAAGAAGCTTACTAAGTTATCTCTATCTGGATCTATTTCTCCTATTTCCTTCTCTATGAAAGCCCTCTTCAGCTTTTCAAGCATATTCTCGCCAAGTATAGTTGCATTTGGTGCAACGATAGAAACGGGTAGGTGGCTCATCTACAGCTCTCGTCTGCTGTACCCAAAAAAAGGCTTCATTATTTCCACACTTCGGACAGATGGCTGTGGTCTTTTCCCCCAGACTTTCAGTGAATTCTATCATTCTTTCCTCCTCCCCAAATTTGCTTCTGATCTTAAGCTCTGAGGTGATATCAAAAGTACTTCCACAGCTTTTACAATAGAAAAACTTCTTCCCGTCTTTTTCCTTCACTACAAGTACTGACCCACATTTTTCGCAAAACATGTGTTTATGTTTCTCTATCCTCCTTAAAAAATTTTTCTAATTTCATGAGGTACCCATCTTCATCTCCATAATAACATCTCACCTTTTCCACTTTCCTAAATCCGCACTTCTCATAGAAAGCTATGGCTCCAACATTACTCTCTCTTACATGAAGCTTTATTTCCCTACAGTTCATCGCTATCAAGTAATCAACTGCCCTCTTCACAAGAGCCCTCCCAATTCCCATCTTCCTATATTTTTGTTTAACAGCTATTGAAACTATCTCACTAGCTTTTGAGGAGGCTATTATATACCCAACTATCTCATCGAAAAGCTTGGCCACAAAGAAGCCATCCGGCTCAAGTGAGGAGTAGAGAAGAAAGGTAGCAGCATCATATGGTTTTTTTGGGAAGCAATCCCTCTCCACTTCTAATACTTCATCTAGTTCCTCTGGATTGAATTTCTCTATTCTGAGCCCCTCCATAGTTTTAGTTAACTTTATTAAATTTAAATTATTTCTTCGATTCATGCTCGAGTTAAATTCCTCTGAACTGGATGAAGTACTCAAACAAAAAGGATTGATAGCAATAGATTTCTGGTCCCCAAACTGTATTTTCTGCAGAATGCTTGCCCCAAACTTTGAGATGGTTTCCAAGCAATTCAAAATGGTTAAATTTGCTACATGTAACATTGCAGAATCTCCAGAAGTGGCTGAAAAATATGAGATCCTCGGCGTTCCCACGATTATTTTCTTTAAGGATGGCAGAGAGGTAGCAAGAGTGGTCGGCTACAAAAGTTATGAAGAACTAGCTAAAATCGTGAAGGAACTTATAGAAAAGCCTTAACGTAATTCATTCTTCAATTTTTGAGCCAAAGCTTCTGGTAGTATATTTGGTACACTTTCCCCCGAAAGCTCTAAGAAACCCTCCCAACTCTTCATCCCCTGCTCTAAGGGGGCTCTTGCTACTATCCTAAACTGATTGCAGAACTCATCGGACTTGAAGGAGGCTACATTGATTATGGTAAATTGATTGCTCACATGAGTAAAAAAAAGTTTACTACCAAGCTCTAAGAACTCAGCTACCTTCTGAATTTCTAAATCTTCCATCTCCCCTAAGTTAGAATGATAAGTGGAGGTAATTACCAGCTCACTCTTACCAAATACTGGAGCCCATTCTACAAAGAGATAAGTGCTAGTATTCTCATCTCGCTTTAGTATTAATCCCTTTTCATCAAGCGCCTCAATCCAAGATTTTAATGCTAGCCTTGGACTTACTTCTAACTTCCTCGCATTCTCCCTCACTCTGCTCGTGAGTATGCTTTCGTAATTACTACAGATAAACTGGCCATGGAAATGTTCAATTGAGGCTGCTGACTTTGGTCCAAAGTTGAGATGATTGTATACATACTTTTTACCAGAACTCTCGAACACTTTTTTTACTAACAACAATCCATCCCTCCAGTGAGAGGAATTCAGCTCAAGCGGAGAGACTACATGTCTCTTATAATCGTAAACCACTACCCCCATTATTTCATCTATAGGATAAAGGTTAGAGAATACAACACTCTCGTTGAGAAAATAAATAGGGCTCAGATTTTCATGCCGGAACTTGGAGCATTTTTCATTGGGATGACAGAAAAAGCATTCTTCCTCCTTCACCTTAATAGGATAGGCAAAATCTGTCTCTATTTTCCTCTCTTCTCTGGATGGCTCAATTCTGGCCCTGCTCATGAAAATTGGATTCTCTCTGAAAATGATCGTCCTCTCAATCTCCTGTTTATGAATTTCGTCATATACTTTTGTGTTCACCACTTTCTCAAGCTCATTTAATTTAAAGTACATGCTTATTCTAGTCACCCCTTATTTAAAAATTTTGAAAAAACTTAAAAACAATATTTCTAAGTGTGGATCTTATGAGGAGGAACTCTGGAAAACTAGTTGAACTTGAGCTTGGGGAGCTGGAGAACTTACTTATAGTTGGAGATATACATGGGGATTATACTTCCTTTCGAACCATATTAGCAAATTCAAATCTAGGATACCTTATATTTCTTGGAGATTATGCAGACCGGGGAGAAATGGGTTATGAAGTATTGGAAGAATTAATGAAGTTGAGAAGTGCTGAAAACGTTGTATTGTTAAAGGGCAATCATGAAGATTACTCCAGCTCTGGAATTCCGAATTTTTCCCCATGTACATTAATCTCAGAAGTCTATAGAAAATTTGGAGATTGGTACTCCTATTTTCGAAGTAAGCTAAAAACATTCTTGGAGAATCTTTATTTGGCTGCTATCGTGGATGGGAGAATTCTCCTTCTTCATGGAGGAATTAGCTCCAAAATAAGTGGAATAAATGATCTTAGGGTCCCCTCGAGAGAGGTTGAGGAAGATATTCTTTGGAGCGACCCAGATGAGGAAGGAGAGGTACCAAATTGGAGGGGCGCTGGGGTAAAGTTTGGGAAGGACGTAACTGAAAAAGTATTGAAAAAACTGGGTGCAAGTTTAATCATAAGGAGCCATCAACCAAATTTAGCGAGAGATGGCATTTATTTTTCGCATGGAGGAAAGGTAGTTACGATTTCTTCCACAAGAGTGTATGGAGGGATTCCTCATTTCCTCCAGATCCCAAAAGATAGGATCGATGAGATCTGCAGGACTCCAACCAAACTAGTAAAATATGTGAGATTTATTAAGTGATGAAGATTAATTTCATTAGTGGGCCGGTAGCTCAACTGGTAGAGCGTCTCCTTCGCAGAGGGTACTCGGAAGTGGAGAAGGCTCCGGGTTCGAGTCCCGGCCGGTCCATGAAAATTAGGCTTTGGAGAAAATGTTTACATAGGCCTTAGTGCCAAATCCTTCCAATTCTAGGGAAAGGGCGTACTCTGTATCCACTTGCATTTCCCCAGCTTTTCCAGTAAGCTGTCTGAAGATCTCAAATACTTGCGCCCCTCCTGTAGCCCCTAGAGGATTTCCGTCGGCTTTAAGACCGCCATTTGTGTTGAAATATATTTCTCCCGCTTCTGTCTTATAGGGTGCAGGGAACTTGTTTATCCCTTCTAAGCTTTCGAATACAATCTTCCAAGCTTTTCCCCTCTCAACGAAACCTAGATCCTCAAGAGAGAGGAGTTCGAGAAGAGTAGACTGGTCGTATGTTTCAACTATTTTAATTTTGTTTAGCAACCTATCCGGAGTTTCACCTATGAGATTCTTAAGCTGGTGTAAAGCTGTCGCACAAGCTAATTTTACAGCTCTTAACGAATTTCTCTCCTCTCTAGCATGATAGCTCAAATAATCTGTGGCGGAACCTGAAGCCACCAAGTAAATTTTCTCCTCAAAACAGTCAGCTAGTTCGGGACGGGTAGCTATTAAGGCTGTAGCCCCGTCAGAAATGGGGGCGAAGTCATACATTCCAAGTACCCTCCCCTTACTTCTGGCTTTCAGGACATCTTCTAGATTTATCTTTCTCCTAAAGTGGGCGTACTCATTCTTAAGAGCATTTCCATGATTTTTCACTGAGATCCAGCCAAGAGCATGTAAGAATTTATTCCTCTCCTCAGCTGAGAGAGGTTTCATATATTCCTTAGCTAGGAGCTCATGATTTGCCTCTGGAGTAGCTCCTGTATGGAAGCTCCATGGATCCTCAAGGATCATCAGATCATCTCTTATCTTATCTAATCTATCAGTCATCTTCTCCAGTCCTCCTACAAGTACCACATCATACTTTTTTAGCTCTAATGCATTCGCTGCATTTGCTAATGCTCCATTAAAGCTCCTAAATTTCTCCATTGGAATATTAGTTCCAAGCATTTCAGCCAGCATTCCTTCCTCCACTCCAATCTTATTGGTAAGGGGAAGGAAATAATCTGCTAGAAAGCAAGCTTTCAGTTCTTTTTTCTCCACTCCTGCACTCTCCAAAGCCATTAAGCCAGCTTCTTCGATTAGCTCCTCAGGTTGTTTCTCGAAAAGTTCTCCGAACTTAGTTCTTCCCACTCCAACAATAGCTATCATTAATAGTTGAAATAAAGGTCCAAACTTTAAAAATTTATATATCTGCCAATTATCTCATGGAAAGTATAGGGACAACTTTCCCCCTTCCGAAAAGTTACTCCATAGGTGAAAAAGTGAGGAAGATAGTCGGAATCGCAGGAACCATAGGGAGCGGCAAAGATGTAGTAAGCCATTATTTGGCTCAGAAATATGGATACATAGAAATAATAATGGGGGATCTAGTGCGAGATCTGGCTAATGAGCTCAAATTAGAGCCAAGTCGTGAGAATCTTCTTAAACTCCAGAAAAGGTACGTGGAACAATTCGGAAGAGAATATTGGGGAAAAAGGGCTGTGGAAAAAATTCAAAGCATAGCTTCCGAAAAGATAGTGGTGAATGGAATCAGAAGAATCGAAGATATAAAGGTACTTAAGCAGGCTTTCATAAATGACAGGGTAGTGCTCCTGGTAATAGATGCTGATCCTAAGATAAGATTTGAAAGACTTGTTAAACGAGGAAGGGAAGGAGATCCTAAGAACTTCGATCAATTCCTTCTCCAAGAATTGGCTGAGAGGGAAACATTCGACCTAGAGGAGTTGGAGAAGATAGCAGATTATAAAATAGAGAATGATGGATCCTTGGTTGAACTTTATACTAGAGTGGACGAATTCGTGAATAAGTTTGGACTTTTCTAAGTGCTGAAAAAATTTAAATACTTTATGCGGTTTGTGGTTTAAGGAAGGGAAATGATAAGGAAGTGCATAATCCTATTATTGGCGATAAGTTTCTTACTGCTAAACTGTGCTAAAGGACTTGAAGTGGAAGTAATTGATGTGAAAAATAAGATAATGGTGGGAGATACATTTCTCTACAGATTAAGATTTTGGAATAATGAGGATTCGACCATCACTGTTTACTTAACATTACCCACTTCCCCAGAATATGGTGTCCGCTGGAATTATACTACCACTACCTATGCCTTTGCCTTCTCTATCCCTCCCAGAACTGAAGTATACTTGCCACTTGAAATCAGTACCTTTTCCTCCTATAGATACCCAAACAAAGTAAGCTTTAAGATCTATATATCCTATGATTCTAAGCTCTACGGAGCTAAAGTGGCTGCTGGAGAGATCTGGGACGTGAAGATCTTAAACCTAAGTTTTCCTACCTCCATAGATCCTAGAGAAGTTGTATCGCTTAAGATATCCATCTTTTCTAACCTAGAAGAAGACACCACTGAGAAGAAAATAGAAATATATGATAGCTCCGGAAAAATTATACTCGAGAAACATGTCACCTCTCCCATAGCTCCTGCAGCTCTCTATGTATTACAAGAGCTCCTGAAACTTAACGATACTCAGGCACCTGGCGATTATACTCTAGTATTCACCATTTCCTTCCTCAATTCTACTGCTTCTAGTTCCTTAAACTTTAGTGTGCTGGGTTATGAAAAAGTGGTTCCTATTGCTAAAGAGGAAATCACAAGTCTCTTCGGAAGGGAAATCTATTATGCTTGGAAAAATGAAGGAACTCAAAGCTCCACATTCAGATTCGAATTCACTCTCTCTTTCCTAGATAATCTCTTCTTAACAGGGATCACCCCTAACTACGTGAGGAAGGGGGACAAAATAATTTATGAAATCACTCTCCAGCCCGGAGAGGAAAAAGAGATTCGTATCTCGATTTCCTATCTCCCCCTCATCCTAATTCCAGTGGTGATAATAGTAGCTGGGTGGGTATTCCTGCATTTCAGGAGAGGCATTATCCTAGAGAAAAATGTAGTGGAGAAAAGACACGTAGACGATAAAATAGAAGCTAAAATTGTACTGAGGATTAGGAATACTACGTCTAAGAGGTTGAGTGAAGTAGAAATAATAGATGTCATTCCCAAGTTCGTGCATGAAATTGGGGCATTCAGTGCAAAGGCCATCTTAAACAAGGAGAAGAGGACAGTAAGGTGGGAACTCCCTGAGATCTCTGCTGGAGAAGAAGTGATAATCTCTTACAAGGTAAGAAGCAGGCTTCAACTGGTAGGGGAAATATCTATTCCACCCTTCGAATTGAAGTGCAAGGTAGATGGAAAAACCTATTCTTCTGAGTCTAACTATGCTAAAATTGTATTAGGCTGAATATTTCTTCACAACATTTACCACTTCTGGTTCAATTTTTGTTGATAATTCTTGAATGATCTCCTTGTATCTGCTCTCGATCTTCCTGAAGCAATCATCGCACATATTTCCCTTCCAAAATTCTAATGCTGGCCCAAATTTGACTGCGAGATTAAAGCTCACGTTCTTGGTGCATGTCTTGCATAGATCTTTACCACAGATTGGACAAGTGGATATGGCCAATCTCTCCTTGCAAATATCACAGATAGTAACCGTAACTTTTGCCATAATTGCTGTGGTGACAAACTTCTATATTAACTTTTTGGAAAGGTTTTTGATATCGGAATTGAGAGGGAGTCAAATTCGTAGGAAAATGGAGCGTAAGGAGGCTTAGATTTTCTCAAAAAATTGGGGAGATTGAATAAAGCTGCACCTTCATGCAAGGTGGTTATTCCATGATCTAGCTCATGCTTTTGGGTGACTACTATATTTGTTAGTCTCCATCCGAATAAATCCTCATCGTATCTGGCTGCAACCAATCCTTCGATATCAGTTTTTACTGCTACGAGAAAAGATTTTTCGAACTCTGAAAAGTAAAGATTAGCTCCCTCTACTGGATAAGGAATATTTTTCTTTACCTCTTCCTTAAAGAAACTTTCTATCGTCTCCTTACACTTAGGAGGGACTATAGAAGCTTTCGACCTATTTTCCTGATATCTTCGCCTAGCCACCTCTTCAATTAAATGTTCTAAGCCTCCTATTGTTTGTTTTAATTCCTCTGGTGAATTAGCATAAGGAAAAAATATCCTAGCTCTCTTGTAAACCTCATCCTTCTCCTCCAAGGCCTCGATGATTCTGGCTAAGGTCGATGGTTTCAATTCAAAATATAGCCATCCCCCCACTTTATTGGGAAAGCTTTCCACTCTTTTAAACTTTTCAGAAAGACCAAATTTGCAGAAAAGCTTTAAAAGATCTAAGCGGAATATTATAATTGACCTGCGGTAGCGTAGCCCGGTAACGCGTCCGGCTGTAGAGTTGGGAGTAACTGTATTGGTATCGATGACCAAAACTCAGCGGTTACCGGAAGATCGCCGGTTCAAATCCGGCCCGCAGGATTCCAATTTCTTTTGTGGGAAATAATGATGTTGGAGGTTAGAGGATAAAAATTTAAAGTAAGGAGGAGTATTTCCTCTTCGGAGCCCCAGTAGTCTAGTGGCCTAGGATCCGAGCCTGTCGAGCTCGGGACCCGGGTTCAAATCCCGGCTGGGGCGATTGGAATTATAAGTTGAATTTATGGAGAGTTGACTCTTCAGGTCTAAGAATCCACCGTTCCACAAATCTTTCAACGTTCTGAAGGATTATGACTCTAGATTCCTCCTGTTCATCCATGTATTTGAAAAACCGAAGATGCTTTAACATTTTATTTATGCATTTTTTCAACTCAAGTTGAGTAAGCATGTTAGTCTTACTGAGTCTCCGGGTGGAATAGCCCAAATGCATGTAAGACTTCACTTCCACGAAGTTGGGATTTGCTACCTTTATCAATTCACACATCTTCTCAAGCTCTTCCTCATTAGTATTAAGACTTTTAATAAGTGTAACCCTAATCACGCTTCTCACTTCATTTTTTCTCAGGAACTCCAAGCTTTCCCAGAATCTCTCCCATGCATCGGGAAGCAAGGGTCTATTAATCTCTCTAAACTTCTCCATTGAGCCAGCATTTAAAGAGAGATAAAGTTGAGTAGGTAGGGCTCTCTCAGCTTCGAGTCTCTTAAGCATTTGTGGCTCCTGCCCATTGGTAACCAAGAAAACAGATCTCGTATGGGGAAGGGACTTCAAATACTTGATCATCTTTGGAAGCTTGGGATAAAGTGTAGGCTCTCCTATAAGGGAAATAGCAAAGTGACTGGGAATCATTGCCTCCTTCAAAAGCTCCTTATTTGCCTTCACATTTCCAAAAAACCCTGAGAGTAATCTTCTCCTTTCTCTCATTAAATTCTCAATTATCTCTTGCGGATCATCTACAGCTTCCTCAGGCATATTCAAAATTCTATAGAACTCTGAAAACCTCCAACAATAGATGCATCTATTCTCACAATAGGCAGCTGCTGGAGAGAACTGCATACACCTATGTGTTTCTATTCCAAAGAATTTGCGCTTATAACATACTCCCTCTCCCCTTATCGCCTTCTTATTCCATAGGCATATCTCCACAGCCGAGTGACCGAAGACTCCATAATGTGCCTTCTTTAGCTTTTCCAAGACTCTCCCACTTATCCTTATCTTCTCCATAAATGTTCTATCCTGAGAAACTTTTTTAAACTTCCATCTTTTTAGCTACAACGAGGGTGGGGATGGATAACTTAAGGAAAGTTATATTTCGAGATCTAGTACTAGTAACCTCTATTTTAGTAGTCTTATTTCTCGCCTTCCTCACAGCTAATGTAACTGGGTTAAGCTATGGTTTTAAGGAGCTTTCAGGTGTAAGGGCTATCTTATTATTTTCTATTCTCTGGTTACTACTTGTAGTACTTCTCCTCATTATAGGGCTGAGAAACTTATCTGATAGGATCGTAAGCTAAATTTTTCTTAAAGAAACGCCAGATGAAATAACCTAATGGCCATCTCGTAAGCACTTTTATCATCCCCCACTTCTCCAATCTTCTCGTTGAGGCCATAACAAAAGTATCTGAAGTGTATTTTAGGTACTTACCATGAATTTTGGCATATCTTGCTAATCTCATTCCAAGATCTACATCTTCTCCCAATCTCAACTTTTCATTAAAACCTCCCACTTCGAAGAAAGGCTTCCTCCTGCAAGCGAAGGCGCCAGTGGAAGCGATTGGAAAATTCAGCTTGAAGGAAAGCCTATGGAAGATACCACCAAGCACATGCCATTTGATATGTGGATAGGATGTAGCCATCAGGGCTATTTGGAGTCCTATCAAGTTCTTGTCTCTGAAATGTTTATTGATTGTTGAGAGGAAATTAGGTAAAACATAGACGTCTGCATCCACAAACACTAAGATTTCGCCCCTTGCGGCCCTTGCTCCTAAGTTTCTCCCAGCAGAAACACCTCCCTTCCTATCGATTACTACTTTATCTGCATATTTCCGAGCAATTCTTACAGTATTGTCCGTACTGCATGAGTCTGCAACTATTACCTCATACTTTCCACTGAAATCTTGATTTCTCAAGCATTTCAAGGTAAAACCTATTAATTTTTCTTCATTGAGGGTAGGAATGATCACTGAAATCATTATAAAAAAATCATAACTCACCACATTTAAAATGATTTTCACGAATCTAGCTACCGTAAAATTTAAAAAATATTCTATTATCATACAAAATGCTATGAGTATTTCCCCCTTTAATGATGACAGAATATCTTCTGATCTCGGGCCGTTAGCTCAGCCTGGTAGAAAGCTTACCAAGAGCACTGGGCTTTTATCCCAAGATAAAAGCTCTGAACCTGAGGATGAAGAGACCCAGTGGTCGCGGGTTCGAATCCCGCACGGCCCATGAAGATGATAGAGGAGAGAGATAAAGAAGAATTTGACATCTTTACCCACAGACTCGTACCTAGACATAGGATCATTAGCGAGGAGGAGAAGAGAGAGTTGCTAACCAAATATAATGCCAAACTCGCAGATCTCCCGAGGATTCTAATCACGGATCCTGTCGTACGGAAGCTTGGGGCTAAGCCTGGAGATGTGATAGAAATTACTCGTAGTTCCCCTACCGCTGGAGAAACTAAATATTATAGGGTGGTGATAGTTGAATAAGCACGTCCAAAAAGTATTGTTGGATGCTTACTTCAAAAGTAGAGGCCTGGTTAGTCATAACATTGAATCCTTCAATAAGTTCATGGAGTTTGGAATTCAGAGAGTGGTGGATGAGATAGGGGAAGTAGCTTCTGATATTCTTCCTCCAGGGTGTGAAAGCCTTAAGATAAAATTCGGCAGAGTATATGTGGAGCCTCCCTCAATTATAGAAGCTGATGGGACTAAAAGAGTTATTTATCCAATGGAAGCTAGACTTAGAGATCTCACTTACGAAGCTCCTCTCTTCATGGAAATGACCCTCATCAAAGATGATGTGGAGCTTGAGACCAACAGACACGTGTATATAGGATCTATCCCTATTCTCCTCAAATCCAAGTACTGCCACTTATACGGAAAAAGTAGAGAGGAACTTATCAGCTTAGGAGAGGATCCAGATGATCCTGGAGGGTACTTTATCATCAATGGTACTGAAAGATTAATCGTAACTGTAGAAGATCTGGCCCCGAATAAGCCCTTCGTGGAGAGGAAGGATGGACCATTTCCCTATGTGGCCAAGATATTCTCAGAAGCTAGACAGGCAGTAGTGCATGAGATAGAAAGGAGAAAAGATGGAATTATCTTCGTAAGCTTTGCTAGGGTTCATAGGATACCTTTCCCAATCATAATGAAAGCACTCGGAGTGACGAAGGATAAGGAAATCCTAGAGTTATGTGGAGGGGAAGAATTCTTCAATGAGATCTATCTTAATCTTTACCACACTGCTGATATTAGATCAAGGGAAGATGCTTTGGAATTCATTGGAAGGAAGATAGGAATTACTCAAGAAAAGTCAGTAAAGATCCAGAGAAGTATTGAAATGTTAGATAAGTTCTTTCTTCCACACCTTGGATCTGAGAGGAAGGATAGGATATTCAAGGCATATTATTTGGGAAGGGCCATTAAGAAATTGCTCATGGTAGCTACAAATCGTTTGAGTGAGGATGATAAGGATCACTATGCCAATAAGAGATTGAGGCTATGTGGAGATCTGATGGAATCTCTTTTTAGAGTCGTGTTTAGGGTATTTGTAAGTGATATCAAGTATAGTTTGGAAAGGATCATAAGGAGAGGAAAAATTCCATCGGTTGAAACTGTAGTAAGAGCTCAGCAACTGACTAGTAGGATACGAAGTGCTATGGCAACTGGGGAATGGGTTGGGGAGAGGACTGGGATCTGTCAAGCCCTTAACCGGTTGAATCAATACATTCTCGTCTCCCAATTGAGAAGAGTTGTATCTCTGCTCACGAGTGGAAAGGAAAACTTCGAGGCTAGGGATGTTCATCCCACACATTATGGAAGAATCTGCCCTGCTCATACTCCAGAAGGGATTAACGTAGGACTGAGGAAACACTTAGCTCTAATGTGCGAAGTCTCAACTGAGCCAAGTATCTCTGATGAGAAGTTAGAAAGGATGCTGGAAAAAATCGGATTGAGGCGAATCTCATGACGGATGTATTTCTAAATAATAGGTTGATAGGATTCTGCGAAAATCCGAAAGAATTTGTAGAGAAGATAAGGCAGTTAAGAAGAAGTGGGGAACTGCCTCCTGAGCTCAATGTAGCCTATAATGAAGATGAGGATATAGTAGTGATCTTCACTGAGAAGGGGAGGGCCAGAAGGCCTCTGATCATCGTGGAGAATGGGAAGCCAAAACTAACTTCAGAAATCTTGGAAAAAGTGGAGAAGGGGGAACTAAGCTGGGATGATTTAATTTCGATGGGAATCATCGAATACTTAGATGCTGAAGAGGAAGAGAATTGTTTAGTGGCTATGGACGAAAGCGAGTTAACCAAGAAGCATACTCACCTAGAAATTACTCCTTTAGCTATGTTAGGCATATTAACTTCGCTAATTCCCTTTGTGGAACACAATCAGGCATTCAGAGCCTTGCTTGGACCTAAGTCTTTAGAGCAGGGGCTTGGGCTCTATGTGACCAATTTCCTCATACGAGCTGATACAGATTCTTCATTCTTAATTTATCCTCAAAGGCCAATTGTGAGAACGATGACTCAGGATTATGTAGGATACGATTCCCATCCAATTGGTCAGAATATAGTGGTTGCTGTAATGCAACATTATGGTTATAACATGCAGGATGCAATTGTAGTAAATAAAGGGAGTGTAGAAAGAGGATTCGGGAGATCTGCTTATTATAGGCCATACAAATCTGAGGAGCTCCGCTACCCTGGAGGTCAGGTAGATAAGATAGAAGTGCCATCCAAGGATATAAGGGGATATAAGAGCGAAGAGAGTTATAGATTCCTAGAGAAGGATGGAATTGTTTATCCTGAGGTAGAAGTCAAGGCAGGAGATGTACTCATTGGAAAGACCTCTCCACCCAGATTTCTAGAAGGAGGATTTAGAGTAACCCTTGAAAGAAAGGAAACTTCAGAAGTGGTAAAATTTGCTGAGAAGGGGATAGTGGAAAATGTAATTATTACTGAAAGTGCTGAGGGAAACAAACTAGTAAAGGTGAAAGTGAGGGACGATAGAATTCCTGAACTTGGGGATAAGTTTGCTAGCAGACATGGTCAGAAGGGAGTAATTGGGATGATAGTGCCTCAAGAAGATATGCCATTCACTGCCAGTGGAATTGTGCCCGATATCATCTTCTCACCTCAATCCCTTCCCAGTAGGCTGAGTTTCGGTCATATGCTTGAAATTTTGGCCGGAAAGGTGGGTGCTTTAGAGGGAAGGTACATAGATGGTACTCCTTGGAATGATGAGAACGAATTCGATCTTAGAAAAAGGTTGCTTGAGCTCGGATTTAGGGATAATGGGACGGAGACTATGTATGATGGAATCTCTGGGAAGATGTACAAGGTGAGGATATTCATTGGGAACATGTATTATCTCAAGCTTCGCCACATGGTAGCTGGTAAAATCCAAGCTAGAGCAAGAGGGGCTATGCAACTACTTACAAGACAGCCTACTGAAGGAAGAAGTAAGGAAGGAGGACTGAGGCTAGGTGAAATGGAGAAAGATTGTCTAGTGGCTCATGGAGCTTCACTCCTCCTGAAAGAAAGATTCGATTCAGATAGATGGATAATTCCTGTATGTAAAAACTGCGGCCTTGTAGCAGTGTATAACAAACCTAAGAACAAATATTTCTGCCCGGTTTGTGGAGCTGATGCTCCAATTACTTTAGTAGAGGTAAGCTATGCATTCAAGCTCTTATTGGATGAACTGAAGAGCCTATGTATTTATCCCAAGTTGATCCTCAAACCTAAGGGTGAGTGAAATGGAACAAGAGATTTGTAGAGAGAAAATAGCTGGAATTGAATTTAGAATGCTTTCTCCTGAGATGATCAAGAAGATGGCAGTGGTGAAAATTACTTCTTCTGAACTTTATGATGCTGATGGTTATCCCACTGAAGGGGGCCTTATGGATCCGAGGATGGGTTCCATCGATCCTGCCCTTAGATGTAGGACTTGTGGAGGGAGTATAAATGACTGTCCAGGACATTTTGGATATATAGAACTGGCCTATCCAGTCATCCATGTGGAGTACGTACCTCTCATCTACAATTTCCTCAGATGCACGTGCAGAAAGTGTGGAAGGATATTAATGAGTGACGAAGAGTGTGAAAAGTGGAAGGCAAAGATCCTTAAGGCTGAAAGCAAGATAAGAAGAAAGTATATTGTAGGGCAGATAATAAATAAGCTTAAAAATGTGAAGAAATGTCCTCACTGCCATACTATCCAGGAAAAGATCAAGCTTGAGAAGCCAAGCACTTTCTACGAAGGAAATAAACAACTTACCCCTATAGATGTAAGGGAAAGATTAGAAAAAGTACCTGATCAGGACTGCATTCTCCTAGGCCTTGATCCGAATGTCGGTAGACCTGAATGGGCAGTATTAACCCTCTTGCCAATTCCCCCTCCATCAATGAGACCCACCATCACCTTGGAGACTGGACAAAGGAGTGAGGATGATCTCACACATAAGTTAAGTGACATCATTAGAAATAATGAGAGATTGTATGAAAATTTGAATGCGGGAGCTCCTGAAGTAATCATAGAGGACCTATGGGAACTTCTCCAATATCATGTGACTACATACTTTAACAATACTATAGCCCAAATTCCAGTGGCAAGGCATAGAAGTGGAAGGCCCCTCAAGACCTTAGCCCAAAGGATTAGGGGAAAGGATGGAATCTTCAGGAAGCATCTCGCTGGAAAGAGGGTAAACTTCTGCGCCAGAACCGTGATATCTCCGGATCCATTCATTGGTATAGATGAGGTAGGAGTGCCACTAGAAATAGCAATGGAACTTACCGTTCCTGAGAGAGTGAATGAACTCAATATTGAGCAAATGAAGAAATACATAGAAAATGCTGAAAATTATCCATGCGCCCTTTATGTAGTCACGCCAGATAATAAGAGGAAGAGGGTAACTAAAGAGACAAAGGAACTCATCCTCAAAGAGCTTGCCCCAGGATATATCGTGGAGAGACAATTACAGGATGGGGATATAGTACTCTTCAACAGGCAGCCAAGTCTCCATAAGATAAGCATTATAGCCCATAGGGTGAAAGTACTTCCATATAGAAGCTTTAGAATCAATGTATGTGCTACCATCCCATATAACGCTGACTTTGATGGGGATGAGATGAACCTGCATGTGCCTCAGACTGAGGAAGCTCGAGCTGAAGCTGAAATCCTTATGAGTGTCAGACAACATATTCTTACTCCAAGATATGGTCTTCCTATCATAGGATGTATTCAAGATTATGTACTGGGATGTTACCTGCTCACACAGCCAGATACTCTAGTAGAGGAGGATGAAGCTCAGAAGATATTGTATTTTATGGGAATATATGATATGCCTGAGCCAGATGTGAAGAAGGATGGAAAGAGGTACTATTCTGGAAAGCTTCTGTTCAGCTGTTCCCTCCCCAAGGTTAATTATGAAGATAAGAACTTAAGTTGTAGAAAATGTGAAAAATGCAAGCTTGAAAAGTGTGAATATGGAGCATATGTAAAGATCAGAAATGGGAAGCTAATTTCTGGATGTATAGATGCTAAACTTATAGCCCCAGAGAAGGGATTCCTCATTCAAAAGATCGTAAATGACCTAGGGATGAAGGAAGCATACGATTTTATCCAGAAAGTCTCTATGCTAGGGATATTATTTCTCCAGTATCATGGTTCCTCCATCTATATCAGCGACACAGATCTTCCTCCCGAGGCGATCAAGGAGATCAAGGAAGAAATCAGGAGAGGAGTAGAGAAAGTGGACAGACTCATCGAGATATATAGAAAAGGTGAGCTGGAAGCCTATCCAGGTAAAACTTTGGAGGAGACATTTGAGCTAATGGCGATGATGGAACTCAACAGGACCAGAAATAAAGTAGCTCAGATCGTGGAGAAATACATAAGTTCTCCAAACATTCCAACTCTTCAAATGGCAAGATCTGGAGCCAGGGGGAGTCTCTCAAATCTAGCATCGATGGCTGCTTGCGTGGGACAGCAAAATTTGAGAGGGCTAAGAATAAGAAGAGGATATAAGGAAAGAACTCTGCCTCATTTCGAGAGAGGAGATCTTAGTGCTGCAGCTCGAGGATTCATTACTCATGGGTACAAAGCAGGCCTCACTCCAATCGAATTCTTCTTCCATTCTATAGTTGGAAGAGATTCAGTAATGGATACCAGCTTGAGAACTCCAAGATCGGGTTACTTACAGAGGAGGCTTGTAAATGCTCTCCAAGATCTGAAGGTCTCCTACGACCTAAGCGTGAGAGATAGTGAAAATAAAATAGTCCAATTCATATATGGGGAGGATGGATTAGACCCAACATTTCACAAAATCGTTGAAGGTGTGATAAATGAACTTAGAGCTTCCACCTAAAATTTTGGAAGAGATAAATCGAATTTGTGAGGAGAAAAAACTAGGAAAGGAAGAGAAAGAGAAAATTATAGCCAACGTGAGGAAAGCCTGGGAATCATGTTTGATCACTCCTGGAGTAGCTATAGGAGTAGTAGCTGCCCAATCCATAGGTGAGCCAGGAACTCAACTTACTATGAGAACTAAGCTTACTTCAGGAGTTGGGGAAATTACCATCACCTTGGGCTTACCTAGGCTTATCGAGATCTTAGATGCTAAAAAGGAACCATCTACTCCGACGATGCAGATCTATCTAAAGAAGGAGTATAGGAATGCTGAGGATGCCAAGAGAGTTGCTAAGAAACTCCTAGAGATCACCTGCAAGAATATAGCAGATGAAATCACCATTGATCTAATTGAAAAGAGGATTGAGATCCTCCTCAATTTGAAGAAGATGAAGGCACTAGGAGTTAGGTTTGATGAGGTAAATGCTGCTCTCAGAAATCTTCTTAAAGCCTTTAAGATCAGGAAGAAGGAAAATTGGATTATCCTTACTCCAAAGAGGAGGAGGATAGGGGTTAAGGAGTTATATGATGCTAAGAACTTCGTGGAGAACCTCCACATCAAAGGAATTCATGGAATTAAGCAAGTGCTTCCAATTAAGGAGAGAGATGAATGGATAATTAAAACTAGCGGCTCGAATCTTAAAGATGTTCTCAAGTTGAAGGAGGTAGATCCAACTCGTACGATCACAAACGATATATTTGAAGTGGCTAGAGTACTAGGAATAGAAGCGGCGAGGAATATGATCGTAGAAGAAATAGAGAGAACTCTTTCGGAGCAGGGGGTAGTGGTGGATATTAGGCACATTTTACTAATTGCTGACCTAATGTGTTGGAGCGGTAGGATTAGAGGAGTGACCAGATACGGAATCACTGGAGAAAAAGCAAGTGTGCTTACCAGAGCTAGCTTTGAAATTCCTCTCCACCACTTAGTGGAGGCCTCTATCTTCAATGAGATAGATGAATTCAGGAGCATCATTCCAAATGTTATAGCCAATCAGCCAATTCCAATAGGCACTGGAATACCGAAACTCATATATGGCGTGAGTGAGGATGGAGGAAATAGAGGAGCTAAAGAGAAGTAATAAGGTAATTGGGGCGAGAGAAGTATGGAAGGCTCTCCTCTCAGGTAAGGTACGTAAGATCTATCTATCCAAAAATTGTCCTGAAATGCTGAGAAAGAAATTTGAGGATGTAGCTCAAAGTTTTAAGGTGAAGTTAGTAAACTTCGATGGTTCGAATTATGAGCTAGGGGTAATTTGTGGAAGAAAACATGGGATCAGTGTATTAGGGATCCTCAAAAATGGTGAAGATTAAGCTCAATTCTGAGGTAATGAGGTATATTACATTGCTTGAAACCCTAACCGGAGCTACCATCAAGGACTGCTTGATAGAGGACAACAAACTCATTTTCGTGGTGAATGAAGGAGAAGCAGGCATCGCCATCGGAAAGGATGGAAAAAATGTGAGGAAGGTGAGTGAAATTACTGGAAAAGAGGTGGAGGTTATGGAGTTCTCTCCAGATCCCAAAATCTTCGTACGCAACATCTTCAAGCCCCTCAAGGTGGGAAATGTGCAACTGCATGAGCAGGGAGGGAAGAAGATAATGCGTATCGAAACAGTTAAAAATCATCCCCTCACTGGAAGTAAATTGAGGCGAGCTAAATTGATGCTCCAAAAATATTTTGAGATAGATGATGTGCTCATCTCTTGAAAATGGGAAGAGGTCTCTTCAGTGGGAGAAAAATCAAGGAAGATAGGAAAAAGTTCAAGTTCGCAAAGAAAGGTAAGTGGGTAAGAGCTACTGGGGAATGGATTAAGACCGATCCTTTGGAGGGAGCCCCAATGGGGAGGGGAATAGTCATAGAGAAAGTGGCAATAGAGCCAAGAAAGCCTAATAGCGGGCTCAGGAAATGTGTGAAAGTGCAGCTCGTAAAGAATAATATAGTGATCACTGCCTTTTGCCCAGGCATGGGGGCAATTAAGCATATAGATGAGCATAATGAAGTGGTGGTAGAGAAAATTGGAGGAGCTCAGAGGGGAGCGAGGGGAGATCTTCCTGGAGTTAATTTCAAAGTAGTAAAGGTAAATGGAGTAGCTCTAAAGGAAATTTTGGCTGGGAGGAAGGAAAAGCCATTGAGATGAAGCTCTTCGATAGATGGGAGTGTAATGGAATAAAGGTGAATGATCCTGGATTAGCTCCATACATCAATTTAGATCCAAAACTCCTCCCAAGAAGTCATGGAAGGCTGGCGAAGAAGAGGTTTGGAAAAAGTAAGGTGCATATAGTAGAGAGGCTCATCAACAAATTGTTGGTCTCCGGACATAAAGGGAAAAAGCATTGGAGAACATCAGGAAGGAATGTTGGAAAGTTCTATTTGGGTTACAGAATCGTTAAAAAGGCATTTGAATTAATTGAAAAGAAGACATCAATGAATCCAGTAGAAGTACTTGTGAGAGCGATTGAGAACTCAGCTCCGAGAGAAGAGACCACCACTATAGAATATGGAGGGGTAAGGTATCCAAAAGCTGTTGATTGCTCCCCCCAGAGGAGGATAGATTTAGCTCTACGTTGGATAGCACAAGGAGCATATAATGCTGCTGTGACTTCCAAAAAGAAGATCTCTGAAGCCCTCGCAGATGAATTGATCTTGGCTAGCAAGAACGATCTGAAGAGCTTTTCCGTCTCGAAGAAAATAGAGGTGGAGAGGCAGGCTCTAGCATCTAGGTAAGAAAAACCAAAAAATTTTAAATGCTTCCACCTTTCTTGAAGAGGTGATGTGCTATGGGAACAAAGGAGGAGGAGCTCATTCAAAAGATAAACAGATTGATGAAGGAAAAGGAGAGGATTAGAAACATAGGAACTATCGCGCACGTAGATCATGGAAAGTTCTAAACTTCAAGTTTAGAACCCATCGAGACCACTACGTGCGACTCCCTTTTAGCTGGAGCTGGCATGCTCTCTTGGGAAGTAGCTGGAAAAAAGTTAGCATTGGACTATGTAAAGATCGAGCAAGAGAGGCAGATGACGATTAAGAGTGCGGATGCCAATATTGTTTTTGAGATAGATGGGGAAGAATATTTAATAAACTTAGTAGATACTCCAGGACATGTAGATTTTGGGGGGCATGTAACTAGGGCTGTTAGGATTATAGATGGTGCTCTCCTCGTCATCGATGCTGTGGAAGGAGTAATGCCTCAAACCGAGACGGTGTTGAGGCAATCTCTTAAAGAAGGGGTAAAACCTGTGCTCTTTTTGAATAAAGTAGATAGATTAATCAACGAACTAAAATTACCTCCTGAGAAAATTCAGGAGAGGTTCATCAAGGTAATAATGAATGTCAACGAACTAATAGCTGCCCTCGCCCCCTCCCCATTTAAAGAGAAATGGCAGTTAAGGGTAAATGAAGGTACAGTAGCCTTTGGTTCTGCTCTGGAAAAATGGGCGCTAAGTTATCCTTACATGCAAAAAACTAACCTCTCCTTTAAGGATGTAATCCAGGCGTATAGAGAGGGGAAGATTGAGGAATTTGCGAAGAAAGCTCCTCTCCACAAAATTTTGCTAGAAATGATAATAAAGCATCTACCAAGTCCTGTCGAAGCTCAAAAGTACAGGATTCCAAGGATCTGGAGTGGAGATCTAGATTCAGATGTGGGAAAAGCTCTGCTAGCATGTGACCATAACTTCAAACCAATTTTCTGCGTGTCTAAGATTATCGTCGATCCCCAAGCTGGAGAAATTGCTGTAGGACGTCTCTTCGCTGGGAAGTTGACACGGGGCGAGGAAGTATATCTTAACTCAGCCAAGAGCGTGCAGAAAGTTCAACAGATATTAGTATGGAGAGGTGCTCATCGTTACCCTATCGATGAAGTATATGCTGGAAACATATGTGGATTGATCGGGCTGAAGGGAATAAATGCTGGAGAAACTGTGAGCAGAGAACCTGTAACCCCATTTGAGGAGATCAAGCATATCTTTGAGCCAGTAGTAACTAAGGCCATTGAACCCACAAGACCAGGGGATCTCCCTAAGCTCATCGAAGCCCTCAATGACATTGCAAAAGAAGATCCTACTATCAAGGTAGAGATTAATCCAGAGACAGGAGAAAACCTTGTCTCTGGGCTAGGAGAACTTCACCTAGAAATAGTCGAATATAAAATAAGTGTGGAGCGAGGAATTCCCATAACCAAGTCTAACCCCATAGTGGTATATAGAGAAAGCGTCACCGATAAAAGCCCTGTGGTAGAGGGTAAATCCCCAAATAAACATAACAAGTTCTATATAGTGGTTGAACCTCTGGAAAAAGGGGTTTATGAAGCCATCGTACGGGGAGATATACCTGAAGGAAAAATCAAGCGAAAAACTGAGGAACTTTGGAGCAAATTGGTTGAAGCTGGAATGGATAGGGAAGAAGCTAAAAGGGTAAAGCACATCTATGAAAGAAATATATTCATCGATGAAACTAGAGGAGTAGTGCATATAGGTGAAGTGATGGAAATGTGTTTGACTGCTTTCGAGGATGCTATGAAGAGGGGCCCCCTCGCACATGAAAAGTGTTTCGGAATCAAAGTTAAACTAGTCCATTGTGTACTCCATGAGGATTCAATTCATAGGGGACCTGCTCAGGTAATTCCTGCTGTGAAGAGTGCCATTAGGGATGCTATCCTCCAAGCCAAACCGATCCTAATGGAGCCTATCCAGAGGATCAGGATAGATCTTCCTCCCGAGTACAGTGGGAAAGTAATAAAGATCATCCAGAGTAGAAGGGGACAACTACTAGAGGTAAAAGAGGAAGATGGAAGAGGTATTCTCATCTGCGACCTGCCTGTAGCTGAAATGTTTGGATTCACAGATGAGCTGAGGAGCACTACTGAAGGAAGGGGGGCATGGTTTCTAGTTGACTCTAGATTTGAGAAACTCCCCACTTCCCTAGAAGAAGAAATCATTAAACAGATTAGAAAGAGAAAGGGGATTATTGAGGAGTAATTCTCAATTCCTCGAAGAAGATGGTAATGTTTTTAAATCACTTGGTTTTATAGATATAGGGGATTGAAATGGAGAAGAAGCCACATCTCAACCTCATCTTCGTAGGCCATGTAGATCATGGGAAGTCTACTACTGTAGGAAGGTTATTGTATGAAACAGGGGCTGTAACCGACCAAGACCTGGAGAAATTCAAGAAGGAAATTCAAGCTCTAGGGAAAACTACATTCGAGTGGGCCTTCATCCTCGATGTAAGCAAAGATGAAAGACTCAGGGGGATGACCATCGACTTAGCACATAGGAGATTTGATACCAAGAAGTATTACTTCACCATTATCGATGCACCTGGGCATGTGGACTTCGTGAAGAATATGATCACCGGAGCTTCGCAAGCTGATGCTGCTGTACTAGTAATAGACGCCGTAGATGGAATTCAACCTCAGACTAGGGAACATGCCTATCTCTGCAAGGTACTTGGAGTGAAACAACTAATAGTGGCTATCAGCAAAATGGATGCCGCCAATTACGATGAAAAGAGATTCAATCAAGTCAGGGATGAGGTCCAGAAATTCCTTAAGACGATAGGTTATGATGTAAGCAAGATCCAGATTATTCCTATCTCAGGATTGAAGGGGGATAACTTAGTAAAACCTTCAGAAAATATGAAGTGGTGGAAGGGGCCAACATTGGTTGAGGCTCTCGATAATCTACAGGTGCCTGAGCCACCAATCAACCTACCATTGAGAATGCCTATCCAAGAAGTGTATTCCATCACAGGAGTAGGTACGGTACCAGTAGGAAGAGTGGTAACAGGAAGGTTGAGGGAGAATGATAAAGTGATAATTCAGCCACCAAATCTCATAGCTGAAGTGAAAAGCATTGAAATGCATCACGAGAGGCTGCCTGAAGCTATCCCTGGGGATAATGTAGGAGTAAACCTGCGCGGAGTGACAAAAGAGCAACTGAAGCGGGGAGATGTAATAGGACATCCTGAAGATCCACCAACCGTGGCGAAGGAGTTCACAGCTCAAATGGTAGTCCTATACCATCCGACTATGATTACTGCAGGTTACACACCGGTATTCCATATGCATACGGCCCAGGTAGCATGTAAGATCAAGAAGATATTGAAGAAGATAGATCCTAGGACAGGTGAAACAATTGAGGAAAATCCGGAGTCACTGAAAACTGGAGATGTAGCAGTAATCGTAGTGGAACCTACTAAACCAGTGGTAATAGAGAAAAAGGACAAAATCCCACAGCTCGCGAGCTTTGCTATAAGGGACATGGGTAGAACTATAGGAGCAGGAGTTTGTATTGACGTTGTACCGCTCAAGTAAATGGTATCTAGCCAACTTTTCTTCTTACTTTTTGGCTTATGATCAACGATGGGCACTTTCATTTCCATTACCCAGCTCCGAGATTAGTTCCTGGGTGGAGTATGGATATTAGTTTAGATGAGGACCTAAAACGAGTGGGAGGAATCAGAAAAAGGTATAACATCGATAAGATCGTAGGCATTTTCATTCCTCCAAACTTACCATTAGTTAAGGCTATACTGGAAAAAGCACCATATATTTATCCTGGCATTTATCTCACGCCTAGAGAAAACATAGGAAAATTGAAGAAAATCTCCAAATTTCAGTTCGTTAAGATAGGGGCTGATGATATACATCCCTATATGAAAAAGGTAAACTTGATCGAAGATGCTCTTTCTCAAAACTTCAAAAAAATCCAAATTCATGGTCATTATTTCACTAAGGAGTTCCTAGAGATACTCTCCCGATACATTAGGGAATATGATGCTTTAATCTATGTAGCGCATGGAGTAGATGCTCTCTACAATTATCTTACTGAAATTAATGCTAGACAACTTAGAAGATTGGAAGGAAACCTCCTTTTAGGAACTTCCCCTTCAAACTTCCTCTTTTATATACCAAATGAGAAGGTAGCTAAAGCTATGGAGGATGGACTGGAAAATATGGTAGTATTTGAAAGCGATTTCGGACTTCAGTGTGATGATGATTTTTATCAAGCCTCCATACTAAGTGTAGAAAGAGCTATTGGAGATAATGAGAAAGTCTTTCAAGAAAATATCAGGATCTTCCTAAGGTAATGGATTCACATTACGAAAACTTTTTAACTTTACCTTTTTCCACACATTTATGCCTAGGGCCAGGATAAAACTGAGCAGTACGAATATAGAGAAATTAAATGAGGTATGTGAACAAATTAAAGATATTGTGAAGAAGATAGGGGCAGATATGCGTGGGCCAATTCCTCTACCAACTAAAAGATTGAAGGTCCCTGTAAGAACTTCTCCCTGTGGGCAAGGAAGGGAATTATATGAGACTTGGGAGCTCAGGATCCATAAGAGGACAATAGACCTCAATTTGAATGAGAGAGCTCTTAGACTCATTATGAGGATTCCTGTACCAAAGGATGTTCACATGGAGATAGAGATCACTGATTAATATCTAATTTCAAAATATTTCCCTTCCAAAACTGCTTTCTCAGTATAAATATCGTGATTCACTGAAAATTTTTGAGAAGGAGGTGTAAGGAGTAATTTGTAATCCTCAGGAAATTCTAGGATCCTGAACACTTTTCTTCCCTCCCTATCTATTCGAAACTTAATCTCAAACACTCTGTCTTCCACCCTAAACTTGCCAGAAAATCTCTTCACCTTATCTTGATCTATCGGAGCCATAGTAATAATTTTTTCAAAGGTGTTCGGCCTTATTCCAAGAATAAACTCGTAAAATATTCTTGGAATGAATGAAATGCTCCAAGCTTGGGAGAGAGCCCCTTGTGGAGATAAATTACCATCATACACTTCATCCAAGCTCCCCATGCACCGAGCTCCGTAGTTCTGAAGGAGTAACTCTAGATATTTGAAACCTTTTTCTACCCTTCCATAATTAAACTCAGAGATGATCATAAGGTTAGTGAGCAAGTTCCATACCATTCCTCTGTGGTAAGAATTCGGGGAGAAGTGAGGATCCTGAGTAGAAAAGCTCCTTATGCCTCTCCTCGTAGTAAACTCCTCCCCCTCCAACACATTTAAGATTTGTTCAGCCCTTTGCTTATTTAGTAACTTATAGAAGGTGAGCCAAACTGGATTGGAACTTCTCCCCATTCCTTTCCAAGAGTTTACCAATCTGTCCCAGTAGAATCCTTCATGATAGAACTTTTCAATTTGCATTAGAATTTTCTCTCCAATGCTTCTTAACCATTTTTCCTCAAATAAATCGTAGGCTTCGAGAAAAGCCTTTGCCCATAAAGCTTGGATTTCGATTGGTTTTCCCTCTCTATTTATTGAGTCCATCCAGCTGAGGAGATTTCTACATTCTGCGAGATAATCGTCATCCTCATCCAGCTTAAAGAAACTAAATAAACAATTCTTGATCCTATCCTCATATTCTGCCAAAAACTTCCAGTCATTCGTAAATTTGAGGTAATGAAAAAGGGTGATAAGCCAGAGGGGGGTTGTATCTGCTGAGTGATACAATATCTGGCCATTATGCCTTATCAGAAAAGGAATGGTCCCTTTTCTCTCCATCTTGATATGCTTCTCAAGCGCTTTCCTTATGTTTTGAAATTCTCCGAGGAATAAGAAGTTCTGGATGTTTATACATTCATCTCTTACCCAGAAGTCCAAAAAATATGGAAATCCTGCCACATATCCAAAATTTCCATCATAGCTTTGCTTGAAAATGGATGGAGAGAGTAGAGAGCTTCTTAGAATTTCTTCATAGGTTTGATCTACATCTACTTCCACCTTCCTTTCAAGTTTTTCCCACTTTCCGTCTCTTGAGAATAAAAATTTAATCGAATTCCCCTTCAGTCCAGTTGACAATTCTATTACGAAGCATCTCTGAGGTACCTCATTGAAGAACATCCAATCTCTTACATAATCTCCTGGAAAATGTTCTTTCCAGAAGCCTCTATTGATTCTCAATTTATGGTCACAACCTAACAAGAAATTCACAGTAGAATTATATATCTTAAATCCATTTTCGGTTTCCTGCACCTTCACATCATTAGATGAGAAATCCTCATAGTACTTTCTTAAGTTCACTCCTACCTCACAGAAAACTTCTATTTCACCCTCCGGTTTCTCCAGCCACTTTAGTTCACTTACAATTCCCGATCCGATAGTGGGATAGACCTCTTCCAAGATTACGTGGGATTTATACTTGAATATATGCTTCGCCATATCTGGGAGGTATGTAAAATGCTCCTGTGTATCCTTAGTCAACCAGAAAGTATCATTGCCATGAGTGATCCTATAAGCAAAGTAGTCCAGGAACTTATACGGGGGAAACCAAATTCCAAACCATTTCGAACCGAAAAAAGTATTGGTAAATCTAAGCAAAAAACATTCATTACCAGCAATTAGGTAACATTTCTTATTTTCCCTCAACCTTCCTCAACCCCAGCTCATATGCTTTGAGATAGCTATTTATTTGAGTACTCCAATCACAACTTTCTACTATTTTTCTAGCTTCTTCCTTCAGCAGTTCTAGTTCCTCCCTACTCAAGTTCAATATCTTTAACACATGCTGAGTCATCCACTCAATTACTTCTTCTTCACTCCTATCTACCATAGGAATTACTGCTATGCTCAACTTCTCCCCAAATTTTTCGAGAATATACCTTCCGAATCCTGCCTTATCTGTAGTCATAGCTAAATTTAGCATTGTAGCTGCTTCTACAGGAGTATAACCCCAAGGCTCGTAGCGGGAGGGAAAAATTCCCAGATCAAAGGCGCTGATCACTTTCCAGTACTCCATATGGAGGAGCCCATCTCCTGGCCTGAGATAAGTAGGATAAAATATCACTTTCACCCTATTAAATTGGCTATTTACTAAGCCAAGAGAAGTGAGAAGATTGAGTATTTGGTCATTTGGATAAGTGAGGAGGAAGCAGTTAATTGGAGGATTGGAATTTGATTTTCTTAAGTTTTTATAGAGCTTCACAGCTTCCATCTTCACATCTTGGGGCAAATCTAGGAAAAACTGAGAGAATTTACTTATATCTACTTTCTTCCCATCAGAAAATTCGGCTAGAAATTTGGTAACTTCATTGAAATCTGAGAGGATCTCGGGATCTATCCTATATGACTTAAACAAATCGTACATCCTATCTACTATCAATAGATTAGTACAGATATCTTCATTTGGTCTAGTAATGCTAGTAGGTACGAAGATGAAAGCAAAAATGTCCTTTATAATTTGTTTTTTTCTCAGGAGTTCATCCAACTTGGCTAGGCATTTGATATAGAGGTCTATCCCCTTATCATACATCTCATATCTCCCGGAGAGATAGATAAATAGAGAATCTTTTGGATGAATGGCATAGTAAGGAAGAAATATAGCATAACATAATTTTTCCACCTCTTCTCTAGCACTCCTAGCTATATGCTTGACCTCTCCTACATTTGGTACCCTATTGAAATCTATTCCATTTGGAGTGATGACATCGCTCTTCCTACCGAACATGTATTCAGCCTCTCTGTCTATTACATCGCTCACAGTGGTAAACACATCACAGTGATTTACACAGGCTTTCTCGAGTAGATGCTGGCCCTCTAATTTGAACCTGTATGCTATCTGAACATCTACTGTCTTACCACTTTTAATTCCCTCATTTACTTCTTTGATTAAATCCTCTCCTGCAGCCACTTTCGCCCTCCCTAATGAGGTAGCGTGAGTTGTGAATATGAGGGAGGCTCTTACCTTCTTCTTCCTCAAATAGAGGAGCGCTGCTCCTGAGATCCATTCATGACAGTGAACTATGAATTTAAAACTGGGATAGGAATTAATTATCTTCTCTATCAGTATACCAGCAGCATATGCCCATAATACGTTACGATTGAAGTCCCACCCCATGAAGAGAGAATCTATTCCAAAGTCCTTCCACAACTCATATTTTATTAAGTTAATCTGCTTTTCCCCATTTACTGTTTTCTCTCCAAACTCACTAGGCTCAATCAAGATTACCCTAGCATCCCCTCCAACGATCCACTTCCCATAATAACATTTAATTCCCAAACCCTTCAATTCGGAAAAAATCTTGGCTAGAGTTTCATCAGGAGGTTGTTCTTCAAAGAATTCACCTTTCCCAACATATTGATCATAGAGTCCAACTAGGAGATAGTTTTGTTTGAAAATCTCTACTATTCTGTGAGACTTACTCATAAGCACAGTATAAATTCCACCTATCTTTCTGGCGGTTTCAGAGGATACCTCGATCAAAAAGATATTTTCCCACATATTTTTTATAGGAACTAGATTTGATTAAAATTTTTCTCGAAATTTTTCACTTCCTCAAAGTTACTAAATTGCTGAGCAGGTTTCATAAGATATGTGACTGCTGAGGCAGTGGCAAACTTCAATGCCCTATCAAAACTGAATCCTCTATGCATCGCTAAGATAAATGCTGAATTGAACACATCCCCTGAACCTACTGGATTGAGGGATTTGACTTTAATACTTTTCTGCCTGATCAACTTGTCCTTACTCAGAAGCACTGCTCCTTTTTTGCCTAGATGAATCACTAGGGTGATAGGATACCTTCTGAAGACCTCTCTAACGTTAGGAATTGAAATTTCCTTGAGAAGCAGATGAAGCTCTCTCTGAGTGCAGAAGATGAAATCTATATAACTTAAGCATTTAGAGAGATAGCTTGCTCCAGTTCGAACAGTGGAGAGATTTATAAAAGTATGGGCTCCACTCTGTTTAGCTAGCTTAAGAATCTTCCATAGATCTCTCTTTAATCTCTTCAAATGAAAAACTCCTGAAAGGAGCAAGTTCTTAGTTCTCCTCAAGATGCTGAGATTGAGATCCTCCAAAGCTAAATGTGCGTTGGCCCCGGCATAATTAATGATGCTGCGAAGACCATCTTCAAACGAGATTATTATGCTTTTCGCTGTACTCACTTCTTTCCTTCGCACTTCACACTTCACCCCCCATTTCCCGATTTGTTTCAATAGAAAATCTCCTGCCCAATCCCTACCTACACAACCCAAGAGCACAGTGTTCAAACCTAGCGAAGAAGCTGAACAGGCAGCTATCGCTGCTCCTCCTCCTATTTGGAATCTTATCTCCTCGTGCGTTGAGATCTCTTCCTCCTTCTTGGGAAAGTCTCTGAGGGGATATGAAACTATGTCTAAAGTAATATCTCCTATACACACCAGATCGATGAGTTGCATTACTAATCTTAATTGATAGGAATAACTTTATAAAAATTGAGGAATAAAGTGATATCGATGGATCGGCACGAAATGTTGGAGTTAATCAAGAAGCCTCCTACTGTGGAAATCCTAACTGAGGAAAAATTACTAGAATACTTAGAAAAGAAAGAAAGATTGAGGCACTACATAGGGTTTGAAATTTCTGGAGAAGTACATATAGGCTTGGGGCTCGTAGCTCTTAGGAAAGTGGCAGATTTTCAAGAGGCTGGAATTGAGACCGCCATATTTTTGGCTGATTACCATTCTTGGATCAACAAGAAGTTAAATGGAAATTTGGATGTGATCAAAAAAGTGGCTGGAGGATATTTCCAAGAAGCCCTCAAGATTTCATTAAAATGTATTGGAGGAGACCCTAGCAAGACTAAATTCATCTTAGGCTCTGAATTTTATGGGAAACTTGGCCTCAAGTATCTAGAAAATGTGATTAAGGTAAGTGAGAAAATAAGTTTGGGAAGGGCTATGAGGAGCATAACAATAATGGGAAGAAAAATGGGGGAAAAACTTGACTTTGCCCAGTTGATTTACGTACCGATGCAAGTAGCAGATATCTTCAGCTTAGGGGTAAACTTGGCTCATGGAGGACTTGATCAAAGAAAGGCTCATGTAATTGCTATTGAAGTATGGAAAGAATTTGGATATAAGCCTGTTGCAGTACATCATCATCTTCTAATGGGAATCCATGTAAGCGAGGAGCAAAGAAGGAAAATCTTGGAAGCGAGAAAGAGAGGAGATAGGAAAACATTTGAAGAGAGTATTATAGATATTAAGATGTCCAAGTCTAGACCTCAAAGTGCTATATTTATCCATGATAGTGAGGAGGAGATAAGAAAAAAAATTCGCAGCGCCTTCTGCCCACCTAATGAGATTGAGTTGAATCCTATAGTGGAAATTGCCCAGCATATCATATTTCCATGGTTAAGTAGAAGAGAGGAAGAGTTTCAAGTTAAGAATTTAAAGAAAGGAGGTGTGAAGAAATTCAAAGTGTTTGGAGATTTGGAGAAGGAATACATGGAAGGAAAAATTCATCCAATGGATCTTAAGGATACTGTTGCTAACTACCTCATTCAGATCTTAGAACCGGCCAGAAAATATTTCCTAGAAGGAAATGGGAAGAAATATTTAGAAGAAATGCGGGAGCTTGAGGTTACGAGATAGACTATTACCACTGATTCTTAATCTAGCCTTTCTCACTTGTAACATTACTTCCCACACCGATAGTTATGGAGGAAAACAGGCATATTAAATTAAGTTGAGGACGCCGGGGCTGGGATTCGAACCCAGGAGGGCAAAGCCCACACGCTCTCCAGGCGTGCCCCTTAACCGCTTGGGTACCCCGGCTAGAATGAAGATGAATTTGAAGTTTAAAACATTTAAGATCTATAAAAGAGCGAATGCGGAGATCAGGGGGGCAAAGACAGAGGCAGTAAGGGACATTACAGTGATTAGAGTATTTAAAGATGGTCCAGCTGTATCTTTGAATGGATCTCCTACAGTATCCCCAATTACTGCAGCCTTATGGGCTTCAGAACCCTTCCCTCCAAATTCTCCTGACTCAATCAATTTCTTTGCATTATCCCAAGCTCCTCCTGAATTGGCCATGAAGAGTGCAAAGATAATTCCAGTAACTATGCTTCCAGCGAGGTAGCCTGCCAAGGCTGCCTTTCCTAGGAGGAAACCCACTCCTAAAGTGAACAGAATCGAAATGAGACAGATAGGCATTAGTTCTAACAAAGCTCCTTTAGTGGCTATATCTACACATTTCCCATAATCTGGTTTAGCCTTCCCCTCCACTAATCCTGGAATTTCCCTAAACTGTCTCCTGATCTCAGCTATCATCCTATTTGAATTTTTACCTACAGCCAAGATCAGGAGAGCTGAGAGTAGTGGAGGAACCATAGCTCCGATGAATATTCCTGCTATCACAAGAGGATCAATTAAGCTCAACACCTCTATTTTAACCAGTTCAGAGTAGGCTGAAAATAGTGAAAGTACGGTAAGAGCTGCTGCCCCTATAGCAAACCCTTTAGTTACAGCTTTGGTCGTATTTCCAATCGAATCTAATCTATCACATACTTCTATTACTTTTTTTGGGAGTCTGGATTGTTCAGCAATCCCCTTGGAGTTATCCACAATTGGGCCATATGCATCTCCAGAGACAACCCAGCTTACTATGCTAAGCAATCCTACTGCAGCCATAGAAATCCCATATACTCCGGCAAAATTCCAAGCTAAGATAGTAGCAATGGCAATTCCTATCAAAGATGGCACTATACTCATAATTCCATAGGAAAATCCATATAGGATGTTTAGGGCTGCTCCGCTGGTGGATGAGCTCGCGATTCTCCTGACAGGATTTCTATCGATGGATGTAAAATAATTCGTAGTAATTCCCATTATCGCTCCAACCGTCAATCCGGAGAGCATAGCAAAGTATACATTGAAACTCACATTTAGCAGATAAGTAGCTAGTGAGGAAAAAATGGCGAAGATTACACATGTGAATAAAGTACCTAAATTCATCATGGTCTCAGGATCCTTTCTGATGATGATTGCTACAGCAAGCCAAGAAGCTAGCAGTCCTGCAGCCGCATATAGTAGAGGAAGAACAGTTTCAGCAACTCCAATTGTTGATCCAAGTATCATGGCAGCAATGAGACTGGCGATATAGGAATCTATAAGGTCTGCAGCCATTCCAGCCACATCTCCTACGTTATCTCCAACATTATCTGCGATTACAGCCGGATTTCTAGGATCGTCTTCTGGAATCCCCAGCTCCACCTTGCCTACTAAGTCTGCGCTTATGTCAGCTGTCTTGGTATATATTCCTCCACCAGCCTTGGCGAAAAGTGCGAGTGAACTCGCCCCAAAGCTGAAGCCTAGAATCAACTGTAGGTCTTTGAATAAGTAGTAAAGCAAAGCTATTCCAAATAGGGCCAAACCTACAATTGAAAATCCAGTAATAGAACCACCCAAAAAAGCGATCCTGAAGGCGGGCTTCACACCACGTCTAGCTAAATGAGCTACCCTAACATTTGTCTTAACCGCACTCATCATCCCAAGCAGACTGGCTAAACTGCACAGGAATGCTCCTAAGAGATAGGAGAGTGCTATCCCAATGGAGAAAAAAATTGCTAGAAGGACTGAAAAGATTATTACGAAAATAGAAAGTACTAGGAATTGTCTCTTGAGGTAAGCCATTGCTCCCTCTTCGATGAAAGACGCTATTTTAGCCATTCTTGGAGTTCCTACCGCTTGCTTTTTGATATAGTAATAGAAGTATAGAGGAAGGATGATGGAAAAGATGGAGAGCACCATTATTGCTACTTCCATACCTCTCTAAATTTCATCTTAAAGATATTTAAATCTTTCCAACGCCAGGGCAATAATAAAAAATTTAAAGTAAGGTTCAGAAGATATTTGTTTCTTTTATTATGAGGCGATTAGAATCCTCTCTTAACTCAAGTAGTACTCCTGTGAGCTTGTCGTAGTAAGCTTCTCCCCTTTCCCTCTTTATTCTAATTACTTCCCTTACCTTCCCTAAATACTCTTTAGTTTCCACTGAAACTACCCAGAATGGTGGTCTTGAGATCAAGTAAGATTCAGATAAATTGGCTGGGATGAAAGGTCCTTCACTAGGTGCAAGTGTAGGTTTAAGAGTAATGGTTTGATTACTGCTCTCCCTGAATCCAGTTACTTGGAGCTTAATCTCACTCTGGTTGACTTCCAAAATCCTTACCATAATTTCAAAATCTCCGACCATGTATCTGATGTAATCTCCTGATTTTACTCCGATCGTCAGATTGAATGGCTTAGTCTCGACATCAATTAGTTCTTCAGTTTGATTTGTCTTCCACTTTACTAGGTGAACTAGCTTTCGTAATCTTAAACAAGATTCATAGGCCTCTATCGTTTTGTTCTCTGCTATTCTCCTTTGAAGCTCATCCCTAGTACGATTGAGCTCATCCATGATAGCTGGCCTTCCTGGAATCACTACCCTGCTCCCAATCTCTTCGATCTTTCTAACACTTTCCAAATATTGGTCCATGCATTTATCAATTGTCTCTCTGATCGTCTCTTTAACCATCTCCTTCATCTCTTGGATTTGAACTCTCAGTCGTTCCCTAATTTTCTTCATCTCATTTAGATGATCTTCCACATTTTGAATTACTTGTTGGGGAAGAGGCTTGGCAGAAACTAATGTAGAATTAATTCCCTTAGAAGCTAATGCATCCCAAATTCTCTGTGCCAAATCTGGTTTACCTACTATTTTTATATTTGTATAGTTATAAGTTTGAATCTCTTCTATTAACTGCTCAATCTCTGCCTCACTTGAAATCAATCTTACTGTCCCATTTCCAGGATGATAGGGAGCTTTGACCACATCTGTCCAGTTCCCTACGGCAGCTACTATTAAACTTTTCCCTATCCTTTCTCTAATTCTACTCCTAACTCTCTCTTGAATTTGGCTAAGATTTCCTGTGAATTCTTCCTCGATGTTAAATGCAAGCTCGGCAAGCTTCCTTTTGGCCATTTCCCCTATATCACCTACTATCTTCACTCGGCTTACCCTCAACTGAGCTAGACAGTCTGCTATTGTCCAAGGAAGGGTATCTCTAGGTATGATCAAAAGAGGTACTTTCTCTGCAACTGCTAACTCCTTTGCTATAGCCAATTGCTGAGCCGTGGTTAGGTTCTGCTCAGGAGAATCAAGTTGATCCCAAGTAATTACTACTTTGTTTGATCCTGTAGGCCAGAAGTACTGTGCTACTTCACATGCTGTTCCAAATCGAGTCATCCCCCACAGCCTCACCACTTCAAAGCCATTTTGAACCAGAGTATTCTCTACAGCCTCACTTACTACTGCTGGTCCCCCTATGATATATATTTTGGTTATATTCAATTGTTGGAGTTCACTCAGTACTTCTGGAGGGAGAATGTCTCTGTAAGTAAGAAAAATAGGTATGCTGTCTCTGGCTCCGATCACTCCAGCCACTAAAGTATCTGGGTAAGTAAGAGTGGTGGTAAGAATTGCTTCCTGCCCAAATGCTACTCCAAGGAATAAGATTAGTAATGGTAAAATTAATCTTCTCATGGTCTCACTTCAGTAAAGTTAAGCTTTTTAACATTTAAAACCTTTTTGATTAGATGAGAGAATTTATCCTTTTCTCAGAACATGGCAGGACAAGTGGAAATTTCAAGAGCCTAATGGAGGCAGGAAGGCTGGACATAGTCTGCCATAGCATCATCGCCGCCTTTTTCATCTCGAACGCGATGCGAATGGATGTAAATCTTCATATCATCCTCAACGGCCCCCCCGATCCTCCAAAACATATTGAGTTCATAAGCCATGAGGAAATGCCGATTTCAAAGAAGGATGTAGGAGATCTCCTCAGATATGTTCTCTGGAAATATAAGAAGGGAAGAAAGGTCTTAGCATTTCCAGGAATCTATATAGAGAAGAAGGGTTTTAAGGAAGTAGTTGAGGAGCATGGTGGAAGAAACATTTATTTGTTGGATGAAAGGGGAAAATTGATAGATGATGTGGAAATTGGGGAAGATCCTGTATTCATCTTGGGAGACCATCTAGGACTCCCGAGGAGGGAGAAGAAAATTGCAAAGCGATTTTGTAAAGATACTATCTCGTTGGGCCCACTACCCTACTTCTCCAGTCAATGCATTACTATAGTTCACAATTTTTTGGATAAAAAATCTATGAGAGGAGAAAGCTCCCGTCACATATATTATCGTTGAGCTCCCTAAAGCCTTCTCTGCAGGAGGCAAAGCTTAGACCATATTCCTCACAGAGCTGCTTAAGCCTACTCATTAGTCTATATCTCAGATCCCTAGGGAGATAATAATAATTGGAGATTCTTTCACCCATCAAGTAGAGCTTCAATAATTTAATGTATCTCTCAGGAAAGTTCAGGCTTAATCTAGCTAGGCTGTCTCCTCTTGCTTTGTAGGTAGAAGAAATCACATGGTCCACTTTTAGCTTTGCTAGAATCTTAACTAATTTCTCAAGCTTTTCCCAATCATCATTGATGAAGGGAATTAGGGGATCTATTCTTACACATACGGGGATATGGTAGAGTTTAAGCAATTTTATAGCATCTATTCTAAGGGAAGGTGATGGAGCATTGGGCTCAAGTATGTGAGCCAGCTTTGAATCCAGGGTAGTGATTGTAACACTCACTACACAATCTTCCTTTAAGAGATCTAGGTCTCTTGTTATCAAATTGCTCTTCGTAACGATTAGTATTTTCCATCCGAATCGCTTGAAAAGCTCCAAGCACTTTCGAGTTAGCTCTAGTTTCTTTTCTATAGGTTGATAAGGGTCTGAGCTATTGGAAATGCTTACCACTTTTCTTCTAGCATGAAAGCGCTGAAGTTCCCTTTCCAATTCGCCTATCAATCCCCTCTTCGGCCTCGGTTTGAATCCATCTCTTATATAAGAAGTAATATAACAATAGATGCATGCATGAGCACATCCTGTATAGATATTAAGTGAGTATTTGAAAGGACAGGTACATAAGGTACTCCTCCATGGATCAAACCTCTGAATCCATACCATTCCAAACTATTTAAAATAATTATTGTGTCTTCGTATATAAAAATGGAGTCTAAGTACATAAAATTTCTGGAACACACAGCAGATGTCGAATTCGAAGCTCTTGGGAACTCTCTCGAGCAGGCCTTTGAGAGGGCAGCTATAGCTATGCAAAGCGTAATGATTGATCTGCATGAAGTAGAGAAGAAGGTGAGGAGGGAAATCGTAGCAGAAGGGGAAGATAATGAAAGTCTTCTGTACGATTTCCTCGAAAAAATTCTGATCATCAATGATTCGGAAAATATATTCTTCTCTGAAGTGAAGGTATCTAAAATATGGAAGGAGGGAAATAAGCTTAAGGTCTCTGCTGTGCTGCTCGGAGAAGAGTTCGATCCAAGGAAACATAGAGGACGCGCTGTAGTTAAAGCTGTGACCTATCATGGCATGAGAGTTGGCAAAAAGGATGGAAAATTCTACGTTCATGTAGTGTTAGATATCTAAAAATTTTAAAAAGGAATTCAATTAGTAGTTTTATGGTTGAGCTCAAGAAAATAAGCGACATAGAGTGGGAAATTCCTAAAGGGAGTATTCCGGGAATGAGAGTACCAGCCCTCATCATAGCTAGTCCTAAGCTTCTGGAGAAAATGAAGCAGGATAGGACTTTGATTCAGGCTGCTGGAGTTGCATGTTTGCCTGGAATCTACAAATACTCCATTACTTTACCTGACGGTCATGAGGGCTATGGCTTTCCCATTGGAGGGGTAGCAGCTATAGATTATGAGGAAGGTTGTATTAGCCCAGGAGGAATAGGGTATGATATCAACTGTGGAGTCCGCCTAGTGAGAAGTAATTTAAGAGAAGAAGATGTCCGCCCTAGGCTTAGGGAATTGCTTGAGATCATCTTTAGGAATATACCATCTGGTGTGGGGAAGGGTGGGAAGATAAGAGTATCTTCCACTGAACTAGATCAAGTGCTCCAGCTCGGAGCTAAGTGGGCTGTGGAGCATGGATTTGGTTGGAAGGAGGATCTCGAGCATCTTGAGGAAAATGGAGGGATGTCTCAAGCAGATCCATCAAAGGTATCTAGCACCGCTAAGAGTAGAGGTTTACCCCAGCTTGGAAGCTTGGGGGCTGGAAATCATTTCCTAGAAGTTCAAAAGGTGGACAAAATCTACAATAGGGAAGTAGCTAAAGTATTTGGAATAGAGGAAGAGGGACAAGTGATGATAATGATCCATACAGGCTCGAGGGGCTTAGGGCATCAAGTATGTTCTGATTACTTGAGAGAGATGGAGAGGAAATATCATGAAGTGATAGCTAAGCTTCCTGACAGAGAGCTGGTTTATGCTCCTTCCAAAAGTGAAATAGCTGAAAATTACTTCGCTGCAATGTGTGCGGCAGCTAATTATGCTTGGTGCAATAGGCAGATGATTTTGCATTGGACAAGGGAAAGCTTCAAACAAGTATTTGAAAAGGAACCGGATGCCTTGGGGTTGCAAGTAGTCTACGATGTGGCACATAACATAGCGAAAATTGAAGATCATGAAGTAAATGGTGAGAAAGTTAAAGTATTCGTGCACAGGAAGGGAGCCACTAGAGCCTTTCCCCCAGGAAGTGAGGATTTGCCTCAAAAATATAGGAGAACCGGTCAACCAGTGCTAATTCCGGGTTGTATGGGCACAGCAAGTTATGTTCTAGTTGGAAATCCTGAGGCAAGGAAAACTTTTTATTCCACTGCTCATGGTGCTGGAAGGGAAATGAGTAGGAATGCTGCAATAAAGAAGTTCAGGGGGAAGGAAATTGCTCAAGAATTGGAAAGGAAGGGAATATTGGTGAGGGCTGCTTCTTGGGAGATCGTGGCAGAAGAGGCCCCAGGGGCATATAAAGATATAGATGAGGTGGCCATTGTAAGTGATAGGGCTGGAATTGGGAAATTGGTGGCTAGGCTAGTACCACTGGGTGTGGTCAAAGGTTAATCCTAAAGTTTTTAAGTTAAATGGATTTACACATTAACTATGGGTCATAAGATTGGAAAGGCACATACCCCTCATAAAGGAAGTCTTCAGTTTTACCCAAGAGTTAGAGCTAGGAGGATCTATCCAAGGATAAGAAACTGGCCAAAGGTTGAGGAGTTGCGCTTCCTCGGATTTGCTGGATATAAAGTGGGAATGGGACATGCCATTATAATAGACAATAGAAAGTTTTCTCCTACTCGAGGAATGGAAATCAGTGTACCCATCACAATTCTAGAGACTCCTCCCATCTTAGTTTGGGGGCTTAGATTCTATAAGAAAAAAACAACTGGCTTAGTATGTGAAACAGAAATCCATGCTGAAATAAGTAAGGAATTAGCTAAGGATCTTAGTAGGAAGGTAAAATTGCCGAAGCAAAATAAGGATGTTGAGAAGATGCTGAAGGATGTGGAAGCTAAGATTGATGAGTATACTGATGTTAGAGCTATCTGTGTCACCATCCCTAGGTTGACCAAGATCAAGAAGAAGCCTGAAATCTTCGAAGTGGCTGTAGGTGGTAAGGACGTGAGAGAAAAGTTCAACTTCTTGAAGAATTTTCTGGGAAAACTCATAAGGGTAAGTGATGTATTCAAGCCTGGGGAACAGGTGGATGTGTTTGCAGTTACGAAAGGGAAAGGTCTCCAAGGCCCTGTGAAGAGATTTGGGATTAAGCTCCTTCACCATAAAGCAAAGAAGGGAAGAAGGAAGCCAGGAACTCTGGGACCTGAGAGACCTGGAAAGGTACTTTTTACAGTACCACTAGCCGGACAACTTGGCTTCTTCAGCAGGTGCGAATACAACAAATGGATCTTGGACATACGGAATGATGGTGGAAGCATCACTCCTGCTGGAGGATTTCCTCATTACGGTATACTAAGAAATGAATATATAGTACTCATGGGCTCTGTACCTGGAGCCAAGAAGAGGCTTGTGAGATTGAGGCTTGCTCTGAGAAGTAATCGAAAATTGCCAAATGTGCCTCCAAAGATAATTTCTGTTGTAACATAAGATGAAGGCGAACATTTATTCATTGCAGTCGGAGAAAATTGGAGAAATGGAACTTCCTCCCCAATTCCAAGAGGAGTATAGGGAAGATTTGATCATGAGAAGCATTCTAGCAATTCTCTCACATTCCAGAATCCCAAAAGGTACGGATATCCATGCAGGTAAGAAGAAAGTAATTTCTCTCTCCAAAAGGAGGAGGAGCTATAAAACTACGTATGGATATGGGATCAGCAGAACTCCAAGGAAGATCATGTGGAGAAGGGGAGAAAGATTCTATTGGGTTGGAGCTTTTGCACCCCAGACTGTTGGAGGAAGGGAAGCTCATCCTCCCAAGGTAGAAAAGAAGATCTATGAAAAAATAAACAAGAGGGAGAGAAGGAAAGCTATAAGGTCAGCTCTTGCAGCCACAGTAATCAAAGATCTGCTAAAGTTAAGACATAAGCACCTTGATAAGGTGAAAGAAATTCCCCTGATCATAGATGATATTGAAAGCATAGCTAAAACTAAAGAATTCGTACAGGTGATGGAAAAATTTGGAGTACTGGATGAGGTGTTGAGGGGAAAGGAGAGGAAGATAAGGCCAGGTAAAGGAAAATTTAGGGGTAGAAAGTATAGGCGCAAGGTTCCCCCACTCATAGTGGTAAGTGAGAAATGTAATCTCATGAAAGCTGCTCGCAATTTAGTAGAAGTAGTACTGGTAAAAGATTTAAATCCCCTCATTCTCTGTCCAGGAGGAATTCCCAGACTTACTATATGGAGTAGGAAAGCTATGGAGAAATTGAAGGAGGAAAAATTATTCATGTAAGATGAAGGCATTGCTTTATCCCCTTATCTCAGAAAAGAGTGTTAAACTCATAGAGCAGGAAAATACTATTACCTTCATAGTAAATGAGAAAGCGAATAAGATAGAGATTAAGCGAGAGTTTGAGAGACAGTTTGGTGTAAAGGTGGATGAAGTAAGGGTATGTACTACAAAGCATGGAGAGAAAAAGGCTTATATTAGGGTCAACAAAGCATTTAAAGCAAGAGAGATTGCCACTAAACTAGGTGTGTTGTAATGCCCAAGAGATTGAGACAGCAGAGGAGAGGGAAAGGAAAAAACGTGTTTAGAGCTCCGGCTAAAGCTGCTAAGGTGAAGATAAGCTACGGAAAGCTAGATATTAACCGATTAACTAAGGGCAAAGTTGTGGATTTAATTCATGATGCCTTGCATTCTGCTCCAATAGCTAAGATCAGGCTTGAGGATGGCAAAGTAATCCACATTCCAGCTGCTCTCGGGATTGGGATAAATGATGAGGTGGAGATTGGAGTGGGGGCCAAACTTAAGCCAGGAAATGTTCTACCTCTCTCTTCGATCCCTGATGGAATGAGTGTATTCAATTTAGAGCTCAAACCTGGGGATGGAGGAAAGCTCGTGAGGGCGAGTGGTACTTCTGCCCAAATTATAAGCCATGAGAAGGACAGGGTAATAGTGCAATTGCCATCTAGGGAGCTCAAGCCATTTAATCCCAGCTGTTTAGCTACTATTGGCGTAGTAGCTGGAGGTGGAAGAACTGAAAAGCCATTTACTAAGGCTGGAGCCAAACACTATGCGATGAAGAGGAGAGGAAAGTATTGGCCTAGAGTAAGAGGAGTTGCTATGGTGCCTGCTGCTCATCCATTTGGAGGGAAGAGAGCTAGGACCGGAAGAAAGTCTAAATCCGTAAGCCGAAGAGCTCCACCCGGAGCTAAGGTTGGATCGATAGCGGCTAGGAGGACTGGTAGGAGGAAGTAGAATGGCAGAGTTCAGATATAGGGGGTACACTTTGGAAGAACTTCAGAAGATGAGTTTGAATGAGTTTGCTAAGCTACTTCCAGCTAGAGAGAGGAGAAGTCTTTTGAGAGGGCTTACAAAGGAACAAAAGAAGCTATTAGAGAAGATAGAGGAATATAGGAGGAAGGGATTAAATAAACCTATCAGAACCCACTGCAGGGATATGATCGTGCTTCCATGCATGGTTGGGGTAACAATCGGAGTACATGCAGGCAAGGAGTATAAATATGTGGAAATCAGGCCAGAAATGATCGGACATAGACTCGGAGAATTTGCTCTTACTAGGAAGAAGGTGGAGCACTCCGCTCCTGGAATAGGAGCTACGAAATCTAGTACGGCAATTGCAGTGAAATGAGGAAGGCTTCTGCAAAAGGTTTGGATTTGCCAATTTCATTCAAAGATTCTGTAAATGTATGTCGATTCATAAGGGGAAAAGAAGTACTTAAGGCAATTAAATTGTTAGACGAAGTAATAGAAAAGAGGAGGGCAATACCTTTCTTCAGATACAAGAGAGACATGCCTCACCGTAGAGGTAAGCTTGGACCTGGAAGATTTCCTGTAAAGGAATGCAAATATATAAAGAAAGTTATAGAGAATGCGGTAGCAAATGCTAAGGCTAAGGGATTAGATGTGCAGAAGCTATATATCTCAAAAATAGAGGCGAATAGGGCTGTATCTAAGGAGAAAGTAAAGTTAGGATTTAAAAAATCTACCCATATCTTAGTGGAAGTTGAGGAGATGATGGAAAAGAAGACAGAGGAAAAAGCGATGGAAAGTGCAGAGGATAAAAGAGGTGAGGAGAAGTGATAGAAAGGAAATTCATAGAAGAGAGTATCAGGGAACTTAAGGTTAAGGAATTCCTCGAGAAGGAATTTATGCATCGCGGTTATTCTCACATTTCCATTCAGAGTACTCCTGTGGGCCATAGAATAATAATCTACACATCCCGTCCAGGGGCAGTAATTGGGAGGGGAGGGGAAAACATAGAGAGAATCACTCAAATTCTCAAGGAGAAGTATAAGCTTGAGAATCCTAAGATAGATGTGCAAGTAATAGAAAATATATTTCTGGATCCCCAGATAGTGGCTCAGAAGGTATGCCTCCAATTGGCTAGATTTGGAGTGCAAAAGTTCAAGGCTGTTGGATATGGAAACCTCCAGAACATCTTGAATGCCGGAGCTATAGGGGCTGAAATAGTGATTAGTGGAAAGGTTCCTGGAAGCAAGGCCGCTTCCTGGAAATTCACTGGAGGATACTTGCCGAAAAGTGGTTATATAGCTGACAACTATGTATTGAAAGCTAAAAAGCAAATTCTTCTTCCTGCAGGCATAATTGGAGTTTCGGTAAAAATCCTTCCTCCAAATGTAGAGCTTCCAGATAACGTAAAGATCAAAAAGGAGATAAAGGTAGAGGAAGTAAAGGAGGAAATGGATTCAGATGGCAATTCTAAGCTTGAAAAAACTTAGAGAAATGAAAAATGAAGAGCTACAGAAAAAGTTAGATGAGCTTAGGTTGGAACTACTCAACATTCGGGGCAAGATAAGAGCCCATATGACTCCTGATAATCCTGGAAAGGTGAGGGAAATTAGAAAAACCATCGCTAGGATACTTACTGTGCTTAGGGAAAGGGGGATTAAGAAGTAAAGATGGAAAACTGTCCAGTCTGTGGATTGCCGAAAGATCTTTGCACCTGTAAACTGATCTCAGCTGAGAAGGAGAGGATAAGGATAAGAACTGAAAAGAAGAGATTTGGAAGAACAGTAACCATAATCGAGGGTGTTGACAAGAAAACAGTGGATGTAAAATCTCTACTCAAATTCCTGAAGACCAAATTAGCATGTGGAGGGACGTTCAAGGACGATGTAATTGAACTCAGAGGAGATCATAGAGCGAAAGTAAAAGAGCTCTTGGTGCAGCAGGGATTCCCAGAAGACATCATCGAAACACTCTAATTCCAGAGATTCAAAAATGCGAAGTCAAATTTAGCTAAGAATAGATGATCTCTGAAAAAGATCTGGTGAGGCATGAATTGATAGGACTAAAGGTAGAAGTAATTAGGGCGAGAAATCGTTATTTAATCGGGATTAGAGGAAAAGTAGTGGATGAAACCAAACACTTATTGAAGATAGAAACAAAGAGAGGGGAGAAAAAAGTTTTAAAAGCTCATGCCATCTTTAAATTCACGCTACCTTCAGGTAAAAAGGTAATAGTGAACGGCCTCACTCTCATAGGGAGGCCCGAGGAAAGGGTTAAAATGAAACCTAGGGTGAGGAGCAGATGGTTAGAAATATAGGAATTCCAAATTTACTTCCACCTCCGAAGGAATGTAATGATAGGAAATGTCCTTGGCATGGAAAGTTAAGCATTCGGGGAAAATTGTTCGAAGGAATAGTAGTAAGTGACAAGAGTAGTAAGACAGTAGTGGTCGAATGGATAAGATATCATTACTTGCCTAAATATGAAAGATATGAAAAGAGAAAAAGCCGGGTAATGGCACATAACCCTGAATGTATCAACGCCAAGATGGGAGATAAAGTAATAATTGGGGAATGTAGGCCTCTGAGTAGGGGGAAAAAGTTTGTGGTACTGCAGGTGGTAGGGCATGGGAACAGGTAGAAAAACTGCTGGTTTAAGACCTCTCAAGGCAAAAATAACCAAAGCTCTACCAGTTGGAGCATATTTAAATGTAGCTGACAACTCTGGAGCGAGATTAGCTCAGATCATCGCTGTAAGGGGTTATCATGGAAAGAGAAGAAGGCTTGCAACTGCAGGCATAGGAGATATAGTGACAGTAGTCATCAAAGAAGGAGAGGAAGGAATGAGACATAAGGTGGTGAAAGCAGTGATCATAAGGCAGAAAAAGGAAATCAGGAGGCCAAATGGTCTGAGAGTCAAATTTGAAGACAACGCCTGTGTGATATTAAAGGATGAGAAGAAGGGGGAGCCTCAGGCCACCATGATAAAGGGTCCTGTAGCTAGGGAGGTTGTGGAAAGGTTCCCGCTCATTGGAAAAATAGCCTTAATGGTGGCATAATGGCTAAGTTCTCACAAAGCTTTGTGAGGAGCAAGCTTCCAAGAAAGCAAAGAAAATACTTGCTCTTTGCTCCTCTTCATATAAGGAGGAAATTGATGAGAGCTAAGGTAAGTGAGGAACTTAGGAAGAAATACAATATCAAACGAATTACAGTAAGGAAGGGAGATAAGGTGAAAGTGATGAGAGGAAAATTCAAAGGGGTGATAGGAACGGTGGAGAAAGTTGATCTCAAGAATTATAGGATCTACATAGATAACGTTTTCCTCACTAAGAAGGATGGATCAAAGGTAAAATATCCAGTTCATCCATCTAAAGTAATGATAGTGGATTTGAATTTGAGTGATAAGAGGAGGATGGGAAAATGAAGAGACATCTTAAGAGACTGAGTGCCCCTAGCACTTGGATCATCGAGAGAAAGACCTATAAGTTCACTGTGAGACCATCGCCAGGAAGACATAAGCTGGAAAGATGTATGCCCCTCCTCCTTATCTTGAGGGATATCCTCAAGCTCGTAAAAAACGCTAGAGAAGGAAAACGGATTCTAAATGCGGGAGAAGTATTGGTCGACTGCGTGCCTAGGAAGGATTATAAATTTCCAGTTGGCTTCATGGATCTTCTAGAAATTCCAAAGCTAAAACTCATCTATAGGATAGGAATAGATAGGAAGAGAAGGATTAAATTAATCGAAATTCCGGAAGGGGAGAGGAATTTGAAGATCTGTAAGATCATTGGAAAGAGAAGATTGAAGGGAAGAAGGCTTCAACTCAATTTGCATGATGGAAGAAACGTGCTCGTAGATTATAATCTCTCTAAACTATATCACACTCAATCCTCTCTCCTGCTCCAGCTTCCTTCTCAGCAAATTGTGAAGTATATTCCACTGGAAGAAGGGAGTTTGGTACTAGTACTGGGAGGTGAGCATTCGGGAAAGTTGGCTAGGGTGGAGGGCATCTCGGGAAAAAGCTTGAACTTAAGAGATGAAGAGGGAAAGAGCTTCACAGCATCAATCGAGAATGTAATAGCAGTAGGTAAGGAAAAACCTGAGGTGAAATGTGTATGAACCCAATGAGGGAAATCAGAGTGGAAAAGCTCGTATTGAACATTGGAGTGGGGGAACCTGGAGAAAAGCTTGAGAAATGCAAAAAGTTGCTCGAGAGGATTACCCAGAAAAGAGCTGTGAAAACTTTAGCGAAGAAGAGGATCCCTGAATTTGGGATAAGGCCGGGACTGGAAATAGGAGTAAAGGTAACTCTAAGGGGAAAGGAAGCTCTCCAGCTCCTCCCGAGATTGCTCAAGGCAGTAGATAATACACTCAAACGTGAGTGGTTTGATAACAATGGAAATATCAACTTTGGAATTCCGGAGTATCTTCACATTCCAGGAGTAGCCTATGATCCATCTTTGGGAGTAGTAGGAGTAAGTGTGGCGATCAAGTTGAGTAGGCCAGGTTTCAGAGTGGAGAGAAGGAAGTACAAAAAGGCTAAGGTAGGGAAAACTCATAGGATTACTAAGGAGGAGGCAATAAATTTCATAGTAAAGCAATTTGGAGTAAAGGTGGTATAATGGTTATGGAAGATTATGAGAAGATACTGAAGCAAATAATTCATAAGAAGGCAAAGGTAGCAAGGTTTCTAAAATATAATAAGCCTAAAGAGAGAAAGTTCGGGAAGGGAAGTAGGAGGTGTATACGATGTGGAAGGAGGCAAGCCCTAATAAGGAGGTATGGATTGAATCTGTGCAGGCAATGCTTCAGGGAAGTAGCTCCTGAGCTCGGATTCAAAAAATATGGACATGAGGTGTGAGCATGAGAATGGATCCATTAGCCGATCTGTTAAATGAAATTAAGATCGCTGATAGGATCGGGAAGAGGGAAGTTGAATTTAAACCTGCATCTAAATTGATTCAGAGCATTCTTACTATAATGAAGGAACATAAATATATAGAGGATTTTGAGGTGATCAATGATGAGAGGGGAGGAGTGGTGAAAGTAAAATTGAGAGGAAGGATCAACAATTGCAATGTAATAAAGCCAAGATACTTCTGCAAGCTTGATGAGTTTGAGAAATATGAAAAGAGGTATTTGCTTTCTAGAGACTTTGGAATTTTGATAGTGTCCACTTCTAAGGGTATAATGACCCATAGGGAGGCTAAGGAGAAGGGGATCGGAGGGGTATTGGTGGCATATGTCTATTGAAAATGTTGAGCTACAAACTTCAAATTCCTGAGGGAGTGGAGGTAAAGTATGAGAATGGGAAAATCGTGGTAGATGGAAAACTTGGAAGGACGGAAAGGGAATTCAAATTGATGAAAGGGATTGAAATTTCAATTGAAGGAAAGGAATTTCGTATCTCCTCTGAAGAGGAGAATAGGAAATATAAGAAGTTGATGAAAACTGTTTTGGCTCATGTAAAGAACATGATCACTGGCGTAACTCAAGGATTTACTTACAAGCTAAAGATCTGTTTCTCCCACTTTCCAATGACTGTCAAAGTGGTAGGAAATGAAGTAATAATAGAAAATTTCATGGGACAAAAGCAGCCGAGGATAGCAAAAATAGTAGGAAACACTTCAGTGCGAGTAATTGGGGATGAAATTATAGTATTTGGTATAGATAAAGAAGCTGCAGGTCAGACTGCCGCAAATATAGAGAAGGCTACCCGAATAAGAGGACTAGATAGGAGGGTCTTCCAAGATGGAATCTATATTATCGAAAAATGTGGAAAGGCTACTTAGGGTGAGGAGAAAGTTAAGGAGGAAAAAGCCAAAGTTCCTGAGGAGAGAATCTCATAGAAGAAAGAGACTTGAGGAAGTGTGGAGAAGGCCTCGAGGTTCTGGAAGTAGGCAGAGATTGAGGAAATGTTACGTATCCCCTATGCCTGAGGTTGGATATAGAAAGCCGAAAGCAGTAAGGGGGCTCCATCCATGCGGACTAGTCGAACGTGTAGTGGAAAATCCGAATGTACTTACCGATCTAGATCCTAAGAAACATATCCTAAAGATTTCAAGCAGGGTAGGAAAGAAGAAGAAAATGGAAATCGTTAAAAGAGCTCTTGAACTTGGATTTAAAATCGCTAACGTAAAGCCTGAACTCTTGAAGGAGGTGAAGACTGGTGAAGAAGCTAAGCCTCCAGAGGAAGATAGCAGCTAGGTTGCTAGGCGTAGGTGAGAATAGGATCTGGCTTGACCCAACTAAGCTGAAAGAGATCAGTGAAGCTGTGACCAGTGAGGATATAAGGAAATTAATAAAGAAGGGCATTATCTCAGCTAGGCCTGTGAAGGGGACATCAAGGGCTAGGGCTAGGGAGAGGCATGAGCAAAGGAAGAAAGGAAGGAGGAGAGGTATTGGAAAGAGAAAGGGAAAAAGGGGAGCTAGAACTGGCAAGAAGGAGAGGTGGGTGAATACTGTAAGGAAGCAGAGAAGATTTCTCAAATTCTTAAAGAAGAAGAGGTTGATAGATAAGAAGTTATTTGAGATAGCATATAGAAAGATCAAGGGGGGAGAATTTAAATCTCTTCATCATCTGAAGCTTTTCCTAGAGAAAGAGCTTGGGGAGAAGAAATGGCGTTAACCGCAAGATACGTGGTAAAGTTCAGAAGGAGGAGGGAAGGAAAAACGAATTATAGGAAAAGGTTGAGACTCTTACTTTCAGGAAGGTTGAGATTTGTAGTTAGGAAATCAAACAGATATATTACCTGTCAGTTCATACAGTATTCTCCAAATGGTGATAAAACTCTCGTATCAGCTCACTCGAAAGAACTGGCAAGATTTGGATATCTTGGACACCCTGGTAATCTTCCAGCAGCCTATCTCACAGGTTTACTCTCTGGGTTGAGGGCTAAGCAGTTGGGCATTACAGATGCAATTCTGGATATTGGAATTTATAGGAGTACAAAGGGTTCTGCCCTCTATGCTTCCCTAAAAGGGGCACTAGATGCTGGCATCCACATCCCCCACTCTCCTGAAATCCTCCCAGATGAGAACAGGATCAGAGGGGAGCATATAGCCAATTATGCTAGGAGCCTCAAGGAGCTCAAAAAGCAAGAATTTAATAAGATATTCTCCGAGTATATTAGAAAGGGATTGGATCCAATAAAACTTCCAGCCCATTTCGAAGAGGTAAAACATAGGATCTTGGAGGAGTTAGGAAATGGAGGAAAGTGAAAGAGGAGAGGAAGAGAAACTGGAGATAGTTAAACCTCCTGAAAAGGAATGGATTCCTAAAACGGAAATAGGGAGACTCGTGAAGGAAGGGAAGATTAGGAACATAGATGAAATCTTGGCAAGAGGGATAAGGATAAAGGAGGTGGAAATAGTAGATACTCTCTTACCCAATCTAGAGTATGATTTTCTCCTCATAGGACAGGCTAAAGGTAAATTTGGAGGGGGAAGGAGGAAGATCTTTAGGGTGACTCAAAGAAAGACAGCTGAGGGAAGTGTCTCAAAGTTCACCTGTGCGGCAGTAGTAGGTAATAGGGACGGATATGTAGGAGTAGGATTGGGAAGTGGTAGAGAATCTGTAATAGCTAGGGAAAAAGCACTAAGAAATGCAAAGCTAAATATAATCAAGGTAAAGAGGGGGTGCGGCTCTTGGGAATGTGGTTGTGGAAGAGAGCACAGTATTCCGTTCAAGACTGAAGGCAAAGTGGGAAGCGTTCGCGTCATCCTAAAGCCAGCTCCGAGAGGGCTTGGACTTTGTATTGGTGAGGAATGCAAACGTATCTTGGAGTTGGCAGGAATCAAGGATGTGTGGAGCCAGACATTTGGAGAAACTAGAACTAGAATTAATCTCATCTTTGCATGTTTCGAGGCCTTAAAGAATCTTTCCCGAATTAAAACTTGAGATGAGACGAATAGCAGTAATCCGGATAAGAGGAAGGGTTGGAGTAAGCCCAGATATTAAAAGGACTCTGGAATTGCTTAACTTGAAAAGAAAATATAACTGTGTAATAGTTAAGGATGTACCATCTATTCTGGGAATGCTGAAGAAGGTAGAAAATTACGTAACTTGGGGAGAAATAGATAGGGAAACTATGGAAGCTCTTCTAAGGAAGAGGGGAAGGATAGGAAAGAAGAGATTAAGTGATGAACTCATGAAAGAGAGAACTGGGAAGAATATCTCGCAAATCGTGGAGGATTTCATGCAATTCAAATGTGAGCTCAGAGATTTCGGAATCAAGGAAGTGTTCAGGCTTGCTCCTCCTAGTGGAGGTTTTGAGAGAAAGGGAATAAAGCAGCCATTTAAGGTGGGAGGAGCCCTAGGCTATAGAGGAGTGAAGATAAATGAATTGTTGAGGAGGATGATATGATCACAAAGAGAAAGGAGAAGAAGAGTAGAAAGAAGAGAGGAAAGGAAAGAAAGCTTGGGGATAAAAGGAGGGGTGGAGGAAGCAGAGGAGGGAGGGGAAGGGCTGGAGTAGGAAAGAGGGGTAAGCATAAGAAGTTCTCTTATTTGGGGGAACTTGGAAAGAGGGGATTCAAATCTCTTAAAGTAAAGAGGAATGGGGAAGTAGAAATTACTTTAACCGAGGTTACTAAACTGATAGAGGAGAAGGTGAAAGAAGGCTGTGGAGAGGAAATCATGCTCGATTTAGATAGCATGGGTTATACAAAGCTTATAGGGGGAAAATTTGAACCATTTGGGAGAAAAGTAAAGCTTAAGATCAGAAAATGCTCAAGAGGAGCTCTGGAAAAGGTCAAGGCACTTGGAGGGGAGATCATTGGATGTAATAAGTAGGATAGCCTCACTGGTCCCGGAAATAGATGGGCCCAAGGTAAGATTGAGTTTGAACGAGAAGTTGAAATGGACTTTAATAGTGCTCTTCCTCTTCTATTTACTCTCCATGACTCCATTGTACGGGCTTCATCCCGAGCAAGTGGCTCGATTTGAAGCTCTAGCTGTATTGCTGGCTGCAAGCTTTGGTTCCATCCTGAGTTTGGGAATAGGACCGATAGTTACTGGCAGCATCTTCCTCCAACTTCTGGTAGGAGCAGATGTAATTAAGGTGGACTTAAAAAGTAAGGAAGGAAGGAAGAGGTACCAAGAATTTCAAACAGTATTTACAGTGTTCTTTATCCTCTTTGAGAATTCTATTTATGTGTTAAGTGGAGCTCTCATGCCAGCCCAACCTACTCTCTGGAACCAATTTCTCCTCATCTCTCAGTTGGTCGTCGGTGGATTTCTCCTCATGTTTCTAGATGAAGTAGCCAGCAAGTGGGGGATAGGGTCTGGAATTTCTCTATTTATCGTGGCAGGAGTAGCTAGGGAAATCTTCGTCTCGGCCTTTTCTCCAATAACTACTCAATCAGGACCAATAGGAATAATTCCAAATATTATCTATTCATTCCTTTCATCATCTCCCCAAGCAGCAGATGTGTTTACATTCGGAATTGTGGCTTTGTGTGCTACTCTCCTCATTTTCTTCCTTTCCACATATTTCCAGAGTGTAAGGGTAGAAATTCCGCTAAGCTTTGGGAGGGTTGGTGGATTCTCGATCAAATGGCCACTTAACCTACTCTATACAAGTAACATCCCTGTGATCCTCGTAGCTTCTCTCATAGCAAGTCTTGAAGTGTGGGGAGTAATGCTATACCATGCAAATCTCCCGATCCTGGGAACTTATGAAGTGGTGGAAATTGGGGGGCAGAGGAGGGAAGTCCCTGCTAGTGGCTTAGTGAAATATCTCAATGTTCCTCACCTCACAGAGATGTTAACAAATCCCAAATGGGATCATCTTATCTCAATTCTTGTCTACGGATCTCTCATGATGATAGGGTCTATGTTCTTCTCTTACCTCTGGGTGGAAATTGGAGGGCAAGATCCAAGCAGCATAGCTGACCAGATAATTTCGAGTGGGTTGCTCATTCCAGGATTTAGGAGTTCTAAGCCAATTATAGAACAAATACTTTCTAAGTACATCTACTCTCTAGCCATTTTGGGAGGTTTCGTAGTAGGACTCTTAGCTACAATAGCCGATGTCCTAGGAGCCCTTTCTAGGGGAACAGGAATACTGCTTTCGGTGATGATCATTTATTCCCTCTACGAGCAGATCACGAGGATGCATCTAGAGGAAATCCATCCGTCAATCAGGAAATTCTTGGCTGGTTGAAATGGAAGAATTATTTATCGTGGCTTTAGCCCTAATCTCTGCCTCCCTAAATATTGTAGTATATCAGTATCTGCTGGGGAGGGATAGGGTATTGATGGAGATAAGGAGAGAGTTAAATACAATGCAGAAGAAGATACTAGAAGGAAGTGTCGAGCTAAGTGAGTTAAATAACAAGATGATTGCACTGAGCAAGGAATTCACAAAAAGATTGGTAGGAAAAAGTATATTGGCATCTTTCCCTTCCATCTTGATTGTTATAATTGGGCTCTCCTTTTTCAATCTAGCTAAGCATGTCTTCCTCTTCGTTTTGATTTCCCTCCTCTTCTCGATTCTCCTGAAAGTGGTGTTGAGGAGGACGAAATTTATTAAAGATTTTGGGTTTTAGATATTCTTTATGAGATCTATAATTATTTCAGGCTTAGCTTGCGTAGGCAAGACATCACTAGCTAAGGGTTTGGCAAAAAAGTTTGGAATCAATTATTATGGAGGGGGAGAAATCTTGAGAAAATTTGCCAAAGAGATGGGTTTTGAACATACAGAAGATATAGATTTCTGGGATTCTGAGGAAGGTTTGAAATTTCTAAAGGAGAGGGAGAGAAAGTTAGAAATAGATAGAAAAGTGGATGAAGAGCTCAAAAAGCTTATAGAAAAGGAATTTTGTGTAGTAACGAGCTGGACCCTTCCTTGGCTTACTAATGATGAATTTATCAAGATCTGGTTAAAGGTTTCTGAAAATGAAAGAGCTAGGAGGATGAGCTTAAGGGACAAAATAGATATAGAAGTAGCTAAAAAGATAATTCAGGAAAGGGACGAGAAGAATAAGGAATTATATTTCAAGTTGTATGGGATTAAACTTGGAGAGGATCTCTCCCCTTTCCATTTAGTAATAGATACTACTTATCTCTCATTAGCTGATGTTGAAGCTGTTGTTGAAGAATATGTGAAGAGGTGGAAGAGATGATCGAAGTAGGAAGAGTATGTAGAAAAGAAAAAGGGCATGAGAAAGGCAAATATTGCGTGATACTGGAAGTCATAGACGATAATTTTGTGCTAGTAGATGGGCAAGTGAAAAGAAGGAGATGCAACATAGCTCATTTAACTCCTTTACCAACCAAGGTGGAAGTAAAGAAGGAGATGAGTAAAGAAGAAATTCTGAAAAAGCTGACTGAGGCAGGAGTACTCAAACCATAATGGGATTGCTTCCATTTGAGAAAGTCAAGAGAGAGGTAATTGAAAAGCGTGAGGAAGAATCGAATCCTTCTTTTGGGAAGCCTCCTGAAGAAAGAAACCTTACAGAAATGTTGAAGTTTGGATTCGTGAATATAGATAAGCCGAGTGGTCAAAGTTCACATAATGTATCATATTTTGTGAAGAGGATCCTTAATTTAGATAAAACAGGACATCCTGGAATTTTAGATTTGAAGGTCACTGGAGTATTACCAGTAGCCTTGCAAAATTCTACGAAATTGATCAAACCATTACTGCTTGCTGGAAAGGAATATGTATGTCTCATGCATCTTCATTCTCAAGTCCCATTTGAGAAGTTGAGGGAAGCCATCCTAGGTTTTGTTGGCAAGATCAAGCAGATTCCTCCTGTAAGGGCCAAAGCAAAAAGAGTGGAGAGGGAAAGGGAGATCTACTATATCAATATCTTAGAAGTGGAGAGGAAAGATGTACTTTTAGAAATCGGATGTGAATCAGGCACCTATATTCGAAAATTATGCCATGACATAGGTGTAAAATTGGGAGTGGGAGCACATATGGTACAGCTGAGAAGGACTAAGGTTGGAGCATTCAATGAGAATACAAAGCTTATTACACTTCATAAATTAGCTGCGGCTTACCTTTCTTTCAAGGAAAGTGGAAATGAGAAAGAAATTGCTGAGTTAATTCTCCCATGCGAATTCTCAGTAGCCCACTTACCAAAAGTTTATGTGAGTGATACGAGTGTGGGGGCACTCACTTATGGAGCTCCCCTCATGGTTCCTGGAGTTGTCAAGTTTGAGTCAGGCTGGGAGATCAATGATATATTGGCTATTATGACCTTGAAGGGAGAATTAGTAGCCATAGCTAGAGCTCAGATGGATTGGGAAAGCTTGATCGAGGCTAAGAAAGGAATTGTGGCAAAACTGGAAAGGGTAATAATGCCAAGAGATATTTATCCTAGGGTTTGGAAAAAGAGGAAGTAGGTTTAAAAATTCACAGGATTTTTTTCTCATAAGCCGGGGTACCCAAGCGGTTAAGGGGCACGCCTTGAGAGCGTGTGGGCTTTGCCCTCCTGGGTTCGAATCCCAGCCCCGGCGTCATCGAATTGTGACTTGCTTGCAAAAACTGAGGATCAGAATAGTGTAAGACACTCACGCTTTATGTATTGCCCTAAAAATTACCTTATTCCACTAATCTTTGAGCCTTCTTAAGTTCCAAAATGGTCGGAAACCTGAGGAGTTGTTCTCCCTCTATTAGTCCTACTGCTTTAAGCGAGTCTACCTCAATCTCTTTCAAAATTGGAGAGAGGAGCTCACTTCGCGGGATTAAATTAATATCTGTCCCATAAGCAAAGTAACTCATAGCTGGCATAACTATCAATTTCTTTCCCATCACCTCACCATACAGAAAGCACTTTACCTTTTCCTTACCCCCAATCTCATCGAACAAAACGATACTTGGATGTTCATGCCCGATTATAAGACAATTGAACTTCCTCTTCCAATCAATTGGTTTATGCCCATGAAGGAAGTAAAAACCCCTCAGATTCAATTCATCATATAACTCTGCTCCATATCTCTTAGTCACATAAATTATAAAGTTATCATGATTCCCCTTTATCACTATAACTCTCTTAAATCTCTCTTTAGCAAAGGTGAGAAAATCGCCTACCTCTTTAAACTCATGGTAGGTAGTCTCACTAAATTCATGCTTGAGGTCTCCGTTTATCAATAAATTTTCAGCTTCAACTTCCTGAAGAACTTTTCCAATAATCTCTATGAGCTTGGTAAACTGTACCTTTGGCAAGAAAACTCCCTGTTCACTCATAATGCCTTCAAATCCCAGATGGAGATCTGAGATCACTAAAAGATCTAATGGCTCTATATAGAGAGCTGGGAAGCTGTTTATTATCCTCATTCCAGGGAAGAGCTCCATATACACTTAGATGTTTTTTATTTATAAAGAAATTAACTTTCTTTATGGGAATCTCTGAGGAGAAGATGAAGATTAGAATCTATATATGGAGATTGCTGGAGAAGAAAGGGGTAGCCAGATTTCCCCTACCACTTGATGGAAGAATTCCAAACTTCAAAGGTTCTGAGATCGTGGCTCAAAAAGTAAGAGAACTTATGGAATGGAGAAAAGCAGATGTAATCTTTTGCACTCCTGATTTCGCTCAAAGTAAAATAAGGGAATTAGCCCTAATGGATGGAAAAAAGGTAGTGATGGCTTCTCCAAGATTGCAGAGAGGTTATATTCTCATCGAACCAGATGAAGTGAGAGGTAAGGAAGCCTTTGCTTCTACAATCAAAGGAGCTTTTAAATATGGAAAACCTCTCAGCAAGCCAATTAAGGTAGATTTGATCATTGTAGGAAGTGTAGCAGTTGATCCAAAAAGCTTCTATAGGTTGGGAAAAGGGGGAGGTTATGGAGATGTGGAGATCAATGAACTTAGGGAGATCTCTGGGGCTGTGCCTGTAATAACTACTGTCCATGATCTTCAGCTCGTAGAGAATTTGCCTCATGAGAGTCATAACACTAAGGTTGATATAATAGTAACTCCTACTAAAATTCTGAGACGAAATGAAGCTCGATAGGAAATGCTCTCTGATCGTGGTAGATCTTCAGAATGATTTTATAACTGGAAGTCTAGCAGTACCTGGAGCACTCAAGATCATCGAAAGGGTGAATAAATATATAACCAAATTCGAGAAAGCTGGAGCCAAGATCTTCTTCACTAGAGATTGGCATCCAATCACCCATTCCTCATTCAGAGAGAATGGAGGAATTTGGCCCACTCACTGTGTTCAAGGCAGCTACGGAGCTGAATTCCATCCGAGCTTGAAGATTCCCCAACATGCGAGAATAATAGCCAAGGGTACCGACCCAAGAAAAGAAGCCTATTCTGGATTTGATGGTACCCAATTGGAGCAGGAATTGAGGGCATTTGGAATTACTCGAGTATTCATTTGCGGGGTGGCTACCGAATATTGTGTGAGAGCCACAGTTCTCGACTCCTTAGCTAGGGGATTTGAAACCTACCTTCTCGAGGATGCAATTGCTGCAGTCAATTTGAAGCCAGATGATGAGAGAAGAGCTGTCATTGAAATGATCCAGAAGGGAGCTAAGCTCCTGCACTTAGAAGAGCTTGAGGATTAACGGCCCTCATCCTCTTCTGAACCTCTTCGTAAAGCTCAAGCAATCTCTCCTTTCTCTCCTTCATGAAGATCACGTCTGCCTCTCCAAGTACGATGAGATTATGGGCAAAGGGTGATGGTACTTCAGTACGGATAAATTTCCATTTGATCCTCTTCCTCATTAACCACTCCACTACCTTGAGCATATTTTCCAAATCCATTACATCTTCTAAGATTTCTCTGTAGGTTTCCTTAATCAATGGGAAATTTCTATCTATTTCCTCACATACTCTAAGTAGAGTTTGGGCATTAAGCTGCTGTTTGCTTACACTGATTTTATACCCTCTGTAGTTTCTCAATACCAAATAGCTCCGAGACGCCACATGCCTAAATCTCCTCTTCATTAATTCTAACCTCCTTATATTCTGTTTGAGCAGCTCCACGAGATCACTACTAAAAATTTCCTTGAAGGCTTCATCTAGCGAATATTTCTTTCCTTCCGGAAGAATGAGGGCAAAACCGTTATCGCTCACCACGAGACCTACATTTGATTTTATCTGCTTCCCTATGATAATTCCAAAAACTCGAGAAAGGGCATCATTTACTCTTCTCCCAAACAGAAAGTGAAATACTAGGAATCTCCTCCCGTGAAGATCTGTAGTCTCCTCTATAAGTACTTCCTTATCGTTGGGTATTTCCCCACAATAACTATATTGCTCAAGCATGTAGTTTAACAAAGAACTCATAGAATTTTCATCCATCGGAAGTTCTCTTATTATCTTCTTTACCCTTTCCAAGTTATTCTCTCTCAATGCTTTAAGGATTCTCCTTCTGAATTCTCCTATCTTTAAGGCTAAATCGAAACTCAGGGGTAGAAGCTCAGAAAACCATGCAGGGATAGTAGGATACATGCCCTCAGCCTTTCTCACAAAACATCTTAATCCTCTAGCATACCTAAACTCATATGTCCTACCACCTAGTACGAAGATGTCTCCTGGTCTTAATCTCTCCAGGAATTCCTCCTCAAGATCTCCAATGTATTTTCCTGAATTCACATCATACACATCTATCGAAACTTCGTCTGGAATTGTACCTATATTCAGGAAGTAAATTACTCTTGTAAGTTTTCCCCTCCTCCCGAAACTCATTGTATCTTCGAAAAACCTAAGCTTTCCGTATACATTCCTATCTTCAAGGCTTACATATTCTCCAGAAAGGTAGCGCAACACTGAAAGGAAATCCTCAAAACTTAAATCCCGGTAACAATGGCTTCTCCTCACTAAGTTAAATGCTTCCTTAACCTTCCATCTCTTGGTGAGGCTCATCCCAACTAAGTGCTGAGCCAGTACATCTAAGCAATTCCTTGGAACCTTGAATCTATCGAGCATTCTCCTCTGAGCACAGTAGAGCATCACTCCACATTCGAGGAGATCGTCTCTATCCATTGCTATGATTCTCCCCTTAGCTATATCATGGAGTTTATGACCACTTCTCCCTATCCTCTGAACGGCTCTAGTGACTGATTTGGGAGACCCCAGCTGTACTACTAGGTCTATATACCCTACATCTATTCCAAGTTCCAGCGAAGTGGAACTCACGATAGCCTTAAGTTCTCCTCTCTTCATCCTTTCTTCCACATCCCACCTAAGCTCTCTAGAAAGGGAACCGTGATGGGCTCCAATTAATTCTCCATGTCTGTCCTTAAACTTCTGCTTGAGATGATATACTACTCTCTCCGTACCACTCCTAGTATTGGTAAATACTAAAGTTGTCCTATGCTGGGAAATAAGTTGGGCTAACATTTCATACATTAACTCATTCATTCTCTCGGCAGAAGTATGAACTATGTCTTTGGTGGGGCAAAGTACTTGAAGATCATATGGTTTGAACCAAGAAACATCCACTATTTTACAATTCCTCAACCTTCCCCTTCCATCATAGCCAACTAGGAATTTAGCAGCCTCTTCCAATGGATGGAGGGTAGCTCCCAAGCCAATCCTCTGAAACTCTTTACCCACGATCTCCCTCAATCTCTCTATGCTCAAACTCAAATGTACTCCCCGCTTGCTGCTGGCCAATTCATGGATCTCGTCTATTACAACCCATTTCACTGTTTTGAGTTTCTTCACAAATTTTGGAGAATTTAGGATGATCGCTAGGGATTCGGGAGTGGTAATGAGAATGTGTGGTGGCTTAGTGAGCTGTCTCTGCTTTTCATAAGGTAATATGTCTCCAGTTCTGATCGCTATCCTCACTTCTGGAAGTTCCTTTCCTAATCTTTTTCCAATCTCCCGGATTTCTTTTAGAGGTATTAGCAAATTGCGGTAGATATCATTATCCAGAGCTCTCAGAGGAGAAACATAAATGCAGTAAACCGAATCCTTTAACTTCCCAATCTCTCCAAGCTTGAAGAGCTCACTCAAGATCACTGTGAAGGCGCTAAGGGTTTTACCTGAGCCTGTAGGAGCTGTGATAAGTACATTATACCCTCTTGAGATCAGTTTAAATGAATAGCGCTGGGGAGGAGTTAGATCTTTAAATGTCCTGAGGAACCACTCTCTTACATAATCTTCTAAACATAACAAGTTCTCCTGCTTACTAAATGGTTTCTTCACAAATTCGATCCCCATTTTTATCTCATTCCAAAAGTATCCCTCAAAAACCTTATACCCCTAGTCTCCAAAATTGCTAAAATATTAACCTCTTTTGAAATTTTCTTTACTTCAGTTAAGCATTTCCCTAACAGGATCCAGTCTGTCTCAAAGATCATAATGCTCCTCCCTTCCTCCTCCCTGCCCCTATGAAAGGCTCTTACGTTGTGAATAAGATAGGCAAATGAGGCTAAACCAGACTTAAGCAAGCGCTCTATCATCTCATTTCCTTTATCTTCTCTCACGGCGAGAAAGACTGTAACTTCCATACCTTTTTCAATATTTATGCAGTAAAAAATTTTTGGTAAAGTTTTAAATTTAGAAGTTTCCTCTTCAATTTATGCCTAGGAAAATAAAGAAGTCTCCTCTTGCCGCAGCAATCTTCAATTTTTTCGTGTGGGGATTGGGCTACCTCTACCTAGGAAGGAGAATCGCATTTGGAGCTATACTGGTACTGGCTGAGTTGCTCTCCTACTTCCTAGCACCATTCCTCTCTCTAAGTGAGGAATTCATAAGACTGCTTACTTGGAGCATCCCTGTCTGGTTATTGATGAGCATTGCATTTGCGTACGATGCCTATCAGGAAGCTCTCTGAAGTTTGAAACTACCATAAACTCTCTCAGAAGTCATTTACCTTTATGACTCAGTTTCAGGAAAAAATTTAAATTGATATTCTAATTAGAGTTTGATGCAGATGGAGAAGAAAATTATAAGGATGTTTGGAACTGACCTAGATGGTAGTCTCAGAGTAGATAGGGCTCTCATGAAAATAAAGGGAATAAGTTTTTCCTTTGCCCAAGCGGTGAGGAGAGCCTTGAACATTCCTTTCAATAAGAAATTACAAGAACTTAGTGAGGAAGAACTCAAGCAAATAGAGGAGTGTATAAGGGATCCTAGCAAATTTGGGATTCCTTCTTACCTCTATAACAGGAGAAAAGATCTAGAAACAGGTAGGGATCTTCATCTCGTCTCAAGTGAGCTAGAAATGAGGAAGAAACTAGATATAGAGTTCCTCAAGAGCATTAAATGTTATCGTGGAATTAGGCACATGTATGGATTCAAACTCCGTGGACAGAGGACTAGAAGTAGGGGAGCTCATTTCTATGGTAGGATCGGACCAGTGGTTGGAGTGTCAAAGAAAGAAAAGAAGAAGGGTGGAAGCTAATGGGAGATCCTAAAAGGATTAGGAAAAAATATGAGAGACCAAAACACCTTTGGCAGAGAGCTAGATTGGAAGAGGATACCCTGCTAAAGAAGGAATATGGGTGTAAAAATATGACCGAGGTATGGAAGGTTAAGGCTAAGCTTAGGAGGTTTAGGAAGCAGGCGAGAAAGTTGATAGGAGCAATGGGAGAGCAAGCAGAGAAGGAAAAAGAGCAACTTATCGCCAAACTCCAAAGATTGGGTTTGCTCACTCCTGAGAAAAATAGCCTAGATGATGTGCTTGCCCTAACTGTAAGAGATCTAATGGAAAGGAGATTGCAGACTTTGGTATTCAGAAAGGGATTGGCCAGGAGCATAAAGGAAGCTAGACAGCTAATTACCCATGGCCACATCGCCATTGGAGATAAGAAGATTTTTTCACCAAACTACTTGGTACTAAAGGAGGAGGAGGATAAGATTCGTAAAATATGAACGAGAAAAAGTATCGTTGGGGGATTGCGCACATATATGCTTCCCACAATAATACTATTATCACGATTACAGACATCACTGGAAGAGAAGTAATAGCTAGAGCCAGTGGAGGACAAGTGGTAAAGGCTGATCGTCTGGAGAGTTCCCCTGCTGCAGCGATAATGTTAGCTAAAAAAGCTGCTGAGATCGCCTTGATGAAAGGAATAAATGCGGTACATATAAAGGTGAGGGCTCCTGGAGGTCATCAGGGGCCAAAGATCCCCGGACCTGGAGCCCAACCAGCTATTAGGGCATTAGCTAGAGCAGGATTGAAAATCGGAAGGATTGAGGATGTGACTCCAATCCCTCATGGGGGATGTAGGAGGAAAGGTGGAAGAAGAGGGAGGAGAATGTGAAATTTACAAAAATCAAGGAGGAGGGGAACGAAAGCCTATTTTTAGTAGAAGGTGTAACCCCTGCATTCATTAACTCGCTGAGAAGAGCTTGTATGAGTGAAGTGCCTGTGATGGCTATAGATGAAATAGAAATCATTGAGAATAAGAGTGCTATGTATGATGAGATCCTTGCCCATAGATTAGGATTGATCCCACTTAATACAGACCTCGATTATAATCTCAAGGAAAGGTGTAAATGTGGAGGAAAGGGATGTAGCAGATGTGAAGTAAGATTGAAACTAGATGTGGAAGGGCCACGCATAGTTTATGCTAAGGATCTAAAATCAGACGATCCAAAGATCACTCCAGTATATCCAGAAATTCCCATCGTGGAGTTACTTGAAGGACAAAAAGTGGATCTAGTAGCTATCGCAAGACTTGGTTTCGGAAAGGAGCATGTAAAGTTTTCCCCCTGTCTGGCTATTCACAGGAACTTTCCCTCAATAAAAATCGATGTTAAGAAATGCAATGGATGCAATGCCTGCATAAATGTTTGTCCCAAACATATACTAGTAGAGCGTGACAAAAAGGTAGCGATAGACACTGAAAAACTGATGGAATGCGATCTCTGTCTAGCTTGCGTGGATGCTTGCAAGGAAAATGCGATCGAAGTGTATGGGGAAGAAGATAAATATCTCCTTTATATAGAAAGCTGGGGGCAGTTAAGTGTCGGTCAAATCCTCAAGAGCGCTATTCAAAACTTAGTGAAGAAATTGAGAGAATTCAAAAGGGCCGCAAAGCTTTAGTTAATTTTTTATATTTAGCAATTTCTCTAACGTTAAGCGGGGGTACCCAAGCGGTCAAAGGGGCAGGACTTAAGCTCCAGCTTAAGTGTAGAATCAAGATGATAGGAAATCCTGTGGCTTAGTGCCTTCCTGGGTTCGAATCCCAGCCCCCGCATTCTAAGTGGTGAGCTTTCAATCGAATAAAGAATGAAGCCCCGGACGGGTTTCGAACCCGTGACCTCCACATTACCAGTGTGGCGCTCTACCAGCTGAGCTACCGGGGCTAGATTTGATAAGAAAGTCGTGTTTTAAATTTTTGCTCAGGTTTTAGGGTAAAATAATTGTGGCTATGCACTTCTCTCCAAGTAGTGCCTTCCTAATTCTTCCCTTAACCAATCCATTCACAATTAGAGCCTCTATCCCAGCTCTGGCTGCTTCCTGAAATTCCCTCACTTTTTGAGGCATTTCTCCAGTCACATCTGCTCTTCTAGGAAACTTGCTAATTTTTACCTCATCTCTAGCTCTTACGATAGGAATAAACTTAGCAGAGGGGTTTAACTTTGGATCTGCTGAATATAATCCATCTTCATCGGTAGCAGCTATTATCCTCTTAGCCTTTAGCTTTATTGCCAATCTTGCAAGGCACTTATCTGCTGAAAGAACCTCAAACTTGCTTAGACTTCCCCTTTTATCCTTGCAGGGAATAATGTCTCCGTGAAAAATAGGTATCCTCCTTTTATCTATTTCTCCCCTCACCCACCTCTCAAGTTTTTCAGTGTGGAGCCTATTGTTCTCGTAGTAACAGGCATAAACTGGGGAAAATCTTTCCTTATAGATCACAGGAAGACCTGTCCTCTTTAGAACTTCCGTAACGAGTGCCGCGTAGTATGAAACTGATCGATGGATCATCATAACATTACTTATTTTTTCCTTATGCTTCACTAGATAATGGCCAAACGGTCCTGCGCCAAGGCCTAAAAAGAGGTTAACTCTAGAGAGTGTAGGTAAGATCTCCTCTGCCCCTATTCTCCTGATGTTCTCCACCTTAATGTAATTGAATGCTCTCTCCTTAATTTCCCTGAAGCACAATGGGAAATCTCTAGCATTCTTCTCCGTTGCTATGGAGCCTCCTATCTTTAAACCTACGATTGGTTTGAAATCATCCATCCTATTCAACTCTCTTCAATTCCTACATAAATAGTTGATGTTTTTGTAAAACAGTGCTCAGAGATTCTGCGGTATTAGTTACGATTTCAAAGATAATTAAATTGAAGAAGTATCGAAATTTTGACTACAAAGCTACATGCCTGAAAGCATGCATGTTTTTATTATTCCTACTTTCTTAGCCAAATCCTTAAGCATGTGATTAGCATCACTAGGAAATATTTTTGACTCTTTGGATTTATCCAACCATAGCTTTCAGGATTTGATTTTGAAAGAATATGAATTTAGCCAATTTATCAAATCCTTACTGTAATCCAAAATTCTAGCTCTTCTTCATCCAGTTTTTCCTGAAACTAAAATGTAGCAACTGTACTGATCAAAGCTTGTATCTTTTATCCGCATGCTTAGAAATTCCCGTTTCTTGATTTGCCATTAATTAAACTTTTTTGAGTTTTAAATTTGCTCAATTGCTTTTCTTAATAGTTGTCTTAATCCACTCAACTTCTTCAGATATTTTCATCAAGCTTTCCAAAACCAGTCATGAAAATGCGGAGGGAGGGAAATTTTTAAAAAATTTCGCTATTGGAAAAAAGGTTCGATGCCCCGCCCGGGATTTGAACCCGGGTCCCAGGCTTTCTCCTCCACATTTAGCTTCAGAGCTTTCGTTCTGGGAACGAAAGGCCTGGATCCTTGACCGGGCTAGACTAGCGGGGCTATGAATGTTAAAATTTCTCAAATCTTTTTTAAAATTTACCTAACTCTACTTCCTTCCCTTATTTCCCTTTCCGGAGCTACCAACACTACATTTCCTTCAGCATCCTCAGCTGCTAAGATCATGCACTGGGATTCTATGCCCATCATCACTTTTTTCTGTAGGTTCACTACAAATACATATTTCCTCCCTATTAACTGATCGGGTGTATAATTGGGTCTTATTCCCGCTACTGACTGTCTCTTTTCATCTCCGAAATCCACTATCAGCTTGAGCAATTTCTTTGAATTTGGTACCTCTGTAGCTTCTATTATTTTCCCTACTTTCATCTCTACCTTCTGAAACTCATCAAATGAAATCTCCGCCATCCTTCTTAATTGAAAATAGGTATATTAAAAAGTTGGCTTTTTCTTGGCAGCTATGTCTGGAGTACGCCCGGGAAGGGATTCGAACCCTTGACCACACGGTTAACAGCCGTGCGCTCTACCACTGAGCTACCCGGGCTTTATTTGGGTATGTACTCTAAATTTAAAAAATTAATCTAGGAATTCCTTGTTCTTGATCTTAGTGGGAAGATAAACATCGCTTACATAACGCAAACCCTTAGAAGCCAAGGCCTCTAGCTCAGCTTTTACTTTCCTCTCGATCATGAGCTTAATTTCCTTCTGCCACTCTGGAGATTGGAACCATTTATATTTGAGAAGTTCTTGTGCTCTCTTTATATCGAGCTCGTTTGCCTTAATGGTGAAATTCTGGAGGCCATATTTATCTATGTCTGATATAGTTAGGCCTATGAACTTAGCTGTGTGAGTTCCCAGTCTATCACTTATGTGAGCTAGACTCATAGACCCATATTTGATCACAGAGTAGATATAGAAACCATAGCTATCTGCATCTACGAATACGTAAATTGGTAGGCCAAATTCATAGGCTAATCTTTGAATCAATCTCCTACAACCCCTTGCAGGTTGACCCACAGTGCTTATCAATATACACTTGTGTTTTTGCCAGAACTTATCCTCATGCAACCTCTCAAATGCTCCCACTTTCTCCACCACTAGAACAAATTCCGCATTTATGTTCTTGAACTCTATATCTTCTACATTGCTTGGAATGAACCATCCCCCAGAACCTAGCTTGGAGCAGTCTATAGTGTCTCCCCTGTCTTTGATTATTACATCTCCAACTAATCTTCCCCTCGCATCCGCATTCAGATGAAGCTGCTCCCTCAGCAGATCGAGGGTAACTTCTAAATCTACAATAATTGGATCACTTTCATCTTGCGTATCGAATGTATTTTCCTTACTCCCTGGAAGGGTCCTCTTCAGGCTATAAAATGTCTCCCTGAGACTTGCATGGATTCCCTCCTTCAAGAGTTGATGACAGAATGCGGCTACGAGGAAGGTTTGCATAAACTTCTTAGCATGGGCTACATTTAGGAAATACCTCTTAGATACTTTATCTCCTAAGATTATCCTCCGATTTTTCTCGTCATAGATTACATTTGTGATCCCTCTTATTGGGATCAGGATATAGGGATTCTCCCCTCTCTCAGCTTTCCTTATCACGTCTTCAGCTAACTCATTTAATTTCTTGATTACTTCACCTTTCATTTTTCTTCAGGAGCCCCTCAAATTTTTTATATATTTCTTCCCTATCCCTCTGGGTTATCGAAGCTAAAGCACCTACAACCTCTGGCAAGTATCTCTCAAAGATACTAAGCCTCAACTTCCTCTCATAGATCCTACGCTTTCCACTTATGTATGTACTTACCTTTCTAGCACATTCTTGAAGGGCTAATTTTATCTCCTTAAGTATTTCAGGGTAATTGGCTATCGCAGTCTTTCCCTCACTAGTATATGGAATCCACACACTAGCTACATGAACCAATATTATGAGGTTCATCGGCATCCCATTTGGAGCCCTCTGAAGCTTGTAACTACTCCAGTTGATCTGCTGGACTGCCTTTGTGATTGCACAGGCACTAGCATCGAAGAGCAATGGAATTTTATTGGCAAATCTTAGAATTGTAGTTTCTCCAAAGCTTTCATCATATGCCATAGCTACCTCCACTAGGAAAGGTATTCCTCGATATACGCTGGGCTCCCTACTTACTGCGGCACAGAATTCTGGCTTAAACATTTCCTTGAGACTTTTTTCCAGTTCAGCAGCCCCAATTGGTGAGAGACAATCTGTAGGTGGCCTCTGCAGCTTAGCCCTCTGCATCGCCTTCAGCAAATTTTCTATATCATTCCTCGTGAGCTCATCCAGCTTTTTTCTAGTAAGTCCAGCTGCTGTGATGATCTGTTTGGCACTTTCCTTTCCTACCCTGCAGAACTCGGTGGTGAGGAAACCTATCAAAGTTCTGGCCTTAGTATTTTTCAGCATTCTCATGAGAATCCCAAGTTCCACTCCGTATGGGTGGGGCTTTATTGTCTTCGGTTCTGGAGGAAGATCCTTACTCCTTCTCTCGAAGACATGCTTCTTTCCATACGGGTCCTTGAAAATTATTTCCACATGAGGATTGGCTAAACTGGTATAACGTAGATAATTAAGCACAGAGAATTTTCCACTTTTAATATACATACCTTCTATCTCAAATTCAACCCTTGTCCCATGTTCTTGCTTAAAACCTCCATCTATTCCCTCATTCACTATTTTTGGTTCATTCTTAGAGACATCTATCATCACTTCCATAAAGTAAGCAGGAGATTCCTTAGATATTCTCGATGTTACTCTAGTGGGTTTACCTGTAGTAAGTTGGGCATAAAGTACTACGCTGTGGATTCCTATTCCCTGCTGTCCCCTACTTTGTCTGTATGCATGAAACCTAGAGCCATAGAGGAACTTTCCAAAGATCTTGGGAATATGCTCTTTAAGAATCCCATGCCCATTGTCTTCTACCATTATCTTATATTTATTAGTTCTGAGCCTTACCTTAAGCTCCTTACCGTCTACCAGTACCTTGGGTCTCTCTTCGATTATGATCCTCATCTTACTTTCATCGCTCTCAAGTACAATTTCCCTCTCTCCTTTTTTCTTCACCCCATATTTTTTTCCAGCATAAATGGCTACGAAGTTTTTACCTGCCCGAATCAGCTCTCCCACGATGCGATCATTTTCATACAGATCATAGATACTCTCCACTTTTTTGATCTCCACTAAAATTCTAGGTGGGATAATTGGCTGTTTTTTCTTCAATCTCCTATAGTTCATCTCCTCCACGGCATCTATACTATTTTCCACTGCTTCCTTTACACATGTAAGCACAGCCTTCATACGGGAATCAAAACCCAGTAAGTGCCTATTCTTCTCAAAGAATTCTGCTACACTAATCTCTTTATACTCCTTTGCTACTTCCTCAGCAATCTCTGGCATGCCAACTCCCTCTCTTTCAAACTCTTTCTCTGACTCTCGAGCATCCTAAAGATCGTCGAATGTTTAGAACCGTTCAACAGCTTCTCTATCGCCTTCGACGCAAGCTCCACATTATATGCATTTCCTATTACTGAAATCGTTTTACCATAGATAGAAAGCTTCACATTGCATAACTTCTCTATTTTCTCCTTCACCTTTCCTTCACTTCCTATCAATCTTCCCCTTAATCTTATGAGCTTCTTCTTGGATCTCGCCCACTCCTTAATATCTATAATATTCAAGGTAAAGTTCTCATCTTTCAACCATAGGGCTATCTCTGGAGAAAAACCTCTCCCGATTGCGGTAACCACATTTTTTGCTATCCAGCCATCTATTGAATCCTCACTTCTAATCGTAACTTCATTTCCCTTGACTCGTATCTTCACATCCAGTTCCTTCTCCATCCTTTCCTTCATCTTTCCCCCCTTCCCTATGAGCACTCCTACTCTCTCGCGAGGGATTCTCACTTTATATTCATAGAGCTCAGATTTCATCTCCAATCTTCTTAAATAAATTTTTCTTTTTCAACCAGAGGACTTCAGTAGGAGTATATTTATGGACTATATCCCCCCTTTCATCACCTTGAGCCTCCCATGGTTTTACTATCACCACATCTCCAACTTTCACCCAGATCTTCCTAGTAAGATGACCTGGAACTCTGCACAATCTGATCTTATCATCGTCACATTTTACATACATCCTACATGCCCCTACGGTTTGTTTAACTACTCCAAATACTTCTCCATCTTCAGGCAACCTCAACTTCTCCTTCTCCACAAAGTTTTATTAAATTGGGAGCAAATTTATTAATTTATTTGTGTTATTTACTCCTTGAAAGCTATGAATTGAGCATGTAATACCTTCCCTACCCTGATCACATTCTCCTCATTCACCAGCCTCTCCCTTATCGCCAACTTTACTACCTCATCTCCGACTAGATTAGCAATCGTCGCCTTCTTCAACTCCTTGACTACCCTTTCAGCATCCACTAACTCTCCACCATAAAATCGTGGATTGACTGAAAGCCTAAATTTATTGTCTTCAAACTGTTTTCCGAGCAACCATTCATCACACACTGCTACCAAATATTCTTTCACCCCATTATACATCACTTCATGAACCTTCAAGTAGAATTTTCCAGCCATCTTACTTGAGCTTTCTTACAGGGTATTTTGCTCCACAGGCCAAGCATTGCAGGAACTGTATCCTCTCCTCCCTTATCAGCTTGCTATCGGGACTCTTGCACTCTTTACATCTCACGAATTCCTCGATATACTTGTTTATTTTTTGAGAAATAATCTCCTCAGTGAATCTACCAACAAAGATAACTCTATTTCCCTCCATTTTTCCAAATGTAGCCAATTCTTTAAGCAAAAACTTCAATAGGTGCTCTGGATCTCTATTCAGATAATCAGCGATCTGCTTGAGGTTGCTCAAAATCGTTCTGTTGCCCTGGATCATGCTCTCAGCTCTAGGAGGCTCGAACCTTCCCCTGTTCTCCTTCCTTACTATCTTACTATATGCCCTTTCCAACCATTCAGCATACTCCATCTAAAGCACCTTATATCGCTTTGGTTTTGGTTCATAGATTTCTCCTCTTATCAACAGTTCTTTTATAATAGTTTCGCACTCCTCAGGTTTTATTCCAACTTTTCTAGCTATAACCCCTACTTCAGCCCCAGTACCATCATCCAATTCCTTGATCGCCCTTATTACTTTAAGATTTAAATCCCCAATTATCTCTTCCTCTACTTGCACTTTTCCTCCCTCTCTCAATTTTCCCAGCCAGAGTAATTGAAGCTTCCTTAGTAGCTCCCAATTGGGGTCTTTTACCCTGATCAATATTTCTGGTACCAAATAAATTTCAGAATTCTTAAATCTTACCCTCCCTATCACATCAACTATGTCCCCAATTTTCCACTTTTCTATTTGTTTAGCCTCATCTCCAAAGATCTTGACCCTAATTTGGGCTGTACCATCATCTATGGTCAAAAACGCATATTCAGAGGTTTGGCTTCTATACACTTTCACCACTGTGCCCATCACCCTTGCTTTCTTCACCTTAATTCCTTTTACTTCGATACATCTCTCTACATCATCTATCCTAGCCCCAACTATCTCATTTATCCAGAATTTATATGCGGAAGTGTAAGCCATTTTACTTTGGCAATCTCTTGATGAATCCTGGCTTGGGTTCGAAGATCTCTCCTTCTCGCTTCATCTTATTTAATATTTCCTCAGTTCTCTCCTCCTCTATCCCGAATTTCTTAGCCTCTTCTATTACCTCGCTTACAGATATCATTTCTCCATACTTCGCTTCCAAATTATTCAAGATATTTTTAATAGTGATAATCCTACTCCTCTGCACTGCACTGATTCCTGTCACTATCCTGTCTATATCTATCTCCCCTGTCTCAGGTTCTAGACCTACTTGCCTTAGACAAAAAGTGAGGAGCCTTATAGCTCTCTGAGCGTCTTCCCTCGTAACCTTATCACTTAACCTCACCCTCGCGCTGGCTTCAGCCAACCTTATTAAAGCTTCAAGTTGCCGAGGAGAGATAGGGATAGGCCTCACCTCTTCTCCAGAGGTAGCATGTTTGCTTCTTAGAGTGATGTAAAAATTCTTCAACTCTTCATTAGCTTCTTCCGTAAGCTTTGGCTTGCAGTTTTGTTTGCTATATGCAATGTACTTCCTCATCAACTCCGGGGATATGGCTGGCTTCTTCTCGCTCGGATCTTTGGCTACTGCAAGCATATGTTCTGCTATTATCTCATCCTTGCCTTTTTCAGGAATATCTCTGATAGTAAAGATAAGGTCGAATCTATTAATTAAGGTGGGAGGAAGATCTATTTGCTCTGCAATGGGCAAATATGGATCAAATCTTCCTAGCTTGGGATTAGCTGCAGCCAATACGCTTGTCTGGGCAGTTAATGTGGCTTGAACATTTGCCTTTGAAATACTTACTGTCTGCTGTTCTAGGGCCTCATGCATCGCTTCCCTGTCCTCCTTCCCCATCTTGTCTATCTCATCTATTACACAAATTCCTCTATTAGTCAATACTAGGGCTCCTGCTTCTAAGCTCCATCCTCTGAGGAATTCATCTCTAACCACTGCGGCAGTAAGTCCTGCTGCGGATGTTCCCTTACCAGTCACATATCTTGCCTTAGGGGCTAGAGCAGCTACATATCTCAAGAGTAGACTCTTTGCTACTCCAGGATCTCCGACTAAAAGGATATGGATATCTCCCCTTCGAGTAGTTCCGTCTGGGAGCTCTTTCCTCACACCTCCAAATAACTGAAGCAATATCGCCTCTTTTATCTCTGTATATCCTACTATTGTAGGAGCTATAGAATTTATGAACTTCTCATAGATATCTGGCTGAGATGAAAGTCTCTTAATTTCTTCCACATCGGAAGGAGAAATCTCTATTTCCTCAAACTCTTGTTGAATGGGTTCCAAGTTGTTTGCCTCTATTATTAAATCATACCTTATGCTCCCAGTTTTCTTCATTACAATGGGGACTTCCATTACAATTCCTATTACTCTCACCTTATTTCCTGGACAGGCCTTCTTCACAATGTCTGGATCCACTAGATCTCTGTAAAGTAGGACAGAAATCCTCTTAGCTTGCTCTCCACCTTCCAGCATCTCAGGACTCTCCTCTATTACTACTCGCTGAGCATCTACCAACTTTTGGAATTTCAAAATAAATCTTCTCCCCCCACAATTTGGACATATTTGGGGTTCTCTCCTCATCAATCTCTCCTCAAGCTTCACGTCTATCAGCTTTCCGCAACTGCTACACTCATATATTGCTTCAGAAGCTATTGGCCTAACTTCACTCGTCTGCCTTACTATTCCCTCTATGAAGATGAGTTTATTGATATGCTTGCTCCTTAGATCCTTGATTTTAACAAAGCTTGTCTCCGGCAAATTGAAAAATCTTATCTCAAACTCATCACTTGGTAGATCTAAAGAGGCCAAGCTCTTCTTGAAATTTTCTATTACTTTCTTTGGTTCCTCCAGAAGCATATCTGCTATCTCTGGAAAGTATAAATCAAGCTTCTTGAAATCAATCTTAATGCACTTCTCCCCCTTTTCTATAGCCCTAGAAATAGATTCATAGCTATAGGAAGATAGGAATTCTACGCATTTCTCCACTACTTCAACCTCTTCTTCCATACTCTCACTTAGCCTTCTTAATGTTCCTTATTAGAGTTTCCACTGCTTTCCTTATCTCCATCTCATTCCTAGCTCCTGTGCATACGATTTTACCTGCACTGAAGAGGAGAAATGTAATGTTTGAATTGGGTAAATGATATACTAAGCCAGGAAATTGCTCAGGCTCGTATTCTGCATTTTCCAGTTTGAAGGCTAGGGAGTTAAGATTGAGTTTCATATTGAGATTCCCAGAGGCTACGATATTCTGAATCTTTATCTCAGGTTTCTTTCTGAACTTTATTTTGAGTTTCTTCAGTTCATTCATCACACCTCTTACACCTTCCTTCACTTCCCTTTCATTTGTGGCTCCTGTGCATACAATTCTTCCTGAGGAGAAGATCAAGGAAGTAATCCTCATTTTCCTGAGCCTAAGTACTAAGCCGGGGAATTGCTCTGGGTTGTACTCAGTATTTGGTAAGCTGGAAGCTACCTTCTCCAGCGGTATCTCAGTGTGGAGATTAGCAGAAGCTACTACGTTCTCTATTTTTATTTTATACTTCTTCAATTTAGATCCCCCACCTTAATTATCTTTAATCTGGAAAATTATAAAATCTTTTCCTAGATCTTCTTCACTTCAAAACTTAGCTCAAACTCATATGCTTTAAGCCTATGTAGTAATTTTTGAGTGGAAAATGTAAGCCTACAATTTGTCCTCCTCTTTATAAATTCTTCATTTTGCTTGAGGAAAAGCTCCACCTCCTCATTTGAATTTACTGCTAGAGAAACTTGCTCCCCTTTCTCCAGACCCATTTTTTTCCTCTCTTCTTGTACAGCCCTCACCAATTCCCTAAGGAGACCAAGTAACTTAAGCTCTCTATCGACTTCCACATTTAGGATGAGTAGATCCCTAGATATACTAGTAAACACATATTGTTTAGGAAGCTCATAACCGAAGAGGAAGTCCTCCTCCCCTAGCTTGATTACATTTCCATCACTCAGCTTTACATTTATTCCTCCTAATGTGTTAAGTTCTTTCAATAGATCCTCTTGGCTCCTTCCTATTATATTTCCTATCAGCTGAGTTACAACTGCTGGAGGAAATTTCTTAGAAAGTTGTTCTGCATGCGGGAAAATCTTATTTCTCAATCTGAACTTCCTCTCAAATTCTCTCCTCGTAAAGCATTTTATCTCCAAGATATTTAAGGCCTTTTTCAAGAATACCTTATTCTTCTCCACGATCCTCCTTAACCCAAGATTATCAGCTACTATCAACATTTCTTTAAGAGGTTGTCTCATCTTCAACTTAGAAAGATCCCTTAACTGCTTTCCCTTCTCCAAAACTTGGAAGAGGACAGTAAGTTCCTCCTTAAACTTCTGACTTAAGAAACTTCTCTTCACTTTAGGCCATTTCTCCAGGTGGATGGAAGGACCCAGTTCCGCCACTTCCTTGAGGTCCTGATAAATCTTTTCGCAAATGATAGGTGTAATTGGAGCTAAGGCCTTAAGTGCTGTTAGATAGACATGGAAAAGTACATTCAACGGCACTTTAGCTGAGATACTCTCATACATTTCCTCCCGGATTAAGTGAATATATCCTCTACTTAGCTTCTCCACCAGAAAATCGATTATTAGCTTCGTAGCCCTAGTTACATCAAATTTGAGGTAAAGCTCCTCCACCTGCTGTAGCATGCTATAAAGCTCGTAAAGGATCCATCTCTCACCTATTCCTAATCCTGTAATCTTAAGCTCTGGATCAAGCCTCATTCCAAAAAATTTGGCTTGCTTGAGTATGAAGAGGTGAGTATTCCAAATTATATTTAATTGCTTGACAGCCTCTTCCAACTCCTTCCATACAAGTTTTACATCTTCTCCCGGACTGCTATTAAGCATGTAGTAGAGTCTCAAACCATCCCTTCCATACTTAGGAAGTACTTGAGATGGGGTCACATAGTTACCAAGGGATCTATGCATTTCTCTTCCCTTCTCATCTGTAATGAAACCATGCATGTACACATTCTTGTATGGGGCCTTACCTGTAAGAAGCATAGAAACGCAGAATAATACATTGAACCACCCTCTAATTTGATCCTTTCCCTCCACGATGAAATCAAATGGAAAATACTGAAAGAATTGTTTAGAATTCCTGAGATAGTCCAAGCTTGCGAATGGTGCTGACCCTGAGTCCAGCCACACATCGGCCACATCCCTTATCCTCTTCATCTCTCCCCCACATTTACACCTGAATGTTATTTGGTCTACTTCTCCAGCATGTAAATCCTTAACTTTAACTTGAGCTAATCTCTCAAGTTCAGCCTTGCTACCCACAACTTTTATCTCCCCACATTTATTGCAGATGAAGATGGGAAGTGGAATTCCCCAAAATCTTTGCCTAGAAATGCACCAATCTTCAAGTTGAGCTACCCAATTGTTAAACCATTGTTTGCCCCAAGCAGGAATCCAGTTCACGGCTTCATTTTCCTTCAAGATTTGATCTCTAAATCTTGCCACAGCCAAGAACCATTGCCTTGTTGCCCTGAAAATTACAGCCCGTTTGCATCTAAAACAATGGGGATATTCATGGATAACCTTTTCCTCCCCAACTAACAGCCCCTTCCTTCCCAAGATTTCAATGATTTCCCTTTCCACATCTCCTTTTACGAATTTTCCATTGAACTCTCCTGCCTCTTCAGTGAAATTCCCATCTTCGTCCACTGGGGAGAATGCTGGAAGTCCATATTTCTTACCTACTTCGAAATCTTCTGGTCCACATCCAGGAGCGCAATGAACTAAGCCAGTACCTTCATTTACGTCCACGTATTCTTCGCTGAGAATTACCTTATGAGCCCCATATTTCTCTTCAAGCCAGCGATGGCTCTGCACTTCCTCTTCAAAAGGGAATTCATAGCTAGTATTCTCGAGTTCACTTCCAAGAAATGTGTCAATTATCTCATAATTTATTCCAAACTTCTGGAGTAGACGTTCTCCACCACTCCTCGCCATCACCCAAATTTCATCTCCTACTCTAAATCTACAGTACTCTCCACTTGGGTTAGCCATTACAGCTAAATTTGATACCAAGGTCCAAGGAGTAGTTGTCCAAATTACCAGAAATTCATTCTCTTTCCCCTTCAACTTGAACTTCACATATATTGACAAGTCCTCCAATTTCTTATATTCTAATTCATGTTTCGCTAAAGCAGTGGCACATCTATAACACCATGGCAGTACTTTATCCCCTTGATAGAGCATACCCTTTTCATATGCCACTTTTATAATATGCCACACATTTTCGATGTATTCATTGCTTGCAGTCATATAGGGTTTCTTCCAGTCCATCCAAACTCCCAACGTCTGAAAATCCTCATTCATTTTATACATATTTGAGAAGGAAAAGCGTTTACATTCTTCTACGAACTCCTTTATTCCAAATTTGAGTATCTCCCTCTTATTTTTTATCCCCATCTTCTTTTCCACATTTACCTCTATTGGCAATCCATGCATGTCATAGCCGGGAGTATCTAATACCCTATACCCCATCATCCTACGACTTCTGAGCACTATATCCTTCAATACTTTATTGAAAACTGTTCCCAGATGTACCTCACCAGAGGTAAATGGAGGACCATCCAGAAATCTAAAGAGCTTTCTTCCCTTCTTCCTCGCCCTTTCATAGATCTTACTCTCTTCCCAGAACTTCAGTATTTCCTCCTCATACTTGAGGAACTCCATGCTTTTTTATTAAATTTCTAGCTTTTTTAAAAAGTTTCGCAATTGGCAAAGTTTAAAAAAGATGGGAGGCTATAACCTTTGAGCCTCAAAGGCTGGGGATCAAAATCAGAATAGCACCTGTCAAAGTAGGAGAGGAACATACAGTAAAGATCATCAGCGTCGGAAAACGCGGAGATGGAGTAGCAAAGATCGAGAACTTCGTAATTTTTGTGCCACATACGAAGAAGGGAGATGAAGTCCGAGTGAAGATCACCAAAGTGTTGGGAGACTTTGCATTTGCGGAGAAAGTTTAGGTTTTTCCCTTTCTTTTTTCTTCATCTGGAATAAGTTTATAAACGATCCTAAACTTTCCTATTTTTATGGAGATTGAAATCTGGACCGAAAAATATAGGCCTAAGGATTTCGATGAAGTAGTTGGGCAAGATGAGATAGTAGCCAGATTAAAGGAGATGACCAAATCAAAGAATATCCCCCACCTTCTCTTCGCTGGTCCTCCAGGTACAGGTAAGACCACATTGGCTTTGATCATAGCTAAGAAGTTATTCAAGGATAGATGGAAAGAAAACTTACTTGAGCTTAATGCAAGTGATGAGCGTGGAATAGATACTATTAGAACTAAGGTGAAGGACTTCGCTAGGACGAAACCAATTGGAGAGGTACCATTCAAAATAATCCTACTAGATGAAGCTGATGCCCTAACTAGGGATGCTCAGCAAGCTTTAAGGAGAACTATGGAAAATTTTACATCCACCGCGAGATTTATCCTCTCCTGTAATTACTCAAGCAAGATAATTGAACCTATTCAAAGTCGATGTGCCATTTTTAGATTTAAACCACTAAGCAAGGAGGCAATCAAGAAATACTTGGCCCGCATTGCTGAGGCCGAGAAACTGAAGCTCAGCGATGAAGCATTGGAAGCTCTCTACGAAGTCAGTGAAGGGGATGCTAGGAAAGCTGTAAATACTCTACAAGCCTGCGCCTCTCTCTCAAGTAAGATCAATGAGGATATCGTGTATGAAGTAGCTGGGTATGCTAAACCCAAGGAAATTATGGAGGTGCTAAAGCTGAGTCTTGATGGAAAGTTTGAGGAGGCTAAGAAAAATATGATTTCCACAATGATCAAATATGGGATCTCTGGAATAGATGCAATTAAGATGATTCAGAGAAATGTAATGAACTTAAATCTACCAGATGAAATCAAGATCAAACTCCTAGAAACCATAGGAGAATATGAGTTCAGGATAGTAGAGGGAGCAGATGAGTTCTTGCAGATTGAGGCCCTTCTAGCTCAGTTTTATCTCATCGGTAGATCCTTGAAAAGATGAGCTTTGCAATCAAGCATGCTCCCAAGAGCCTTAGGGAATTTGGAGATCAGGAAACTGCGGTAAAAAAGGCTGTAGACTTCATCAAGAACTTCAAGAGGATGAAGAGAAAAGCCCTTCTCTTCTATGGTCCTCCAGGTACAGGTAAAACCTGTCTAGCTAAAATCCTCGCCAGAGAATTTGGACTTGAACTGGTGGAACTGAATGCAAGTGATAAGAGGGATGCTGCTCAGATCAGGAGAATACTCGGAAATGCTATCCTTCAAAGAAGCCTAAGTCACAGGGGAAAATTGATCCTCATAGATGAAGTAGATGGTATTCATGGAATTGAGGATAGGGGAGGAGTTGGTGAAATCATCAAACTAATCCAGGAGACACCATATCCCATAATCCTCACAGCAAATAATCCGTATGATCCAAAATTGAGGAGTTTGAGAGAATATGTAGAACTAGTTGAATTCAAAAAGATAGGAAAAAGGGATCTCAGGAAAATTCTCCTCAGGATCTGTAGGCTTGAAAATATCGAAATAGATGAAAAAGCACTTGACTTAATAATAGAGTTTGCAAATGGGGATGCTAGAAGTGCTATCAATGATCTTGAGCTAGCATCCTTTGGGAGGAAGTTAATCAAAGAGGAAGATCTCCTGCTAAACTACAGAGATAGGGAGAAAAATATTTTTGAGGCGTTGGGTATGATCTTCAAGGGAAAAGGGATTAGAAGGGCGCTGCTCGCTCTAGAAAACTTGGATAGGGAGATCAGTGAAGTAATCCTGTGGATTGCTGAAAATATACCTAGGGAATATGAGAAACCTGAAGAGATAGCTCTGGCTTACGATTATCTGTCAAAGGCTGATCTCTTTCTAGCAAGGGCTGTAAGAACTCAGTATTATAGACTTGAAGTCTACGCAAATATTCTGGTTACTGCGGGAGTAAATCTGGCTAAGAAGGAAGAATATAAAAAGTTCACAGCTTACAGAAGTCCTGAAAAAATTGCAAGAATGTGGGAAACTACTCAATTCAGAAGAACGTTGAGATCTATAAGTGATAAGATCTCAGAAAAGTGTCACACATCGAGTGAAAATTCTTATAAATACTACGGATTCATGCTCAAGTTCATCTTCAAGCACAATAAAAAGTGGGGAAATGCGATAGCAAGTTATCTCGGTTTGAATGATGAGGAAATTAAGTTCCTCTCCTACTAGTCTATGATTAAGATCTGTCCCCTCTTCACGAATTTGATAGAGAGCTTAGGAAGCATTTGGGAATATTTCACCTTACCAATTTCTCTAGCAATCTGAGATAACTGGTCCCTATTTTGAAGTATGATGAAGATGAACTCTCCCCCCTCTCTAATTTTTAACTGAATGAAGCTTTCCCCAAACATGATTGATTCACCACTAGAAACAATTGAGAATATATCTGTAATTATGCCTATAAGTGAGCGATAATCTCCTTTACCCGCAAATATTCTATCACGCTCAAAGGCAAGTTCCAGGAAGCTCAGATTTTTTGGTATATCTTCCATTTTTCTAAGGAAAACAAAAATATCTGGAGTACCATCTGTAGCTAACTGCCATAGAGTACTTACATATGGAAATTTGGTCAAGTTGTATGGAAATAGAATTTTAATCCTAATTGCTGGGGAATTCCGATATACTTGCAGCAGATAAGTTACATTTCCAGCACTCAAATTTAAGATTTTCCTTAGACTTCCATCGTAAAGCAGACCCATATTTGAAAAATTGATAAACTGTTGTACATTTTCCCCGCTTTCCAAGTCTCTAACAACAGTGCTCACTTTTTCTGGAGAATTGCTGAACCACTCACCTGAAAGAAGTTTTATCTCCTCACTGAGATTAACTGAAACTCCTGTGAGAGTACTCCCAAATTCTCCAAAAGGAATAGCATCAGCATTTTCATTTCCATAGTATAGGTAGTAAACTCTTCTCGAATTTGGAAGGAGGGAAGTGTTGAAAACTAAGGTAAAATTAATGCAAAAACCTCCAACATATGTCTCGTCTATTACTTTAATTGGAATTTCGACCTCCTCAAAACTTTGGGGAGGATTAGTCTCCTCATATGAGACCTCTATATTCACTCCTCCCAAATAGCTCCCTGTGAGCCCCTTTCTCTTCCTTGGGATCTGAGCATCATCGCTTCCATAATACACATAATATGATCTGCTTGAGTTTGCAGGGAGACTCAAGGAGATGGTAAGTACAAGGTGAGAGGAGTTACAGCTTACGAGATCATACTCCATTAAATTCAAAGAATCATCGTAGAGATATACATCTCTACAATCGTTTTTGGCCTTACCCGAATGTTGGACTGTGATGTTAATGAGACCACTCTTGCTCATTCCATCAACCTCTTTCACCCTAATTTCCCTTCTAAATCTCCAGAGAGGTGGAGGAGTGGTAACCCTCACCTCCTGAGAACAGTTCCTAACTTCTCCTAAGCCCACTTCTATTCCTCTTATTTCAACAGCTCCATTTTTTAGGTTATTTGAGATTTCTTGGAGAGAAATTTCTCTCTTAATCCTCCAAGCCCTATCAAACCATGATGTATGCAAATTTCGGAAGAGGTTATAGTTCTTCCACGAAGCCCTGTAGAATTCATTTATTATTGTAAGATTTGGGAAAGTTGGAAATTTTGTACCAAATTCTCTAGAGGGACATCCACTTTGGCAATCATCCCACGTGTTATAGTATACGTAAATCTTACCCGAGTTCGGAATCCTTTCAACATCTAAATAAAATTCTGGGTTCCCAAAATCAAACCAATGCTCCAGATCGTTACCAATCGCGCTGGAAGTATTGGTAAAAGTTATATTATAGTATTTGAATAACTGAACATTGCTGAAAGTGCAGTTGTAGTCCAAATAATAAAAGCTTCCCCCCTCAATATTCTCTACATCCATGAAAATTGAAGTCCCATATACTTCTTTCAGCAGTTTCTTGTTCTCATCCAAAATTCTCATATTGCATACTGCTGTACCAGATGCTGGAGCAATTCTTATGGAAAAACTTCTTTTATTTTCTGGAACGTGAAATCCAAAGTTTCCGCTAGTTGTCCTTACTGAGAGGAGCAATCTTTCTCCAGCCACCACTAGTTTTGGAAGAGTAGAATCAATAGTATAATAAATCAGACCTACTACTGGAGGGACCTGTCCTAAAAAACTCATAGTCACATTGACTTTGTAAATCCCCCTCCTTCCCTGGATGAGATAAGTATCATTGTGGTTTGTCTGAAAACATTCCTCAGTTGCATTTGGATAGGTAACACAAATCCTAATGAAGAATTGTAGCATTTGACTTTCGTCATGGATATTGATAGTTAAATTGAAATCCTTTCCCTCCAAATTTAGGAGGTAAAATTCATTTCCCCTCACAAAATACTCCTCAAAACCGGCAGGTCCATAAACCTCTTGCCATAGGTCAAATTCTATAGGATTGCCTATATGGTCTGTTACCTTTATCGAATCCAAATTAACTGTCCCATTTAATTTGACCTTGATCCTCTCTGGAAGGTAACTTTTCCAAACTACTTGAACTATCTGCCTGTTTAGAAAAGTAGGGTCTGCCCAGTCCGATTGGAATGAAAATCTCTCATAATTAGATTTGAGGGAAAAGTTGGTGTGGATAGAATATCCCTTACCCCGCAAAATTAGAAACCTGTCATTGACTACTTGATCCACAAAATCCGAGAGGCTTTCGATTTTATTTAGTCTCACGAGCGGGGGATTATCCCAAAGTTCACTGAATTCAAGCGTCTGAGTAAAATTTCTAAGATGAGGATAGAAAAGGATCTTAAATGCTTTTACCTCACCTAAGAAAATTTCATCCCTGATTGCTCTTATCTGAATAAACTTCTCTGTAGTGCTATTTATTCCTATAACTTGAGATACTGGAGAAAGTATTTTTGCCCCCATTCCAAATTCCTGCGGTGGGACTGAGAAAAGATCGAGCCACTTTATCTCTCCTAGAGGAATGGGTGAACTCTGCATGGAATTGGAGGAAGAGTCTATATAGTTGGGAAGCACACTTGAATTAACAGTGAAAATGTATTCATATGTAGCTATTATCTGGTTGCTGAAATTACCTACTTCCTCTATGAGAAAGAAATTGGGGTAATAGTAATGGGTCTGAATAAAGCTTTCCCCATCGATGGTAGCCCCTGTGGAACTTTTATGGCTACAATTAATCTCCAACACTCCTAAAAAGGGTCCATTTGCCAGGATCCGGAAAGTAGCGTCATTACAATTCTCTTGAAGATATTCTACTTGATTAAATATAAGTTTACTCTGGAAGCTTAAACCGCTTGCATTGTAAATAGAATTTAAATTGAAATCTTTGATGAAGAGTTTGGTAATGATTCCTCCCCTATCCTTGGAAATGTGGAGTATATAAGATACTGTCTCAACAACAAACTCATCAATTTTCTCAGAAATTTTGACTAAGCTTGGATAAGATGCTTTCCTCACTCTTGGTTCTTGACCTTCTTCATTGAAGTATAGGTAATAGTCTTTCTCTCCTACTGACCTCTGATCAAGAAATACTATTCTCACTCTCCCCCTACTTACTTGAAATGCTTGGGATGGAACCTCAAACCCCTCCTTGTCAGCAAGCCTCATCGAGTCTACATCAAATTCTTTTGGGATCTCAACTTCTGGGGAAAAGGTCCAAATCTTAGCCTCATATCTGTCTAGGAGTGTGAATGAGGCTCTGTTTTGAAATTTGAAATCTAGCCACTCCTTAAGGAGGATCTGTTCAATTTCCTCGATGCTGTACTTCAAATTGAGTACATCTCTCGATACCAGTTCTGTGCTCGTAAGGCTCCTCACCTTAATTTCCTCAGCAATTAGAGTATAGCCAAAGATCATGAGAATAGCAATTACAATTACTACCATAGAAGCTACGAAAAACTGGGCTCTCTTATCTCCTCGATCCATATAACTTGATGGCTACAATCCCTCTTTCAAATCCTATACTTTCCATACACATATAAGCTTTACCCCTGATCGGCCTTGAAATGATAAATTCTCCTCCATCCTTCAGTTCATTCTCTAGTAAATTTACTGCCAAGTTTGATCCTGTAAATTCAATGTAGGGAAAACTCCTCACTTCTGCACCTCCTACTTTAAACTTTAGATACAGAATTTTCCTCTCAAATGGCATGACCCTCGGTACTTTTATTATGAGATCGTAGGTAGATGTTCTCTCAGCAGTCCCTATTAATTTTGTCACCGTAGCTTGGCTCTCAGCTAACTCATAATAAAATTCTGGGAATATCTTTGAAATGCTATTATTATTGGAGTAGTATACATATGCTTTGAAGCTTCCCTTACCAAGCTTTTTAAGGTTGACTGTAAGATTTACTATGGCTGATGTACCCCCAGCTTGAGAAATAAAATCTCTCACTTCTACCCTCATCTTTTCTCCGCCCAAATAAAATTGGATAGACCTATTATTTATCTCCCCATTTCCAAATGTTGTGAGGAAAAGGTTATCGAGAGTCAAATTGAGTTCCTCCCACTCTTCAGATGTCTGGATGGTAATTGGAATCCTAAACCAATTATCCCCTACCCACAATTGAAAATCTCCAAATTCCGAATCTCCTACCCTTATTGAATTCTTATTTATTCCCCTAGGAAAATGGTAAGTGAAAGCTGCTAGCTCGTCTTCTAAGGTAATATTTGTGGGATTGATGATCATCACATTATAGAGAGTATACTCAAGCTCCAGTTGAAGATTCGCCACTTCAGCCAATTTGGAAAACATGAAGTCCAGTTGGGAGAAACCATAGTTTCTGTATACCTCTTTCATTGCCTGAGTTTGTGAAACTGTCTTTAAATAGCTGCAGAGCGTTTGAATAAAAATTAAATCCTCTCTAGACTGTTGTTGCATTATAGGTACTATCATCTGGAAGAATATGAATAAGAGCACAATCATACTAATTGTTACCTCCACCATCTTAACGAATCCTCTCATATGTACCACAACCTTACATTCAACTCAATTGGGAAGCTCAGGTTATCTTCGTGGAGCATAGAGTAATGTCTGAGCAAATAGTATCGTTCATATATTCCACCCCTATAGCCGAGATGATAATAATATCTTAATTTTCCCACGATGAAATTCAAATCCTCAAAGTTGCTACTGAATTGAGCGATTTTAACTAAGAATGAGGTGTTAGTGAGGCAGATTATCCTGATTATTTTCTTCAGATTCCTCCTAGCAAGTAAGTTTACTTCCAGAAGGTTGGCCCCATAAATTTTAATCCCTTCCCTTATTTGGTCTACTCCATCCTCAAAGTTCTCTAAACTTACAGCAAATTCTATGTGGGACGGAATTTCTAGGGAAAAATTGGTCCAAAATTCCTGATCATTAGTAGAGAGTTCCACCACAATTTCATATCCTTTCCTATGAAGATAGAGATACTTACCGAAGAGCTCAAGATCCTCATCTTGGTATGGCATCTCAAATCCCAAGAGCTTGAATTCCACTTCCAATCGAGTATTTGGAAATGCTACTGTGAGGAGCTCGTTGATTTGCTGGATGGTAAGCTCAGTTTTCAAATACTTGGAGCTAAAGATGAGTATTTCCTTTTCTCTACTTTCCGATAAAAGAAAGTTGGAAATAGTTGGAAGTGTGGAATTGAAGATCTGGAGCATTACTGTAAGGAATAAAAAAAATACGAATGAACTGAGTATTAGATCCACATCTACTATTTGGCCCCTACGCAACTTCCACACCTATTCTTTCATCGATTTGTATACTTTCTCCCAGCCCAGTAGTATAACTTCCACTTACTCCAATAGTGAGATTGCCTCTAATCGTAGGAATTTTGAACTTCCCCTTAAACTTACCCTCTGAGTCGGTAACCACAGTTATGGTTTTACTCCACTCAGGATGTTCTAGAGACAAATTGAGTAGTACTCCTTTGATGGGAGATACATCTACTAGGAGTTGACAAGTAATTTCTACCTCCTGTCCACTACTAATTATGCCTGTAGGCAATTCACATTTTACTTCCACACTTCTTGGCATGATGAAAAGGGCATAAGCTATTAATGAAACTATCAAGAGAAATATAGAATATTTCATTCCCATCAGAGCTTTTCCTTCCTTCGTCTTTCCAATGATTATTCCATTTACAAGGGCTGAAACTATAAGGGTTATGAGGAATAGTGTCTTGAAATGGTCTACTGCTTCTGCAGGATTAATCACCGCTATTGGCAGTAGAGCTGTTTGAGCACCTTTCAGAGAGTAAAAAGAGCTCAGCAATGGTAAGAATAATTTATATACCATCACCAAGATCACTATGAAAACGAATTGAATGATAATCAGAGTAAGCACTTGCTGGGAAATGATTGAGCTTCTCTCACTTTCTATCCTCTTAATTATGGTCATATTCTCGATAGTGGACTCGATTACAGCGGCTATGTCTCCACCACTCCTAGAGCACTCAAGCAATACAGTAGCTCCCCTGAGGAGAAATGGACTATCTTTCACTCCTTCTGCGAAACTTTTTATCACCTTCGGAAATGGTACATCCCAACTCAACTGTGTTGCCATTTTTCTCACTTCAGGAGTAAGCGGACCGTAATCTATGTTAGCGCAATGCATAATGGCTTTAGGCAGTGTCATTCCAGCCTTTACTCCGCTTAAGATATCTCTAAGGAAGTCTGGGAATCTTTCCTCCATCCCCCTGATCTTTTTTGATGTAAGATAGGTATAGAAGAAACTAGGTAGAATGGCTATCACGCTAGAAATGGTGATGAGAATAATGAGTTTGGAGAGAGAAATCCCGAAAATGAAGAGTGAAATGATGAAGAAAATTATGGATATAAGGATAGAGAGGGCCGAGATCTCTCTTTTACCGAGTGTAACTTTCATCTTACATCTCCATAGGGGAAATAGCTCTCACAACACTTATATATATGACTGCTCCTAGCGGGAGTCCAAAGATTATGAGGAGATATTGGATTATCTTGATGAACTCGAAGCTTCCTCCAATAAGGCCCAAAATAGTGGTTAGAACAATTGCGAAAACAATTCCCACGATAACGAGAGTGATGTACATCTGGAGAATCATCGCCATGGTCCTATTGAATTCATCTAGTTTCCTTCTGTATTCAGTTATCGAGGCCCTAGCCTTTTCACTTAAATAAATCTTTAGGTCTGCTCCAGCTGAAACTGTAGCCTGCATTCCGAAGAGTATTTCCTGAAATGTTTCTGATGGTACCTCTGGAATGACTCTGGAAATAGCGCTCACTATATCTAAACCGAAAACCTTAACATTTGAGACGATTTTTGAGGAGATCCTAGAAATTTCTCCGAATTCCTTGAGTTCTGAAAGAGCCTCGAAGATAAAAATCGGATATGCTCCACTGGCAGCAATTGTAGTCATATAATTTAAGGCAAATGGCATGAGATTATCGATTTTTGCTCTTCTGCTGTTGGTGACGAGGATCGGATACATATAAGTGAAAATTCCTGTGACTGCAGCTGCTATCGTTGGGAAAATAATAGTCAGAAGAATTGTAATTGCTATATTTGAAGTTATGAGGAAAGAAAGGATGAAAATTGGAATGGCAGTACCTATGAAGACTAAAAGAGCGTTCATGAATAGTATGGAGAGATACTCCTCCAATGTATACTTGAGATCAGCTTTTTTTAGATATACGCCTAATTCCTTAGCTATTGACACATATCTCTTGGTTAAATTCCTAAAATTCCTAAAGGCAAACTCAGCATAGGTTATCATTAACTTCCCTCTATCATCATCCTCTCCACCTCATCGGGATTCAGGTAGTAAAGGCTTATGATCTTAGAGAACTCTCTATAATCATTAATCCCTTTTTCCCTTACCCATCTGATCACCTTTACCCTCCTCCTCAACTCGGCCTTTAAGCTCTCTATGCTGTAACCCATCTTCTCCCTTATCTTATCAAGAATTATGCTCTTGAAGAAGATAAATCTATCCTGCTCTGCATCCCACCTCATCACCACATTCCTTATCAGCTCCTTACGTTTGAAGTCGTAACCAACTATTTCGTCTATTTCCCCCACTCTCCTCACATATCTTCCTTCCCTTCTCACATTGGTAAGAAATACTATTACATCTAAACTCTCCAAGATGGATAGAGGAAGATCTATTGGCTTCGTGGTCAACCTTTCTATTACTGCCTCCATTGAATCTGCGTGAATTGTGCCCAAGCATGCATGTCCAGTAGCCATTGCCTGGAACATCACATACGCCTCTTTTCCCCTCACCTCTCCCACTATTAGATAATCAGGCCTCTGTCTTATAGCACTTCTCAGCAGGTCGAACATAGTTACTTCCCCATATCTCCCCATCTCTATTACAGTTCTGGCTACTTGAGGTACCCAGTTTGGATGAGGTAATCTCAGCTCAGGCGTATCTTCGATGGACACTATTTTGGCTTCAGGCCTTATCAGAAGGGAAAGACAGTTTAAGAAAGTGGTTTTCCCTGAGGCAGTGGGGCCTGCTACAAGGATGCTAAGCCCATTCTCTATTAAAAGCCACAGGTATGCGAAGATCTCAGCATTAGCTGTGCCGAAGTTTATCAAATCAACAGGAATCAATGGTCTCTCAGTGAACTTTCTTATAGTAAAGTTGCTTCCCCTCCTAGCTATATCGCTCCCTAACGTAGCTTGTACCCTAGATCCATCCGGAAGGGAGCCGTCTAGGAGAGGTTCAGCTACAGTCAAATTCTTTCCACACTTCTGAGCAAGTTTCAGCACGAAATTGTCCAATTCTTCTCTATCCGCATATACTACATTTGTCCTTATCTCTCCAAACAACGGATTTCTATGGTAAACGAAGATTGGCATTCCTACTCCATTGCAAGAGATATCTTCTATATTTGGATCGTGCATGAGTGGCTCTATCCTCTCCAATCCTAAGAAATCTCTGTAAACATAGTATCTGAATTTTAGGAGTTGTTCCTCAGTAAGCTTCAAACCCAGCTCACCGATGATCTTCTCCATCTTATTCATCAAGTAAGTATAAGCAGCACTTGTCTCAGCTTTGGTAAGGTCTATATCTAGCTTTTTCCTTAGCAATTCCTTGACTTCACCAAAGATCTTTGTCTCCACTGGAGTTAACTCAGGCTCGATCACGTAATATACTATAGATCTGCTCTCAGGATCCCATCTAATGTTTGCAAAAGCCATTAGAACTTCCCTATCTCCCATTTTAATGCTGATAAGGGGATGGATCTCATTTATTGACTCGAGTTTTTCCAGAATCCTGACCGAAATCGCTTCCTCCCCTTTTACCTCTTTTTCTATATCGCTTATATCCACAGGTTCATACTTTTCCTTTATTTCCCTCAATTTGGTAGATTCCTCCCTCTCTTCCTTCTTCTCCTTCTCCTTTGGGTATTTGGGAAGAATTAAGGGCAGGGATGGAAGCTGAAGTTGAGGGAGGAGCGTTATTGGAGGAGTTGGCAACCCCTCAAATTTTTCAATGGTCAACCTACGGCTGGCCTCAGCTAGTTTCTTACCCAGTCTGGTTATAAATCTCCTCGGCATTTCAACCAAACCATGCTTTTATATTTATTACAGTGTGTGTGGCATTTATAATTTCTTCTCCCTTCCTCAAGATCAATTTGTGAATTCCTGGTGAGCCAGCCATGCATGGGTATTGACAACTCAAATTGAGATTGTGATATCTATGATATTCATCTTTCAGGGATCTGAGGATCAACTTCATTTCTATCGAATCTCCATAATTCTTTCCAATAAGTACACCATACTTATCTACTCCATACGTTCCTACAATCTCTTGCTCTGGAGCACTCGGATTATAGGGTAGTTCAAAGTAACCTCCAAGAGGCACCCAAACACTTGGAATAAGCTGGCTGCCTACCCTTATCTTGAAAAGAAGAATACTCTTCCCAATTCTCCCATCATAATAAATTGAAACTGAATCTCCAGAATCTAAAGAAATTTCTATCTCATCACTTCCTACAATTGGTATCCTCTCAATCCTTTCTCTGATCTCAACCATTTTATTAAGGCTTACTGAATACTTGCTCTGATCAGCACTTTTTTGAAGAATAGGAAGTCCCCAGAGATAGGCTACAATTACAAAAGATATGGCCATGGCAAAGATGAGTAGAGTGCTAACAATCACAGAAATTCCTCTATTCATTGAATAAAGGAATAAATGGCAGAATAAAAAACTTATGCAGCCGCTCTACAACTTGCGGAAATTGTAGACCCTTGGGGAGAACTTACTGTGATGGAAAGTTCATCACCCGCGCTAATTGAGCAACTTACTTGGATTGGGCCTTCTACTGCTCCTGGGTTAAGAGGATTAGCTGCAGCATAGTTATATGTACAAATTGGACCTTCCCAATTACCTGTAGTGGGATTTAGTCTGCTAATTGATACTGACCAAGTACCTGCAGGAATAGCTCTGCTACCGACATTTCTCACAGAAACCGTTATTTCTTCTGAGCCAGCAGGTGGAGTAGCATCACATGTATAGGAGGCTATTGAAATTGGCTCAGGTGCAACCCTAGTAGTCGGTAGAATCCCTGGGAGGAATCCTGACATCCACATCCAAACAGCAGCTACGGCAGCAATAGCGATAACCACTAGCAAAACTAAAGTAATTACATCAATTATCCCTCTCTTATTCATATCACCACCTTCAAACTTAGAAAAAATGCCAATTATTTAAAACTTTCCTTCTAAGCTCTAACTATCCTCTCTATTAATCCTCGGGTATATGTTCTCTTAAGATATGTAGTAAGCTCTCTAATGGTCTCCATCATCTCCTTGTTCTGCTCTTGAATTTTCTTCAGCTCATCTACAACCGGAGCCAAATTTACTACACTGCTTTCGCTCTCTATCTCAGTAGCCTGTCGTAGCAGGTTTACCATCTCATCTAAATCCTTTAGAACCTCCGCATGTTTAACTAAGAGTTCTGTAATCTTGGTCTGGAGAGTTAAATTGATGGTAATTAACTTATCTATCTGCTCGCTCAACTTCTCCACATCTTTCTTAAATTCATCGAGAGGGAGGGTAGATATCTTACTTCTCCTTATCTCTTCTAACTCCTTCTGAATTTTCTTGATGGGAGAAATAGGTACAAGCTCGTACTCCACACCCTCTTCCATTAAAGAGGGAAGTAGCTAAGAGTATAAAAAATTTTTGAATGAAATAAAGAAGTTTATCGTCTCTTCTTTTCCATTAATTGGTTCTTGATTCTCTCTAGCTGTAGAGCTACGTAGATAAGGAACATGGTAGCGACCCACAGCATTATTGAAGATATCGCCTCAAACCCCACTGCAGATCCTGGAAGCTCTATTGAAGTAGTGAAGGCATAGGGATAGATGAAGAGACCTCCAAAGAAGAATACGATGAGAATCGCTAGTAGCAACACCTCGGTTAAGGAAAGAGGTCTTACTTCCATAACCCCACCTACTTTTCCTAAAAATTATGGGATTTTAAGCTTTTTGTTTTTTAACTAGAAAAACGCAATGGTCTCTCTCAAATGGTTCCAGCCTTTTATAATCTACTATCTCAAAATTTTGCCTCCTTAGCTCCTCCTCAACCTTCTTGAAGATCTTAGATGGTTGCTCTACCACATCTATACTCCTAGCCTTCACCGCAAGCATCCCGAAACTATTTTGCCTGAGGAAGTATTCACAATTTCTGATGAAGATTTCCACTTGATTCCTTTGAGCTATGTCTTGAAAAACGAAATCCACTTCCTTAATAAGATCTCCATATTCCTCGATCTTGGAGGCATCTGCCAAGATGGGAAGCATATTTTCCCTAGGAGCACATCTTAAGATTAACTCCCTCAAAACTCTGTCGGAAATCTCAACACAATATACTACCCCATCCTTCCCCACGATATCGCTACAATAACTAGCTGTTTGCCCAGCTGCTGCCCCCAGATATAGAACTCTACTTCCCTTTTGGATTGGAAGAACCTTGAGGCCATTTAAGATGGCTGCAGCTATCTTACTACGATTGGGAATCCACTCTCTATACTCTACATCACCTATGGTGAAAAGCCTCTCATCTGAGAACCTGAATCCTTTCACCAAATTCTTAGTAGCTAGAATCTTGCCCCCATTTTTTAGGAAAAACACATTCGCATTTACCTTACTTTTTTCCACCCTCATCTTTTATCCTCTTTATTCTCTCTTGAAGCTCCTTCAGTATGATTTCACTTCTATCCTCCTTTCCGTACACATCTACCTTAGTTGCTATTGCTATCTTCGAAGCTAAAGTACGAGCGATCTTTCCCCTATCTTTGAGGGGAGCTCCCTTAACCAGTGGATGAGCGAGAATGTAACCATGTTTCGGAGGCTTAGCTCCTTTCCTCAAATGCCTAAATAGGGCTTTTTCAGCCCCTAAAAGTTGAATTGTGCTTGCGGGAAGTCTTGCCAAGGCTTCAAGGCTACCAGCAGCAGCTACAAGCTTTGCTCCGATCAAGGGAGTAGCTACTTTGCTCAGATTTGGAGCAATTCTATTCATTTTAGCCTCAAGATGGGCAGTTATCTCATTTTTTAGGTTTATAAGATCTACTGCTCTTTTGGCATAGACTTTAATGATCCTCAGATCTTCCTCTCCAAATTCAGAGCCCATGCTTTCCAAGCTCAGTTTTAGCTGTGTAGCAACGAATTCGCGGCGCGGATCTATAGCTACAAGTCTCACTATTTTCTCATAATCTCCAGCAGCATGAATGGCCTCGGGAAAGAAATTTCCATAGAGCTCTACTATTCTTTCCAGAAAGATATTTATCACTTTATTAAGTTCGTCTAAGCCGTTTATGAGATTTATTATAATCTTATCCTCAAATGGCATAGCCTTCATCTTAAGCTTGCACAGCTCTACGAAGAACTGTCGTCTAAACCTCCTGAATTCCTGCTTCCCCTTGAAGATTCCTAGCTCATCTAGCAATTGTATTTCTTCTTTCCAGAAACTCTTCTTCACCTCTTTAATTTGAATCCCCCTCTTAGCCAGTTCATCTAACAATTCTTTTAATTTGACCTCATAATTGAGGTAGAACTCTGCTGCTTGCATAGGGGAAAATAGAATCTTCTCTATTACCTTTCCTCCCTTGAATACAAGAACTCCAAACATATAGACTCTTGCTTCCACAATTAAACTGCTATCTGAAAACTTTTAAAGCTTTAGATTGGTTAAAGCTAAGAATGAGGGTGGAGATCCTGAAGGAAAGTAAGGAGGAAATTGAGATCAAATTGGATGAAAACCACACTTTATGCAACTTGCTCACAGACGAGATCAGAAAAGACAAGAGCGTGATAGCCTGTGCTTATAAGATCGAACATCCTCTCAAGAAGGAGTTTAAGATCTTCGTAAAAACGAATGGAAAAGATGTAAGGAAAGTGATTAGGGAAAGTATAGAGAGGTTGGAGAAACAATTTATGGAACTTTACAAGCAACTGAAGAAGTAAAGATGGATGTGAAGAAGGAAATTAGAGTTTTGGGGATAGATGATGCTCCTTTTATTAAGGGTAAAAGTAAGGAGGTACTTGTGATAGGGGTGGTCTTCAGAGGTGGTGAGTTCCTAGATGGAGTACTCAGCACCTATATAGAATGTGACGGGAACGATGCCACTCAGAAGATAATCGAAATGGTGAATCGGAGTACACATCGTCTCCAGCTCCGCGTGATGATGACAGATGGAATAGCATTTGGAGGATTCAATTTGATAGATATTCAAGAAATCTTTGAGCAAACAAAAATTCCTGTAATAGTAGTAATGAGATATTATCCTGATGTGGAAAGGATGAAACATGCTCTCATGAAATTCTCAGATTTCCAAGAAAGGGTAGATAAGCTCCTGAAGGCTGGAGAAATCCATGAGTTCCAAGTGAAGCAAGGGAAGATCTATTACCAATTTCATGGCACAACTCGGCAAATGGTGGAGAGAGTCCTTCAGACCACATTGAAGAGAGGATTGGTACCAGAGCCATTGAGGGTAGCTCATTTAATTACAACAGGCATAGTCTTTGGGGAGAGCAGGGGAAGAGCATGAAATGGAGAGAAAATCTCAGGAAGCTCTGGAAGCTCATATTCCTAGAGGAATCTTGGAAAGGATACTTGGCCTTCCTACTCTTCCTCTTGATCCTCTTTTACTTCCTATTTAATTTCCTCCTTCCACATGCATTTCAGATAGTGGATATAGTAGCCATAGTTTCGGAAAGTATGGAGCATAAGAATGTAGATGATACCTTTTACAAATTCTTCTTGCAGAGAAATTTCACACTCGAAGAGATCAGGAAATTTGATTTCAGTGACGGAATTAATAGGGGGGATGTAGTTCTAGTAAAAAAGATAAGGCCTGAGGAACTGAAGGTGGGAGATGTCATTGTCTTTAACTCTCCGAATGGTAAGATCATTCATAGGGTAATAAGCATAGAAAATGGAAGTGTAACTACTAAAGGAGATGCAAATCCTTCTCCCTTAGGCTTTGAGCAACATATAAGTGCCCAGCAAATTATAGGGAAAGCGTATCTCCGAATCCCATACTTAGGATATCCGAGAATCCTTCTCCTCATGCTTCTAGGGGTCTAGGATGAGAGAGCCAAGGAATATTGAGGAATGTGTATACTTTGCTAGGAAACAATTGTTCAACGATTCGAATGAAGCAAAGGGCTCAATCATGGCTTGGGTGTTAAAGGGAGAGGAAGACAGAATTTACCTCAAATATACCTGTCCCTTCTGCAATTACAGAGGAGAGCTTTCTCTGCCAAATATATGGAAAAGGAAAAGAATGGAAGGAAAATATAGAGAAGTAGTAGAATTTACTTGCGAGGCCTGTGGACGTGAATGTATGTTGGTGAAGGAAGTACCTAAGAGGAAAAGATACTCCAGATCCCTTTGAGTGCTAGGAATGCTAACAGGATAGAGGCAACTTCTCTGAGACTTCCAAAGGATATGGAAATCCACGCAATAACTGCCGTAATTAAGTCTAATGCACCTAATACTAGGATTAAAGAAGGTCTCATTTCCTTGTAGGAATACTACAAAGATAAAAAACTGTCGGGGCCGGGATTTGAACCCGGGACCTCCAGGTCTCCCAGAGGCTCATGAGCCTGGCATTCTACCGCTAAACTACCCCGACTATTAAGAATTAAATTTGGCCTTCTTTTAAAAATTTAGATGCACTAATTGCTGCTATTGCTCCTTGGGCGCATGCTACTACCAACTGCTGTGCAATTCCAGTTACATCTCCGGCAGCAAATAAGCCTGTTATATTCGTCCTCATTCTCTCGTCCACCTTAATAAAATTGTTTTCGTCCAGCTGAACATTTAGTTTACTCAGAAACCCTATATTTGGAACTTGGCCTATGGCTATGAAAAGTCCATCCAACTTCAGTTTCTCATCCTCCCCACTTTCCACGTTTCTAATCTTGATCCCACTGAGAAATTTCTCCCCATACAGCTCTACAATTAGGTAGGGCACTTTAAATTCTACATTTCTAAATCGTCGTAATCTTTCCACCAGTACTTCCTCAGCTCTAAACTCCTTTCTCCTATGAATCAAATATACTTTTGAGCAAAGTTCAGCGAGTAATAGAGCATAATGGAAAGCTGAATTTCCCCCTCCCACCACCGCCACGGTTTTTCCCTTGAAGAGAGGAGCATCGCATGTAGCACAGTAGCTAATCCCTTTCCCAACGAATTTCTCCTCTCCACTTATCCCAAGCTCTTTGTGTGTAACTCCACTTGCTATTATCACACTTTTTCCCTCAAACATCTTACCACTTGAGGTAAACACAAGAAAGACCTCTTCCTCCTTTCTCACCTCAACTACTTTATCAATTACTATCTCTACAGGCAAATTTTTCACTTGCTTCTCAAGTCTGCTTGCCAGCTCGAATCCTGAAATAGATTCGAAGCCAGGATAATTCTCTATAGTGGTAGCTAATAGGAGAAGGCCTCCTATTGCTTTCTCCTCTATGAGTAGCGTCTTTAGGTTCCTCCTAGCACTATAAATTGCTGCAGTACAACCAGCTGCCCCTCCTCCAATGATTATTGTATCATAGCTCATCTTGAAGCTAGGATTCTCTCCTTAGCTATAGTTATAGCAACTTCCCTTGGATTTATCTTCTCCTCCTCACTTCTCTGCAACACTATTTCTGTATATTTTGAAATTCTTTTCTCTATTTCCTTAAATGCTAATTCCACCTTACTTCCATACTTATGCTCCACCCAAGAACTTATTACACCTCCAGCATTGGCCACAAAATCTGGGACAATTTTTACTCCCCTCTTAAATAACTCATCTTCCACTTCATATTTGATTGGGATATTTGATCCCTCCACTATTAGCCTAGCTTTAATCAAGTTGAAGTTTCTTTCGTTGATGGTCTCGCTGGCTGCTGCCGGAATGAAAACTTCTGCCTCTACCTTAATGATATCTCCTGGTAAAAGCACTTCCCCACCTTTATACTCAATTACCTTCCCTCCCCTTTCCTTAATCTGAATAAGCTCCGGAATATTGAGTCCATCCTTTCTATATATTGTCCCGCTGGTATCAGAGACTGCTACGATCTTAAATCCAGCCTCGCTAAGAAACTTAGCTGCACTTCTCCCAACGTTTCCGAAACCCTCTATACTAATTGTTATCTCGTGACCATAATTGAAGAACTCCAAAGCCTTTACTACTGCCTTAAACACTCCAAAACCTGCTACTCCAAGTTCGTGAGGAATTCCGTTTAATTCCAAAGGTTTACCAGTGCACGCTCTGGGAGAACCATTTCCTTCAATGAACCATTTCATCTCCAGAGCTCCAGTATTCATGTCAGGAGCTCCAATATATTTAGTAGGAGCTATCCCTCTTAACAGCTTCCCAAAATTTCTAAATACCTTTTCCCTAAACTCCTTAGGATGGCTCTTTGGGTCGAAGACTATTCCCATCTTAGCTCCTCCGAATGGGAGTTCATGGAGAGCGCATTTCCAAGTCATGATCCTAGCTAGTTTCGAAATCTCTTCAAGAGTTACATTGGGAGTGGCCCTAATTCCTCCCTTCCCAGGCCCGAATACAGTATTGTCTATACAGAGGAAGGCAATAGTTTTAGTCTCCCTATCGTAGAATTGGGCTGTGAGCTCTGGCCCTATATCATCTACTTGGCTCTTCATAATTCCTCTGCGATCTGCTTAAGACGTTCTATCCTCTTATATGTAAGGGGATGTGTGGAAAAAAGCTCAAGCAATCCGTATCTCTTTTCTTTCTCCATCTCATATCTCAGACTCTCATTACTGAAAGGATCGGAAATGTAGAATGCTCTGAGGGCTGAATGTACTTGAGTCTTTCTATACTTCGGTAAGTTATAAGATATCTTAGCTAGGGCTGAGGCTAAGCCTTTAGGATTCTTGGTTATGTAGGCGGAAAATCCATCTGCAAAGTACTCTCTACTCCTCGAGATCCAAAGCACAATCAGTTGACCTACAAATCTTGCTAGTAGTGCAAATAAGAAAATTAAAACACCTAGTCCACCCCTCCTTTCATCTCTTGGAGTTAGAGCTAAAGCAAGATAGTATAGGAGGATTGGTAAAGTGCTAGCTATACACATTACTACCATATCCCTGTTTCTTATATGGCCTAGCTCGTGAGCTATCACTGTTTTTACTTCTTCCCTATCCAAAAGTTCAAGCAGTCCTGTGTGGATTGCCACATTCCCTGAGTTTTTACTCCTACCAAATGCAAAGGCATTTGGGGTGGGATCATCAACTAGATATAGCTTAGGCTTCTTCATACCCTCTCTCTCACAGATCTCCTCGACGATCTGGTGAATCCATAGGTGTTCCCTCTTGTCAAGCTCCCTCATTCTATATAGAGATCTTATGATTACTGGAGAAAGCCACCACTCAATGAGTAGCATAGAGAGGGAGAGGATGAGGGCAAGCGAGAGAGCACTTAGACCACTTGCTCCTGAAAGCCAGATAAGTAGGGAAAAAATACCTGCAACTATTCCGAATACTAAAGCGAGTGTGAAAGTGGCTATCAGTTTTAACCTAAATAATCCCTTCATCTTATAAGGATAAAAGCTCATTTTTTAAAAAACTTATGAAGTTTCTCTGCTCAATACCAATCTTTAAAAATTTATGTTTTAATATCCCAAACTTTAAAAAACACCAAACTCTTAAGTTTAGCATGAAAATCTCTGAATTGAGAAAAGGAGCGAAGAATGTAGATGTGCGTGGAGTGATAATTGAAATCTCTGAACCTAGGGAAGTTAACACAATCTATGGGAAGAAACTAGTAGCAAATGCCACTCTTGAGGATGAAAGTGGTAGGATAAAGCTCAGCCTTTGGGAGAAACAAATTCAACAAGTGAGGGTTGGGGATATTGTGGAGATCAAAAATGGATATCTTACGGAGTTCAGGGATGAACTCCAATTAAATGTGGGGAAATATGGTAAGATCCTTGTTGTGAGAAAAGAATAGGGAGATGGAGCTTATCTTGGGAACTCTTTCTCAGAAGCTTCGCGAAATTTGGGGAAGGGAAGTTAGGTTGGAGCTCACCAAGAGAGCTGAGTTTGGAGATCTCTTCACTACGATAGCTTTTCAAATAGCTAAAGAAGAGGGGAGAAGTGCTAAAGAAGTGGCAGATGAATTGATCAAAAAAATCGATCTGAAAGAACTCGAATTCGTTGAGAAGGTGGAAAATGCAAACGGTTATATTAACTTCTTTTTGAAGAAAAGTAGGTTTGTAGAGTCTGTCTTGAAGGAAGTGCTCGAGAAGGGAGAAGCATATGGAAGTCTTGGAAAATGTGGAAAAATAGTAGTGGAACATACTTCAGCCAACCCTGTGCACCCAATCCATATAGGTACGCTGAGATGTGCTGTAATTGGGGATACTCTCGCAAGGGTCTTAGCTAAGGCTGGCTATGAAGTTGAAGTGCAGAATTACATAAATGATCTTGGAAGACAGGTTGCTATTCTTCTACTCGGCCTAGAGAGGTACAAAGAGAAGTTTAGTGGAAAAAAATTTGACCATTATCTCGGAAGTATTTACATCAAAGCTAATGCCGAAGTGGAGCAAAACCCCCTGTTAGAGGAAAGGGTGCGGGAAATCTTATTTGAGCTTGAGAGCCTTACAGGTAAGTATCATGAGATGAAGGAAAAGGTAATCCCAAGATGTGTTAAAGCTATGCTTCAAACTCTATGGAAGTTCAATATTTTCTTTGATCTCCTCGTTTTTGAAAGGGATCTGGTTAAGAGAAGCATACTTAGAAAAACCATAGAAAGAATGCTCTTGAGCAATAAAGTATTTGAAGTGATGGAAGGGGAAGATAAAGGATGCTTAGCTATCGATATGAGCGATTGTCAAGCACTTGTTGGAGATACTCTCAAAAAATACAAGATCATAAGGAGGAGTGATGGTACCATTACCTATGAAGGGAAAGACATCGCATACCAATTTTGGAAATTTGGTATTATCACAGGACTATGCTTCTCCCCATTTGCTAGGCAACCAAACAAGAAGCTCTTGCTTGCTTCTGACTCAGGGAAGATTGAAGGGGAGAGAGAGGTGGATAGGGTAATAAATGTAGTTGGCTTTGAGCAGAAATATTCCCAACTTGTAGTCTTCAATGCCCTTCGCATTTTGGGATTTGAGAGAGAATTCAGAAATTCTGTTCATCTTCCCTTCGAATGGGTATGCTTCGAAAAGGAAGGAGAGGTTGGGAAGATCTCTGGAAGGAAAAGCCATCTACTCGAATACTCTGCCGACTTCCTCTTAGAGAAAGTATATGAGGCTGCCAAGCAGGAAGTGTTGAAGAAAAATCCAAATGCTAATGAAAAAGTGGTGGACCAAGTAGCTAAGAAAATTGCAGTTGGAGCCATTAGATTCTACTTGTTGAAATTTGATTTGGATAAGAGGATCATATTTGAAATAGCTAAGGCTCTAAGTTTTGAGGGAGAAAGCGGGGTTTATTTACAGTATGCTACCTTAAGAGCTAAAAAAATCTTAGAAAAGTTAAAGTTTAGGCCCAAGCATTTCGATGCCAGTGTGCTGAAGGAGGAAGAGGAATTACAGCTGATTAAGAAAATCGCAGAATATCCTCTGGTCATCGAAGAGATTTCGAACAATTATCAAGTAAACCTTCTCGCTTCATATGCTTTAGAATTAGCAAAGAAATTCAATGAGTTTTACAGTAAGTGCCAAGTGATTAAAGCTGTAGGGGAACTTAAAAAAGCTAGAGCAAGTCTTGTGGCAGCCTCATACCTGGTACTACGTGATTGTCTCAAGTTGATGGGGATAGAAGTACCAAAACTCATGTGATTACAGAAGTCGTGGCTCCGAATTCTTTCCACTTCCTCGGTTCTTTTCGCATTTCCTCTATTTAGAGAAACTTATCTTGGCTTATTAGGGGTGTTAGCATCCTCGGAATCATAGTAATTAAAGTTTGAAGATTTATCCAACCATACTTCATGAAAGAGCAACTAAACCTACTTGGTCAAAATAGGGAAGTGGGCCCGGTGGGATTTGAACCCACGTCCTCCGGCTCCGCAAGCCGGCGTCCTTTCCAACTAGACCACGGGCCCAAGTAAATAGAAGTAATTGAGCTTAAAGAATTTCACTACGTAAGTAAGTGTACATTTCCTACCGTGACTTTTTCCAATCCAGCTTCCTTAGCTGCCTGTAGGCACTCTAAAGCAAATTTTTTCGAAGTAAATCCTAGATCAGCTAGCATGTAACATGGGTAGAATGCAAGTAAATTATAAGGAATACTTTTATCCAATTCTGCAATGAAGTGGATTATCCTCTTCACTTCTTCTAAATCTATATAGTGTGGCACTAAGAGGGTACTAGCTCTCAGAAATGGAACCTCTTTCCTCTCCCTGTGAAATTCTACAAGCCTTTCAAAGTTACGGTAGGCTACTGTGTTATCTATTCCTGAGAGAGCAATATTCAACTTTGATCCAGGAGCGCATTTGAGATCGAACTTAATTCCTCCTCCACTTTCAAGGGAAAGCTCCGCTATTCTCTTGAGCCAATGCCAAGCAAAATTACCATTGGTCTCCAAACAAATCCTAAGTATCCTGTTCCCCTTCCTTTCACTCAAAAGTCTTGATACTTGATATACAAATGGAGCTTGAGTTTCAGGAGAACCCCCAAACCAGCATACACATGTAAACTCATCGTCTCGAAGGATCCAATCTACTAGTTCCTCAGTGCTCATCCTTGGTTCCTTCTTCATACTCATCTGATGCCAATCTGTATTTTGGCAGTATAGGCAGTGATAAGAACAGCTTCCTAAAAAGAGGCTAGCATTCGCAAATCCTATCTCTGGCCCATTTCTTACAGCGTACTTAGGATATCCAGCCCCAGTTCCCCCAGCACATACGAAGCTTGCTGTACAATTTGTCACATGATAATCTTTGTAACCAAAAACTAGCCCAACATCTTCGGTTCCAACTTCTCTAATTATCCTCCCTCCCTCATTGCGAGAGAGACCACAATAACCAACTTCCCCATCTCCTATTATGCATTCATTTCCACAGATACCGCATTTAATTCCTTTGCCTTTTGGAGGGAATGTGGGGAGGTCTAGCTCACCTCTCGCCTTAGTTTGTGCCTCCTCTATGAATTTAAAGGCCTCATCAAAACAGTTCCTAATACACTCTGAACACACTTTCAATTCTTTTGCTGCCAATCTCTCAGCACAGAGCTTACATTCAATCATAGATGTTCTAAGTCAGCCAGTCTTATTAATTGTTTAGAAAGATTTATCTTTTTGAGGAGATAATTGTGAAATGTGGCGAGGCTCTCTAGGAACTGGATGAGGAAGGTAATATTCAGAGCGTACAGGGCTGCAGGAATCACTAGATTCAGCAATGAAGCTATCGACTTACTATGTGAAGAAGTAGAAAAAATCGCGAGAAAGATCTTGAAAGAAGCATCAATGGTGGCAGCTCATGCTAAGAGGAAAATCGTGAGAAAGGAAGATCTAATGCTGGTGAAGGTAAGATAGATTTGGCAAAAAATTTTTTAAATCGGAAGTAATAGAGTTTGAATTATGGGGGTTAAGGACAAGGGGCTTTCATATTTGTTGATCAGAAAAAAGCCTGTTATGCTCCTCATCCAGCTGGCTCGTTCTCAAAAGATGATGTATACAAGCGTTCTGGCTAAAGAAATTAATTGTACTTACTCTCACACAGTAAAAATGCTTGCTGAGTTGAGGAAAAAGAAGATCGTTAACTTCGAGAGGAAAGGAAGATTGAAATTTGTGAAGCTTACTCGTAAAGGCAAGGAGTTAGCCGAAGCGCTAGAGAGACTGATGAGTATAATTAACAAAATAGATTTCTAATTGGAAAAGCTTTTATATGCAAATCTTTGAGAATGGTGTATGAAGGTAACCATTTCCTTGATCAAGGCTGATATTGGTAGTTTCTGTGGACATCATGTAGTGCATCCTCAGCAAATCCAACTGGCAAATGAAATCTTGAAAGAAGCTAAGGAGTCTGGGAAACTCATCGATTTCTTCGTTTTCAATTGTGGTGATGACCTTGAGCTTCTAATGACCCATAATTATGGAGAAAACTCCTCTCAGATCCATGGGCTTGCTTGGGAAATATTCAAACAAGTGACGGAGAAAGTATCAAAAAAACTCAAATTGTATGCTTCTGGTCAAGATCTGTTGAAGGAGGCATTTTCGGGCAATGTAAAGGGAATGGGTCCAGGAGTAGCTGAGATGGAAATCGAGGAGAGACCAAGTGAGCCCTTCATAGTATTTGCAGCTGATAAAACTTCTCCAGGAGGAGCTTGGAATCTTCCGTTGTATCGAATCTTTGCAGATCCGATGAATACGGCAGGACTTGTGATCTCACCACAACTGTGTAATGGATTTACCTTCAGGGTAATGGATGTAGTAGCTGGAAAGTATATCGATCTGAGATGTCCTCAGGAACTTCATGAACTAGTTGCTCTTATAGGTGCGCATCATCACTATGCTATAGAAAGAGTATTCAGTAATTTTGATGGAAGCATTGCAGCTGTAGCCTCAACTACTCGGTTGAGTCTAATTGCTGGAAAATATGTGGGAAAGGATGATCCAGTACTCATAGTCAGAGCTCAGCATCAATTTCCTGCTGTGGGGGAAATATTGGCTCCTTTCGCCATTCCATACATCGCTCCTGGAGCTATGAGGGGAAGCCATTACTTCCCAGTATTTCCGTGTAGCCTAGAAGATGCTAGATGCTCTTACTGGGATGGGCCTCCCAGAATAGTGGCTCTTGGCTTTCAGCTTTGCAATGGTGAGCTCCTAGGATTAAATGGGAAAATGCCTGCAGATCTCTTCGCTGACAAAGCCTTCGATGAGGCAAGGAGAAGATCTCTAGAGATTGCTACGTATTTGAGGACTGTAATGGGAGAATTTGAACCAGCTAGGCTACAGGAAAGCGAACTAGAATATACTACTTTACCCCAGGTCCTCGAAAAGCTTAAGGATCGCTGGATTTCCCTCTAGCCTCTTACTTTTCCAACCACTTCGCTGAACCCTGGATCGGTCCCTTTGAGTAGAGCTAGGTAATAAGTTATCCATTGGATAGGAATAGCATAGAGAGGAGGAGTCAATAAATTGCCTAGTGTGGATTCAACTACTACGTCTACAAATTTGAATGGATCGATCTCGAGATATTTCTCCTCCTCTCCAAACTTCATCCAATAAGTATAAATCTCCATAAGAAGCTTACTCATGTGCTCAGACACAAATCCCTCTTTTGGTTTTATGAGAATAAGGAACTTCTTTGTCAAATTCACTCTATCCAGAGTAGCTATGAGATTGTGATGGAATTCCTCAGTCTCTAAGGCCATACAGTCTTGCTTTGAACCTTCCATGAAATTTATCATGGCTTTTCTAGCAATTCCATACCTAGGCCCATCCCCAAGGATGTAGAAACTTTCTTGTTTGAAGTTCGAAAGTTTGAGAGCCATTTCCCTACTCCAGTCTATGAGCTCTACCGAAGTGGAAAGCCTATGGGTAAGCTTAGGTAATTGTTCTGTCTGAAATTTGATATAGCTACTCACATCGTAAAATCCCTCTTCCTGAATAGCCGAAAGTAAAATAAGGTTGAGAATGAAGAGGGTGGTGTGAAAAGTTCCTGTTGCTGGTAATGGCTTCTCCGGATAATATTTAGTATAAGTTCTTACCAAGATTCCATTTGGATATGTGGAAACATCGAAAAGAGTACCACGTTCCACTTCTCTCATATTCGTAATGCCTATGCATACAGCCCCTCTATCCATTGCCATCTTCATCGCCAAGAGAGTATCCTTAGTTCTCCCTGATTGGGAAAGCAAAAATACACATGTCCTATCATCTAAGAAATTTGGATACTCAGCTAATATTTTGGAGTGTATAACGATCATTGGCTTTCTAGAAAAACTTCTCCAGAGATATTGGGCTATGAGGGGGATGGCATACTTATCTCCGGCTCCACATATTACGATCTTTTCTACGAAGTTCAGAGTCCTTGCCACATCAGTTACGGTATCTCTATTCTTCTGAAGAGTAAGCTCTAAGTCCTCCCCTTGGGCTAATAAGTACTTCTTTGTGTTCAAAGTATCGTGGATCTCCTCAAGCTCCTCCCAGTTTACCATTTACCTCGGAACCCCCTCCGGGCTCCAGCCTCTCATTCTATAGTACAATTTGAGTTCTTTAATAAATGCTGCTTTGCTTAATCTTTTTCCATTTACTTTCTCCTTGAATAGCCTCTCAGGGAGCATATCATCCTGCATTGTGAGTCCTTCTCTCACATTATACTTTCTGGCAAGTGTGATTATATTTGAAGCTAATTCAAGCAATTTCTCAGGTGTTGTATTCCATCCTAGAATGACTCTGCTCAACTGAGCGAGATAATGCTCATCTATAAAACCCCGCATGAACTTGCAGACCCCAAACGAATCATAGAGTACATACTGATTCTCTTTGAGGATCAGAGCTTTTATTCTCTCTTGGGTCTTCAGATTTGGGAACTTTGCATCTATTTCATAGCCTCCAGAGCGAAGATGACATGCCCCTCTTCTAGAAATAGCATACCCTAATCCCATAGCCTTCATATGCCTAGCTTCATAGCCAGCTGGTTCAAGTCCCTTTACATGCACCGCAAGCTGCTCTGCTCCAAACTTCTCTGCAGCATATTTGATCCCTCTCGCGAAGATTTCTCCCACTCCCTTACGGTATGCTATCAACTCAAGGAATTCTTCTATAGCTTCTACATCCCCGTAACTCAAATTGAATCCTAATTGCTGCTCACTGAGCCTTCCCCTCTCAAAGAGGTCTATCGCAAATGCAGTAATTGCTCCAGCAGAGATCGCATCTAAGCCTAGGAGATCACAGCGGAGATGCAGTCTAGCTATCTCCTCCAAGTCATCTATTAGGCAGTTTGTTCCAAATGAATATATGGTCTCATACTCAGGCCCTTCAACGAAGTCGCCATTTACCTTCAACAATTTTCTACAGGCTACAAAGCATCCGAGGCATGCCAGCTCTTTTTTTACTAAGGACCTCATAGCCTCACCTGAGATCTTCTCAGCAAATTCCACGTAGCTGCTATGCCAATTTCGTGCAGGAAGGCTCCTCATTTCATTTATTCCCTTTACTCCTCCTGGAGTTCCGTAGAGCCTATACTTTTCAGTTTTTTCCGAGAATTCCTCTTCCCAGATATGCTCCAACTCCTTCCACAAAGCTGATGGATCATTAACCTTTATTCCCTTGCTTCCCCTGACTACGATCGCTTTCACGTTTTTAGAGCCAAGTACTGCCCCAAGCCCAGTCCTTCCAGCGTGTCTCCCGAAATCATTTTCTATAGATGCAAAGCCCACACAGTTTTCTCCTGCAGGCCCAATACATAGAATTTCTGCTCTGGGATGTAATTCCATCAAGGTCTCAATAGTAGTGAGGGTATCTTTACCCCATAGCTCCCTCGCAGACCTTATAGATACTTCATCATCTTCTATGAAAATGTAGCATGGATCTCTTGCCTTATTCAAAATTACAATTCCATCATACCCAGCATACTTAAGCTCGGGAGCGAACATTCCCTTGGCGAAGGCTTCTCCCAAAAATTGGGTCTGTGGGGACTTGGCGAAGACACCATATAAAGAAGCTGGAATTGGTAGTCCTGCAAATGTACCACACATCAAAATGAATGGATTTTTGGAACTTAATGGGTGAATATTTGGCTCGGAAATATCGTAAAGAATCTTTACTCCAAATCCCTCTCCACCGATGTATTGCTTGCAAAGCCTCTCATCCAATGGTATTGGCTTTATTACTTTATTTCCAAGATCGATCTTCAAGATCTTCCCAGCATAGCTCATCTTTTACCACCAAGTACCTTCTCAGTTACCTCCACATTTCCCTCAAATATTTTTATAGCCCCTCTCTTACAATTTTTCACGCAATTCAGGCAGAGTATGCATACTACTGGTTTTTTCAATTTGGGATGAATGAAAATAGCATCATATTTGCATACCTCTACACACTTACCGCATCCATCGCAGAGCTCATAATCAATAACTATCCTTCCTCCCCTTTTCATGATTGCCCCTTTAGGACAGGATTTGATACAAGAACTTTGTCTACAAAGTTCCTTTTCATGTTGTTGGCATACATGCCAAGAAAAAGTATTGTATCCTTTCCTTAACACCTTAATTCGAGCTAGGCTTGGAATAAAATCTTTCTCATTGAAGAAAGAGCAGAGGAGCATACAATTTTTGCAATCCACACACTTAGTGAGGTCTACTTCTATATGCATGAGTGGAGAGAAACTCTAAAAATTTATAACTTTTGTGTAGAGGAATGCTACTCAGAGTTTCCAAAGCTGAATTCAATGGACCATTTAGCTTAAGAGCTTGTATGGAAAGTGAGCAGTGTCCTGTAGACCTATGGAGCCCACATGGAAATAAATACTGTAGTTTCGTGAAGAGAGGGGGAAAAATAATTCATGTCGCCCTTTGGGAAGATGAGGATAATCTATTCATTGAAGCTGACACTGATGTAGTGGATGAAATTCTGTATCTTTTCTGGGCAGAATATGATCTTGAGAGTTTTTACTCTGAATTCACTAAAGATCCTTACATTCGAAGAATCATCGCAGCCGCTAAGGGTTTAAGGGTGATGAGGAATCTCGATTGGAAATGGGGAATTATCGAGGCACTCTGTACCCAGAATACATCTGTGAAGCGAGTAAGAAGGATGGAATCCTGTCTAAGGAGGAATTTTGGGGATGGATATACTTTTAATCTAGAGAAAATCGTGAAAGCCCCTATTTCCGCCTTGCAGAAGAAGTGTGGACTTGGATATAGGGCTAAATATGTGAAGGAAATAAGTAAAGCCATATTAAATGGGGAATTGGACCCTGAAAGGATAGGAGAAATGCGTACTGAGGAGGCTAGGGAGTTCCTGCTCAAGTTCAGTGGAATAGGTCCTAAAGTGGCAGATATCATTCTGCTCTACACTTTTGGAAGGCCAGAAACATTTCCTATGGATATTTGGCTTAGACGTGCTCTGATAAGAGAGTATTTCAATGGAAAGGAGAAATCCCCACTAAAGCTCAGAAAATTTGCGCTCACATATTTCGGAGAACATGCAGGCATAGCTCATCTCTACATGTTCTACTATGAGAGAAAGATAAGGAAAATGGACCGGGTGGGACTCGAACCCACGGCCTCCTCCTTGCAAGGGAGGCGTCATACCCCTAGACCACCGGCCCTTATTCCTTAATATGGTTGTTAGCTTCTTAAAAAACTAACTTCGGGCTTAAGTTTTTAAATTCGGAACTTCTCGCTCAACTTATGAGAGAATTTCAGAATGAGAGGGAAGCTCTAGAAGCGGTCTGTTCTAAGTTAAATCTCAGATTGGAGGAGCTTCTCCAGCGAGAGCCGAAGATAATATATTATGAGTTCCCAATTTGCAAGCCACTCTGGGTTTATGAGGTAAAAAAGAATCTCAAAGTAGGAGTAAGTTTTACTAGACACCATAGGCGTAAGAATCTTTATGGAGCTTATATAATCAAAGGAGAAAAAGTGGAGAGAATATGAATCTTGGGAGAGCTGGGATGGAGTGTGGTGAAAAGATAGGAAGCTATCTCGGAAGGATAGTGATTAACTCCATAGATAAACCTTGCAGGAAGGATGGGGCTACACTTGAAAATTTCCTGAGAAGGAGATATATGAACCCTGAGCTTGAGCTCTGTACTGGCTGTGAACTTTCATATAAATTCTTGGCTACTCCCACTTTGGCTCTGGCTGAAAGAATGTTAAAAGTGGATAGGGATTGGATCTCCTCCATGTTAAAAGGAAGATATGGAGAATCTTGGCTTAAGGGTATAGCCTCCATAGCGAGAGGAGTAAAGGAGTTTGGGATTCGTGAACCATTCACTCCAGCTTCTCCTCTCCTCGTAGTGTGGAATTTGACCTACAAATGTAACTTGCGCTGTAAGCATTGTTACGAAGATGCTGGCAAGGAGAGAGTTGAAATGGGAGAGAGTGAGGCTAGAGAGGCTCTAGAGAAGTTAATAGATGCTAACGTCTCAGCCATTGCCTTCTCTGGAGGAGAACCTCTGGTGAGAAAGGATTTCTTCGAGCTAGCTAAAAGAGCTAAAAAGGCTGGACTTTATGTAAGTGTGGCTTCAAACGGTACACTCATAGATGAGAAAATGGCTCGCAAATTGAGGGAGGTTGCGGATTATGTGGAGATAAGCATAGATGGACTATCGGAAAAACACGATACATTCCGGGGGATTCCTGGAGCCTTTGAGCGGGCTCTGAATGGTGTGAAGCATTGCTTGAATGAAGGGATTGATGTATGCATTGCGACTACGGCTTGGAGGGGAAACTTAGAAGATATTCTGAAGGTAGCTCAGATGGCTAATGATCTGGGAGCTAGGTTCATCCACTTCAATTACATTCCTGTGGGAAGAGGGAGGAAGGAATTAGACATCTCTCCAAAGGAGAGGGAAGATCTGTTGGAAGAGCTAGCTCGCAGAAACTTGGAAAATTATGTGAAGCTAGGAAGGGGAGATCTGATTCTTTCTACTGCTCCTCAGTTTGGGAGGAAAACTAAAGAAGTCGCTCAACTTCAAGGAATTGATTACTTAGTATCCACTCATTATGGAGGGATCAATCTTCCTATTGAAAAACTCAGAAGCATAGAATCTACTGCTAACTTCATAGGAGGTTGTGGGGCTGGGAGACTCTATTTGGCCATGGAACCAAATGGAGACCTACTTCCCTGCACTTTTTTTCCAAGAGAAGTCAAGCTTGGTAATATTTTAGAGGATGATCTGCTAGAAGTGTGGAAGAAGGATCAAATATTGGAAGAGTTGAGGGACAGGAAAAAATTGTGGTATTTTAGGAAGGAGAATAGAAAAGTGGGATGTGGAGCCTGTGAGGATAAATTGATCTGTGGAGGCTGCAGAGCTAGAGCTCTAGCCTATTTTGGTAATTATCTAGCTCCAGACCCTGGATGTGTAAGGAATGCGGAGCTTATCTCCTAGGATTTTCTTCTGTGAGGAGTGGGACCACCTTACGGGGTTTTCTAGTTAGAGGGGATTCTCCCCAGCATATAATTGGGCTCTTAGAGGGATGTCTGCAGCTAATAACTGAAACATCATTCTCGAATTCTGCACCTCCCCAATATCCAATATCTCCCCTTCTTCCTTCCCTTTTCACCTCATCCTCTCTTGGAATTATGGAAAAGCTGGAAAAGAAGCCTGGCCTCTTGCTTATTTTCACGTCCTTCTCTATCCAATCTCCAATATAGAGGAAAAGGTCATTTTCATCGCAGAGAGCTATGAAACCTGGAGCTTTAGGAGATCCAGGGGTAGTTTCATAAGTTATGCCTTTTCCCTTAAGCATCCCCAAACTAATACTTCGAAATTTGGAAGCCCTAAACAAATCAAACTTCTCCTCCGTCTTTATTGAGTCTTTCTCCTTTATCTCTGGGAACTGACGATAGACAAGTTCATTCGTAAAAGCCTCTAGATCACTTAATACATTCTCCCTATACTCTGGAAAGGTAATCGAGCACGTGAGATGCTCTTCCAGTGAAGGTAATTTAAGTTTTAAGCCGTGCAGTGGATTGAGTTTCTCAAGGAGAATGAGTTGTTCAGGGAAGTTTAAGCCTTTTACATAAGCTTTTTCATCTGTAGCCAATGGGTGAGGCTCATCTAGCCTCAATGGAGTAGGATATACATAAATGCTCTGTCCTTTAAATTGGACCTCTTTGAACTTACCTGGATCTATTTCAGCTCTTCTAGCAATTTCCTCCAACAATTGCTTCCTGGGATATTTCCCTTCCATCTTCAATTTTTATCATTACTCAAAAGAAGTTACTTTTTTTAAAGTTTACGTTTCACCCTCAAATCCCCGCAAAAACTCGAAGATACACTTTCCCAAATTCCTATAACCTCCCTCCAATATGAAGAAGGTAGGCAAATTCAATTCCCTTATTATTTTTCCAATCTTCCTGAAGCAACCCTCACTCAAGCTTAAGCCTCCAAGATCTCCTCTCAACGTATCGAAGCCTGCGGAAACTCCTACAATTTCCACTCCGCTCAAATCTATCCCTTTGAGTGCTTTCTCCAATGTACTCAAATATTCTTCGTCACCTGTTCCCCAAGGTAGAGGAAAGTTGTAGCAATTACCTTCACTCTTCAATCCAGTTCCAGGGTAGATGCCTTTTGTATGCAATGAAATATAGATAACATTTGGATCTCCTTGAAAGATCTCTTGGGTACCATTTCCATGATGGGCATCTATATCTAGGATTAGCACTTTCTTCCCAAGCTTCCTAGTAGCAATAGCTATATTGTTGAAATAGCAAAAACCAAGAGTTGGAGCTCCTAAAGCTAATCCATTTCTCCCAGCATGATGTCCAGGAGGACGCATGAGAGAGAAGCAATTTTGCTTAGCTGCTATGATAGCTGCTCCTGCCGAGAGTAAAGCATATTTGTATATGTTGGGGTAGGCAGGGGTATCAGGATCGTAAAACTCTTCCCTCCTAATGATCTCCACATATTCTTTGGAGTGCACCAGCAACAATTCTGATTCCTCAGCTTCCCTAGGCTCAATGAAGGAATAGTAAGGCTTTAGAAATTCATAGGCCTGCCTCAACCTTTCAGGATTCTCAGGATGAGAGGGAAATCCATATTCCAGACATCTTGGGGAGAAGATGAGCTTCATAATAATTCTTTAAGTATATTCCATTTAAAATTACGGCGAAAACTTTATAAAGATTTTACTAATATCAATTTAAGTGATTAAAATGAGAGCGTAAAACGAGATTCTTCGATGAGTTTGCTATAATTCCATTGCTCACTTGAGATGCGCTTCATAATCGCAAGATTATGAAGTAAGAATGAAGATCATAAGAATTGGTTGAATGAAAGGTGAGTTCAACCAATTCATGATCTAATGAAGGAGCATGATGTAGGCCAAAGAAGCCGGTGGGTGGATAGCTAGGCTTCCGGAGCTGAGGAAGGGCGCGGCTAACTGCGAAATGCCTCGGGGAGGCGTATGCAGCCTGCGATCCGAGGATACCCGAATGGGACTTCCTGCTACCCGTAATGGGGTAGCACTCCTAACGGAGGAGGAACGCGCCGAACTGAAACATCTTAGTAGGCGCAGGAAAAGAGACCAATAGGCATTCCCCGAGTACCGGAGAGGGAAAGGGGAGGAGGGCAAAGCGAACTTGCTATCGCAAGATAGCAAGGATGTGTTGGCTAGGTCTATCCCCAAAGCTGAGCCGAAGTCCCCTGGAATGGGGCGCCAAAGAGGGTGAAAGCCCCGTAGGCGAAGGCTGCGGGGATAATGCTAGCCAAAGAGTACCAGGCCTTGGAACTGGTCTGGGAAGATGCCTCGCAATGAGAGGCAACCCTAAATACTCCGGAAGACCGATAGCGAACTAAGTAGCGTGAGCGAAAGCTGAAAAGCACCCCGAGAGGGGGGTGAAAAGAGCTTGAAACCCACCGGTTACGGTAGGCCATGGCATGAAAGGGCCATCGCCGAAGGAAAGCTCCGCGAGGAGCGAGTACGAGGCGATGGAGCCGGTGTCATGGCGTCCTTTGTGGATAAAGGGCCGGGGAGTTTGCACGTGTGGCAAGGCTAAGCCCAAGCAAGGGCGGAGCCGTAGCGAAAGCGAAGACCCGCAGTCCTCTCTTCATGAGGACGAGGGGTCGCCTCTTAACTGGGGTAAGTCACACGTGCAAGACCCGAAACCGGGCGATCTAGCCCTGGGCAGGGCGAAGCCACCTTTAAAGGTGGTGGAGGCCCGAAGGGGTGTTGGGGTAAAATCCACTCCTCTGACCTGGGGCTAGGGGTAAAAAGCCAATCGTGCCCGGCGATAGCTGGTTCCCTCCGAATCTGGCTACAGTCAGGCCTCGCCGGAGCTGGTTGAGGGGGTAGAGTTACTGATCTAGTTAGGAGGCACCGAAAGGTGTCCCAACTAGGTCAAACTCCGAATCCCTCAACAGCTGAGAAGGCGGGAGTCGGGGGCTCGGGTTAAGCTCGAGCTCCGAGACCGGAACAACGGAGACCTGGGTTAAGGCCCCTAAATGCTGGCTAAGTGAGAAACCTGGTCGCAGAGCTTAGACAGCCGGGAGGTAGGCTTAGAAGCAGCCATCCTCTAAGCAACGCGTAACAGCGGACCGGCCGAGCTCTGCGGCGGGGAAAATGGACGGGACTAAGCCAGCTGCCGAGACCCAGGCGCTCAACCTTTTGGTTGAGCGGGTAGGAGGGCGCTCCACTTGGGCAGAAGCCTCTCCGTGAGGAGGGGTGGACCGAGTGGAGTTGAGAATCCCGGCGGTAGTAGCAGCATAGCCAGGTGAGAATCCTGGTGGCCGGAAGGTTCAGGGTTCCTCAGCACTGCCGATCAGCTGAGGGTTAGCCGGTCCTAACCAAGCCCCTAACTGGGAGCTTGGGAAGGGAAACCCGTTAATATTCGGGTGCCACCCAGTAGCAGCTGCAAAGCGGCCAAGCTCCTTGCTTCTGGCTAGGCTGAGTGCAACTCTCGTTGCACCTAACTCCAGAAGCCTAGGGAGTCTCGTAATGAGGAGAACTAGGCGAATGGAGGAATGGCCCTCTTTGAGGGTTCAGCCGATGCCAGGAGCCCATGAAAAGGAGCTTGGAAATGCGACCTGGGTGACCGTACCTAGAACCGGCACAGGTAACCTGGCTGAGAAGGCTAAGGCCTGAGGGGGGTAATGGGGCTAAAGGAAATCGGCAAATTGGTCCCGTAACTTCGGGAGAAGGGATGCCAGCAGTAGTATCTTAACGATGCTACTGCTGGTCGCAGTGACAAGGAGGGGGGGACTGTTTAACAAAAACATAGCGGACTGCTACTCCGAAAGGATTAGTACAGTCCGCGACGCCTGCCCAGCGCAGGTACCTGAAGCCTGGGTTCAACCAGGTCAAGGGCCTGCTAGCGGCGGGGGTAACTCTGACCCTCTTAAGCAAGCGCAATGCCTTGCCGTTTAATTGACGGCTTTGCGAACGGCGTAACCACTCCCTCACTGTCTCTAGCCCCAACCCCGTGAACACACCCTCCTGGTGCAAAGGCCAGGGACCCCCTGTGGGTCACTGAGTCCCCAGGAACTTTACTGCAGCCTGCTGTTGCATTCTGGGCTTCGGGATAGAGAGTAGGCAGGAGGGATGAAATACCCTCGCTAGGGGGTACGGATCCGAAAGTGGAACACTGCCTCTCGAAGCTTAGAATGCTAACCTGAGCTCTGCGCTCAGGGACAGCAGTTGGTGGGCAGTTTGGCTGGGGCGGTACGCCGGCGAAAAGGCATCGCCGGTTTCCAAAGGTCGGCTCACCCGCTATAGAAGTGCGGGGTGGAGTATAAGGGCAAAAGCCGGCCTGACTATGCCTCCAACAGCGGGAGGCGTAGACACGAAAGTGGGGCCTAGTGAACCTGGGTGCGCCTCTCATTGAGGCCCCCATTTATAGGAAAAGCTACCCTGGGCGTAATTGAGTCGTCGCGGGTGAGAGCTTGGATCGACCCCGCGGCTTGCTACATCGATGTCGGCTCCTCCTATCCTGGCCGTACATTAGCGGCCAAGGGTACGGGTGCTCACCGGTTAAAAGGGGTCGTGAGCTGGGTTCAGTTCGTCGTGAGACAGGACGGTTGCGAACTACAGGGGGTGCGCTCTGCCTGAGTGGAAGACACACCTAGTACGAAAGGAACGGTGTGTCGGCGCCTCTGGTCTACGGGCTATCCGAGAGGGTAAGCCCGGCAGCCACGCGCCAAGGGATAAGAGCTGAATGCATCTAAGCTCGAAGCCCGCCGCGAAAATAGGCAGAGTTTGAGGGCGGCCCTAGAAGAGGGCGTTAATGGGGCAGGGGTGTAAGCACCAAGGCCAAAAGCCGAGGTGTTCAGCCCGCTGCTCCCAATAGCCCGAAGGCCTACATCATGCTCCTTCATCACATTTTTTATGCTTAAATACGTGTGCCCGAGCAGGAACTTCCGGTGCCCTTGGGGCACTGAGGAAGCCCATCCACCGTCTAAACTGCACTCCGTAAGGAGCACCCGAAATGGGTGGGAATGGCACAGAAACGGCACCTCCAGACAGGAGCTATGATTTCTCAAAGATTGAGCTGGGAAAGTTTGGAGGTTGAAACGGCCTACCTGCAGGGTGCAAGCCTATGGGGCGCTAAGACGAATGTTCCTCTACAGAAGATGGGCTATTGCTCGGGCACACCAAAAAATTAAAAGAATAATTTTTCAGCTACCTTCTCCTTGGAATACTTGGCTTACTGTATTTCTCTGAGAAGTAGTAGATAACTGCTCCTATTATTCCGAAGACGATGCAGAGAAAGGCCCAGATCAGCTTGTAACCTACATCTCCTTTAGAATGGGAAATATCGACTAGGGCCCAAATAATAGCTATGACGTTAATAATCGCTAGAATCCCCACGACAGCAATTAGCTCTGGGCTGAGATAGTAAGAGGCCCATTCTGTGCTTGGCATCCACCAGATCTGTAGACTATCCATTTTTATCCCTCAAAAGAGTAGGAAGATTATGTTTTTAATTCTATCGAAAATAGAAACATTATTAAATTAAGCTTTTAATTCCCCTATTCATGGCAAAGGAGGACGAAAAAGTAGCTCTACCTGCAAGCTACGGAGGGATCGTGAGGTATTTTGAGGAGTTTGAAGGAAGAATAAAGTTAAAGCCCCAGCACGTCATCCTGCTTGCAATCGCTGTGATCTTCCTAGTACTTTTCCTATTCCTCTTAAATCCCCTCGGCCTCAGAATCTAAAATTTTATATTCTAACATCTAAACTTAGCATCATATGATCAAATTAGGGCCAGCAGGAAAGCCTCTTGGCTTCGAAGGGCCATTCTTAGAATGTTTGGAATTTCTAAAGGAGCTCAGGTTGAATGCAGTGGAGGTTCAATTCGTGAGGAATATCTGGATGAAGCCGGAGCAAGCGATTAACTTTGGAAAGCTGGCGAGGAAGTTAAAAATAGCTTTAAGCGTTCATGCCCCCTACTTCATTAATCTCTGCTCCCAAGATCATGAAGTATTAGAAGCATCTAAGCAGAGGATCATAGAGAGTTGTAGGCTAGCTGAACTCATGGGAGCAAGCCATGTAGTATTTCATCCAGGTTTTTATGGAAAGTTAACCAGGCAGGAGGCATATGATGTAGTTAAGAGGGCATTGAAGGAAATCTCAAAACAGATAGGAAAAGTATTGATCGCTCCTGAGGTGATGGGAAATGCTACTAAATTTGGAGATGAGGATGAGCTAATACGGTTAAGTAAGGAGGTAGATAAAGTGACTGTAACTTTAGATTTCGCTCACATTCATGCAAGGTATAATGGGAAGCTTAGGGAAAAGAAGGATTATCTTGACCTCTTCGCAAAATTTGAGAAGGAATTAGGGAGAGAGTATATTCGGAATTTCCATTCCCACTTCACCTGCGTGAAATTCGATAGAAAGGGGGAAAAGGCCCATCTTCCCCTCAGTGCGAAACAGCCAAATTTTGAAGAACTGGCTAAAGCTTTAATAGAGTATGGGATAAACAATTGTACCATCATCTCAGAATCCCCTCTGCTAGAGAAAGATGCTCTGGAGATGCTCAAGATCCTAGAGGGTTATGGATACAAGTTTTAGATCATCAAGTTCTTAAGAGCCTCCACACATTCTGGATTAGCCAAAGTGGTTATATCTCCTATTTCCTTCTCTCCTCTCACTATCTTCTTCAGAATTCTTCGCATTATCTTCCCAGATCTCGTCTTGGGAAGATCATTTACATAGATTATCCTAGCTGGTCTAGCGATGGGACTCAGCCTTCTGTTGACCAGTTCCATCAATTGTTGAGAAAGACTATCGCTTCCTACTACATTTGGCTTAAGAACAACGAAGGCTACAGGTACCTCACCTCTCACTGGATCAGGAAGTCCAACTACTGCTGACTCAATTACATCTTCATGCAAATTTATCACATCTTCTATCTCTGCATTCGCTATTCTATATCCTGACACCTTCAGCACATCATCCTCCCTACCAGTAAGTCTCACTGAGAACTCATCAAACCTGAGAGCTCCATCTCCTGTGTAATACATGTTTGGAAATTTGCTCCAGTATTCTTCGATATAACGCTGGGGATTTCCCCAAATATTTCTAAGCATCCCTGGAGGGAAAGGAGGTAGTAGGACTAAGGAGCCATGCTCTCCAATATTCACTTCTCTACCATTCTCATCTACTACTGCATATCTTATACCAGGAAAGCCCCTCCCAGCTACAGTCGGGATAAATGGGCCTATCCCTGGAAGAGAATTTATGAGAGCTCCTCCTGTCTCTGTCTGCCACCAAGTATCTATAATAGGGCATCTTCCTCCTCCTACCACGTTAAAAAACCAGAGCCAAGTATCTCTATCTATTGGTTCTCCCACACTCCCTAGAATTCTCAGGCTGCTCAAGTCATGTGCCCTAGCATGTTCCTCACCATATTTGATGAGCAATCTGATGAATGTTGGGGCTGTGTAAAAAATCGTTATTCCATATTCCTCTATGATTTGGGCCCATCTATCCTGTTGGGGATAATCTGGAACTCCTTCGCAGATGAAGAGAGTAGCTCCATTCAATAGGGGACCATAACATGCATAAGTATGACCAGTGATCCAGCCTATGTCTGCTGTGCACCACATCACATCATCCTCATGTAAATTGAAGCTCCACTTGGCAGTCCAATAGGCTTGAGTGAGATACCCTCCAGTGGTATGACAAGCCCCCTTAGGTACCCCTGTGGTACCAGAGGTGTAAAGTATAAATAGTGGGTCCTCAGCATCCATCCACTCCGGCTCGCAGTAGCTTGAGCCCTTCAAAAGTTCTTGGAACCAATAATCTCTCCCATCTACCCAATTGATTTCATTTCCTATCCTCTTTACCACTATCACTTTCTCCACACTTGTATCTTTTATCCCTTCATCAGCCTGAGCCTTCAGATTTATCACCTTCCCCCTCCTCAAGTAACCATCTGCAGTGATCAGCAATTTGGCCTGAGCGTCTAATACTCTCTTTCTCAATGCTTCAGGACTGAAGGCTGAGAATACAACTGAATGAATTGCCCCAATCCTAGCGCAAGCCAAAATAGCTACATGTACCTCTGGAATCATTGGCAAATAAATTGATACCCTGTCTCCTTTCTTAATTCCGAGCTCCTTCAGAGAATTTGCAAACCTATTGACCATCTGATATAGCTGCTTATAAGTAAAACTTCTCTTCAATCCATCTTCAGATTCCCAAATGATTGCCAATTTTTGGGATCTCTGACTTAGATGCCTATCCAAGCAGTTGTAAGATGCATTGAGCTTCCCACCTATGAACCACTTGAAATAAGGGAACTCCTCCTCATAACTGCGCTCGAATTCCTTAAACCAAGAGATTCCCTCTCTCGCCAATTGGCTCCAGAAAGATACTGGGTCTCGGGCAGCTATCTCATAAATGTTAGCATCATTTACCCAGGCAATCCTCTTAAGCTCCTCACTTGGCCAGAAGATCCCATCTTTCTCCACTACAAATTTTTCCATCTCTAAAGTGAAGTCCTCACAACCTTTTATAATTTACTTTCCACGAACTCCCTGATCTCTTTATGAACCTCTTGGATTGGATGGGCAGCATCTACCACTTTAGCTATATCCTTATTTTCTTGGAAGATCTTCCTAAAAGCAATCCTTACCTTTTCCAAGAATTGCCTCCGTTCAGATAGAGCTAAAGAAAATCTCGTTTCTTTGATCCTGTTGATTGCGATCTTAGCTGGAAGATCTAAGATGATCAAAATCTCTGGTCTCCTGAACTTTGAGTTCAGCTGCTTAAGAAAATTTCTATCAATTCCGCTAGCTTCTCCATAAGCAATTGTGGAAAAATAATATCTATCCATGATTACATCAAATCCTTTTTTTAATGCAGGAGTTATTTCAAAAGCTAAATGGTTAGCTCTATCAGCAGCGAATAGCAGCTGCAGGGCTAGTGGATCCACTTTCCATTCATTGCGAAGAGCAGATTTAATTAAACCTCCAAGCAAAGTTACAGTCGGCTCCTTAGTCAATATTACTTTATGTCCCTTCTTCCTCAAGTATTCCTCAAGAAGTTGGGATTGGGTTGAAAGCCCAGCTCCATCAATTCCCTCAATTGCTATAAGCTTAGCCATGAGGTGATAGGTAATTCATTTGTTTATATAGCTTTCTGACGAAAATTTTTTTAACATCACGCTCAGATTAATCTCGTGGAGATCACATGTTTAGAACATGTGAAGGGAATCTGGGATCTACTGGAAAATAAGAGAAGTGAGTTCAGCCTAAATATCCTCAAGGGACTTGAGATTGGGAAATATGCTGAGAGACTGGGAATAGAGTTGGATGGAAACATAATCCAGATTAAGTGTAAGAATAGTTCTCCTGAATCTCTCTTCAAACTTCTCCTCAACTTCTACAAGATTAATTCCTACGAACTTACTCTCTCCCTCTTCAGTAAGGGAAGAAGGGAAATCGTAAAGAGAGTATCTGTAGATGTGGATCCAATCATGCTCAAGCATGAATTGATCTTAGAGGGTGAGGAGTTAAGGGCCCAAAAGATCTCCACTGCATATTTTGATATAAATTCAGAGAAAGATTTGATAAATATCTCAGTGAAGAGGAAAGAGGATGTTCGGAGGATCTTCTTGGAGCTGGCAAAGGAATTCTTCCCTTTCCTCAGAGTGCCTACTTTCACCACAAGCATAAAGGCAGATATAATAATCGAAATAGTAAACAAATTTGGGGATGTGAGGGAAGGCAATATCAAGGTGGCATTCAAGCTCAACAATTCTCCATTTGGGGTGAAGGTAGGTAATTTTTCCATCTAAAAATATATAAACTTCCTCCAGATCTTTCATGATGTGATAGAAGTTAAGATCTCAGGACTGGCTGGTCAGGGATGTGTCACCCTAGCTTCTTTGATTGCAAAAGCTGCCTTCCTAGATGGTAAATATGCTCAAGCATTTCCATTCTTCGGAGCGGAGAGAAGAGGAATGCCTGTTGAAGCCTATTGCAGAATAGATGAGGAAGAGATCTTGTTAAGGATGCCTATCGAAAATCCAGATTATGTGCTCGTCTTAGATGAAGATTTGGTAGATGAGAAGCTCATTGGTCCTCTAGATAAGCGCTGCCTTATTATCGTAAATGGCAGAAAGGCTCCAGAAAATCTTGGTCTAAGTGGCTTCAGAAGCATTGTAGTAGATTTATATTCCATTGCCCAAGAGGTATTTAGAGCTCCAATTGTTAATACTGCGATGTTAGGAGCGTTTGCGGCTGCTAGTAATGCTATTAAATTTCAATCGGCATGCTCAGTATTGAGAGAGGCATTTCCAGGAGAGCTTGCTGAGAAAAATGAACTAGCTTGTATGAGAGCTTATGAGCTAGTTAGAAAAAATCTCTTGATCGGAAAATACTTCCTCTAAAATGGAATTCCCTGTAGCTAGGGAGGAACCAAAGGTAAGGAAGAAGAAAGGAAGTAAGAAGCCTTATATAGAGCAAGGAAGATGCCAGAAATGTGGATTATGTTGGACTATGTGCCCTGAGGGGGCGATCTATCAAACTGCGAGTGGAAGTTATGATATCGATTATAGATTCTGTTCAGGCTGTTTGATTTGCACAACAGTATGTGCATTCAAGGCAATAGGCTCGAGTGAAGTGAAATGAAAGTAAAATTTGGTGAAGTGAACTTACTCAATGGAAATGAAGCCGCTGCAGCAGCTGTAGTGCTTGCTCGCCCCAAGGTAATTGCTGTATATCCAATCACTCCTCAAACAGCGTGTGTGGAGGAGCTCTGCAATTTCAAGGCAAATGGAATGCTGGATGCTGAGATCGTTCATGCTGAGAGCGAACATTCAGCGATTTCGGCATGTATTGGAGCCGCATGCATGGGAGTTAGAACTTTTACTGCAACTTCTTCCCAGGGCCTAGCATTGATGCATGAAGTTCTATTCATAGCAAGTGGAATGAGATTACCAATCGTTATGGGAGTAGCAAACAGGGCTCTCTCTGCTCCCATAAATATTTGGAATGATTTAAGTGATAGCATAGCTCAAAGTCATAGTAGCTGGATCCAACTTTACTGCGCTTCCAATCAAGAGATCTTCGATACCATAATCCAAGCGTATAGGATCAGTGAGGAGCCGGAAGTGTTACTCCCAACCATGGTATGCTATGACGGATTCATCCTTTCCCATCTCTATGAGAGATTGCACCTCCTCACTCAAGAGGAAGTGAACTCCTATCTTCCTGAGTTTAAATTGCCGTTTGCTGTAGAGTTGGGGAAGAGAATGGTTCTAGGCCCACTGGTTGGCCCAGAACATTATATGGAATTCAAGAAGTCACAGAGGGATGCCATGCAAAGAGCAAAGCGGGAAATCAGAAAAGCTAACAAGGAATTCTTCGAGAGATTTGGAAGATGTTATGGAGATGGTTTGCTGGAGAGCTATAATCTGGAGGGAAGTAATAAAGTAGTAATTACCATAGGATCTCTTGCATTCAACTTCAGATATTATGTAAAGAAAGAAGGAGGAAAGGTGGGGGTGATAAGAATAAGGAGTTTCAGACCATTTCCCGCTGAAGAATTGAGAGAAGCTGTGGAGGGGGTTGAGAAAATAGCTGTAGTTGACAGGGCATATGAATTTGGGTTGGGAGGAGCTCTCTATCACGAAGTGAGGAGCTCCCTCTTTGGCCTTGAGAAGAAGATCAACAATTTCATCCTAGGATTAGGTGGGAAAAAAGTGAGAATTGATGATCTAAAGTTCATAATCAAGCATTGTGGAGAATCTAAAAACTACTGGATAAATGTTCACGGAGAAAATGTGAGCGAAGATGGCTGAGATCCTAGAGAAAGCACCTCTCACTTGCAGTGGATGTGGCCTCGCAATAGCCACTAGAATTATCTGCAGGAATTTCAGGAAGCCAAGCATATTGGTACTCTCAACTGGATGTCTGGAAGTAACTACTACCCTCTACCCCTACTCTTATTTCAATTGCCCAGTACTGCATGTAGCTTTTGAAAATGCTGCTGCAGTAGCCTCTGGAGTCTTTAGAGCACTTAAGACACAGGGAAGGGAAAAGGAGGTAGATGTAATAGTACTAGCTGGAGATGGAGCTACATTTGATATAGGCTTTCAAGCCCTCAGCGGAATGGTGGAGAGGGGAGAGGAGGTGTGTTACATTTGCCTAGATAATGAGGCTTACATGAATACTGGAATCCAGAGAAGTGGAGCCACTCCTCTGTTTGCAAGTACTACCACTACTCCTACTGGAAGGATGAGTATGGGAAAGCTTGAGAGGAAGAAAAAGATCTCTCTCATCCTAGGAATGCATCCCATCGCATATTTGGCCACAGCTAGCATCGCATATCACAGGGATCTCATAAAGAAATTGGAAAAGGCTCTAGCAAAGAAACCATCTTTCCTCCATATACTAACTCCATGCCCCACTGGTTGGAGATTTGACCCACAGCATACTGTAACCCTCTCCAAGCTTGCGGTGGAGACGAATTATTTTCCCTTGTTTGAAATAGAGGATAATAAATTGAAATTGAACTATAAGTTCGAGAAAAGAAACCCCATTTCAGACTTCCTCAAACTTCAGGGGAGATTCTCCCATCTGAAAGAGGAAGAAATCCAGAAAATTCAAGAGATGGTAGATGAAGATTACATACAATTAGTACAACTCGAAGAAGCTGGGGAAGTCTTCTGAAGAATTTTAGATTAAACCTTCGTAAATGCTTTCATTCTCACTCTTGATCAATTGGATCAGTTCTGGAGGCTTAATTCTCCTCAGCTCAGAGCTACCTTTCCTCCTGAGACATACTTCTCCTCTACTCTCTTCTTCCTTTCCAACTACTACAATATATGGGATTTTATTTAGCTCTGCCTCCCTCACCCTATACTCCAATGTTTTCTCCACCAAGAGCGAGCTCCTTATTCCATTCTTAATCAGTTCTTGATGAAGTTTGGATGCATATCCTAAATTTTTCTCGGAAACTGGAAGCATTGCCACTTGAATTGGTGCGAGAAAGATAGGCAAATCTCCTTTAGTATGCTCGAGCAGAACTCCTACAAACCTTTCTATCGCACCAATTAGGGTTCTATGGATCATTACCACCCTCCTCTCCTTTTGCTCCTCATCTATGTAAGTGAGATCAAATTTTTCAGGAAGGTTGAAATCTAACTGAATTGTTGAGCACTGCCATTTTCTCCCAAGTGCATCCAGCAGTTTGACATCTATTTTCGGCCCATAAAAAGCTGCTTCCCCCATAGCTTCCCTATACTTCACTTTCCTCACATCCAATGCTCTCCTAAGGGCCTCTTCAGCAGTCTTCCACTTATCAGGGGAACCCATAAATTTCTCAGGATGCTCGGGGTCTGAGATGGATAGATCTATATCGAATTCCCTGAATCCAAACTTGGAAAGTACTTTAGTTGCTAAATCGAGGATCGAACCTACCTCCTCCCCTATTTGATCCTCTCTACAGAAAATATGGGCATCATCTTGAGTAAATCCCCTAACTCTCGTAAGCCCGTGAAGTACTCCAGATCTCTCGAACCTGTAAACTGTACCTAGCTCAAAATATCTAATCGGCAATTCCCTATAGCTTCTCCTCTTTGATTTGAAGATTAGAATGTGAAATGGGCAATTCATTGGTTTCACACAGAATCTCTGTCCATCAAGCTCGAAATGAAACATATTCTCTTTGTAGTACTTGAGATGTCCAGACTTTTCCCAAAGGGAATCCATTGCGAGATGGGGAGTAACCACGAGCTGGTAACCATGAGCTAAATGCACTTTTTTGAGAAACTGTTCGAGCAGCTCTCTAAGAATTGCTCCCTTAGGGTACCAAAGCACCAAACCGCTCCCCACCTCAGGAATTCCTACCTCGAATAACTCAAACCTTTTTCCTAATTCCCTATGATCTCTCTCAAGAGATTCTTGGTATATTCTCATAAATTCCTCCATTTCTTTTGGTGTTGGGAAAGAAATTCCATAGATCCTCTGGAGGCTTGGATTTCCCTCTATTCCCTTCCAGAAGCAAGCTGAGGAATATAATAACTTAACAGTTCCCACCATACCTGTTCTAGGGAGATGCGGACCTGTGCAAAGATCAACGAATTCACCTTGCCTATAAATTGAGAGCACTTTTTCAGGAATCTCTCGAATGAGTTCGGTCTTATACTTTTCTCCCTTGAAGAGTTTGAGAGCCTCTTCCTTAGTTATCTCCTCCCTACGTATTTCTAAATCCTCCTTTAAGATCTTTAACATTTCAGCTTCAATTCTATCTAGATCCTCTCTAGAAAAGGGCCTGTCTATATCAAACTCATAAAAGAAACCCTTTTCGGTAGCATGACCTATGGCTAATTGGGTTTGAGGGAACAGACGTTTCACTGCTTGAGCTAAGATATGAGCACTTGTATGCCAAAATACATCCTTAGCCTCTTCTGCCTCAAAACTGAGGAGCTCTATCTCTTTAAACTCTTTCTTTATCTCACTCTTCAGATCAACCAACCTCTTTCCATCAACCTTAGCTACCAGATCCTTGGGAGAAGCGTAGTTTATTATTTGTTCCCCAACCTTAGCATCGATGACCTTGCCATCACTTCTCCTTAGCTTCACCATCTAAAGCTCTGAAGCCCAAGCCATTAATAATATTTTCGGAGAACGGGCAAAAAGCTTTAAACTTTGAGTGATTTTTAATCCCACAATGTGAGAACATGAAGAAAACTCTTGAAAATCTTGCTGTGGCATTTGTAGGTGAGAGCCAAGCCAGAAACCGCTACACTTTCTACTCCAAAATTGCAAAGAAGGAGGGCTTCGAACAAATAGCTGAAGTTTTCCTCATCACAGCTGAGAATGAAAGAGAGCATGCAAGTTGGCTCTTCAAGTTATTAAATGAATTGAAGAAGAAGTGCAAGCAAGGGATGAGTGAAGTAAAAGTGGAGACAAGCGTTCCACTTGCCTTGGGAAACACTGCTGAGAATCTAAAAGCTGCAATTGCAGGGGAAAACTATGAGTATACGAAGATGTATCCAGAGTTCGCCGAAATTGCTGAACAAGAAGGTCTTAAAGAAATTGCCCAACGATTGAGGGCGATTGCTGTAGCTGAGAAGCATCATGAGGAGAGGTTCAAAAAGATTCTGAAAGAGATAGAACAGGGGACTGTCTTCAAGAAAGATAAAGAAACTTGGTGGGTGTGCAGAGAATGTGGTTATATGCACTTCGGAAAGGAACCTCCAGAGAAATGTCCATCATGTGATCATGAAAGAAGCTTCTATCAGATCAAGTGTGAGGAATATTAAGACTTATTGCCCGAGCAATTATTTAGGAAAATTTTAAATAGGTGGAATTAGAACTATCAAAAAAACTGAGTGAAATATGGGCCCGTCGCCTAGCCAGGATAGGGCACCAGCCTCCTAAGCTATGAAGACCTGATAGCGGGTCGATCAGTGAGAGAACTGACCTGTTCTGAGCAGTGAGAGCTGGTCTTTCGGGGGTTCAAATCCCTCCGGGCCCGTAACCAATAGAAAATTTGCCATCTTCTCCCAAAGTTTATAGAGGAAGGATTGAACAAAATTTAAAAGAAAGATTAGGTGATTACGTGGGGATCCTTCTCCTCCTCAGGATTATTAAAGTAACTACTGCAATTACTAATAGAGCTGCAGTAACTATAGCCCAAGCATACTGAAGATACCAAGGTGCTCCTGAGATTAGTTCCCTCTCATAGAATTCTGGAGAAACTACATCTATAGTTAAATCTAATCCCAATTCCAATGCTGGAATTACTGCTCCGGTACCCAAGAAGCATTCTCCCTTCGCCTTGAAGTGGAAAGTATGGCGCTCTCCTATTTTCGCATCAGTTGGCACCTCAATAGTAAAGGTAACAGTCTTAGCTGGAATGTAAAGATCTGCAGTAGGATGTTTCACATAGTTAACTCCATACGGAATTACCTCTGGCTTATATTGCACTGGGGGAAGGGGATCTAATGCTAAATTTTCTAAGATCGTCACTATTCCAGCAGGTAGCTCATAACTCACATTCCTAGCTTGAGGTTCTATTGTAACCTTCCACCCCACATCACTTGTGTAGTTGATCAAGATATGCGTCTTCCTGTCACTGTACATATTGTACAAATTCCAAGTTACCACTACCTTTTGTCCTGGAATAGCTGAAGCTCTGGCGGAAAGAGGGGTAGCTCCAAACCCGCAGCTTTGGGCATATATCGGCTGGGTTCTAATGAAAATCGTAAGGATGGCTAGGATTCCTAAAGTTAAGTACTTCTTTCTCATCATGCTTTCTTCACCCTCACCATTAAATTACCAACATAGGTACCTGCAACTTGGCCTGCTGGTACACTTATCCTATGCCACACACTTTGGTTCACTGGAGTTCCTCCTGGAGGGGGCAAATTGGTGTAGGCATCTTTCTCCACATTTAACTCATATTGAGTCCATTGAGTTGTAGTCGTGTTGAACTCTAAGTTAGAAATGCTAAAGGTATAGCTTCCGCTCACGAAATTTGATGTTCCTTCCAAGGTTATATTGTATGGAACATTTGTCTCTCCTCCGATTTGGATCTGCATTGGATTATTAATAGCAAGCTGTCCTGAGGTGCCTGGATTTAGATCACCAAATTGGATTGGTACGTTAAAGAGCGTGGCAGAAATGTATTCTAGTACCGTAACTGTTGCTTCTGCAACACTGCTCCACTGGGTTAGGCCCGTAATCCTTACAATCCCTGCTGTGAATGGTTCTCTGAATATGGCGAAAGTCAAAGCGAGTAGGAAGACAAATAGGGAAAAATAGATCTCTTTTCCTCCCTTCATATTACATCACTTTATGAAATTGCTCCCCTTATTTAAAAATTTTTCACATAAGTTTCTTTCTCACTAAAAACACTATGAAGAATATCCCACAAAGAGGAAATAGAAGCCACAGATAGTTGAGATAACTCATCCAGTAATGTTCCTCCCTTGCGAACTTCGAAAGCTCATTTAGGATATTTCCAAGCTCCAGCGAAATACTTTCTACATATGCTTTGGAAACAGTAAGATTAGCATCTAGCGTGCTGCGTGCTACATCTAATTTGACAGAAAATTCTGAAAGCATTAGGGAAATCACCTTTATCCGTTCTCCCTCCTCTTCCTTTAAAGTAAGGGTCAGATCAGCTACTTTACTCTTGAGATCCTCTATTAAGCTCTTCAGCTCCTTTATCTCTTGAGCTATTTCCTCCTTATCCAGTGTATTTCCCCTGTATATTTTTACAGAGAATGCCCTTTCTCCCTTATCTGAAATGATTGTAGTATCTAGAGAAACTGAAAGATTTTGAGTCCCCTTTATCCTCAATAAGAATGGACCAGAGTCTCCACTCTTGATCAATGGATAAATAGAGGGATAGACTTCAAGCATGGGACCAATCACTCTTACTCTCCTCATATCTTCATAAGGGCTGACATAAATTACTAATATAGATGTATAGTTCTCCACCACCTTGACCGCATCTCTGCCGTGAATAGAAAATGTGAATTCGGTCTTACATTCCTCAGAAGGAATCGAAGAAATATCTGCCTTTATCTCATCTATTACCCCCTCATGTTCTACATATATGTATTCGGAGTAATTTCCCTCTGAGAAGTTAAATCTAACTCGTATCTCTTGTGTGGAAGAAGCAGCCAAGGTAAAATTTGGTAGTTCTACTTTTATATTTGGAGAGGAAGTATTTATCTTCACAGGAATTGAATAAGGAGCGCCATTGATCAACTGAAGTGAAGTAACGCCCACTTCCCCACTGCAGAACTTCACCACAATTTTCCTAGGAATGATGGTGAGCTTTATCTTTTCCATCTCAACTAACTTGAAGGTCACTATCTGCTCTACTTTGTTTAGGAGTAGGTTTTTCTCGGCTCCATAGTAGCCGGCGCTCTCCACCCTTATCTTATATTCCCCGTAGGGTAGATAATTGGAAAGGTATACTCCTCCGCTTGCGAGCCCGCTCTCCACGAGCTGATCTCCAGCATAAATTAGGACAGAAAAATCCTTAATTACTCCTCTTTCTGACAAGCACTCCACCTTAAACCTTCCTCCATGTTCAATAACCTTTACACTTAGGCCTATTTCATTTACCTGCCCTCCCTTTGAGGTTATTAAAAGTTTTCCTCTATACTCTCCTGCACTTACATTTGGTACATTGAGCTCTACTGAAATATCTTGGGTTGTGTTAGGAAGGAGGGTAAAATTTATGGGAGAAAATTTCACCCAACTGCTCAAATCTCCAACAACTGCAATGGAGAGTTCCACCTTATCATCTCCTCCATAGGCGATAACTGAGAATTTCGAATAGGTAGAGGAGTTTGGAATGGATATGAACTCAATTACTCTCTTATTCACACTTATCACTGACTCGGCCGCTAGAGCTGGGGAGAAGATCAAGGAAAGTAAGAGTAGGAAGGAGGGTAGTAAATACTTCCTCATCTTTCCCTTTTTCTCCTTCTCCATATGAGTAGTAGGAGTAGAAGTAGGATTATTAAAATTACGAGCAAAATTAGAATGAACCAGATTTCTAGCCCTATCCTAGGAGGGGGTATTGCCCTTACTCTATCTATCACTGATATTAGATCACTTATATCCCTTGTGGCTTCATCAATCCATCCCTTAGCCTCAAATAGCCTCCCAAATTTGAGTGAGAGCTCAGCATTGGCAAGCTTTTGATCAACTGCTGAAAGAAAAGAGAAGGCTCCAGTAACACTAAAACCCTGCTCTCCCAGACTAGTTAGCTCCCTTTCTAGCACCCTCAGAATTTGTCTCAAAGCCTCTATCTCCCCCCTTAGAACCTCAGGATCCACTGGTGAAATTTTGATCTCATAATTGATTTGCCTATAAGTTTCAATTTCCCTAGACACTATCTTAAGTGTTAAATTGCCTACCCCTTCCTCCTGAGGCAAAATCCTCATGATAAAAATTTTAGAGTCTCCCATTGGACAAAGTAGATAGGCAGAGGGGTAAATTTCCACTAGTAAGCCTTCTCCATAAGCTTCAAGGGTGAGATTGTGTAAGTCCACCTCACCTACATTCTTCACCTTAACGAAGATTAGTCTAGATACTCCTCTCGTAAGCTCCAGAGTTCTAGGATACTCCACATCTACTGCTGGAAACTTAACGATGGGGGGTGGAG